>Ga0315268_10002479_pt1 | contig 20773 bp, 17 predicted proteins | sample C1_top_MG_FD_204535 | JGI IMG/M metagenome (GOLD analysis project Ga0315268, IMG submission 204535) | Sediment microbial communities from Yellowstone Lake, YNP, Wyoming, USA - C1_top | ecosystem: Environmental > Aquatic > Freshwater > Lake > Sediment | place: USA: Wyoming | collected 2017-08-01
TGGCCACTCGGGTACCTCTCCGGTTTGAAAAATAATGCCTCCCTGGAGCCGGCGATGGGACTCGAACCCGCAACCCCCTGATTACAAATCAGGCGCTCTACCTTTGAGCTACGCCGGCTCGCGCCCCCCATTTGCCTAGGCCAGAACTGCCCAAATTTTAACTTTATAAAGTTACCGCTTTAGAAAACCTTTGTCAACGTTTTTCCGGAAAATCTTTTGTGCCCGGGGAAAATGCCCCACCGGACTCCGGGGGAAAGTTAGGATGGGGAAGATGGGGAAGAACGCCTCCGAAAAGCTTTTCTAACTCTTTTATATTATAAATGAAATAGGCCCGCCGGTCAAGGCACGCCCCCCGGGTTTTTCCAGGTTCATTTCTGGCTCAGTAACGTTTTCTTCACTTTGGCATGTCACCTGAAGTTGGCTGGCCAGAAGTTTTGCCCCTAGGCTCTATTCCGGATTCCCGGCTGTCTGCCATCACTCGATTCGGCAAATCCTCCACTAGGAACTTCCTTGGTTATTCCCCTTATAGCTCTAACTCCCTGGTATTTTTAAGAAGTATCGCGTTTGGCAAAGTATCGACTATTTTCATTTACTTATAACCCTGTGAATATTAGTCAGGTTTTTTCTATAATAATTTATTGGAGGGTTTATTTTCCAAAAGAAAAAGGCAGGGCCCAGTAGGAACCTGCCCTGATTGATTAGATCTTCGCCTCAATTTTTACGTTCTTGACTTACTACGCTTCTGGCATCAGCAAGCGCTTCAGTTCTTCCGTCTCATATACAACTTCTTTGCCGACCAACCGCACCTTTCCGTGCACTACATAGTTGAGAACCCGGGGTTGCCATTCATGTTCAGCCCGATTCACCTTCGCCGCCAAGGTCTCCGGGGTATCGCTCGGCTCGATTGGAATAGGTAGGGCGAAAATTATCGGGCCGTGGTCATATAGCGCATCAACAAAATGCATGGTGACCGCGCTGTGGGTAATTTCCCCGCGGTGATAAGCTGCCATAACCGCTTCGTGAGCATAGTGTCCGTAAATTTTGGGCCCCCCAAATCGGGGCAAAGGACCAGGATGGATATTAATCGTACGCGCCGGGTCAAGGCCTGCTACTAGTTTCAGCCAGCCGGAGAGCATGACATAATCAGCCTTGAAATACTTTACAAAGTTTTGGTAGCCCTTGGCAAGATAGGGACCAACCCAGTATTCGGAATATATCCCTAGAGCTTTTGCCTTATGCCAAACACCGCCTTCAAAATGATTGGTGATAACCGCACAAATCCAAGCGTCCAAAATTGGCGGCCTAGCCCGGGAAGCTCTTACCATCGTCTCAAATCCGGATCCGCCACCGGTTTTTGTCCCGGAAGCAAAAACAAGAATATTGGGACTAGTTTTTTTCATAACGCAATCCCCTTTTGGGCTAAATTATTAAGGAGCGACTGGCCCTCCTTTAGTTAACATCAAAATACATGCAATCTGCTATATATGTGCGGTTTAAATCAAAATAGTTGATATGCGATATGGTTATCATAGTTGTATCCTAGATCCTGCCGGCATTTTAAATCCTGGCCCTCGCCACTCCCTTTTCCCCCTGCTTTTCCAGCCATCTGTCCCGCCGGTTCTGGCCTCCCCCAGCCTCCCCTGCTACCCTGCTTTGATGGCCCCGGCGTCTCGCCGGTGCTGGCGCAATCTGGGCAGGGCAAGCGTGGCGTGCCGACTTAGCTACCCGCCACCTTCTTTCGATGGTGCCGCTACCTGAGTAGCTCTTTAACCGATTTCATGCGGAAATTAAGCAGGTTGCCCATTAAACGCCCCCGGTTGCCAGCGGCGCCTTACCGGCACCTCAGCGGCACCAGTCCCGCTCCCCATCGGTTTACCGGCATTCTTTCATTTGACAGACCTGCACCGGGGTGGCATATTTGGAGAAGCTTTCAGCTATCAGCTTACCGCGGTCAGCCAGAAAAGAAAAAGAATTGCCCGGCACTCGCCAAAGCCTGAAAAGAATTTGTTGGCGCGCCGGGCGCACAATATATCACTTTCAGAGAAAACGAACGTTTTCTTTTCGCCTTTCACCCGGAGTAAAGCAACAAATGGTTAATGGTTTTTAGCTGAAAGCTGTCCGCGGCGAGCTGACCGCTAAAGGAGCCCTTATGGAGCCGGCCCGAGCCCGTCTGTTGCGCCAGTTGCCCAAAGTGGACCAACTGCTGCGCCACCCGCAGCTGAGCGCCGTCCTGGCGAGCCTGCCCCGCTCCCTGGCGGTGGCGGTGATTCGGACCCGCCTGGCGGCCCAGCGGCAGCGCCTCGGCGCCTGCCCCGCCGCGGAACTCCCGGGCGAGCTGGATCTGGCGGCGTTGCTCCGGGATCTCCTGCAGGCCCTGGAGGCCGCGGGCCAGCCGTCCCTGCGCCGGGTGATCAACGCCACCGGGGTGGTCATCCACACCAACCTGGGCCGTTCGCCTCTGGCCGCGGTCTCCATGGAACAGTTGCTGGAGGTGGGGGCCCATTACAACAACCTGGAATACGACCTGGCCCGGGGCCAGCGGGGCTCCCGCCAGGACCACCTGGAGGGGCTCCTTAAAGAGCTCACCGGCGCCGAAGCCGCCCTGGTGGTGAACAACAACGCCGCCGCGGTGCTCCTGGCCCTGCGCACCCTGGCCGCCGGCCGCGAGGTGATCATCTCCCGGGGCCAGTTGGTGGAGATCGGCGGGTCGTTCCGGCTGCCAGAGATTATGGCGGAGTCCGGCGCCATCCTGAGAGAAGTGGGCACCACCAACAAGACCTACCTCCGGGACTACGAAAACGCCATCACTTCGGAGACGGCCCTCCTGCTCAAGGTGCATCCCAGCAATTTCCGCATCGTGGGCTTCACCCACGAGGTGGCGTTGCCCGACCTGGTGGCCTTGGGAAGCCGCTACGGCCTCAAGGTGGTGGAGGACCTGGGCAGCGGCTGCCTCATTGATCTTTCCCGCTACGGCCTGGAGAAGGAGCCCCTGGTGCAGGAGACCCTGAAGGCCGGGGCGGACCTGGTGCTGTTTTCCGGGGACAAGCTCCTGGGCGGCCCCCAGGCCGGGTTGGCCCTGGGAAGCAAAGAAGTGGTGGCGCAGTTGCGCCAGAACCCCCTGACCCGGGCCCTGCGCCCGGACAAGCTCACCCTGGCGGCCCTGGAGGCTACTTTGCGCCTGTACCTGGACGAGTCCCAGGCGGTGGCCGCCCTGCCCACCCTCCGGATGCTCACCCGGCCGGTGGCGGAACTGGAGCGGGGAGCCCGGAGCCTGGCCCGCCGCCTGCAACGCCGGTGGGGGGAGAAGGTTAAGGTGACGGTGCGGCAAAGCCAGGGCCGGGTGGGAGGCGGCGCCCTGCCCCAGGTGGCTTTGGCCAGCCGGGCCCTGGCCCTGGCTCTGCCGCCACTTACCCCCCAGCAGCTGGAAGCCCGCCTGCGCCAGGCCCGGCCCCCCATCATCGCCCGGGTGGAACACGGCGAGGTGCTGCTGGACCTGCGCACCATCCTGCCCGAAGACCAGGCCCCTTTGCTGGCGGCCCTGGACGGGGTGCTGGCGGGGTTAAAATGACTCGAGGGCGGTGAACGTCTTCACCACCCTCGATAACCACTCCTGCCGCCCCTGCCGCCAGGCCACCGGGGACCTGGGTTCACAGCCCGCCTGCCAGCGACCGGCAAAGCTTAACCTCTTATTTTAATTGAAAATGGGGTAAACAGCCCAAACCCCCATTCCCCCTCTCGGCCAGATTAGCCGGCGGACCGAATGGACCTGGGGGCGGCTCCCTGCTGTGGGACACTGCGGCTGCGCAAACCAAACTGGCGCTGCGGCCTGCTTGCCCCGGAAATTCTTGCTGGTTCCCCCCGGCGGCAACGCCGCTGGAGGGTCTGAAGGCCGTCCGCGGTCAGGACCTGGGGCAGAAGGGTGGCCTGGTTGCGGCGAGCTTGCCGGCCACCCTCTCCCGAACCGTTTTACTGGGATTTCGTTCTGGCCAGTTTAAAGGTTGCGACTCTCGTTGCTTACTTCACTAATTCTTTTAATTGCTTGCCCGGCTTGAACTTGACTACCTTGGTCGCAGGAATCTTGATCGGTTTGCCGGTCTGGGGGTTGCGGCCTTCCCGGGCCTTCCGCTGTGCCACCGCGAAAGTGCCAAAACCTGCCAATGCCAGGCGGCCTTTCTTTTTCAGGGTAGCTGAAATTATTCTGATCGTGCTGTTGATGGCCTTTTCCGCGTCCACTTTCCTTATTTGGGCCTCTCCCGCGACTTGTGCAATCAATTCTGCCTTGGTCATAATCCTCTCTCCCTTTCTCCTGGTTTGAGGTTAATTGAGTATCCCTTACCTCCATGGCCAACTTTTGGAAAATGGGTACCCCGCCAACCATCCCCCCTTTAAATTTTATTTTTTAATCCTTGGAATCACCTCAGAACGCTCAACCGGGCCGCTTGACGTCCGAGGTGTCAGTTTCCCCCTTGATAGCACAAAATCCCCGGGCATGACAATAAAAAATATTGCCATTTCCCTTTATCCATCTAAGTTTTCTTTTGGGAATTTCCCCTTTGGGGGGCAGGGGAGGAGAGAAATTGGGGGACGCGTCCCCGGCCTGGCCGGATAAGGTCCTGGAATGACATTAATATCCCATGGCGGCCGCCCCTGGCCGGGCCCAGGACTTTGGGGCCAGCAGATTCTGGAGGGGCCTCCCACAAAAATTAATCCCCCGGCTGGGGTCAGCGGGTGACCTGGCGCATCAAAGCTGCCGCCAGACCGCCGAAAACCAGGTGGGGTACCGACACCGCCAGAAAAACCGGCCAACTCCCCGCCTGGCCGAAGGAGGCGCAAAAACCGTAAAAGAGCCAGTAGGCGAACATCAGCCCCAGGCCCACGGCCACCATGGAGGTAATGTGGATCTCCTCGTGGCGCAGGGCCAGCCCCAGGCCCAGGACCAGGAGGACCAGGGGGGTAAGCGACAAGGAGAGCCGGCTATAGAGGTCCACCCGGTAGGGGGTTGACTTGTAGCCGTCCCGCTCCAGCCGCACCACGTAATGGTAAAGCTCCGTCTGGTCCATCTCCGTCACCTTCTTTTCCAGGTCGGCAAAATCCTCGGGGCGCTCGGTGAGGATGAGGTCGCGCTGCTGGAATTGTTCCCCGAAGGCCACTCCCTGGGAGTCGAAGGTCTGGATCAGGCCCTGGGAAAACCGCCAGTGGTCTCCCTGCCACTGGGCCCGGGCCGCGGCAATGATCTGCACCAGGCGGAACTTGCCATCGAAAAGATAAATTTTCACCCCTTCCAGGGTCTGGATATCTTTGCGGAACATGCGAATATTATAGATTGCCTGGTCGCCCTTGTACCAGAATTGCTCCAGGTTGTGCAAATCCCGGGGCGGTTTCTTCTCCACCTGGGTCTGCCAGAAGAGGCTCAGCCGCCCCTGGCTCCAGGGGATCAGATAGAGATTCAGGGCCAGCAACAGGACGGTGACGGCGCCGGCCAGCACCAGCAACGGCCGGGCCAACCGGAGGATATCGAGGCCGGAGGTGCGGATGGCCATGGTTTCATGCGACCTGGACATGAGGCCGAAGGTCAGCATGATCCCCAGCAGGACCGCGGCGGGCAGCACCTGCCCCAGGGCAAAGGGCAGCTTGAGGATGATGTAGTGCCAGATGTCCCATAAACTTAGCTGGGCCCGCACCAGGCGGTCGATTTTCTCGAAAACATCGACGATGACGAAGAGGGAGACAAAGGTCACCAGGCTCAGGCTGGTATAAATCAGGAACTCCCGCGCCACATAACCTTCCAAAATCCGGGGCCGCAAGCTGGCGGAGGTCTCCATGGTTTTTTCATATCAGAAACCCCGGAGCTTTTCATCTGTTAACTGAGAACCGGGCGATTAGGAAACGGGCGGGGCAGGTGATTAGATGCCCTGGAGCAGGTGAAGCCGGCCTCCTTTCCCCTTGCCAGGGAACCGGAGAATAATTATAATCTTAGCCGACAGAGTTTCACTCAAGGAGCGAGGGGAGGAACGATGCCAACCTACGAGTACCTGTGCGAGAAATGCGGCGAGGCCTTCAGCCGCATCATGAGCTTCCGGGAGTACGAAACCGCCAAGGTCACCTGCCCCAAATGCAATTCCGGAGAAGTTAAGCAGCAAATGTCCGAATTCATTGCCAAGACCAGTCGTAAGAGCTAGTGGCTGTTTCAAAGCCTTCTGGGTGGCAAAGGCGTCCCGCCGGTGCTTTTTATGGTGCGCCCCGCGCCTCCCACCTGGCGGGCAGTGCCCGCCCTCCATGGCTTTTCAATCCAAAAGTATTATTTCGGCTTTTCGCCTCCCCACTGCCTGACCGTTATGGCGTTAGGGGCAAGGTAAACGCTCACCGCGCCGTTCCGGGTGAAGTGGCAGGGGATCCCCGGGGCCCGGCCGGCGTCGCCGGGGTCCCGGGAGCCGCCGTAGAGCACCAGGCATCCGGGTCGCAGATGCCGCAGCAGGGCCAGACCCTCCTGGCGGCCGGCCAGTGGGGCCGGCAGGATTAGCAGGTCCGGGGCCACCACCGCGCCCCCCGGCAGGTCCTGGGAAGTTAGGTGCCGCACCGGCGGGATGATCAGAACCCGGCGGCCCTCACCCTGGAGCTGCAGAGCCACGTCCCTTTCCGGTCCCAGTTGCAGAAATTTCAGGGTGACGCTCCCCAGGCGCGCCGGCGGCTGGCCCCGCTCCAGGGACCGGGGCGCGGCCCCCCGGTCTCCCAAATAGTTCCACAGGTCCCAGTAAGCCGGGCCCTCCCGGCCCCGGCGCCCGAACCAGTAGCCGCCCACCGCAAACTGCCGGGCCAGGGTGAGCAGCTCGGCGGCATTGTCCTGGCTCAGGGTGAGGGCCGCCACCAGGTCCAGGCGCCGGAACTGCCGCCAGTGGCAGTACCCGGGGAGCGGCCCCAGGCCCCCACCGGCTCTTCCGGACCAGGCCGGCGCCCGGGCCGAGAAGACCAGGCGTTGGCCCTCGGGCGTCACCGCCACCCCATCCAGACCGGCGCTGTCCAGGCAGGTCACCTCCAGGCCGCGGTGCTCCCGCATAAGGGGCAATGTTAAGGTTACCGCCAGGAAGACCCCCGCCAGGGCGGCCCCGCCCCAGGTCAGGTAGGAGCGCCGCGGCGCCAGCAGGCAAATAAAGAAGAGATAGTAGGCCGCAATCTGGGCCCAGGAAGGGATGGGCATGGTGATGGCGCTGCCCGGCAGCCCGGCCCCCAGGGTGATGACCTGATACCCCAGCCAGAGGGGCCACTGGCCCAGGGTTAGGAAGAACTGGGCCACGGGCGTCAGAGACAGGGCCTGGGCCAGCACCGCGGCCTCGCCCAGGGGCAGGGCCAGCCCCAGCACCAGGGGGATGGCCGCCAGGTTCACCAGGACCCCCAGCAGAGACACCACTTGAAAATAGAAGGCCACCAGGGGCGCGGTGGCCAGGGTGGCCACCGCGGAGACCCACAGCCAATCCCTGCCCCGGAAAACGATGCGGGCCCAGAGGCTCGGAGGGTGGTCCGGGTCTTCCGGAGCCGCCCCCCACACCAACCGGGGCACCAGATAAATAATGGCCCCCACCGCCGCAAAGGAGAGTTGGAAGGAAATGGCAAAGAGCCGCAACGGCGCCAGGCTCAGGATGACCAGGGCCGCCAGGGCCAGGGCGCTCATCACCTCCCGGGGGCGGCCCAGAAAGACCAGCAGCAGGTAAGCCAGGACCATGACTTCCGCCCGCTGGGTGGAAGGCGAGCCCCCGGCCATCCAGGCGTAGGCCACCACCGGAAAGACCGCGATCAGGGTGGCGGCCTTCAGGGCGTTGATCCGGAGCAGGAGCCAGCCCGAGCGCCGCAGCAGCCAGAAGCTGAGGAAATAGGTCACCGCGGCCACCATCCCCAGGTGCATGCCGTTGATGACCAGGAGGTGGCTGGTGCCGGTGCGGGCGAACTCCAGGCGCATCTCCGGGGTGATCTCCCCCTGGTCTCCCAGCAGCATGGCGAGATATATGGCAAGGATGTTCGGACTGAAGTCCCGCAGCAATTGGCGGATGCCGCCCCGGAGCTTCTCCCCCAGGGGATAGCCTTCGGTGGCGGCCAGAAACACCGGATGGCCCCGCTCCTGAAAGCGGACTTCCCGGAAGATCCGGTCCGCGGCCAGGTAGCGGGGCCGGTCAAAGGTGCCGGGATTCTTTAAAACCCCGGGGGTGCGGAGCCGCCCCTTGAGCACCAATTCGGTCCCCACCGGCGGCGACGCCAGGCCGGGGCCGGCGACCAGCAGCCGGCCGGTGGCGGGCCGCCAGCCGGCGGGGCTGCGCCAGGCCGACGCGGCCACAAACAGTTGCACCCGTTGGGGGCCCATCTTGCCGGAGCGGTGCAGGCGGCCCAGGAGGGTCACCTCCCCCTCCTGGGGCAGATGCACCAGATGATCTGGGGGGAAGCAAGGCTGAAGGGCCTGCTGGCCCAGAGCCAGGCCCACCAGCCAGAAAAACACCAGGGGCAGCAAGCGGCTGGGGCGCCGGGCCCACCAGATAAGGACCATGGCGACCCAGAGGCCGACGAGGCCCGCGGCCAGCCACTGGTCCGCCAGGCGCAGCCCCCAGGCCGGCGAGGCAATCCCCGCCATCAGGGCCAGGGCCACCGGCACCAGGGGGCGGGCCACCGGACGGTGAAAACGGTTTTCGGTTTTCGGTTTTCGGTTTTCGGTTTCCAAATCGTCAGTCTGTGAATCGCGGGTGCAAGGTTACATATAAGGGAATTAATAATTACCCGGGACCAAACTTAATTTCCGATATTATAATGAGTTAGTCTTTTTGACAAATTAACTTTGATAAATTGGGGGAATTTTTTGTAGAGATACGGGTGACTGTACAAGAGTTGCGGGGAGGACCGAAAGTTGCGGAGTATTACTTCATCCAAGCAAGTGGCGCAATTAACCTGAATACTTGCCCCGGAGACGATTGGACCAGTGCAAAACGGCTGCCCTTAATGCAGAAACAGCGCCGGCTTGTTAAGCCGGTTAAAGTTGCAGCCAAATTCTTGCTTGACAATTAGGCTAAAATCCTTAATAAAAGTTAGTTATGAGGATAATGATAATTATCCTGGCGGCGGTGTTAGCGTTGGGTGGCCTGGCGGAGAGCGCCGCGGCGGCCCCCAAGGCGGCGCCGGACGGCTCCCTGGTCCTGGAGAGCGGCAAGAACCTCCGCAAGGGGAGAGGCTCCGAAGACACCCTGTGCGACCTGCTGGGCCAGGAAGTTCAGGTGTTCATCTTCAACAGCAAGACCCGGGGCTTTCCTCCGGTTTATCTGAAGTCAAAGTACCTGGTATCCAGCCCCGGGGCCTACCAGATGCGGTACAATCCGCAGGTGGAGGCCCTGATCCATAAATATGCCCGTCTTTACGGGGTGGACCCCGCCCTGGTGCGGGCGGTGATGCGTCACGAATCCGGCTTCAACCCCGGGGCGGTCTCCCCCAAGGGGGCCCAGGGCCTGATGCAACTCATGCCCGGCACCGCGGCCCTCATGGGGGTGAACAATCCCTTCGACCCGGAGCAGAACGTGGCCGGCGGGGTGGGTTACCTGCGCCGCTGCCTGGACCGGTTCGGCCACAACGTCCCTCTGGCGGTGGCCGCCTATAACGCCGGACCCGAGCGGGTGGCCAACTTCGGCACCATCCCGCCCATTCCCGAAACCCAGCTTTTCGTCCACAACGTCATGGGGACGTATGGCGGCCCCGGGAAGATGCAGCAGGTTCCCCCCAAAAGCAAAGCCGCGGCTGCCGGCCAAGACCCTTTGAAGGGCAAGGGGCTGAAGCAGGCCGCCGGCAAAACGGACCAAGCCAAAGACAGGCCCCGCCGCCCCAAAGCCAAGATCATCGAGGTCAAGTCCTTCAAGCCTAAGGCCGCCGACAGCAGCTCTCAGTAAGGCATCTCTTAATAGCCCGCCCCCACTTTTTTTCTGGGAAGAACCTGGAACAGCCGGCTGAAACCGTGCCGCGACTATGGTCGCGATTTATAAATTGAGACCTCTGCAAAAGTATCAAGATCAACACTCTCCCGCGGGTGGAAGGTCTTAATCCCCCCTGCCCCCCCGTTAAGAAAGGGGGGTAATTAAAGATAACTCCTTGATAAATCATGGTACCCCATCTTAAGTCCCCCTTTTCTAAAGGGGGATTTAGGGGGATTATTAACGCCTTCTTATTCCGAACTAATCCGAGTTTCTCTCTGGTATCTATCACTCTCCCGGATATTCCAACCCGACGGCAGACCGGAGGCGGGTAAACTCAGGATAATCCACGCCACTCCCTCGTTGACAAAAATTTTCCCCTGAATTACATTAGCAGTACCTCAGTTAGGTGAGGCTCCTGCATAAAAATAGGCCACTGCCCAGAAATGTCGAGAGACGCCAATGGGCCGAACAGGTATTACCGGATTAAGGTTTTACCTAATGTGGCTGAGTAAATCGACTCTACGTTATGCAGTGCCGAAGCTCCACGAGTGAGGAAGGTCAAGGGCGTGGTGCTTTTTAAGGGCCTTCCGGCAAGAGCGGCGGGCCCTTTTAATTTGTCAGGCAGGCCCCTAAGGAGTGGAAAAATGAATAAAGTCCAGGTACTGGGGGAATTCTTTTTCAGTCAGATTCAGGGGAAACCCATATATGACCATGAGGGCCACCTGGTGGGGCAGATCAGGGACCTGGCCGTTCGCTGGGAAAGGGAGACTCCGGAAATTACCGGCCTCAAATATGCCAAAGGGGTCCAGGAGCATATCCCCATCGATCAAATAGAGCGCATAAATCACGTGGGCGTTCAGCTAATAGGGCCCCTCCAGGCAGAAAAACTGATCCCGATGCAGGCCAATGAATTGTACATGGGCAAGTGGCTGATGGACAAACAAATCATCGACCTGAAGGGCTCCAAAGTGGTGCGGGTTAATGATATCAAGATCTTCTGGCTGCAAGCGGCGACGCGGAAATACATGGTGCCGGCGGCGGTGGATATCGGTTTGCGGGGCCTGGCCCGGCGCCTGGGAGTGGAATTTTTATGTAAAAGGATGGAACATAACTTTGTCTGGTGGGAATTTATTCAACATCTGGAGGAAAAGACCGCGAGCCTGAGGCTGGTCAGTGACAAGCAACAACTGGACCAGCTGCATCCTGCCGACTTGGCCGAAATCATCGAAGATCTGGACTACAAAAAGAGAACCGATTTCATCGAAGACCTGGACGTGGAGACCGCGGCCGAAGCCTTTGCGGAAATGGAGGCGGACACCCAGATCGAGATCATCGAGCACCTGAACAGCCAGCAGGCCGCGGAGCTGCTGGGAGAAATGCCCCCGGACGAAGCCGCGGATCTCCTGGGGGAGCTGCCGGAAGAGAAATCCGACGAACTCTTGAACCTCATGGAGCCCGAAGAGGCCCAGGAGGTGCGCGAGTTGATGGAATACGAGGAGGGCACCGCGGGAGCCCTGATGACCACCGAATTTATCGCCCTGCCTCCGAACATTACGGTGGCCGAGACCTTCCCCAGACTCAGGAAGCTGGCGGCCGAAGCCGAGACCATTTATTACCTGTACATCCTGGATGAAGCCGAGGGTCTGCTGGGGGTTGTTTCCCTGCGGGAAATCATCCTGGCGGAGCCGGAAGCCCGCTTGGACAGCTTGATGCAGAGCCGCATCGTCTCCGTCCACCCCCAGGATTCCGAAGACCGGGTAACGGACCTTATCGAAAAGTATAACCTCCTGGCCATCCCGGTGGCGGACGAAGATAACCAGATGCTGGGAATCATCACCGTGGACGACGTCTTGGAGATGCTGGTCCCGGACCGCGCCGGCCTGGAGACCTTCACCAGTTTTTTTACCAGCAAACGCGCCATGAAGTGAGGTGCTGATTGAAGAATCCCATTTTTCGTCGCCTCTTCCTTTTCCTGGCGATCATGGGGCCGGGCATCATCACCTCCAACGTGGACAACGATGCCGGCGGCATTACCACATATTCCGTGGCTGGGGCCGCGCTGGGTTACAAAATCCTGTGGCTCTTCCTCCCCATAATCGTGGTCCTGGTGGTCATCCAGGAGATGTGCACCCGCATGGGGGCGGTCACCGGCAAAGGCCTGGCCGATCTGATCCGGGAGCGCTTTGGCGTCAGGATCACCTTTTATGCCATGGTGGGCCTGCTCCTGGGAAACCTGGGAAACATCATGTGTGAATTTGCCGGGGTGGCCGCCAGCATGGAATTGTTCGGGGTGAGCAAGTATGTGTCGCTGCCGCTGGCGGCGCTGTTCACCTGGTGGCTGGTGCTGCGGTGGTCGTACAAGGTGGTGGAGCGGGTCTTCCTGGCCGCCTGCCTCCTCTATTTCTGCTACATCATTTCGGGGTACCTGGCCCACCCCCAATGGGGCGAGGTCACCCGGGGACTGCTGGTGCCGAACTTTTCTTTCGACAGCCGCTATCTGGTGATCTTCGTCGGGGTCATCGGCACCACCATCGCCCCCTGGATGCAGTTTTACATCCAATCGGCCGTGGTGGAAAAAGGCATAACGGTGAAGGATTACACTTATACGAAATACGATGTCATCGTGGGCAGCATCATGGTCAACCTGGTGGCCGTGTTTATCGTCATCTCTTGCGCCGCCACCCTGCACTTAAACGGCATCCAAGTGGAGTCGGCCCAGGAGGCGGCCCTGGCCCTGGCCCCCCTGGCCGGGACCTGGGCCTCCACCCTCTTTGCCATTGGCCTTTTGAACGCTTCGCTCTTTTCGGCGTCAATTCTGCCGCTATCCACCGCGTATTTCACTTGCGAGGCCTTCGGCATCGAGGCGGGCATCGACAAGACCTGGGGGGAGGCCCCGGCGTTTTACTGGCTATACACCATCCTGATCGTCGTCGGGGCCGGCTTCATCCTGATCCCCAACATTCCCCTGATCCAGGTGATGTTCTGGTCCCAGGTCATCAATGGGGTCATGCTGCCCTTTGTGCTCATTTTCATGCTGTTATTGATAAACAACACGGACATCATGGGCGAGTACATAAATTCCCGCACCTATAACGTCATCTCCTGGATTGTCGTCGTGGTCATGATCGCCTTGACGCTCATGATGGTCGTGACTTCGCTTCTGCAAACTTAACCTTGACGAGCCCGGCCAACCTTGTCAGGCCGACCCCCAATGATTAAGTTAGACCCATTGCCCCGGGACCGGCTGGCGCAATTCTTCTGCGGGCGGGGTCCGACCATACCGAAAGCGAGGCAGCCATCGTGAAAGTCTTTATCACCGGGGGCACCGGTTTTGTGGGGACCTATCTTTCCAGCAGGCTGGTGCAGGAGGGCCACCAGGTCTCCATCCTCACCCGGGATGCCCGGAAGGTGCCTCCTGAGCATCCCGGCATTAGCTACGTGGTGGGGGACCCCTCCCAGGAAGGCCCCTGGATGGGCGCGGTGCCGGAGGCCGACTGGATCATCAACCTGGCCGGGGCCTCCATCTTTACCAGGTGGACCGCGGCGCACAAGCAGGAAATCATGGAGAGCCGCCGCCGCACCACCCATAACCTGGTCACCGCCTTGGCCGCCGGCGACCGGCGGCAGCTCTTTTGCAGCACCTCCGCGGTGGGCTACTACGGTCCCCGGGGCGAAGAGACCTTGACGGAGGATTCCCCGGCGGACGACGGCTTCCTGGGCGACGTGGCCAAGGCCTGGGAGGCCGAAGCCTTGAAAGCCCGGGACCTGGGAATCCGGACGGTGATCACCCGCTTCGGCATCGTCCTGGGACGGGACGGCGGCGCCCTGGGGCAGATGGTGCCCCTGTTCAAAAAGTTTCTGGGCGGACCCCTGGGCAAAGGGTTGCAGTGGTTCTCCTGGATTCACCAGGAAGACCAGGCCCGGGCCTTTCTGTTCATCAAAGACCACCCTGAACTGGTGGGCCCGGTGAATTTCACGGCCCCCAAGCCGGTGCGCCACCGGGAGCTGGCCCAGGCCCTGGGCCGGGCCCTGCACCGCCCGTCCTTCCTGCCGGCCCCGGCCTTTTTGATCCGGCTGGTCATGGGGGAATTCGGAGACTCCCTCCTCACCGGCCAGAAAGTGTTGCCCCAGAGACTGCTGGACGGGGGCTTTGAGTTTAAATTCCCGGCCATCGAGGCGGCCTTGACCGATTTGCTGCAGTAACCGGGGAACCGGCGCCAGAGCTTGAAAGGTCATGGTCAAAACCCGGTGCGGCAGCCCCTTCAACCCCCGGGCGATATTTTGCCGTAAGAGGCTGGCGGGGACCCGGCTCCATCAGTTAGAATCTCCCAAGCTGGGTTAACCTGAAAATATTTCCTTGACAGCGGCAATGATTGCGTATATGTTGCGGTCAAAAGCATTCGGGTACCCATATAGGGTATAGAAGGGAAGCCGGTGCAAAACCGGCACGGTCCCGCCGCTGTAACCGGGGACGAAACCTGCAGCAGGCCACTGTCTCACTGAAGCGAGATGGGAAGGCGCAGGGAGTAGGAGGAGCCGGAAGTCAGAAGACCTGCCCGGATCGAGGCTTGAGCCCCTACGAGGTCTAGCGGGCTGGCAAGCGGCGTTAAGGATCAAGAAGCTGGGTGCAATCCTTAAGTCTTTGTGACTTAAGGATTTTTTTTTGGAGAAAAAACCGCATAAAGGAGGACCACATGGTAAAGCGAAGCAAGTTGGGGTGGTTATCTTTGGCGCTTATCCTGTCAGTGATAAGCGCCCCCTGGACCGTGAACGCGGCGGCAACCGGCAAACCCGCCATCGTTTTGGCGGCCTTTGGCACCAGCACCGCAGCCTTCGACACTTACAACCACTTTGAACAGAAAGTCAAAGCCCGTTTTCCGGATCACGAAATCCGTTGGGCCTTCACTTCCCATAAAGTCCGGCACAAGGTGGCCCAGGAAAAGGGCCAGCAGCTCAACGACCTGCCCACGGCTCTAAGGGAATTAAAAGCCGCAGGATATGACCGGGTGGCCGTCCAGTCTCTCCATCTGGTGCCGGGGGAGGAGTGGGAAAAGAAAATCGTGGCGGAAAGCCGGAAGATCCCCGGTCTGAAAGTCGCCCTGGGAAAACCGCTGCTGAGCAGCAAAGAGGATCAGGAGCGGGTCCTGAAGGCCGTGGCCCAGACATTTCCCAAGAAGTTAAAGGACACCGTGGTGGTTCTGATGGCCCACGGCAGCCCTGTAACCGAGGGAGAAAAGGCGTATACAGCCTTTGACCGGCTGCTGCGTGCCAATTACCAGAATGTCTTTCTGGGCACCGTGGAAGGCAAACCCACCAAGGAAGGGGCCTTTGAGGCCGTCAAGAAAGCCAATCCTGCCTCCGTGGTGCTGATGCCCTTCATGTTTGTGGCCGGTGAACATGTGGCCAAGGATATGTTGGGAGATGATCCGGAGAGCTGGAAATCCGAGCTCCTGAAACAAAAAGCCTATCGCATCCAGGGCATTACCAAAGGGCTGGGCTATCAGGATGGGATCGTCAATATCTATCTGGACCATCTGGCCCAGGCGCTGCAGGGCCTTTAGGAAAAGCTGGTGCAATGGTCGATTGGGGGGAAACTTAAAAACAGGGACTTAAGGAGGTTACATGAAGAGCGGGCTGATCGTTTATCTGGTGGACGGCGGGGAGTTGCCGGAAGACTTCGATCTTGGAAGCCACTGTAAGGAAATGGGGTTCCCGGCAGACCGGGTGGAGCTGGTGAGCTCCCGGCAAGGGTTTCTGGAGGTGGAAGACGCCTGGCACTACCTATTCACCAAGGGTTATGGGCATATCCAACTCCTGGTGGCGCAAGCGGGCCAAAATTGTTTGCAACCGCTGCAACCGCCGGTGCGACTGAGCGGCTAACCGGAAGGGGTTTTATGGGTGGCCGGTGACTGATAAAAAGGAAAGCCACGAGCGCTTACCCGGTCTTCAGACCGGATCCGGCCTTCGTGGCTTTATTGCTCAGCCGTAACGCGGCTTTCCCTTAATGGCAGCACTTGTGCTCGTGCCGGTGATGGCCATCGTCGTGCGCGTGCTCGTGGCTATGGACCACCGCTTCATGGCTGTGCTCATGGCCATCGTGGGTATGGGAGTCAGCCTGATGAGCATGCTCGTGCTCATGTTTGTCTTTGCTGTGGCAACACATCTCGGTTCACCTCCTGGCCACTTGATTTGTTATGAATTTTAACCCGGCTGCTGCAATTGTCAAGAGCAAGCCCGGCTAGATAAACGGGCCCCAAGTCGCTTTTGGGTCCAATTTTGACGCCAGAAAGCTTGACATTTTCTTCGTCTTGCCATATAGTGCCTGAAATCCGGGAATGAATCCCGGATAGCCTGAAGAGAACAACTTTGAATTAAAGCCACGAAGGCTCGGGTGCCAGCAGGCGCCAGGTTTTCGTGGCTTTTTATTTTGATCCCCTGCGGACTTGCCAGGAAGGGAAGTTTAACCACCAGGAGTCGGCTGGCGAGCCCGGCGCGGCCCACCGGCAGCCTGAGGGCAGCAGGGTCGGTGACAGCTAACGGCATTGGGGGGAGAAATAGGAGAAACTGAAATGAGGTCGGTGCGAGTCTGGTTGTTCTGGTTGGCGGCGCTCTGCCTGCTTTATCCGGCCACCGGGCGGATTACCCCGGTGATCGCCGCCCAGGAGGAGAAGGCGATTTCCCAAACACTCTCAGAAGAGCAGGGGAAACCCCAAACAACCGCAACCAACGAGAAAGGCCAACAGGAGGAAGGGGAAGGGCGGTATGAGGAAATTAAAGAAGGTGAACTCCCCGCCACCTTCGGACCCATCATCACCGACACCGCCATCCCCATGGACAAGGGCAGATTCGCCATCCAGCCTACCTGGGGACTGAGCTTCGTGACCAACACCTTCAGTCCAAGCTGGCGGCGCATCCCGGCGGGAGGGGATTTTAAATCCTTCGGCATGACCGTGAAGTTTACCTACGGCCTCTTCAATAACCTGGAGGTCTATACGGTCATCCCATATATCCACAACTGGGCCGACCGGGTTGAGGCTCGCGGCCCCAACGGGGAACGGTCCGCCGATTTCGGCGGGATCAGCGATGTTAATCTGACCTTCAAGTATCGCCTGGTGCAGGAAGGTCCGGTAGCCCCCACGACCAGCGCCATCTTTGCCGTGGGTTTCCCCAGCGGCCACTCCCGGCACCTCAATCCCGTCAGACTGGGGGCCGATGCCATCGGCAGCGGCGCTTATGTCTTCACGACCGGGTTGAATTTGTCCAAGTACCTAAGACCATTCATCTTTTATGGCAATTTTTATTACTCGTTTCAGACCGATTGCACCACCGATGAGGTGGATGAAAATGGGAATCCTTTCCAACGAGTCAATCATCCCCGGGATTTTGTGACGGTGAACCTGGCGGCGGAGTACCCCATCACCAAAAAGTGGGTGGCCCTGGTGGAGCTTACCAGCATCTGGGACGGCGGTCGCCTGTTCGGCGCCAAGTGCGATTTACGGCCAGGGGCGGTGCTCTCGCTGTTGCCTGGGATCGAATACATGGCCACCGAAAAGTTCTCCCTGGCCCTGGGGGTGAATATCTCTCTGTACGGGAAAAACAATGACGCCGTTATCACCCCCATTTTATCCATGGTTTACGCATTTTGACTAAGCGACTGGAGGTAAGTCTATGAAACGCGGTTATCTTTTGGGTTTCGCCCTGATGGGGTTGTCTCTCCTGGCCTGGGCGGCGCCGCCCCCGGCCCTGAGCCAAGGCCGCGGCCAGGGCTTCCGGCCCTGCCCCTATACCCCGTATGTGTGCGCGGTGGCCCATACCTGGAAGCCCTATGACGCCGGCGGCAAAGTGGTGCAGGTGCTCACCGAAACATTAGAGGACAACATGCATCCGGGCATGGCGGTGGTGGTGGAGACCAAGACCCAGGGGCGGGTGCAGGTCCACCTGGGCCCGGTCTGGTACCTGGAGCGCCAGGAGTTCGAAATCAAGCCCGGAGACCAGGTGGGGATCAAGGGGATGGGCGATAAGAAGGACGCCAAGATGGAAGTGGTCGCCTACGAGTTGACCCGGGGGGACTACGTGCTCCACTTGCGGGATTCCCAGGGGCGCCCCAACTGGGAAGCCTGGCGCCAACGCTGATGAGCCCGCCACTACCGTTGGTGGGGGACGCGGATGACCCGGTTTAACCGGAAGGTTACAATTCCTTTGATGCTAATTGTTCGTCAAAAATAGAGTATTGACAAAACCGTGATGAAATCCCCCCCCAGCCCCCCTTTTCCAAAGGGGGGAGCTAAAGGGGGGTCCCCTAAAAGTCCCCCTTTGAAAAAGGGGGATTTAGGGGGATTTGTCAAGCTTCAAGATGGCATACCATCAGCCTCAAATGCTCTAAGTTTGACGTCAAATTAATATGAACCATTGGGAGGATCAATCATGCACATGGCCGATGCCTTGATTTCCCCGGCGGTGGGCGGCACTCTATGGGCCGCCACCGCGGGCCTTACCGCCTTTAGCGCCAAGAAACTCAAGAAAGACCTGGATGAACATAAGGTTCCGATGATGGGCGTCCTGGGCGCGTTTATCTTCGCGGCCCAGATGATCAACTTCACCATTCCGGCCACCGGCTCCAGCGGCCACCTGGGCGGCGGCATGATCCTGGCCATCTTGCTGGGCCCCTATGCCGCCTTCCTGGTCATGGCCTCGGTCCTCACCATCCAGGCCTTATTCTTTGCCGACGGCGGGCTGCTGGCCCTGGGATGCAACATCTTTAATCTCGGGTTTTTCCCCTGTTTCATCGCTTATCCGCTCATTTATCGGAATATTGTGGGAGCGCGGCCCACCCAGGCCCGCATCCTCTTGGGAGCCATGGCCGCCGCCATCCTGGGGCTGCAACTGGGGGCTTTGGGGGTGGTTCTGGAGACCTGGTTTTCCGGCATTGCGGAGTTGTCCCTGTCAACTTTTCTGCTGTTAATGCTGCCCATTCACCTGGCCATCGGCGTCGTGGAGGGGCTGATCACCGCGGCGGTGGTGAGCTTCGTCTGGAAGGCGCACCCGGCAATCCTGACCCAGGCGCCCCATCCCCCCGCGGCCCGGGTGCACTCCCATAAGCCGCTGTTGCTGGGCCTGGCGTTGTTTGCCGTGGTGGCCGGCGGGATGTTATCCTGGTTCGCCTCCACCCACCCGGACGGCCTGGAATGGTCCATTAAGGGGGTTACCGGCCAGGAAGAACTGGCAGGGCCCAAGGAGGGGGTACACGGCGTCATGGCCTGGATTCAGGAGAGACTCGCGTTCTTGCCGGACTATGACTTCAGAAAGCCCCAGGAGGAAAAAGCGGCCCAGAAAGAGGAAAATTGGCCTGAGGTCAGCCCCGGGAAATCCCTGGCCGGCATTCTGGGGGCCGCTTTGACCCTGCTCCTGGCCGGCGCTATCGGTTTTGGTTTACGAAGATATTATTCGCACAGCAAAGGATAGGACGGAACCCATCCTTTGATATCCACTTCCGGGACAGGGTTTAAGGATTAATCCCTGCCCCGCCTTTCCGAGACGGCGTGTATGGGAAAAATCGAATCCGCCTTATTAAACATCGGCTACCTGGAAACCCTGTCCTACCAGCAGACCCCTTTACACCGGCTGGATCCCAGGGCCAAACTTCTCACCACCCTGGTGTTCATCGTGGCCGTGGTCTCCTGCGGGAAATACGAGATAACCGGTCTCCTTCCTTTTATTATCTATCCGGTGGTGCTCATCGCGGTGGGCAACCTGCCGCCGGGTTATCTGGCCAGGAAGATTTTGCTGGCGGCCCCTTTTGCCTTTTTTATCGGCATCTTCAACCCCCTGTTGGACCGGGCCGTTATGGTGCAACTGGGGCCGGTGGGCATCTCCGGGGGCTGGGTCTCCTTCGCCTCCATCATGCTCCGCTTCGTTCTCACCGTCAGCGCCGCCTTAATATTAATTGCCGGCACCGGCCTCAATGCGGTTTGCCTGGCCCTGGAAAAAATGGGGGCCCCCAGAAGCTTCGTCATGCAGCTCCTGTTCCTGTACCGGTATATTTTTGTCCTGACGGACGAGGCCCTGCGTCTGGTGCGGGCCAGGGCCCTGCGTTCTTTTCAGGGCCGGGGCCTGGGATTCAAAGTCTTCAGCTATATGATCGGCCAGTTGCTGCTGCGCACCCTGGACCGGGCGCATCGCATCCACCTCGCCATGCTCTCCCGGGGCTTTGAGGGGAAAATTCGCCTGGTCCGGCCTTTGCACCTGCGCCGCCGGGATGTCGCCTTTTTCCTGGGATGGTCCACCCTGTTCGTCCTGATGCGCTGGTATAACATTCCTCTATTGCTGGGAAATGCGGCGGCGGGGTTGATAAGATGAGCCATCACCTGGTGGAAGTCAAAGACCTGCATTACTCTTATCCCGATGGCACCAGCGCCCTGCGGGGCGTCTCCTTTCGCATCACTCACGGGGAAGCCGTAGCGATTATCGGGGCGAACGGGGCCGGTAAGTCCACGCTGCTGCTACAGCTTAACGGTTGCCTGCTGCCCCAGGCCGGAACGGTGCGCATCGGCGACTTGCCGTTGAACCGGAAGACTCTGCTCCATGTGCGGCGCACCGTGGGCATGGTCTTCCAGGACCCGGACGATCAGCTGTTCATGCCCCTGGTTTATGATGATGTGGCCTTTGGCCCCCTGAACCTGGGCCTGCCGGCGGAGGAAGTGGAAGCACGGGTCGAGAGCGCCCTCGCCACGGTGGGGGCCTCTCATCTCAAAGACCGCCCCCCGTACCGGCTTTCCGGCGGGGAAAAGCGAGCCGTGGCCATTGCTTCGGTCCTCTCCATGTCCCCCAGTATCCTGGTA
>Ga0315268_10002480_pt1 | contig 20772 bp, 22 predicted proteins | sample C1_top_MG_FD_204535 | JGI IMG/M metagenome (GOLD analysis project Ga0315268, IMG submission 204535) | Sediment microbial communities from Yellowstone Lake, YNP, Wyoming, USA - C1_top | ecosystem: Environmental > Aquatic > Freshwater > Lake > Sediment | place: USA: Wyoming | collected 2017-08-01
GTGCGTACGTTGCCTACACCCACGCCCGCCGGCCCGGCGCGGCAAATGGTCACCGCCGACCTGCGTGTATACTATGATGCTAACCAGAACGGCGTCGCCGATCCAGGCGAAGGGGTGGTGGGATTGCCTGTCCGTGTTTATGATGACGTGACCGGGGCTTTGCTGGCCCAAGGTTTTACCGACGACTCCGGCCATGCTGTTTTCACTGTCCCATCCGCCGGGCCGATTCGTGTGATCGTGCCGTACCTGGACTTTCAGACCATTGTGCCGCCCAGCGGCGCGGCGATCCCAGTGTTGATCAGTCCGCGCGAGCTTCCCAGCCAGATTCCCTAATAATCGAGACCAAGTTCCCCAAATCTCAAGTCTCGACGGTCATATCGTAGGAGACCCTTGATGTCCAACATTCCGCCGGGGGGCACTCCCATCCAGGTGACTCCACAGCGGCGGTTGATCCTGATTGGTGGGGCGGGTGGGTTGATTTTTCTGGCGCTTGTGTGTGTGGCGCTGGGGATTGCGTTGGCTTCTCGCTCGCGCTCAACCCCTGCGGCTGGACGAGCCACGCCGGCGCCGTTGCCTGGCTCACCGGTACCACCCCCGGTCATCTCTGGCCCCGGCGGAAGTGTCCCGCTCACGCTGACGGCGCCGAGCCTTCTCCAGATCAAGGACCGCCAGTTTGAGGTGATCCCGGTCGAGGTCATTAAAGGTACGTGGCCGTATCAACCCAGCACGCTCCGCACTGACAAGGCGGTCTGGGTATACGGCACGCTGATCAACTATGTCGTTGGGTTGGAAGCAAACTCGGACAACACTATGTTATTGCAGAGCCTTACAGAGGCTGACCCGATCAAGCTGACGACTTTTAGCGGTAAAACATCCTCTTTTCGTTACTCGGGCCGCCAGTGGGTCACGGTAGACAAGACAGATGTTTTCCGGCAAATACGTCCCGGGTTGACTCTGGTGCTGCTGGGTGAAAAGGGCGATCAGCGGCTAGTGGTTTCAGCTAGTTACATTGCGGCAGACGAGGTGGTGCTGGCTGGCGAGGTGGCAGCCAGGATCGGCACGGTGGTGGTCGTTTCGGGCGCGCGGGTGACGGCGTTGGATGGCAAGCTCGTCGAGAACGTGGAGGGATTACCAGCGGGCAGCGCCTACTACCTGGTGGATTTTTCCGTCACGGGGTCGGGAACGGGCGCGCTGGACGCCAGCCTGTTCCAGATGGAATTGATTGACGCGTCTGGCAAGCGGTACTCGATTTCTGTCCCGGCCAGCCAGGCAGGGAGCTACGGGCCGCCGGGTGGGCAGCTTTTGCCGGGCACGACGCTGACGGCGACGGCGGGCTTTGTCGTGCCCGAGTCACTACCCGGCGCCAGCGTCATCTGGACATTCAGTCCACAGCCGGGCGGCTCATCGCCGGCGCGCTTTCAGCTTTCGATTGCCGGGCCACCCCCCACGCCGGAACCGGGTGCGCTCGTCATAGTGCAGCTGACCGGGGCACGCTATTCCGACGACGCGACTGAAGTCATCGTCAGCGGCGGCATCGGCAACACCTCCAAGCAAGCGATAACGGTTTCGCTTTCAGATGTCAATTTACAGGCTGGCGGCTCCTTGGTGCCGGTCAAGTCCACCGAACCGGCACTGCCTTGGGCACTCCAGCCGGGGCAGAACCTGGCGTTTACCATTCACTTTGCACGGCCCCCTGCCGGCACAGCAATCTTTCGAATGATGCAATCGTCGTTTGAGTTGGGCGGCTTGCAGTGACGACAAAGCACAGATGACAAAGGACGGGCCTGATCTGCTGCGGCTCGTCCTTTTTTGTTCTGACCATAGACGCATTAGAGCGGCGGTCGGTCAAGTCTGGGCGAAAAACTCGCGGGTGAGCTGATCCATGGAAGGAGCATCCGAACAACGCATAAAGCGCGCAAAAGCGGGATAGACCTCGCGGATCAATTCAAACATCTGGATGGCGATGCGCCGTATGGAAAAGTGCGCGTTGGGAGCGCTGCGCAGTCTACAAAAGTGAAATGCCTCCCGCAGGTTCAGCGTGATGAGCACACGCCGATTAAAAGCGTTGGGAAAGATATAAGCGGCCTCATCGGGCAAGCCGGTGGCTAATGTCATAAAGGTTTCGGCGGCTGCGTCCATCGCCTGGCGGTAACGCGGGGCGAACCTGGCTTCTTCAAACACGAGTGGCACAGCGTAACCCAGCCGGACATCCAGCGATTGCGGTGTGAGCGTCATCATCCGATGGCGCTTGAGCTCGTACCATGCTCCCCAATCCAGCACACAGTCAAACGTCATCGTAGTGTGTTCCAACTCTCGCAGCGGGATATCGAACTCGCCCATCCCTGCCAGCGCATCATGTACCATGCGCTCCAGTTCTGCACCGCTCATCGCCTGCGCATGCTGCAATGCGCTCACATAATCTATTTGGCCCTGCCGATACAAGCATGCGGCGACGAATCGCTCTTCCGCCTCGCCATCATAATCCACCAACGTCAAGGGTGTATTGGAGGTTGGAAGTTGGAGGTTGGAAATGGGCGGTTGGAGGTCGGAGATGTGAGCTCGGGCACTAGACAGCCTGCTTATATAGTCGCTGGGTTCCGCATATTTCACCAGCGTAGGCACTTCGGTCTGTGCCACGCGCTTGGTTTCTGCGCCAATCTCACGCACTTCTTGGAGTGGGTGGCTGAGCATCTTTTTGATGGCGTGCTCGAGCACGCGCGCATTCGCAGTCATGCCGACGTTCGCCAGCGTTGCCGTCGGGAGCAGAAAGCGACAGTTGTCAATGTACTTGCTGCGGATGCGCGCATCGTACTTTTGGGCGTCTTCGTTCGCTTTGCGCGGGAAATGAGATGTGATATAAGCGCGCACCGGCTCAATGCTTGCAGAATATACGTCGAACAGCATTGCCATTGTGCGGTGATACCGGTCGGCGTGCTTGGAGCGTGAAATGGCCTCCGGCGTGTAATAACCATTATGCTCAAATACCTGGTAGCGCGTAGACTTTTCCGTGTAAGCGGCCAGCCGGTTGCTTTCAATCGCTTCGATGGCGAGGCGGCTGACGTTTTCGAACGCGAGGTGGAGCACGGCGTGTTCGGCTACGCTGGCGTGCCCATAGCCCACCACCCATCGCTCGTGGAACTGGGACGAGGATTTGTCCGTCAGCCCGGCGGCGATTTCGCGAAAGCTTTCCGGGCTGCGCGAGGTTTTGGCAAATGCGACGGCGATGACTTCAGGGGCAAGTTGCTTGGGGCTGAGCAGGTATACCTCTCTCGCTTTGGGCATGATCCACCTCGTCAAACGTAATGCTTAAAACGCAAATGACGTGCCTTGCGTTTTGCTTTTTACATGTTAGCTTGTGATAGAATCTTGCGTGCGACTCTGATATCTTCCCGCATCTGGGCGACGAGTGCTTCGATGCTATTGTACTTTTCTTCGGGTCGCTGATACTCGATCAAGTCCAACGTCATCGTTTGACCGTACAGGTCGCCGTCAAAGTCCAGCAGGTGTGTCTCGATGGTGCGCACGCCGTTATCGAAGGTAGGACGTGTCCCAATGTTGGTCACGGCGTTGCGCACCACGGTCGCACCGCCGACGCATGCGCGGCAAGCATAGATGCCGTTGGCCGGGATGGCGTGCTCCGCCCATACAGCCAGGTTGGCAGTGGGCACGCCCAGCTTGCGCCCGCGCTGCGCACCCTGCACCACCCGGCCGTTCAGCCGAAACGGTCGTCCCAGGCACGCGGCAGCTTGGCGCACGTGGCCGACACGGAGTGCCTGGCGGATGCGGCTGCTGCTGACGGGCTGCCCATCCAGCATGACCGGCTCAGCCTGGTAAAAGGCGTAGCCCCGCTCGACGCCCATCGCTCTCAAGAACGCTGCGCTGCCTTCGCGCTTGTAGCCCAACGCAAAATCGTGGCCGATCCACAGTTCGCGCATCGCTAGATTTTCGATAAGCAAGTTGACAAACTGGGCTGCGCGGATTTGCGCCGTCTCTTGCGTGAACTCGACCACCACGGTCACGTCCAGCCCCAACTTGGCCAGTTGTGCCAGCTTTTCTTCGTTCGAGGTGAGGTAGAACGGCTCGGCGCGTCGCAGCACCACGCTAGGGTGGGGAAAGAACGTGACCAACGCCGCGCGCAGTCCCATTGCGCGAGCTGACGCGACGACGGAGCGGATGAGCTGCTGGTGACCAAGGTGAACGCCATCAAACGTGCCGATGGTGAGGGCGGTGGGTTGCTCAGAGATGAGAGAAGAGAGGTTGTAAAAGATTTGCATGTGTTCTGTGATTGTGCGGAATCACCTAGGGAGACGAGTGTGCGCACCGAAACCCTGTACGCGGGTCTTGAGTCTCGTGCGAAGAGTTGCGCGCCGAACACTGGCTCTGCCCCTGTACCCACCGTGCGCTGCCGTTGGGATCGTACCACGCACTCCCGCGCACAGAACGATTCCAGGGCGGCTGCGTCCCCACAGGGTTTCGAGCAGGCCAGTCCCAATAGCCATTCCAGTTATACCAATCCGCGACCCATTCCGATGCATTTCCCACCAAATCCATTATACCATACGGGCTTGCGCCCTCCGGATAGGAACCAATAGGCCGGAGACGGCGCACTCCTGAACTTGCCCGCAAAAGCACCCAGGCGGCGTCCCATGGATCCGAGCGCGGCCCGGTCTGATTCGCAGGGCGAAAGGCCCCGGCAGAAGCATCAATGTTCGCACGACTCTGACTCCAGGCTGATCCCCACGGATAAATGCGGCCATCGTCACTACGGCAAGATTTTTCCCATTCGGCTTCTGTGGGCAGACGCTTGCCAGCCCACGCGCAGTATGAGTCAGCATCTGCCCAACTCACTCCGACGACGGGATAGTCGGCTTGCCCAGGCGGGTACTCGTTGCCTGACCAGTAGGGCGGTGACTCGTGCTCGGTTGCCTGGAGGAAACGCTGATACTGCACGTTGGTGACCTCGAATCGGTCAATCTCGAACGCGTCCAGATAAACTAGCCGCCGCGGATGCTCGTCATCCCGCCCTGTGTTGCTGCCCATCACAAATTCACCAGCGGGTACGCCGGCAACACTGCGGTCCAAAACTTGGGCCAGTTTGGTCCATTCACTGGAAGCAGCCAGCCAACGCAGCAAGACGATTTGCGCTTTCAGATCCTTTCCGCCTGGACCAGCCTGCAATATCAGCGGCACTAGTTGGTCGAGCTGCTGATGGGCGTTCCGATAAGCCGGGTCGAGCTCGACCAATGCATTGAACTGTACAAAAGCTTCTGTCCATTGGCCAGCTGCCGCAGCCGCCCGACCTGCCGCGTAGAGCCTGGATTTGTATGCCTCGATGTAAATCGCTCTGCCGGCGACATAGGCCGCCAGCAGCACGACTGCCGGCAATATGATGCGCCGCACCACAGTGGTGGGGTTTCTAGAATCGGCCCTCATCGGCCAAGACCTTTGCAGGCCGCCACATCTGCGCTGCAGAGTCGTAAGCCACAATCGCCAAAAGTGCACCGCTGGCATTGTATGCGCGGCACAGCGGCGCTGCAGCTTGTGCTTCTACTCCGTTCGACGGTATGGCCTGGCCCAGGACGAGACGTCGCGCAGCGTCTGCCGCGAGTGTGATGGCGGGCAAGCCTTGCAACGCCATGTCGAGCGGACGCAACAGACCTGACAGGTCTTTAGGGTCCGTCAGACATTCAAGGGCTTCCAGTGTCACCGCGTCTTCGAGCGTGAAAGAGCCGCTGGCCAGTCGCGTGAGGGCGGCAAGGTGTGCGCCGCACCCCAGCGCTGCGCCAACATCGTGCGCCAGCGAACGGATATATGTCCCTGGCGAGCAGTGGACATCTATCATAGCATGAGGCGATTGCCACTCGCGCAGCATGATTCCGTGAATGGTCACGCGGCGCGGCTCGCGCTCTACTTGCACGCCCTTGCGCGCCAATTTGTACAACGGCTTGCCCTCGCGCTTGAGCGCCGAATACATCGGTGGCACCTGGTCAATCTCGCCCACAAACCTTTCCAGGGCGCCGCGCAATGTGGATTCATCCAAGTTCACCGGCTGCGTAGCGAGGACCTGACCATCGGCGTCGTAGGTATCCGTCTCGATGCCCAATCGCATCACCGCACGATACTTTTTGTCCGACGTGATCAGGTATTCGACCACTCGCGTTGCGCGGCCCAGGCACACCAGTAGTACGCCAGTCGCCATCGGGTCAAGCGTACCTGCATGTCCCACGCGCTTTTGACGGGTCAACTGCCGGACGCGTGCCACCACGTCGTGCGAGGTCCAACCCTGTGGCTTGTTGACAATGAGAATACCATCCATGCTTCAAAAATCAAATCTCAAACGGTTGGATTTTTGACATTTGCAATTTGAGATTTTAGCAGAGTGACGACTCGCTCGGCTGCCACATCCAGTGGTCCATCAATCGTGCAGCCGGCTGCTTGCGGGTGCCCGCCTCCGCCGAGCGCGAGCGCCACACTGGCAACATCCAATGAAGGACGCGCGCGCAGCCCGACTTCTACCTGGCCGTCGTCTTTTTCGACCAAGACTGCCGATAGGCACGCCTCTTCCACACTCAACATCAAGTTGCCCAGGCCCTGCATGTCGGTGTTGTCCAATCCAGCTTGTTGCCGCGCTTGCTTGGCCAGCGATACCCAGATCACGCCATTATCCAGTTGCATCGTTTCTAGCGCCTGTTCCCACGCGCGCAACAGGCTATACGGGCGGCGGTTGAAGGCCTGGTCCATGATGGCAGCCAGCGGCGCACCGGCCTGCATGAGTCGCATGACTTTTGCCAATAGCGCCGGCGTGACGTTATTCGTGCGCAGACCCAAAGTATCGCTGATAATGCCGTAGAGCAAACAAGTCGCAATGTCGGCATCCAGGGACAGGCCCAGGCGGTCGCACAAATCGAGCACCATTTCGGATGTGGCGACGCATCCGGGCTCCACCCAATTATGGGTGCCAAAGCGGGTATTGGTGACATGATGGTCTATATTGAGGAATGGGACCCCGTGCCATTCATCGGCGCGATAGGTCGGCCCGACCCGTCGCAGGTCGCTGCAATCCAGGCTCACCACCAGGTCAAATGGGCCAGTGACCTGGCTTACAATGTCGGCATAGCCGGGGATATAGGCGAAACGCTTGGGCACAGGATCGGAGCAACAGACGGTCACGAGCTTGCCTGCGTCCCGCAGTGCCTTACCCAGACCCAACAGGCCCCCGATGGCGTCGCCGTCGGGGGCAATATGCGTGATCAAGAGTATTCGGCTAGCCTGGCGCACAAGTGATTCAGGTGTGATCATCACTCTTGGCAAGTTCGTCCAGGATATGCGAGATGCGCTCTCCAGTTTCCAGGGAGGCGTCCCATCGGAAAATCAGCTCCGGTATCAGGCGCAGATCGAGTCGGCTAGCCAGCTCGTGACGGAGAAAACCCCTGGCATGCTCCAGCCCGGCTAACGCCTCACGGCTGCCCTCTACGCCAGACAGAGCGCTGACGTACACAATCGCCTGGTGCAGGTCCGGGCTGACCTCTACGCTGGTGACGGTTAACCCGTGCAAGCGTGGATCCTCGGTCCGCCTCTCCAACAGGTCGGCGATCTCTGCGCGCACTCGGTCGGCGACTCGGTGTTGACGGCGGGTGGGCATAGTCCTGATCCGCAAAACGTGAAGCGTAAAACGTAACAGCCCTTTTACGCCTTACGCTAACTCACTCTTTCCCTGACGTAGAACTCGATCGTGTCGCCCTCTTTGTATGCAGTGAACCCGTCGAGAGCCACGCCGCATTCAAAGCCAGCTTTGACTTCTTTAACGTCTTCCTGGAATCGCTTGAGGGAGTGGATGCCGCCGTCAAAGACAATCTCCTCGCCACGCAAGACACGCGCCTTGGCGTCGCGCTGAACGACACCGTCGCGTACAGTGCAGCCGGCGACAAAACCTACGCTCCTGATCTTGAATGTCTGACGGACTTCGGCACGACCGATGACTCTATCGGCATAGACCGGCTCCAGCAATCCCTTGAGCGCCTTGTCTACGTCTTCGATGAGTTTGTAGATGATGTCGTACTGTCGTACGTCCACGCCGCTTGCATCCGCCATTTTGCGCGCCGCTGCATCCACCTGCACGTTAAAGCCGATGACAATACCGTGCGAGGCGACCGCCAGCATCACATCGTTTTCACTAATGTTGCCGGTGCCCGCATGCAGGATGTTGACTTTGACATTCTCGTCGCCGAGCTTTTGCAGCGAATTAACGATCGGCTCAATCGAGCCTTGGCCATCGGCCTTGATAATGAGCGCGAGTTCTTTGACTTGGCCAGCCTGAATCTGCGCATATAGATCGGAAAGCGTCAAGGGGCGGATGGGGCCCGCGACAGCCGCTTCTTGCGTCTGGCTGGCGCGCGCAGCGGCTATGCCTTTGGCGATTTTCTCGTTCTGGACGACCTCGAACGTTTCGCCCGCACTGGGCACGCTCGTCAACCCCAGCACTTCGACGGGTGTGGAAGGGCCGGCCTTTCGCACCGGATGCCCGTACTCATCGAACATAGCGCGGATGCGCCCGTAGGATGCGCCGACTACCATCGGGTCACCCACCTCGAGTGTGCCGTTCTGGACAAGCAGTGTCGCCATCGGGCCGCGCGATTTGTCCATCTTGCCTTCGATCGCCGTACCGACGGCGGACCGATCGGGGTTGGCCTTAATCTGGATGCTATCGGCCACGAGCAGGATCGCCTCGAGCAAGTCCTCAATGTTTTTCTTTTGCTTGGCCGACACAAGCACGCACAGCACGTCGCCACCGTATTCGTCAATCATCAGGCCGTTGTCGGCCAGCTCTTTTTTGACGCGCTCCGGGTTAGCGTTGGGCTTGTCAATCTTGTTGATAGCGACGATGATGGGGACACGAGCGGCTTTGGCATGGGAGATTGCCTCTACCGTTTGTGGCATTACGCCGTCGTCGGCGGCTACGACCAACACGGCCAGGTCGGTTGCTTGCGCCCCCCGCGCACGCATGGCCGTGAATGCCTCGTGCCCGGGCGTATCCAAGAAGGTGATCTTGCGCCCGTTATGCTCCACGCGATGCGCGCCGATGTGTTGAGTAATGCCACCCGCTTCGCCGCTGACCACATCGCTATGGCGGATGGCGTCGAGTAGCGAGGTCTTGCCGTGGTCTACATGGCCCATCACGGTGACGACTGGTGGCCGGGGCTTGAGCTTGGCCGCGTCTTCGTCGGCATACAGTCGCTGCCAGAGCGTGGCCGGGCCCTGTTCTGGCTTGGCCTCTGGCTCCGCCGGCTTGGCTTCCTGGGCTTCAAAGCCCATTTCTTGTACGACAATTGCAGCGGTCTCATAGTCAATCACCTGGTTGATGTTGGCCATGATCCCGTTATTCATCAGCTCTTTGATGACGTCAATGGGGCTGACGCCCATCAACGTCGCCAATTCACGCACGGTCAACGAGCTGGGGACTTCGACTGTTTTCCCATTTGATCCCATGGTCCCCTCCCAACAATGACCAATGACCCATGACCAGTGCCCTAGGGGTCATTGGTCATTGCTCATTGGCCTTTCAATCGGTAAAGATGCTGCGAATCCTTCCAGTGCCTGGCGATCCGGCTCGGACAATGTCGCCTTGAGCGCGTGGGCTAGCCGGCCGGCCAGCGCAGCGTCCCAACATGACCGAGCCTGATGAACATAAGCCCCGCGCCCATTACGCTTGCCGGTCGGGTCAACCGCTACCTGGCCTTGCGGTGTGCGCACCACGCGCACCATTTCGCGCTTGCCCTGCACCTGACCACAGCCGACGCACGTGCGTTGAGGAATGTGCTTGCGCGGTCGGGGGCTGCCCTTTTTGACCATTTGCACAGAGTCTTTGCCAGACGTGCGATCTATTCTTCTTCCCAGACTTCGCGCTGGCGGCCGGGTTTGCGCTGTCGCTTGGCGACCACAGCGCCCACGCGTTCGTCAAAGACCAGCGTGCGCGCTTTCTTTTTCTTCTTGCCGCCTTTGCCAACTTCTCCTTCCTCGAGATCTTCTTCCTCAGCTAAAGCTTCTTCGATAAGCTGGGGCGGCACGGGGACGACTGGCGCTGCTTCTTCAGCAGTTGGCGGCGCCACCTCGGTAACCACCGGAGGAGCCTCGACCGGCGCTGCCAGTTCGGCCACTGGCGGCAGGACGGCTTCCACGACCGCAGCAGTTTCGGCCTGTGGTGGCGTCACCTCGGCGACGAGTGCCGCTACCTCGGTGGGCGCTGCCACTTGGGGTTCGGTTGGCGCGACTTGGGGCAAAAAGCCCAGGCCCTTGGCCTCGATCTGTGTCTTGATTTCGGCCAGTGCCTTGGGGCCGATGCCCTCCACCGAAAGCATTGCCTCGTCGCCTTCGGCCAGTCGCTGCATCACTTCGCCGACGGTCATTAGCGTGGCTTTTTCCAGGTGAGAGAACACTCGCGTGCTGAGGCCTAGATCGGCCAGCTGCGTTCCAAACGCGGCCGGCGGGATGCGTGCCAGCATCGCCTGCAAGTCTGCCGTACGCTCGACCGGCGTGGCAACTTTGGGTGCGCGGGCTGCCTCTGCGGCGGCGCGCGCTACGGCTCGGGCCGCCTCCCGGTCAGCCAGCAGCAGCTTTTGGACGCCGTCAATCACCTGGCGGAGGACCATGAGCTCTTCGCTATTCCAGGGCAGGGTCTGTTCACTGTGTCGTTGACCAGTGGCTTCCGCCGTCGGCAAGATATTGATCACCTCTTCCGCCAGCCGCTCGGTCAGTCCCGGCTCTTTAGCGCGGCGAACCGCTTCCGCGGCCGCTTCTGCTGCGCTTTTGATGTCAATCCGCCAGCCAGTGAGCTTGGCGGCCAGCCGGGCATTCTGTCCCTCGCGGCCAATGGCGAGTGAGAGTTGATCATCGGGCACGATGACGAGCGCCGTTTTGCCTTCCAACGGATCCTCGTCAGGATGGACGGTGAGCACGCGCGCCGGGCTGAGCGCTTTCTGAATGTAGAGAGATACGTCAGAGTTCCACTCGATCACGTCAATCTTTTCACCACCCAGCTCGCTGACAATGGACTGGATGCGGACACCCTTCATGCCGACGCACGAGCCGACCGGATCCACGCCAGGCTGCCGCGCGGCGACGGCGACCTTGGAGCGCGCGCCGGCCTCGCGGGCGATGGACTTGATCTCGACGGTGCCGTTGTAGATCTCTGGCACTTCCAGCTCCAACAACCGGCGCAGCATGTTCTTGTGGTTACGGCTGACAATGATCTGCGGCCCGCGCGAGGTCTTGCGGACCTCTAGCACATAGGCGCGCAGACGCTGGTGAACCGAATAGCGTTCGCCCGGTACTTGTTGATTCTTGGGCAGCAGCGCCTCGGTGCGACCCAGGTTGAGCGTGACGCCCTGGCCGGTGACGCTCTGCACGGTGCCGTTGATAATCTCGCCTTCGCGCTCGCTAAAGTTGGTATAGAGCGCGTCACGTTCGGCCTCGCGGATGCGTTGCAGGATGACCTGCTTGGCCGTCTGTGCGGCAATGCGGCCAAAGTCTTCTGGCGTGGACTCGATCATCACCATGTCGCCTAGCTTACTGCCGGGCACAATCTTTTGTGCCTTTTCCAGGTCGACCTCGGTGCGCTCGTCCTGCGCCAGCTCGACGACTTCTTTTTCAACGAAAATTCTGGCCGCACCCGTGTTGGTATCTACCTCGGCTACAATATTCTGCGCCGAGCTGGCATTGATGTTGCGCCGGTAGGCGGACACTAGCGCCGTCTGGAGCGCTTCCAGGACGACTTCTTTAGACAGGTTGCGCTCGCTGCAGATTTGATTGAAGGCAAGAAGGAACTCGCTCTTCATCCGACTGACTACTCCTGTATTTGCTTCAGGCCCTATCAAAAAGAAAAGTGGGGGTCACCCACTTTTCATCGACTGCATTATACCCGAAGATTGCTGTTATTATACCACGTTCCCGCCCACTGTCAACGTTTCACCAGCCCGCAAGATACTTGCTCCATTCGGCACAGTTACGCAGGTGGCGACCGTACAGATACTGCGCGGTGGGCTGAGGCTCGACCGGATGATGGCGCAACATCATGTGTGCTTCCTGGACGGTGCGCCCGCCTTTGCGCCGGTTGCATTGGGGGCAGGCGGTGACGAGGTTCTCCCACGAATACTGTCCGCCGCGAAAGCGCGGGACGATGTGGTCCACAGTCAGATGCGTGGAGGGCTGACCGCAATACTGGCAGACGTAATTATCGCGACGGAAAACCTCGCGCTTGTTGAGCTTGACCTTAGGGCGTGGACGGCGGATCATATAGGCCATTCGAATTACCGAGGGACTGGGAAAGACAGACGAAGCCGTGCGAATATACCCCCGTCCGTTTTCGACAATCTCGGCTTTGCCGACCATCAGTAAGCCGACAGCCCGCTGGGTATTGCAGACGTTGAGCGGTTCAAAGTTGAGGTTCAAGACCAGAACAGGCTCGTTCATGGAGCGTTTCTCGCTTATACGAAGCAGCGGCCAGCCGCCCGCACGACGGGGAGTATAACACGAACGCCCAGGAGCGTCAATCAGAATCCCCCCTCTGGCCCGTCCCCAGCCTTCCACAGGACGGGCAAGGGTGCGGGTGAAGGCTATTGTTGCAGCTCGCGGAGTTGAAGATATGTTCGGAACCCGTAATAGTAAGCCAACAATACGCATAGCCGCAGCCCATGCAGCCCGTCGCGGTAGCCGCGCAGCGCGATATAGCGCCACCAAAAATGCCGCAGCGGCTGCAGGACAAGGTTGTGCGGCTTGAAGCGGATACCTTGGCGGTCGAGTTCCTGGGCGTCGTGCTGGATGTAGCGGCGCTGTTTGGAGTGGAACTGTTCGATGGTGTCGTAATTATAGTGGATGAGCGGATTCTGGAGGCAGCCCTCGACGCCTTCCAAGACGACGACCTCGTGGACAGGGCGCTCGTAGCGCGCATAGCCCCGGCGCAGCAGACGCATCTGATAGTCGGGGTACCAGCCGGCACCCAGCGTGAGCTTGCCAAAGATATAGTTGTAGCGCGGCACCCAATAACCAACCGGGGCGGGGGGGGCTTGGCCCGGGTTCTTGACAGTATCTAGAATCTCGGCGCCGAGTTGAGGTGTGGCGCGCTCGTCGGCGTCTACAAAGAAAACCCAGTCAGCGCTAATGACGGCATCGAGCGCAGCATTGCGGCTCTGAGCATAGTTCTCAAAAGGGTGCCGGAGGATGACGCGGGCGTCGGCCTGCTGCGCCAGCGTGACCGTATCGTCGTCGCTGCCTGTATCGCATACGACGACCTCATCGGCCCACCGCAGGCTGGCGACGCACTCTGCGATGTGGCGAGACTCGTTCTTGGTGAGGATGATGGCAGAGAGGGTCATTCAGGCGACCAGGATCTGCAGATAACTCGCGATGCGCCGTGCGAAGGTTTCTCGTGTGATCCTGCCCCGGCCAAGCCCGAGAACCGTACGCGCTAGCCAGTACGTCAGCCCAATGATTGTGATGACCTTGAGGCCGAGGTAGGAGAGTAGGCCGTAATTCTTGCGATAAAAGTAGGCCTGCGACTGTGCAAAGAGAGCGGAAGAGCGTTCAGGGTTTCTTTTGGTAGAATGTGCTCCAAGATGCACGATGATCGCAGTGGGAATGTAAAACAACTGCCAGCCGGCTCGCTTGGCTCTGTAGCACCAGTCAGTTTCTTCAAAGTACAACCCGTACTTTTCATCCATGCCGCGTGTTTGTTCCCACACTTGGCGGCGGGCCAGGATGGCTGCGCCGAGGGTGTGTTCGACTGGGCGCACTCGTTCATAGTCTTGGGGGGGATAGCGTCCATTGGGGACTGAATCGAGCGGCACCAGCTTTTCAAAGAACCCAAAGAATGCCTGGCGATAGTCGGGGAATCGGAACGTAGAGTGCTGCAGTGTCCCGTCTGGATTGACAAGGCGTGGGGCGACGATGGCCGCTTCGGGGTGGGCATCGGCAAAATCGACTAAGGTACGCAGTGCGCCGGGGCGGATCTCGGTATCGGCGTTAAGCGTTAAAAGGTAACGTCCATGTGACAGCCGGAAGCCGATATTATTGGCCCGCGCAAAGCCTACATTACCTTGCCCGGTCACAATCTGGACCCCAGGGAATTTTTCACGCACAAGGTCAACTGTCCCATCGGTCGAGCCGTTGTCTACCATGATCGTCTCGACGTTGACCTCACTGGACGGTATGGACGCCAGGCAAGCTCCAATGACGTTCGCGGAGTTGTACGTTACAATCACGATGGAAACGTCTGGGACTTTAGCGGGGCTTGGATTCACCGTCTGGCCTCCTATCTGTAGCACGGGCCGCCCCGTTGGCCGAGATGAAAATGTTCTTTCTGGTGATTACCCACGGGTGCCAGAGCCATCACCTCGGCGTGGACGCCGACGGTGGGGCCAAGGCAGGGGTAATCACCAGGTTGTCCGGCTTGAATCGCCGCTGCCGATGGATGGCTTACAACTGAGACGTGCAGTGCGGGCAGCGGGTGGCTTTGATCGGGATGCTGGAAAGGCAATAAGGGCACTCTTTGGCGGTGGGGACTGCCGGCGCCGGTTCTGGCTGGCGTCGCATTTGGTTAACTGCCTTGACCAGCATAAAGATCGCAAGAGCCACGATGATAAAGTCAATCACGTTGTTGATGAACAAGCCATAGTTGATCGTGGCGGCACCGGCCGTTTTGGCATCTGCCAGTGAGGTATATGGCTGGCCAGACAGGTTAATGAACAGGTTGGCAAAGTCCACTTTGCCCAAGATCACCCCGATGGGCGGCATCAGGATGTCGTTGACAAACGAGGTGACGATTTTGCCAAATGCCCCGCCGATAATAATCCCGATGGCCAGGTCGAGCACGTTGCCGCGCATGACAAACTCTTTGAACTCTTTGAACATTTTTTGTTCCTCCTTTTCGGTGAGTGTGAGCCAGTCTGGTTGATCTGTAAGGGCAACCGTTGGGCTGCCTGCTGCCGGGCAGGTGCAGGACTTGCGCTCACCTTACAGGCCGAGCCCGGGGCAACCAACCACTGTCGTCGGTGTTGCCAGTTGCGATATGGCGCATCGTGTGCTATTCTTATAGGCACTGGGTCGGCGGAGACCCTATCTCGTCCGCGCAGCCTGCTAGCAGGAAGTATAAGATAGAATCCCCGACTGCGCAACTTGTTTATTGCCAATTAATGTAGGGCGGGCCATGATTCAGTTCACCTTTGACAGCATCGCCAAGATTGTCCCAGAGTGGGAAAACGAGCAAGAGAGGTTGACCTTTCGCCTGGTGCTGGCCAGCGTGTGCCGCAGCGAGGCACTCCATGCGCGCATGGATGCGGCCGGCGCGAGGGGGCCGGACCCTGATGCAGTGGGCATGATAGCCTTGCACTATGATGGGGACCTGGCGCGTCAGGTGCGCGTGATCCTGGAATTGCCTGAAGACGTATGGGAAGATCTGGCTAACCGGGCTGACGATCTATTGGAGGACAGCCAGAAGGAAGCCTAGAGATGGAAGAGGAGACCTGGACACATCAAGATTGCAGGGTGTTCGAAGCCCCTTGCTCGACCGGCGAGCCTTTTACCTACATCTATCGCGTCGAGCGAGGTGGAGACGAGGTGTTTCGGTACACCATCGCGGCCGATGCCGCTTCGATCAAGGCACACTGGCCAGACGTAGACCCAGCGCGTTCCACCGACCTGGACGTTATCTGGAGCTCGCTGTCTAGTCTGGGCTTTGCGCGCGTGCGGGCCAAGATTGACACGGGCGATCTGACCAACCGCATGCTCAGGTTGACGGGTAGTACTGAGGTGGAAGAGTAGGGCGTGGAGAGTCGAGCGCACAGTTTGTGGGACTCGAAGGGCCTGTGTGTGGCAGCCAGGCGCTTGTGCAATTCCCCCTTCTTGCTACAACATCTCTCGGTATCGAAAGCAATCCACGGTGTGGTCGTTCACCATTCCGACGGCCTGCATAAAGGCATAACAAATAGTGGGGCCGACGAACCGAAAGCCTCGTTTGATCAAGTCTCTGCTCATCGCCTGCGATTCGGGCGTCTGGGTGGGAATCTGAGCCAGCTTCTTCCAGGCGTTCTGCTTGGGCCTTCCGCCGACAAATTGCCAGATATAAGCATCAAAGCTGCCGAACTCGCGTTGGACTGTCAGAAAGGCTTTGGCGTTTTGGATGGCCGCCTCGATCTTGAGCCGGTTACGCACGATGCCGGTATCAGACAAAAGCTTGGCCACCTTCCTTGCGTCATAGCAGGCAACCTTTTTGGCGTAAAAGTCATCGAACGCCTTGCGATAGTTTTTTCGTTTTTTGAGGATGGTTGACCAGCTCAGACCGGCTTGCGCTCCTTCGAGGATCAGGAATTCAAATAGCGTTCGGTCATCGTGCACCGGTACACCCCATTCATCATCGTGGTAGGCCACATAGAGCGGGTCTGTCCCGGCCCAGGCGCACCGGGTTTTTGTTTGAGCTTGGAGAGTTTGCTTGGGCATCGGCTTTTCCTCATATGACCCTTGCGAAGAGCTTGCCCTGAGTGAAACGAAGGGTCTAAATCTTCGCGAGGGTGATTCTATACCCGAACGCGGGAACAAGTCAAACGATCGTATTCTCCCTTGTTACGTAATATCAGGAGAGATGGCTGGTGGGGAGGCAACAAGGGAGGGGAGGTATACTGGCCTCCCCTCTTTTCTTCAGACCTTTGATCTTGGGCTGCGTAACGCTATGTGTTGTGGCTCGTGCTGAGCAGGGTGTTGGTGGCCATCGTTCGCACTTGACAGGTCGTGCAGCCTTCGGGCAAGGGCTGGCCGGCAATCTGGCGCGATAGCCAACACGGAATGTCTGGCTGCTGCGTTGCAGCGCACGCGGCGCGTGCCTCGGGAGTGCAATTCTTAACCTCCCAGCAGGGCCGTTGACCGGCTCCAATGACGGTGCGTTCTTGCGCCGTGCGGATCATGCCCGCAAACTGCTCCTGGACAGCCTTGGGCTCCAGCCATCGCTGGATCAGGTAGCCAACTCCCATGACGATCAGCAATGGCAGCCCAATTCGAAGGAAGAACATTCCTGCGATGACGAGAATATCTTGAATCGTCTGCCCGTTCATTTTACCCTCCCTTCCGACCTTGCCCTCTATAGCTGTTTCCAGGATACCACAAGAACAAGGTCAAGTCTAGTCGTTCAGTACCCCATAAATGGTTGCCAATAGGTGACATTTCGAGCCAATGAAAGTGGGGCATGGCCTATCTCCCAGCCTGCCCAATGGCCGATATGGAGCTGGCGACTGGTTCTACTTTGGCTGGCTCGGCTTCCTCCAACTTGTCAGAGGTCCCCATCAGTGGAAAGATAGGCAGGAAGCGCATGCCGAGCGTAAAGGCCATCGGCGAATAACCCAAGATGCCGCCTGCCGTGGCCCATTCGACCCACGTCGGAGTGTAGCTGATGCTGGCCTTGGGCATCACCGAAGGAACGTAGGCCGTCGGCGCCAGCAGCCCGACCATGTTGGTATTCCATCGGTTGACGATAAGCGCGAAAGCCATCAGGAATCCGGCCACGATCAGAGCCGCCTTTTGGTGCCGCAGCTTGTTGTGGAACAGGATCACGAGAGGAACCAAAATGCCCAGGAGCACCTCACAAGTCCAAAAGCTGTACGCCAGTGTGCCTTCGGTCAGCAGCTGCATGGACTCGGCACGAACCGGCAGGTAGGAATAGTCCATCGCCAAGTAATCTCAGAAGCGCATGTACGCATAGACTAGCAGCGCATAGCCGCTGAACGTGGCGACATTCCAGAGCAGTTCCTTCTCGATCAGGTCGCGGCCTCGCAGCCTGCTCACGATGATCGTCAGCGCCACGACGAGGAGTGGGCTGGTGGCGATAGCCTGTGCGATGAACATGAGCGGCATGGTTGGCTTGTACCAGACAGGCCGTGCTTTGATGATGCCATAGGTTGCACCGAGTGATGATTGATGCAGGAGCGAAAGGCCCGCACCTACGACGGCCAGGAAGGGCATCAGCTTGTGAGCCTGGTGGGCCAGTCGGCCCACCCACGGCCAACGGGCAAAGAAGGGATGACCGGCCACAATCGTCGCGAACTCGATGGTCAGCACGGCGCTGTACAGCGTGATGCACATGATGATTTCCCACATCACCGAGTGTGTGTTCCAGAACACCCAGCCGTGCCAGAAGCGATCCGGGCGGCCAATGTCGAGCAGGAGTGTGAGCAGTGCGCTGGTATAGCACAGCAGGCCGACGAACACGGCCAGCCGGGCGACCGGCTCATACCGCTTGAGGCCCAGCAGGTAAACCGCTGCAGAAAGCAGAAACGCGCCAGCGCCCAAGCCGATAGACGAAATGTCAATAGTAATCCACACGCCCCACGGCACTCGGTCGCTCAAGCCAGTGATAGAAAGGCCGTTGATAAAGACGAGGATGCCCGCCACCAGGCCAAAGCTGCACAGCAGAGCCAGAATGATGATCCACATGCCGAACAGTGTAGGCCGGGGCCAGCGGAAACCTGAATTACCCATGGTCATATCCTTTCACGCATCACGCCGGCAAGTAATAGACGCGCGGGTTTGTACCCAGGTCATCGCGCAGACGGAAACTGCGTCGCTTGGCAAGCACCTGGCTGACCGGGCTTGCTGGGTCGTTCAAGTTTCCGAACAGGCGCGCGCCGACCGGGCAGGCGTTGACGCATGCGGGGGTTGCCTCGCGGTCCACGCCGGGCACCTGACCGTTCGCCAGACCCCAGTCAATCCGGTGTGCGCAAAAGGTGCACTTTTCCACTACGCCGCGCTGGCGGCGCGGGATTTCCGGGACGCCCCACTTGGGCACGTAGGCGTTGGATAGCTTGCTGGGGTCCTGCCAGTTGAAAATGCGCGCTCCATAGGGGCAGGCTATTTCGCAATACCGGCAACCGATGCACTTGGCATAGTCCATGGCGATGAGGCCATCGGCGCGATGGAAAGTCGCCTTGACCGGGCACACTTCCACACAAGGCGCATTTTCGCAGTGCATGCAGGGACGCGGCAGGTACGTCGGACCTTTGGTCGTCTCCCCTTCGACGCTGACCGTGTTCCATTGAGCCTCGCCGGGGATATCGTTGACGGCTTTGCAGGCGTAGGTGCAATAATTGCAGCCGATGCACTTGCCCTGGTCAATCACCATCACCCAACGATGTTTGCTTTGCGCTTCGCTGGCGGCATCGCTTGCTACGGCGTCCGCCGCGTCCAGCGGAGAGACGCGGCCACTGGCAAAGAGTCGGGCAACAAGGATGCCGCCGCCGGTCAGCCCAACGTATTTTAGAAAATCGCGTCGGTTGAGTTTCAGGTCGCTCATTAATTCCTCCGCACGACGACTGCAGCCGCAAAGCCCAGCAGCAAGCCGCCCAAAGCGCCACCGACTACGCCGGCCATGCTCGAATTGCTGCTACCGGCAGGCTTGGGGGCGAGAGCGGGTGCTGCGGCCGGTGGAATGATGGACTTGTCCGTGCCAGGCTGGGGTGGGGAAGTCGGGTTGATCTTGTGCGCCTCGTGGATGTTGTCTTTGTGGCATCGTTGGCAGGCGTCCGAGCTCATGACGAACGAGTGCCCGGTGGCCCCTTTGCCTTCCGCCTTGTTGTCGGGCAGGGTGAACATGTGACAGTTGGCGTACTGACTGACGCCGCTCATCGGCATGTTCGTCGCCTGAACATTGCGTTCTTTATGGCAGTTGGAGCACAGGTCATCCGGATTGGTGGTGCGCAAGGTGGTCGAGTGCATATCGTGGCACGATTTGCAGGCGATGTTCGCCTTGCCATGGCCGCCCTTTTGCCACTCGTGGAAGGTGGTCGTATGGCAGGTGCCACAGAAGTCGGCCGAATCCGAGACGGTCATTGCGCCGCCGGGATGGCTATTCGTTCCAGCGGGTCTATGGCAGGCCAGGCAGTCGACGCCGTCTTGCGCATACTTGTCCGTATTTGTGTCGTAACCGGTGGTATGGCATGTGAGGCGGTACTTTAGGTTCTTGCCGTCGGCCCATGCCTTTTGGAACGCGCAGTTGCTAAAGGCGGCAGCGTGCTTGCCCGACTGCCACTGTTTTGCGACCTCGGCATGACAGGTGGCGCACTCGGGTGTCGGTGGGGTGACAGTGGCTTGGGGTTCCGGCCCGGCCGCCTCGGCAGAGCCCACAGTGCACAGACCTATCACCAGCATGGTGGCAGCAGCGATAAAGGCAATGGCGAGTATAATGCGTCTGGTAGACATACTTGCCCTCCTGGCGTGATGTGTAGGTGCCGGTGTCTCGGTTGCTACCGGCTGGGGAAATCTGCTCTGCGGCTGTCTCACTGGCCTAGCAGCACGCCAAGCGCCAGCATGACCATGAGTGGGATACCCAGTCGAAGAACAAATAGACAGAACACGGCCAAGACTTGACTATACATTTCGCACCTCATGCCTGCCTCGAATGAGCCAGATGTGTTGGGAGTTGATTTCTTCTGATGCTAAGGTAACACACGACTGCGTGACACGTCAATCAGGCAAGCGGCCCGACTTTGATGTATCATGTGCCCCATGTTTCGGCCCGTGGAAAGTAGTTTGGCGGATGTGAGTGGCGGCTAACCGGACATGTCGCGCCTGGTTTGACCGACAGGTGGTAGGATGTTGGTGGGGGAATAGACCCATAACGGGTGTGGGAGGACAGGTTGGGAAGACGTATGTGGACGCTCGTCAACGCGAGGGTAGTGTCCCTTTATCGGGTCCAAGGCCACTTTGGGCATGTCATGCATGATTCACCATATGCTCTTGGGT
>Ga0315268_10002481_pt1 | contig 20768 bp, 25 predicted proteins | sample C1_top_MG_FD_204535 | JGI IMG/M metagenome (GOLD analysis project Ga0315268, IMG submission 204535) | Sediment microbial communities from Yellowstone Lake, YNP, Wyoming, USA - C1_top | ecosystem: Environmental > Aquatic > Freshwater > Lake > Sediment | place: USA: Wyoming | collected 2017-08-01
TGTTGGTGTGTGCTGTCCATCCGTCGGTGTTGAAGATTGGGTTTGTTGGGTTGCGCGATAAAGCCGCTAACCCAACCTACATGACTGCGACGTATGTTTCGTAATTAATGGGTTCAGATACTAGTAGTCAGTCATATTGAAACCGGTGGACAATCTCGTCATTCCGGCGAAAGCCGGAATCCAGAAAAATCAACAACCTGGACACCGGATTTCGCCGGTGTGACGGTTCAACTCATCCATGTTTTTCACCGTGACTGACTACTAGCCGGTATTTGATTCCCCGCTTTCGCTCACAGATATAGAGAAGCCGTACAAGGCAAACCCCTCCAGCAGGAGACAAGACATGACACGAGATGACATCCTGACCTTCCTGAAAACGCACAAGCAGGAAATGCAAATGAACTACGGTGTAGCAGTTGTCGGACTTTTTGGCAGCTACGCACGCCAAACTGCACGGGACGACTCGGATATCGACATCCTCGTCGAATTTCGGACCGGGAAGAAAACCTTGCGGAACTTCTTCGGGTTCAAGCGATATCTTGAAGAAAACCTTGGAAAACACGTCGATCTTGGCATCGAGAGTGCATTGAAGCCGATGGTGCATGAGACAATAAAAAAAGATGTTCTCTATGCCTGAGCGCCATCACCAGCTTTATCTCACGGACATACTGGATTCAGGGCGCGCAGTCCAGTCCTATGTTCAAGACATTGCCTTCGAACAGTTCATTGCCGACAGGATGCGCTGCGCAGCCGTTATACGTGAATTCGAGATCATCGGCGAAGCAGTTGGAAAACTCCCGGAAACAATCAAGGCTGACTTCCCGGAGGTGCCATGGCGAGATATCAAGGACTTCCGCAACCTGCTCGCCCATGAATACTTCGGTGTCGATCTGGAAATCGTCTGGAATGCCATAAAGACCGAACTCCCAATACTGCTGGACGCGACACAGACGATCCTCAGCGGCGAACAAACAAAGGAAAATAATCGGGATGCTCTCTGAAGACATCGCCATCTCGGTCAAAAATCTCACCAAGACCTACCGCATCTTCGGCCACCCCGGCGACCGCATCAAGTTAAAGTGCCCCCCTCAGTCAAGACGGAATGTTGGAACTGACCCTGTCAGTGTTTGCTTTTTTTGACCTATTTATTTTTTGTTATTTATACAAATTTATATATAATTATGAAATGAAGCCCGTTGAGTTTATCGGTACTGCGCTTGATGACCTGCGCGCCTTTCCCAAAATCGCGCGAAAAAGGCCGGGTATCAAATTGATAAGGTGCAGCATGGCGAGACATCGGACGATTGGAAACCAATGACCAGCATTGGCTCGGGCGTCAAAGAGATTCGCATTCGGGATGCTTCGGGCGCATTTCGCGTGATCTATCTCGCCAAACTGGCCGATGCAATCTATGTGCTGCATTGCTTTCAGAAAAAAAGCGAGCAAACCAGCGAGGTAGATATTCGTTTGGCGCGTAAGCGGTTCAAGGAGCTGACAAAGGATCCATCATGACCGGGCAACGTTTTTCCAGTGTTTGGGATGCAATCGAGGACACCCCGCAGCAAGCCGCCAGCATGAAGGCGCGCTCTGATTTGATGCGGGCGTTGCAATCGTGGATCGAGTCCGAGGGGCTAAATCAGGTTGCGGCGGCGGTGCTGTTTGGCGTGACGCAACCACGAATTTCAGATCTTGTGCGTGGGCGAATCAATCTATTTTCGCTGGATACCTTGATGGATATGGCGGCAACAGCGGGCTTATCGCCTCATGTGGCAATCAAGGCACCAAAGCGCGGCAAGCGACGGGATTCTGACGTGAGCCATGCTTGAGCAAGCAGCCCACATCCATCGCCTTACCGCCATGCTGGAAAATGGCATACATTACCACCCTGCACTTGTTGAAAAGCTAATCAAACATGCTGGTGAATGAAACGAAAAACCGGACATGCGCTGCAAGCCAGCCATCAGACAAGCATACTGTCCATGAGCATCAAATATCTATCAATGGTTCAAGACAAAGTCGATCGAAGATCGAAGGGAAAAATGGGGTATAACTCGAATGGCGCTTACTTAAGCGGTTCCATAATCGATGTAGGGTGGGTTAGGCACGCAGTTTGCGCCGTAACCCACCAGATGTGCCGCCAGGCACTCATAAAAAAATGCGTTGTGTTGCTACGCAACGCTTGGTGGGTTACGCAAGAAACGCTAACCCACCCTACATTTGGCTTAAGTTAAGTGCCATTCGGGTATAACTCCAATTGCTTAATTGTTTCCGATCGCTTTTCGAAATTTCTGGGGAAGCTGCAAAAAGCATGCGCCTGACTGACTACCAAATCCAGGTTATTCGCCAACTTGCTCGCCAAGTGGCGGGAAGCCAATCCCGCGTGCGAGTTTTCGGCTCCAGGCTTGATGACGCTGCGCACGGTGGAGATCTTGACCTCATGCTTGAATTACCGGAACCCGTAGACAACCCCGCACTTATGGCCGCGCAGATGTCCGCTCAAGTGTCGCGCGCCATGCACGGACGCAAAGTGGACGTACTGCTCAGCGCACCCAACCTGATGCGCCTGCCCATTCACGACATAGCATTCAAAGAAGGGAAATTGCTATGACAGCGGAACCGAAAATCGCACTGCGCCTGCAATTTTTAGCTCGTGTCGTGCGCAAAGAATGCAAACATCTCACCACCACAGACCAGCGCCTGTTTGGAGACTTGTTTACCCTGGAGCAAGCAACCCGGCTCGAAGAAGACCCCGACCTGGCAGAGCGGGTGGAAGCCTTTGTGGGCAGGTTTGGCCGCCTGCAAGACACCGTGGGTGACAAACTGTTGCCGTTACTCTTGGCCGCCCTGGGTGAAAAACCATCCGCCGCCATCGACAATCTTGACCGAGCCGAACGCTTGGGGCTGCTCAAGTCTGCTGACGAATGGATGACCATGCGCAACCTCAGAAACCAGATGGTTCACGAATACGTTGAAGACCCAGTTGTACTCAGCAGCGCCCTACAAACCGGTCATGCCTTTGTGCCGGCACTCATAGCCACAGCCGACAAAATGATTACCGAAATCGAGCTGCGGGGCTGGGCATGAGGCAAAGCACCACTATGACAGAAAGACCTGTGTGCTCAACTTCTAATTGCCTTACCGAAACGAGCCAACTTAATGCCGCCAGAAAAAATAGTGGCCTGACTCCTATTGACGTTCCTCAATAACGAATGTTTTGATAAGATGACTTGTCAAATACTGCATTACTCTCGGCATGCGCTTGATCGGATGTTCCAACGAGGAATCAGCCCGGATGTGATCGAGCGCATTGCAAAGGAAGGCAGCGTAATTGCAACCTACCCCGATGACAAGCCATATCCAAGCAAGCTGATACTTGGCTTCGAAGGTGACCGCCCGATTCACATTGTCATGGCGGTTGAGCCGGAGACGAGGGAATACGTAATCGTCACGGTTTATCAACCCGACCCAGCACTATGGGATGAAACGTACAGCAGAAGGATAGCATCATGAAATGCGTGATCTGTAAGACCGGCCAAACCTATCCGGGTAGAACCACGGTAACTCTGCAAAGGGGAGAAACAGTCGTCGTCATTCGCGACGTTCCTGCCGAAATTTGCGAAGACTGCGGTGAGTACTATCTGGACGCTGAGGTCACTCGCCGTATTTACGCTAATGCGGAAGCCAGTCTGGCACGAAGGGTGGAAGTGGAAATCCAGCGTTATGCCGCCTGAATGCACGCAGAACAGAGCGAATGAAGTGGAGTCTGACCCCAATGGCAGACCGTGCGCGGGCGAATCAATCTATTTTCGCTGGATACCTTGATGGATATGGCGGCAACAGCGGGCTTATCGCCTCATGTGGCAATCAAGGCACCAAAGCGCGGCAAGCGGCGGGATTCTGACGTTATCCATGCTTGAGCAAGCAGCCCAGATCCATCGCCTTACCGCCATGCTGGAAAATGGCATACATTACCACCCTGCACTTGTCGAAAAGCTAATCAAACATGCTGGTGAATGAAACGAAAAACCGGACATGCGCTGCAAGCCAGCCATCAGATCAACAAACAACGCACTCTGACGAAATCGCCATCTCGGTCAAAAACCTTACCAAGACTTACCGCATCTTCGGCCACCCCGGCGACCGCATCAAGCAGGCGCTGACCTTTGGTCGGGTTCGCTTCCACCGTGAATTTACAGCCTTGCAGGACGTTTCCTTTGAAATTAAAAAAGGAGAAACCATCGGTATTATTGGCCGCAATGGATCTGGCAAGAGCACATTACTGCAGCTTATCTGCGGCATTCTCAAGCCCACATCCGGCACTGTGCAGGTTAATGGACGCGTTTCCGCCCTGCTGGAACTGGGAGCCGGGTTTAATCCGGAATTCACAGGGCGGGAAAACGTCTATTTTCAGGGCGCGGTGATGGGTCTGGCGAAGATGGAAATGGACAAACGTTTTGATGAAATTGCCGCTTTTGCGGATATCGGCGATTTCATCGACCAACCGGTAAGGGTTTATTCAAGTGGCATGTATCTTCGCCTTGCGTTTGCAGTCGCGGTGAACGCGGATACAGAGATACTGGTTGTGGACGAAGCTCTCGCTGTTGGAGATGTCGGGTTCAGGTCCCGTTGCTTCCGCCGCATCGGAGAGCTTCGTAATGCGGGCTGCACAATTCTCTTCGTATCTCACGACATAGAGCAAATTGTCAGGTTATGTAGCCAAGCAATGTTGATTGATGAGGGGGAACTTCTGCTAGCAGCACGACCAGAGACCGTGGTAAAACAATTCCAGCGATTGCTGGCTACCGAGCCGAGTGCACGGGAAACAACACGTAACCAATTGCGAGAAATGCAGCTCGTCTGTAACGAAGTTGCAGATTCTTCCTCTCACATGGGTGAGGAAGATAGTGACACGTCCCTTTGGATTGAGGCTTATGATCCCGAACTCCGCCCGGAAAATACTCTGCCTTATGAACCAAACGGAGCTTTGATCGAAGCAGTGCGTATCCTTACAGCAACGGGACAAAGAGTAAATCAGTTGCTGTCCGGACAAACTTATCGTTGCACATATCAAATTTATTTCACTCGAGATGCTGCCAATGTCCGTTGCGCCATGCTGATCAAGACTTCTGCGAGCGTGGATTTAGGTGGTGCTGTTTCAGCGCCGACCTCAGCGGATGGTATACCGAGCATCCCATCAGGTTCTACTATCGAAGTCGAGTTTGAGTTCAAGTGCATGCTGAATCCGGGTACGTATTTCTTGAACGTTGCCATATTTGGCAGTGTAGCTAACATAGAGTATGCGCTGCATGGAATAATTGACGCAGAGGAATTTCGAGTTGTGGCGGAGCCGAACCGTTTAACTATAGCCATTGTGGATTTTGACTGCCAGGCGATGATCCGGATGATGGACTCTGTAGGACAGTAATGGCATTTCTTCGAAATAAAAAACAGCCAGGGGAGGTGCCGGTATTCTTCCTTCATATTCAAAAGACTGCTGGGTCGTCTATTGTTCATTTGGCTCGGCAATTTTACGGTGAAAACCTAGTGAGTCATGGGGATTATTGGGGGCTGACCCACGAGCAATTGAGACACATCGGCTTCATTTCCGGTCACATTGGCTATCACTTCGCGCAACATTTGATGAGGCACCGCTTCTCCTTCACTTTCCTTAGAGATCCCGGAGAACGGATACTATCGATGTATTATTTTTGCCGAAACCGAAATCCTGGTGAATTTGATATTTACAGGAAAGCGCACGAAATGGACCTGGTTCAATTTCTCGAGGCTGGTCTTTCAGATCCATGTATCCGAATGCACATATGGAATAACCAGGTATGGCAGCTTGCTCATGGATATACGCATTTAGACACCAGGACTGTTGACGATTTTCGCGAGACAGAACTGTTAAACTTGGCGAAGGAGCATTTATTGGAGTTTTCTTACGTCGGATTTACTGAAACATTTGATTCTGATGCGGCAGTGATTCTGACTGCGTTGGGCTTTCCAGAGACGACACAAATGCCAAGGGTGAACGATTCGCCTGATCGACCGACTGTAACCGCGCTATCCCCCGTTATCCGGTCACTGCTTGATGAGTTGACCATGCTGGACCAGCAACTTTACAGCTACGCCAGAGCGCGACGGTCTGCTTCGGAAAATAGTGGAGGTGGAGAATGAGAGTGGTGGAATTTCAATTCCGCCGGAAGATCGGCACCGTTCGCCGTATACTGACCGCGTATATACGGTACCAGCATTTTGGAGGACTGCGCCGGGTCCGCGATCGCTACCTGCAACTGATGCAGAATTGCCTTACCGGGAGTATCTACGAGGATCCTCCGCTCAAGGTACTGGGCAACGAGCTGTTTAATGCTGAGCTTCGCGAGTATGGTTGGGATTGGCCTTCCAAAGCTCATTCCATGATCGGCAGGAAGCGTATGGAAAATCTGCGTGCCCTTGCGGGGCGGGTCATATTCGGAGGGGTTCCGGGCGATTTCATCGAAACCGGGGTTTGGCGTGGTGGCGCCTGCATCTTCATGCGGGCGATCTTGGAGGCATATGGGGTCAGGAATCGCAAAGTGTGGTTGGCTGATTCGTTTGCGGGCTTGCCCCAGCCGAATCCCGCTGCGTACCCGGCAGACGCTGGCGATATGTTCCACACTTATGCGGATCTCGCCGTCTCGATTGATGAAGTCAAACGAAACTTCGAGAAATATGGCCTGCTGGATGGCCAAGTGATATTCCTTAAAGGCTGGTTTAAAGATACGTTGCCTGAGGCGCCCATCAGTCGATTAGCCATCCTGCGCCTGGATGGAGATATGTACGAGTCCACGATGGATGCATTGCGATACCTTTATGACAAGCTTTCCCTGCGCGGATTTGTCATCGTGGACGATTATCGTGTAGTGGCTGGGTGTCGCGAGGCAGTTGACGACTTTCGTGCTGCGCGCGGGATTAAAGACACTATCGTGGAGATCGATGGAGTAGGAATTTATTGGCAGAAGACAGCATGGTGGTGATGGCCAACCATAGCTACGTCCAGAAATGCATGGGAGGTATGGGGGAATGGTCTGCAGATAGTAGGGGGCGAGGGGAGTAGGCCATGTCTTCGGAGCGGAATTTTTCTGATGCCGGGTCGGTGATCCACATCCGGTCGGCCACGGTTCCCGTGGGCCGGTTGTTACCCGGTATTCATGGCCTTCGTGGCATCGCCGCCTTGGCAGTCGTGCTTTATCATCTCGTTCATCTGGCCAAGATCGCAGTTCCTGAATCTTTCGCTTTTATCGCCAGCGACTTCGGTAAAGGTGTTCACTTGTTCTTCGTGCTTAGCGCCTTTTCCTTGATGTACTCGACCGAGCACACTATGCATCGCCAAACTTGGGCGACCGAGTATTTTGTCAAGAGGTTCTTTCGCATTGCCCCGCTCTACTACTGCATCATGGCTGCCATGGTTTTATGGCCGGTCATTAAATCACAGACTTTCGCAGTGAGCCTTCAAGCGTTGATGCTGAATCTGACATTTACGTTCGGTTTTGCACCTTGGTCAGGTATTGTGTGGGCAGGCTGGACAGTGGGGGTGGAAATGTTGTTCTATGCGGTCTTCCCCATCTTGTTACTCACGATACACACAACGACGGCAATGTTTGTGCTGGTCGTTATCAGCATCTTAGTTACATACGCCGCTCGTTCGACTCTTCATGTGCATTATGAGATCAGCATTTCCCAGTATGGATACAACTGGGCCTATTTTTCTTTTGCCGCAAATCTATGCTTTTTTGCCATGGGCATGTATGCCTTTCGCTTGGCTCGCCGGGTTGACGAGACATCATTGATGATGCGATGGCTCATCCCTGCCTTCTCGGTAGTGTTGCTGGGCGCCTTGATGCTTGCGAAACCCGGCAGCTCACTAATGCTTTGGAAGGGAGAACCGATTTTGTGGGGAGTTGGATTCGCTGCGCTCTGCCTGTGGCAGAGCGCGCACCCGAGTCGATGGAGCGCCAACAGGGTTTTTGAGTATTTGGGCGAACGGAGTTACAGCGTTTACCTTATCCATCCGATTGTCATTATGTTGCTAAAAAATCCGATTCAAGGTGTGTATGCTGCACTTACTCCCCCGTTGGGAGCTTATGCTTTTTTTGTTTGCGCCGCATTAGTGCTGGGGCCGCTACTTGTGCTTGCCGAAGCGACATACCGGCTGATCGAAGTTCCCGGTATCGGATTTGGAAAGAGAGTCAACAGCCGGATAAGAGGGCGTGCGAGCACATCGGCGTCCGCATGTTCAGGATAGCTCGGGAAAAATAAGGAAGTATCTCAGAATGACGAATCAAAGACATAAATACGAATACAAGGTAAATCCCAATACCGCTGCCGCCAAGGTGATACGCATGGTGGGCGATGATAAGCGCGTTCTCGAACTCGGCTCAGGACCGGGGTCGATTACCCGCTTATTGAAGGATAACCAATGCCGCATTACTGCGCTGGAACTGGATTTAAAGGCCATTGAAATCGTTTCTGAATTTTGCGAGAAAGTCTATCCCTGCGATCTGAACGATCCTGAATGGCCCGCGAAGCTTTCCGGTTCGGATAAGTTCGAGGTGGTCGTTGCGGGGGACGTCTTGGAGCATTTGTATGATCCATGGAGTACGCTGAGCAGCGTGCAGACGCTACTTGCAGATGATGGATATGTTGTCATTTCGCTGCCCCACGCGGGCCATAACGCTGTCATTGCCTGTCTTCTGACCGGAGATTTTGAGTATCAGCCATGGGGGTTGCTCGACAAGACCCATATTCGTTTCTTTGGCATAAAGAACATTCAAAGGCTGTTCAACGATGCTGGGTTCAAGATCGTCGAGGTCGACTTCGTGGTCAAGGCGCCTGAGCAGACGGAATTCGCCAACAATTGGCGGCAACTCTCACCCCAAACCAGGGAGGCTCTTGCCTCCAACGAATTCGGTACGATTTATCAGGTGGTGGTCAAGGCGGTACCTCACTCCGCTCCCGGCAAGGGTCTGCGACTGGAGTCGCTACCGGTTCCCGCACCCACTGCCGATTCCTTCAGCACCGGGGCTAGGGGCAGCCGAGTTCTGGGCTTTTTACTTTCCTTTCTAAGCCTGCGGACCCGGAAGAGGATTGCCCAAATGCTCGAACGGATTGGTCTCCAGTTTTGAACCGGGATATCGAACTGACTTGTCCATCATGAACGATTCAACAGTATCCGAAGATGCGGTTGGGTATATGGAACCCCTCCATTCCTCTACCCGTCCGCGCCTGATCGCTTTCTTTCTGACACAGTTTCACCCCATCCCTGAAAACGATGCTTGGTGGGGAAAGGGGTTCACGGAATGGACCAATGTCACTAAGGCTAAGCCCCTCTTTGACGGACACGATCAGCCTCATCTACCGACAGATTTCGGATTTTACGATCTCCGTGTGCGTGCAACCCGACACGACCAGATTCGACTGGCGAAGCAGTTCGGGATCGACGGCTTCTGCTATCATTACTATTGGTTTTCCGGGACACGTTTACTCAACCAGCCTCTGGACGACATGTTGGCTGACCCGGAAAGTGACATGCCATTCTGCCTTTGCTGGGCGAACGAGAATTGGACACGGCGCTGGGATGCTGCCGAGCATGAAATACTTATCGCCCAGCGATACCTGCCAGACGATGATCTCAATTTCATCAAAAGCCTAATTCCGCTCTTTTCCGACCCTCGCTACATCAGGGTCGATGGCGCCCCCTTTTTGATTGTCTATCGACCCCAACACCTGCCTGATGCCCGAAAAACGGCTGCCATCTGGCGGGATTATTGCCGCTCTGCCGGCATAGGGGAAATCCATCTTTGCGCGGCGCTAACCCATGGCAACGAGGATTACGCCCAATTCGGCTTTGACAGCGGCGTCGAGTTTCCGCCTCACAACCTGAAGTGCCGTAACGTCGCGGATCAGATCTCATTCTATGAGCCCTTCCGTGGTTATGTGGTGGAATACCAGGCGATCGCTCAAGCCTATCTGGAACGGAAATACCCGCATAGTAACGTCTTCAGGGGCGTATTCCCCTCCTGGGACAACACGCCACGCACGGGAAACCGCGGAGTTATCGTTCTCGATAGCACACCAGCTAATTATGAATACTGGCTTGCGGAGAGTATGAGAAAAACGCTCGAAGATTTTCCGAGCCAGGAGCGTTTTGTCTTCATCAATGCCTGGAACGAATGGGCGGAAGGGTGCCATCTGGAACCCGACCGCAAGTTCCAGCACCAGTTTCTTGAAGCTACATTACGTGCCAAGAACGAGCAGTCCAAGTTGCAAGGGTTTTCTGAGGCAACGTTACCGTCCCCTGGCGACGGTCAAAAACGGACATTACTTCGCGACTTGCGCTGGGTGATCGCCTATCATTCCTCGGTACTCGTTGGTCAACTCGTCGGCTGGCTGAAAAGATTCCCACGCATTAGGAAATTTGTCAGATGGGTGCTCAACGGCAGTCGCTGAACGGCCAAGGTCATTTTAAGTGCGGCAACCCATACCGAAGCAGCATCCGCAGCTTGTGAGGCACCAACTGAAATGCTGACCAAAACAGCCTTAAACCAATTTTTCTATTGGCCTGAATTTTTCGTCTCAGACGAAAGAGTCTTCCGCGTTCCTGCCATAGCGCCTTGATGCAGTCCAGGTAGATGTCCTGAAACAAAGCCCGCTCCCGCTTAATCAGTGCTAAGGCCGCGCCTTCCAGTACAAGCAGGATAAGGTGCAGTGGAAAAATCAGTTGGAACAGCGGGGCCGGGTAGGTCAATGCCATCACGAAACTTTTGTTGCGCTCGGATAAGGCGCGCCGCTTCCTGGAGGTAACCAGACGATTTTCTTTTGTTACTTTCCCACCGCCAAAACTTTTCCCCACATGGTGGAGGAAACCTGATGTACCTAGTGTCTGCACGGAATAACCATTGAGACGAGTCAATGAGCACAGATACAAATCTTCGGCCAAAGATCCGAACCAGTCGGGGAATCCACCCAACTCCTTCCACAGTAACCGGGGAATCCACAGGCATGCTCCCGAGACCATGGCGACATCGTGTCTTCCCGCATCCAGATTTGGCACGGGATTCAGGAAGGGGTCACACAGGCTGCCGATGTCGAGCAGTTCCCTTGTTCTTATGTCGTACTGGGGCAGGCCCAATATGCCTGTGAGGGGCTGGTTTTCGGCGTATGAGTAAAGTGTGCGTAGCGCGTCAGGAAACAGCGAGGCATCATTGTTGAGCAAGAGGATGTCTTTTCCACGCGCTTGGGCCACCATACGATTGTTGCTGATGCAGAACCCCACATTTTTTTCGCTGGGAATGAGGATGGCGCCGGGATAGCGGTCACGGACGATCTTGGCTGAACCATCGGTAGAGGCATCGTCATGGACGATGACCTCGAAGGGAAAGTCGCAGTCCTGGGCAAGCACCGAGTTCAGACAATCTTCGATGACCTCGGCACCATTGTAATTGGCAATGCACACCGAGCATATGGGAGATGTGGCGGAGGGGCCATTTCTCATGACAGTCATTGCCCCTGGTTTTTCATGGCAGTCGACTGGGTGAGCAGATCGCCATAGCGCTGGGCGACAATTTGCCAATCGAACCGCTGCGATACAAATTCCCTTCCAGCCTTTCCCAGTGAATGGTGTAATGTGGGGTCAGCCAGCAGGGCGAGTATCTTTTGGCCGAGTTCGTCACTGTCGCCCCGCTTGAACAACAATCCGGTCTCGCCGTTCAGAACAATCTCCCGCACTGCGGGCAGGTCAGAGGCGATTACCGGGCATTCGCAGGCCAGCGCTTCCACACATACCAAGCCAAAGCCTTCCTCGGTTGCGGAGGGAAACACCAGAACGGCTGCTCTCCGGTAAAGTTCGGGAAGCTTCTCATTGGCGACGGCACCGAGAAACTTCACGTTCCGTGCCACCCCCAGCGCTTCGCTTAGCGCCCGCAAGGGCTCCTCCTGCGGGCCTCGCCCGACGACCGTAAGGGTGGTGTCTGGACGGGCGCTTATCACTTGGGGCAGCGCTCGAACAAGCGACTCCAACCCCTTTTGTGCGGTGAGCCTGCCAACGAACAGCAATTCATTATTGCGGTGTGCCGGGTGCTCGGCAGGCGTGAAGGTGTTTGCCATATCCACACCCATGGAGATGACGGAAATCTTTTCCGGTTCGGCTCCCAGGGAAACCGCATGGTTTTTCATGGCCTGGCTTACCACCGTCACTGCGTCAGACTGCCGTATCACCACGCGCTTTAGCGTCGAAAACAGCGCTCCCCGCAAACCATGCAGGTCGCTGCCGTGGGCGGTGCAAAGCAGTGCGGGAGCGCGGCGGGAAAGCAGCCTGGCCGCGACAGCAACCAGCCCTTGTGGAATCAACCAGTGGGCATGCACGATGTCGAACCCCTCTTGAGCTAACAGCCGCAGCAGCGCGGCCAACTGGCAAACAAGGAACAAGGGGACAAGCAGATAACGGAGCCTGTTGCTGCGGAGGTTGGCCAGTATTCCTCCCCGGTAGGCAAGCGTCTCCCCCCGCTCGAAAAAATAATGGAAACGTACTACCGTCAACCCGTTCATGGTCTCACGGGTTTTTGCGCCCGGGGCGTGAGGAGCCAGTACCCAAACGTCGAAGTCCGCGCCAAGCCGACGACAAAGCTCGAATACGAAAGGCGGTTCGCTGTCTCCCTCCCAGCGGGGGAAGGTGGAGGTCAGCACCAGCAGCCTTTTGCGTTGTTGGGCTTTATCGCTGGTCACTGTCTTTATAGATCAGCATGGTGATCTGCTCGGAAATCAGGCCGATCAGAAATACCAGCACGGACGTGGTCAATAGCAGAGCGCTCATGTTGGTGAAGCGATGCTGTGTAATGAAAGTAAATAGATAATAGCCCAGGCCGGTGAAAAAAAATGTCAGGCTGATAGGCAGAAATAATTTCAGGGGTGAATAAAGCGTCCCGATCTTGAAAATAATCAGCAGGAAGCGCACCCCATCCCGCGTTGGTTGAATATGACTTTTTCCCGTGGTGCGCCGAGGCGTGTGAATGGGCACGTAAGCAACACTGAAGCCGGCACGGAAGAAGCTCATGGTAATGGTGGTTGGATAGGAAAAACCATTCGGCAGCAGGTAAAGGAAGTTGCGGAATTTGTCTGCTTTGACCACCCGGAATCCGGAAGTCAGGTCTTCCACCGGTTGCTGCACCATCCAGGTAGCGAGGCGGCTAAAAACATCGTTCGCCACCGCCCGGTGAGCCCCGGCATGGGAGCCCGACTGGCGCGCACCCACCACCATGTCGTAGCCTTCAGCGAATTTTTCCAGCAGGGCGGGGATGTCTTCCGGTTTGTGCTGGCCATCGGCGTCCATGAAAATCAGCACGTCCCCATTCGCAGCCCGTGCCCCGGATTTTACCGCTGCCCCATTACCCTTGGGGTAGGGATGGCTGATGACCTTGACCTTGTGGGTTTCACAGACTATCAGTGTGTCGTCGTTGGAGCCGTCATTGACGACGATGATTTCAGCATCCGGCAATGTTGCTATCAGTTCGGGTAGGAGCCGGCGCAAACCGGCCGCCTCGTTGCGCGCGGGGATAATCAAGCTCAGCAACGCTTGTTTCATACCAATATCCAGAAGAATGTCATCAGATTTCCCGCTTTGAGTATTCTACGTGCGATCAATATACCGCATCATGGTCACCAATATTCAGCGGAATAATTTCCGCTTTGCTTATCGACAATCTCGTCTGTTCTCACCCCTATTTTCTGTCCGAAGATTATCAAATTTTTTCACATTGAGTACCAGCCCCTTCCAGACAAGCCAGTAGTTTTGCAGCAGTTTTTTTCTCACTATCGCTGAGTAAGGCATTCCGTAATGCCTTCAACAGTTGAACAGCCTCATCCCTGCGCCCTTCAAGCAAAATCAGTTGCGCCCATTTCAAGCGGTTGCTGGGGTTTGCGGGACCCAACTGGAGAGATTTGCCTAACGCCACCTTTGCCGCCGGGAGGTCGTTTTCCCGCAGGATCAAGTAATCGGCATACCAGGAATAAAGCTTGGCGAGAACTGATGGAGAAACAGTCGGGTTGGAGAATGCGGCGGAAAAGAGCGTTTGCACGTCTGGCCGTTCGAGGCAAAGCGTACGCGCAATCGACATTTCTTTCAAACTGAACAAGAGAGTGCTATCTCCCGGTCCGAAAGGAGTATGCTGCAAGCGTTTGGACAGTTCATCTACCCACATGTGTTCGACTTTTTGCCCCGTCATACAGTTTAAATGGATTAAGCCCAGCCAGCTTGGTTTGAAATTTGGATCAAGCTGTCCGGCGCGCTCATAATGTTTTTTGGCGAAAATATAAGCCAACAAATTATTGGAATTGGCATCCAGCCCTCTCGCCAACACTAGCGCGGCTTCATAATTTGTACTGGCTGAGCCCGGGTGATACATGGCTTCCATCTGTGTCCGTCGCACCTCGTTGCCGAATTGATGGGCGCGCAGGGCTGTCATCAAAGCGAAATAAGCCAAGGCTGCCGCTAACAATGTGATGCCTGCTATCCGCCACTTCCCGGAGTGGCTGGCTATATTCGGCCAAGCCGCAATTGGAAGAAGCAGGATGCCGAACAGCGCGATGTAATTCCGATGCTCGTGCGCAATTTCCAAGGGAAGAAAGGTGGACTCAAGGCTATGCCCAATGAGAAACCATGCGATGGCGAATGCCATGATGGGAAGCCGTATCCTGGTCCACCATGCCATCCATGCCAGTCCGCCCAAACCGATCAGCGCCGGCAAGGTGGTCCATGGACTCAAGATGCCGGAAGAGATGACAAGATCGTCGTGATGGAGCGCAAACGCCTCCTGGTGCGGCATGAAAATAAGCCCGAGATACATCCAGATGACACGTGCTTCAGTCAACAGGCGCTCATAAAGCGAGAACGGGCGCAAATCGTACCCCGACAACAGCCAGTGCGCGTGTGGCGTCAACAGGTAAATAGCGCCCCCCGCGATTGTCACGCCGGCCAGGCCGAGGATGATGCGACCGAACCAGTCCAATCCGCCGAGTGCGTGGCGACGAATGATCAACTCATAAGCGGCAACAAAGCCCGGAAACAGAATGCCGGATTCCTTACTGAAAACGGAAAGCGGCCACAGCAAAGCCCAAGCCAAAAATACCATGCCGATCCCGGTATAACCTAGTTCTTCGCGTTCACGTGCCGCGATGTGCAACAGCATGGCGGCAAACAGAAAGAGGGCCGAGAGGCTGGCCATGCGCTGCACAACATACAGCACCGAAGTCATCTGGATGGGATGCAACAACCAGGCTGCGGCCACAAAGCCGGCCAACAGCATGCCATCTCTGCGGATGATTTTTGGGTGCGTGAGTCTGATTAGGTACTGCGCAATAAGAAATACCAGAATGCCGTTCAAGCAATGGATAACAAGATTTGTTGCCTTGAAGACAAAAGGGTTGAAGCCGCTGAAGTAATAATTGAGCGCGAAGCTCAACTGACTGACGGGTCTTCCCAATGGGCCTGCAATTCCACTTCCCATCGCTTGCCGGATTGAGTCCACGGAAAAATTTTCGAGTTTAATTCCTTCGATCTGCAGGATGTTGGCCTCATCGTCGAAGAAGAAGCCACCCGAAAGTCCCAGGTAATATACAAACAACACAACAATGATCGGCGCTACTATGTACAACCATTTTTTGCCAAACAACCATGCCCTCAATGCCTTTCTCCCTTTTTAACAGTCCGTTGAAATACTCAACAAATTTGATGTTATTTTCTTTTTCATCTGGTTTTCAGAAGGGGCACTCAGCGCCACATATTTTCAATGAAAATAGAAAAGTGGTTAGCCACAGAATACACAGCCCATGGAAAGCGCCCGAAAAATGAGTTTTCATCCGGCCCGGAATTGAATGTTGGTCACGCCGATTGGCAAAACATCCGGGCGTTTCCTGATCAGAATGAACTACTGGTTCAACAGCGGGGTCAGCAAGGCAATGATCTCATTGATAAGCGCCTCCTCGTGGCCGGCATCACGCAGTTCCCACTTGATCGTGTTAAGGAGTTTTGCTTTTTTGTAAATATTCAGTTTACGCTGCTGTGCAAATGTGCGGGTGCGCACAATCAGACTGTCGAACTTTTTCTGATCTTTCCTGGCTGGAGTTGGTTTTCTATTTTGAGGCGTAGGGGGAAATAGACGGTCTATGTCCCGTGCAATTTCTCGCCCAAACGTAACCGCTTCTCCCGTGTTGAACCAATCGAGTATCATATTGTTGCTCCGGGCAAATGTCTGGAATTTAAGAGGGTAGCGCCAGGCGGACTAAAGCCACGCTCATGGCACACGAAACCTGACCGATTCAACCCCGGATCAGTCTAGCAAAAATTATCGTAGAAGGGTGCAAGATGGGATTGTTTGATCGATTCCGGTCCGCCGGGCGTGTTCCCGTCGGCAGCAGCGAAAGCAAGCCGGATACATCCGAACAGGATGCATTACGTTTGATCGACGAAGGGAATGCTATCGAGGATGAGGGCCGCATTGAGGAAGCGATGCAACGTTATGAAGCTGCCATTCTTCTGGCGCCGAATCTTGCGCGTGCGCACCTCAATCGCGGCAATATTCTATCGGCGATGGAAGACATGGAAGGCGCACTGGACGCTTACAACACCGCGATCAAATACAATCCGGATTACGCTGGAGCCTATTACAATCTAGGTAATGTCAGCGCTCGGTTGGGCCACCACGAAGCTGCGCTGGACGCCTACCACAAGGCGATTAATTTGAAGCCTAGTTTCGCCGATGCCGAAGTGGCGCTGGGGGTGGTGCTGGAAGACCTTGGACGTGATGACGAAGCATTGGCGCACTATCAGGCAGCGTTGACGCTGAATCCTCAATGTGCGGGAGCGGCTCACAATCTGGAGCGATTGTTGATCAAGGCAGGGCAGCGCATGCTTCACAATGGACGCCATGCGGAACTGGAAAGCTGGACGCGCTTGGTGCTTGAGCAAAATCCGGATTCCGGGTTTGCCTGGAAGGTATTGGGTGCATCCCTTCAGATGCAAGGTAAGGATGGCCTGTCAGCTTTGCAAAAGGCGATAGAGCTTTTGCCCGGTGATGCCGAGACACGCGGCAACTTGGGCAATGCCCTGAGAGACCGAGGGGAACTCGGCGACGCGGTGGCAAGTTATCGCCGTGCGCTAGGGATCAGACCCGACTACGCCGAGGCGCACAGCAATCTGGGCGTTGCCCTGCAGGAACTGGGACAACTCGACGACGCGGTGGCAAGCTGCAGCCGCGCGCTGGAGATCAAACCCGACTACGCCGAGGCACACAATAACCTGGGCAATGCCTTGAAAGGCCTTGGGCAACTTGAAGACGCGGCAGCAAGTTATCGCCGGGCGCTGGAGATCAAACCCAGTTACGCCGAGGCACACAATAACCTGGGCAATGCCCTGCTAGAACTCGGGCAGCCTAACGACGCAGTGGCACGTTGCAGCCGCGCGCTGGAAATCAAACCCGACTACGCCAAGGCACACGGCAACCTGGGCAGTGCCCTGCTAGAGCTTGGGCAACTCGATGATGCGGTGGCAAGTTATCGCCGGGCGCTGGAGATTAGCCCCGATTCCGCCGAGGCACACAGCAATCTGGGCGCTGCCCTGATCGAACTCCGGCGACTCGACGACGCAGTGGCAAGTTATCGCCGGGCGTTGGAGATCAAACCCGACCTCGCTTGGGTGCATAGCAACCTGCTTTTTACTTACAACCTTCTGGTCAGTCATCCTCCAGAGGAGATGCTGGCCGAGGCCCGGTCCTATGGCGAACAGGTGGCACGGCAAGCCCGCCCCTATACAAGCTGGCTCAATATTCCAGAACCTGCCCGATGCTTGCGCGTGGGATTGGTGTCCGGGGATTTGCTACATCACCCGGTGGGATTTTTTGTGGAAAGTGCGCTTGCGGCGCTTAAGGCTCAGGCATCTGGTCGGCTAAAGCTCTTTGCCTATCCAAGCTATTCCCGCTTCGATGCGGTATCCGAAAGAATCAAGGTTTGCTGCGACGGTTGGCGTTCGGTAGTGGGGCTTTCCGACGAAAATCTTGCGCGTCGTATAAGCGAAGACAGTATTGATATCCTGATCGACCTCTCGGGGCACACAGCTCACAACCGTTTGTCCCTGTTCGCCTGGAAGCCCGCGCCGGTGCAGGTTAGCTGGCTGGGTTATTTCGCTACCACCGGGGTTGCGGCCATGGATTATCTCATCGCTGACCCCTGGACACTGCCGGAAACGGAGGAAGCTCATTTCACCGAAAAAATCTGGCGACTGCCGGAAACCCGGCTATGCTTTACCCCGCCAAGAGTGAATGTGGATGTTGCGCCACTCTCCGCGCTAAAGAAAGGGTACGTTACCTTCGGGTGCTTCAATAATCTGACCAAGATGAACGATGCCGTGGTCGCGCTATGGGCGCGGGTGCTGAAAGCCGTGCCGGGCAGTCGTTTGCTCCTCAAAGCCAAACAACTCCAGGAAGCATCTGCGTATCAAAGCGTCATCGAACGCTTCGCTGCCCATGGGGTGGGCGCCGATCGGTTGATGATGGAGGGGGGGGATACCAGGGCAAAATATCTTGCGGCCTACCACAGGGTGGATATTGCACTCGACCCCTTCCCTTACACTGGCGGTACGACCAGCGTTGAAGGTTTGTGGATGGGCGTGCCAGTACTCACCTTGGCGGGACAGAGCTTCCTGTCACGCCAGGGGGTTGGTTTGCTGATGAATAGCGGCCTGCCAGAATGGATTGCCGCTGACGCTGACGATTATGTGGCCCGGGCGGTCTCTCACGCCGGCGACCTCCAGCGCTTGGCAGCCCTGCGCAACGGATTGAGACAACAGGTGATGGCATCGCCGATCTTTGATGCCCCGCGTTTTGCTCGTCATTTCGAAAATGCCCTGCGCGGTATGTGGCGGAAATGGTGCGATCAGCAACAATAACAACATCTAACCACAAAGTTTGCTGACAATTAAACTCCTAAATAAAAAGGGCGTTCCACAAACTGTGGAACGCCCTTGTGTGCTTTCTTAACTGGGATTAACGGCAGTTCGCAGGCAAGTGTTTAGCAGGAATAGTAGTACCAGTACATACCCATTGTACTGTCCCGTCTGTAGCGCCAGTGCCGGTGAGGGTAACGGTACCATTGGTTGGGAGGGCCTGGCTTACAGCGTCAATCTTGGCATGAGTAGCATCTGTGTAGGTGTATGCCACACTAGCAACGTATTTAGTGGATTGAGTAGAGACCCCGGCAGAGGTCTGGTTCAGTGGCATGTGTCCCAGAGTTTGATAGGCTTCTGCGACTGAGGTTTTGGGGCCGGATGCGGCCAATACGACTTCACTTACCTTGGCGCGAGTCGTGTAGTCTTGATAGGCGGGCAATGCCACTGCAGCCAGAATACCGATAATCGCGACCACGATCATCAGTTCGATCAGGGTAAAGCCTTGTTGTACTTTTTTCATGTCCAGCTCCTTGTTGAATGATTAAACTGCCAACACTTGGAAGTGTCTGGCATTATTACTGGCAATCTACGTGCCAGTTTGATTGACATGGTTTGGAGGCCTTATTTTATTGCAGGTGGTGCATGTTGTTGCTGAATGCCTGGATTGCTGTTGCAGAAGTCATGTTAAAATTCGGCACAATGTGACGCTTTCCGTCACATTGTGCCTTAAGCGGCAAACCCCGGAATATTTGTCACGTCTACTTCGTCAATCTGCTCCGCATCCAGAAACCGCACGGCATATTTCAGATAAACTTTCTGTCGGATAAACACATCGAACAAATCCGGGCCGGCGTGCTTGTCCAGTTTCATCAGCCCCATTAAGTCATTCACTCAAGGTGAGGCGGGTGCAATTGGCATTGCAGTGCGGCTTTTTGCCGGTTGAGCAGCTGCCTTTCGGCGAGGTGCCAGTCATGGGCGCGATAAAGCTTGATCGCTGCCGAATCGGAGTTGGGGGTTTAGATCCCCCGTGCGTAGAATATCGCCTTGAGCAAAAACGTCGGAAGCAAGATCGTGAATTTCACTATCGTGCATGAACAAGAAGATGACGGACGTTGGCTAGCTGAGGTTCCAGAGTTGCCAGGCGTCTTGGCTTATGGTGCTAACGCTCAAGAAGCTATGTCCAAGGCTGAGGCGCTCGCACTTCGCGTTATCGCCGAGCGTCTTGAGCATGGCGAAAGCCGGGCGATCGCAATTAATATTTCCATCCCTGTTGCTGCATGAGCCAGTGGCCCTCGGCCAAAGCAAAGCGAGTTCTCTCTGCCTTGTTCCGGCTCGGCTGGGAAATCAAACGTCAGTCTGGTTCTCACAGAACGCTTAGCCGTCCCGGATTCCCCGACTATGGTATCGAGCAAAAATAACTTGGACAATCGCCGGTCTCCTAAGACGAAAATTTATCCGCAGGTTATGCAGACTCACACCTATCATGTAGGTTGGGTTAGGCGCGGCTTTTTGCGCCGTAACCCAACAAACCCAATCTTCCTTCTAAACACCGGTGTCGCCTAGAGGCGCCTACTTTTGGTGAATGTTTGGGTTTGTTGGGTTACGCCAACCCTCTCTCCAACTCTCTCCCGCTTGCGGGAGAGAGGGCAATCGTTCCCTCCCCCGCAAGCGGGGGAGGGTTAGGGAGAGGGGAATGGCCGCTACCCAACCTTGTATCTTTCTTTCCGTGGTGGTTAGCTACCATCACACGAAGTAGAGGAAGCTTGAATCCACCCTTAAGGCTCGACCTTGTTCT
>Ga0315268_10002482_pt1 | contig 20768 bp, 17 predicted proteins | sample C1_top_MG_FD_204535 | JGI IMG/M metagenome (GOLD analysis project Ga0315268, IMG submission 204535) | Sediment microbial communities from Yellowstone Lake, YNP, Wyoming, USA - C1_top | ecosystem: Environmental > Aquatic > Freshwater > Lake > Sediment | place: USA: Wyoming | collected 2017-08-01
CACGTTGGCCAGGCCAATGGAATTGAGCATTCCGCCGGGGGTCTCATAGACCCGGGGCGGCTTGTTTCCGGCCCGGGGCAGCAGGGTGATGGTCTTGGTGATCACGGCCCCGAAAAGGCCGGGGGGGACCAGGGGAAGGTATTCGGTTCCGTAGCCAAAAGTGCCGGAGGCGGCCAGCACCGGGTTCTTCATTTTGATGCCGGCGATTTCCACCGAGAGGTCCACCCGGCTCTTTGTCCTGCTATTTTTCATAGGTCAGACTCCTGTTCCCAGTCTATATCCCGGCTGTCGAAAACCGGGCCCTGGCGGCAGACGGTGACATATTCCTTTACCCCCTTGACCACGCATCCCTGGCAGGCGCCCACTCCGCAGGCCATGAAGGCCTCCAGGGAGACCTGGCAGTTGATGTTGTGCTGACGGCAGACCAGAGCCGTGCGCTTGAGCATCGGCCAGGGGCCGCAGGCGTAGACCACCGGTTTTTTGAACTTGCCGATGCGGGATAAAAAGGCATCGGTAACAAACCCCCGGTACCCGCAGCTGCCGTCGTCGGTGGCGATGATCTTGCCGGGAGCCGGGCAGGGCAGCATTTCCTTTTTGCCGGCGCATCCGTAAAAAAGCCGGGACTCCAGTTTCATGGTCTTCAGGCGGTCGACCAGGAACTGCATCGGGGCCAGGCCCATGCCTCCGGCCAGGATCACATGCTCTTTGTATTTCCGGCTGATCTCAAATCCCTTTCCCAAAGGTCCCAGCACATCTATCTCCGTTCCCTTGGGCAGGGAAGAGATGAGGGAGGTGCCCCGGCCCACCACCCGGTACATGATAAATACGTTTTTTCCCTTGACCCGGTTAATGCTGAACGGCCGCCTTAACAACAGGGGTCCGGGGCCCGACGGCTTTAAATGGACGAACTGTCCGGGCCGGGCCTGGGCGGCCATCTGCGGCGAAGCAAAGGCCATTAGGAATACCTGGGGGGCTATCTTTTGGTGGGAGGTGATCTTTACTTTTTGTTCTAGCATCATTTGTCTATCTGCATTCGGTTAACATCGTCAGCCGGTCCCGGAATGGCCGGCGCCGGAAGGTTCTGGGGACCGGGCTCCGACTGCTTTTCCTCCGGCTGCGTTAAAGAATCCGGCCGGACCGGAGCCGCCTTGGGTTTTAGCTTGAATTCTATGGTGGGTTCGCTGTCGCTGACCGCCAGGTCGGGGGGCAATCCCATTTCCATCCGGGCGGCGTTGGCGTAACGGGTATAAGGGTACTTTTCCAATAACTGCAGGCGATAGCTTCTGACCAGTGCGGAATCCCGCTGGTATTTGTCCAGGGTCCAGGCAGCGGCGTAAAGCGATTTGGGGGCTATGGGCGAAGAGGGGTATTCGGACGCCAGTTTCAGGTAAACTGAAGCCGCCGAATCAGGCTGGTTAAGCCCGAACAGATAGTGCTCGGCCATCAAAAACAACAGCTGGGCATTCTGCTCGGCCGCTGCGGAATCAAGCTGCTGACGGTATCCGCCCAGCAGGGAGATGTTCTCCATTTTCTTCAGGGACAGGCTATGGATATTGCTGTATAGCGGGAAATCGAGAGCATCTTTGGGACGCTGGCTGGCCAGGGTATACAAGGTCTTGGCGCTGTCCAGGTTTTGGGAGGATTCCTGTAGTTCTCCCATCCGGTAGTATGATACTGAGGCGGCCAGGCTTTTGGGGTTTTTTTGGGCCAGCTGGTCATAGATCAGCATGGCTTCAGCCGGTGGTGAGGCCCCAGCCTGGATCTGGGCAACAAAAAGCTCCAGCAGTTCGGCCTGAGGGGTACCGGGTGCAGCTTTTTTTAGCAGTGCCCGGTAGACCCGCAGGGCTTTTTCGGGTTCGCCGGAGGTCTGATAGCTTTGGGCCAGAAGCATTTTTATCTGATAGCCTGTCTTTGGGGGAAGGCGCTTGCCGGCCAGGATCTCCAATTCCAGCCCGGCCTGGCGGGGTTGCCCCAAGGCTATCAGACACTGGGCATATTTGAAACGGGCCTCAGTCGTAAAATCGCTCTTGGGATGATTGAACAGGAATCTCTGCCAGAGGATGGCCGCCTGGGAATAGTCGCCGGAGATCTGGGCGATCTCGGCCTCCAGAAAGGAGATCCGCCGCAGGATCTGCTGATCGGTCCCGGTCCTAAGAACCTGGATGTCGGTCAGGGCGGCCAGATAGTCGCCAGTCTTGTAATTCAATACTGCCGAATTAAGCCGGGCCAGCACGGCATATTTACCTGATCCATAGAACTGGCAGACCTCCTGATATTTACGCAGGGCTTTTTCATTCTGTCCGGTAAAGAAAAAACAATTTCCCATGTAATACAGACTGGGCGGAACCCAGCGGCTGCCGGGATACCGTCCGGCCACCACGGCAAACTTGTCGGCGGCCTGCTGCAGGACGGCGGCCTGAGCCCCGGCGGCGGCCAGGGTATCGGGGAACCCCTGGCGGCTGCGGATTCCTGAATCGTACAGCTTTTTGGCGTTGTAGTAGCTGTTGAAATAAGCGCAGCCGCCGGCTGCTGAGATCAGCAGGGCCGCCGCCAGGAACCGGGGCATTAGCTTGGAGATATTTCTCTGATCATTTTTCATCTTCACCCATCTAAAACAACAGGTCAGATTAATCTGACCCGTTGTTAATTTTAAAAAACATAATATTTACCCGGGATTTTATCCGCAGATTAACGCAGACGCTTTCGTGAGCGTTAGTCGAATGATTATAACGAATCTTTTTGTGTTTAAAAATAAAATCTTGCATAGAAAAATCTGTGTAAATCTGATAAATCTGCGGATGGGAAAAGGGTGTAAAGTACGTTGGATAATAAGATCAATCCTTATTTCAGGAAACCCCGATCTGCACTTTTTGGAAGCGGGCCGGGGCCACTCCGTGTCCCACGTGGGCGCTTTGGCCAGGCTGTCCCTTGCCGCAGTTGGGCACGCCCCACAGGTGCCAGGACTTTTTGTTGCAGACCGCGTCGCAGTTGTTCCAGAAGGCCGGGGTGATCCCGGTGTAAGTGGCGTTCTTGAAGACCCGGCCGGTCAGTTTCCCGTTCTTGATCTCCCAGGCGATCTCGGTGGCGAACTGGAAGTTGAGGCGCTTGTCGTCGATGCTCCAGGTCTTGGTGGTGTCGAACAGCACTGCGTCCTTGGTGTCGGCGATCAGGTCTTGGTAATTCCACTTACCCGGCTCCAGGTTGATGTTGGTCATCCGGATGATGGGGATCCGGCTCCAGCCGTCGGCCCGCATGGCCCCGCCCGAGGAAAGGCCCAGCCGGGGGGCGGTCTCCCGCGAGGTCAGGTAGCCCACGAACTTTCCCCGCCGGATGATGGGCACTTTCTGGGCTGGTACGCCCTCGTCATCCCAGCCGAAGGTTCCCAGTCCGCCGGGGGTAGTGGCATCGGCCGTGACGTTGACGATATCCGAGCCGTATTTAAGGTTGTTCAGCTTATCGGTGGTCAAAAAACTGGTGCCGGCGTAGCTGGCCTCGGTGCCGTAGACCCGGTCCAGCTCTATGGGGTGTCCGATGGATTCGTGGACCTGCAGGGCCAGCTGGTTGGTGGAGATGATGATGGTGGAAAGTTTGGCGGGGCAGGGAGGGGCGGTCAGCAGCATGGCGGCTTCGGAGGCAGTGCGCTCGGCATTTCCGGCCAGGTCCATCTGCTCGATGAATTCGTAGCCGGCCTGGCGGGTGTCGCCGCTCATGTTGGGGTAGCTGCGGGTCTGGACCTCGGAACCCTCGATGGCGAAGGCGCTGATCTCGCCGCCGGATTCGGTGCGGTCCTCGCTGACCAAAGTGCCCTGGGTGGAGGCGAAGACCTTTTCTCCCTTGAGGAACCACAGGCCGCCCTTGGCCAGCTTTATCTTCTTGTTCCGGCGCATGATGGCGTCGGCCTTTAACAGCAGGTCTATCTTTCTTTCCAGCGGGACCTGGAACGGATCGATCTTTACCGGGGTTTGGTAACTGCCCTTTTGGGGCCTCAGCTGTGACAGCTCCGCCTTTTCTCCCTTGGTCAGGCCGCTGGCTTTGGCGATCTCGATGGCGTCCTTGATCACTTTCTTGATCTCACCGGTCTCCAGCCGGGAGCTGGAAGCGAAGCCCCAGGCCCCATTGACCAGCACCCTAAGCCCGAAACCGGAGTCGGAGCTCTTGGTGACTGCCTCCACACTGCCATTCTTGGTGGAGATGTTCTCGATGAGTTGTCCGGTCACCCGGACATCGGCGTAATCCAGGCCTTTGGAGGGAAGGGCCGCCAAAACTTTTTGAGCAAAGGTCTTCATGGAATATTCATTCTCCCCGGAATTATTTGGTTGAATTTCAAATATTCAGTATAGCATAACCGGTGTAAATTATCAAGATTATTTGAATGCTGAAAGCGATATTTTTATTGCATGACAATGTTTAAAGTGGTATATTTAAAAATCAGAATAATTATTCCTTTTGATTAAAAATACTTCGTGTCATTTTTCCGCCTTTGCAGTACCCCGCCAAAGACGGTGGCGTGATTTTAGCGGATATAAATTACCTTAATCAGCGTCAATCGTTCGGCTGAGTTTGCCGAAGACTGCGTCCGATTTAGAAGGTCTGGCAGTTCCGGGACAGGCGGATCCCCATAATAATCAAAAAGTATTTGACTTTTACCCTATTTTGAGCTATACTAACTATTTACTTTAGTATTTTTAGCTTGGGGGCATTTTTTTATCCCACTGCAATTTATAGGAGTTATCAATATAATATGATCGAGATCAGATGGCATGGACGGGGCGGTCAGGGAGCTAAGACCGCGGCCCTGCTGCTGGCCGATGCCGCATTGTCGGCCGGCAAGTATGTACAGGCCTTTCCCGAGTACGGACCGGAGCGGATGGGCGCCCCGGTGCAATCATTCAACCGCATCGACGAACAACCCATCCTGATGCATTGTCCGGTCAAATCACCCAAGGTGGTGGTGGTGCTGGATCCCACCCTGATGGCCTCGGTGAACGTTACCGCGGGCCTGGGGGCGGATGGCATGCTGATCATCAATACCGGCCTGGACGCCGTGGAGATCAAGAGGTCCGTCAAGTTCGACGGCAAAATATTCACGGTGGACGCCTCCAAGATATCCGAGGAGACCATCGGCAAGAACATCCCCAACACTCCAATGCTGGCTGCCCTGGTAAAGATCACCGGGATCCTGGACTTCAAGAGCATGATGGAGGACACTGAGAAGAAGCTGGCCAAGAAATTCGCCCATCGGCCGGAAGTGATCGAAGGGAACATCCAATCCATGAAGCGGGCGGCAGAGGAGGTAAAATCGGCATGAGCGAACTGAAGAAATACAAAGAACTGGCCCTGGGGGGGAATATAGAAAAAGGCGGCACCGCCGTGGATTTCAAAACCGGGGACTGGAGAAGCTCTAGGCCGGTGTATCATCCCGAGAACTGCATCCAGTGCCTGTTCTGCTGGGTCTACTGCCCCGATTCGGCGGTGACCTTAAAGGATGGCCAGGTGACGGGCTTCAACCTGGACCACTGCAAGGGCTGCGGCATCTGCGCCCACGAGTGCCCGGGCAAGAAGAAGGTCAAGGCCATCACCATGGAAGTGGAGGTCAAATAGCATGCAGAAGATAATACTGGCCAAGACCGGCAACGAAGCCATGGCTCTGGCCATGAAGCAGATCAATCCCGACGTGGTGGCCGCCTATCCCATCACCCCGGCCACCGAGATCGTCCAGATATTCTCCCAGTACGTGGCCGACGGAGAGGTCAAAACCGAGTTCGTGGCGGTGGAGTCCGAGCATTCGGCCATGTCGGCCTGCATCGGATCGTGCGCGGCCGGGGCCCGGACCATGACCGGCACCAGCTCCCAGGGCCTGGCCCTGATGTACGAGATGATCTACATCGCCGCCGGGCTGCGCCTGCCTATCGTGATGGCCGACGTCAACCGGGCGCTAGCGGCACCCATCAACATCCACTGCGACCACTCCGACACCATGGGCTGCCGCGACGCCGGCTGGATACACATCTTCTCCGAGAATGCCCAGGAGGCATATGATAACATGATCCAGGCGATGCGGATCGCCGAGCACAAGGACGTCCGCCTGCCGGTGATGGTCACCACCGACGGCTTCATCATCTCCCACGGCATGGAGCGGATAGACATCCTGCCCGACGCAGATGTCCAGGGCTTCATCGGGAAGTACGATCCCATGATGCATCTTTTGGATATCAAAAAGCCCTTCACCGTGGGGGCCATCAACCTGACAGATTATTATTTCGAGCACCGCCGGGCCATGGTGGACGCCCAGAACAACGCCCTGAAAGTGATCAAGGAAGTGGGCCAGGAATTCGGGAAGAAATTCGATACTAATTACGGCCTGATCGAGAAATACCAGTTGGACGACGCCGAGGTGGCCATCGTCGCTTTGGGTTCCACCTGCGGCACCGCCAAGGTGGTCATAGACAAGCTGCGGAAGCAGGGGGTCAAGGCCGGACTGCTCAAGGTCCGCGTCTTTCGTCCCTTCCCCACCGAGGAGATCGCCAGGGCTCTGGAGAACATCAAGACGGTGGCGGTGCTGGACCGCTCCGACTCCATCGGCAGTTTCGGCGGCCCGGTGTTCACCGAGGTCCGCTCGGCCCTCTACGGCTCGGCCAAGAAGCCCCAGATCGCAGGAGTGATCTACGGCCTGGGCGGGCGGGAGATAGACATGGAGCAGATCGAGGGCCTGTTGCTGGACCTGAAGGCCGGCAAGGTCAAGGCCGATTCGGTCAGCTACTTAGGCGTTCGCGAGTAGTCTTAACATTATATTACGCAGAATATGTAATACTCATGAAAAGCAAGGAAGTAATCAGTAAACTTACTCAAGTATATTTAAATTATGGCATTGTCCCCATTGGGGGAAAGCCAGAGTTAGATTTACCGGAGGTTAAACAAAGTATAAAAATTGAAGCAGTATTTGATGATTACGATAAAGTCCAATTGCTGACGTATGATCCTTTACAAAAGCGTTTCTTTGGTGTTAAAGGTTGGTATAAAACACATAATGCGAAACCGGGTGACGCTATAGTTATTGAACCAGTGATATCTGGCAAACGTTATCGTTTTCGTTTCTGCAATAGAAAGTATGAAGAGGTTTTATCAGAAGAAAATCTTCTGGAACGAATTAAAGTAAGCAAAAAATCAGGGCGTGGAATTTCAATAGTAGGGAAACCGATAAACTACGGTGGTCTTATTTATGGACCAGTAAATGAATTGGGTGTTGTCCTCCTTTTTGGTATGATATTTGAGGAGTTAGGAATTATAGTAGAGGAGGTTAAAAGTGGTTTCCCAGATGCAACCATCAGGAGGTTTAACGGCAAAGGTTGGACAAGAGAATTAGTTGAATTTGAATATGAGAGTTTAAATTTTAAACAGCACAATCACTCGGTAAGTGGTTGTGATATGATAATATGTTGGTCTCATAACTGGAAAGACTGCCCTCTTGAAGTATGCGAGATGGAACCTTTGTTGAAATTATTGCCAAGAGATAAATTAGAAAAAGTTTACCCTGGTATTTTAAAAAATGGGAACTGATAAAGATATACAATCACCCAAAAACATTTTTGTGTTTAATTTGGGTAGGTTATGGCAAGAAGCCAGTACAGAGCGTTGGGATAATGCGATGTATCTTTATGAATTCATACAGGAGATCACGCATAATGTGTTACTGGAGAAGTACTCAAAAAAGTTAATGAAATTGCGAATTGCAATAGAGCGTAAAGATTGTAACTCTGTTGATAAAACATTGGAAGCAATTTTAAAATGGTAGCACAAGATGGTTCTTTACAAGGAACAAGAAAAGACAAAACAGTTAAATCTATTAGATAAACGTGCTAAGTACCGCAAAAAGGGCAACGATTCTTCTGTAATTGAAAAAAGGAATATAAAAAATGGCAAATCTTAAAGAACTGGCAGCCCGGGGCGACAAGTTCACCGGCGGGCACCGGGCCTGCGCCGGGTGCGGGGCCACCATTGTGGCCCGCCAGGCATTGCTGGCCGCCGGCGACAAGCCGGTAGTGGCCACCTGCGCCACCGGCTGTCTGGAAGTGGTCTCCACCATCTTCCCCTATACCGCCTGGGACGTGCCCTTCATCCACAGCGCCTTCGAGAACTCGGCGGCCACCATCTCCGGGGTGGAGGCGGCCTACAAGTCGCTGAAACGCCAGGGCACGGTCACCGAGGACATCCGTTTCATGGCCTTTGGCGGCGACGGCGGCACCTATGACATCGGACTGCAGGCCCTGTCCGGCGCCATGGAGCGGGGCCACAACATGCTGTACATCTGCTACGACAACCAGGCCTACATGAACACCGGGATCCAGCGCTCCTCGGCCACCCCCAAGGGCAGCGCCACCACCACCAGCCCCAACGGCAAGAAGATCCCCGGCAAGGTCCAGTTCCGCAAGAACCTGACCGAGATCATAGCCGCCCACGGCATACCCTACGTGGCCCAAAGCGTGGTGGGCAACTGGTCCGATTTCACCAAAAAAGTGGAAAAAGCACTGGCCAAGGGCGGCCCGGCCTTCATCGCCGTATTGCAGCCCTGCCGCCTGGGATGGGGCTATCTGCCGGAGCTGACCGCTGAAATGGGGCGGTTGGCGGTGGAGACAAATTTCTGGCCGCTATACGAGGTGGAGGACGGCAAGTACAAGCTTAACTACACCCCCAAGGAGAGAAAGCCCATCACCGAATGGATGTTCCAGCAGGAGCGGTTCCGCCACCTGAAGCGCCCGGAGAACCAGGCCATCATAGAAGATATCCAGAAGGACATCGACCTGCGCTGGGAGACCCTGAGCAAAAAGTGCAGCCAATAACCTTAGGGTACAGGGATCAGATAACAGGGATCTGGGAACAGATATTAGGGTGCGGATTACGGGGAACGGACCTTGGGGTATGGGATTAGATAATTGGGGATAGGGTCGTTAGTCTATTGTCTAAAAAACGGTCTTGTAGAAGCCTCTATAAACAAGAATTTTACGAGGTGAATTAAAGTGCCGGTTGAAAATTTAAACGTATTCGAGGACGATTTTTGGTCTATTAACGAGCTATTGAACCAGCTCCTTAAGAACACCAATTCCCTGGCGGTGCTGCTGATAGACAAAGCCGGTCAGTTGATTACCACGGCCGGGGACATCAGCCAGTTGGACACCACCTCGTTCGCCTCGCTTTCGGCCGCCGATTTCGCGGCCACCAGCCAGCTGGCCATGCTGGTGGGGGAAAAGGAATTCTCCACCCTGTTCCATCAGGGTGAAAAGCAGAACATCTACGTGGCCTCCATCGAATCCCGGGTGATGCTGGCGGTGATCTTCGACCAGCGCACCACCCTGGGCCTGGTGCGGGTCCGCACCAAACAGACCGTGGCCGAACTGATCAAGATGTTCCAAGCCATCTTCGCCAAGTTAGAGGAAACACCCCCGCCTCCGCCGCTGTCGGGTTCAAATTTCGGCTCCGATTTCGCCTCCGAGGCCGAATCCGAGCTGGATAACCTTTTTAAGTAGCCGGGAGCGCCAAAAGTGTCGTTAATAAATTATTCATCGCGCGAGATCAACTGCAAGATCGTCTACTACGGATGCGGCCTATGCGGCAAGACCACCAATATCAAGCACATTTACACCAAGGTGGCGCCCGAGGCCAAAGGCAAGCTGATCTCCCTGGCTACCGAACTGGACCGGACGCTGTTCTTTGACTTCCTGCCTCTGGACCTGGGGAGCATCAAGGGATTCAAGACCAGGTTCCATCTGTATACCGTGCCGGGACAGGTGTTCTACAACGCCAGCCGCAAGCTGATCCTGAGAGGCGTGGACGGGGTGGTGTTCGTAGCCGATTCCCAGGTGGAAAGGCTGGAGGCCAACGTGGAATCCATGGCCAACCTCCAGGATAACATGACGGAGTATGGGCTGAACATCCAGACCATTCCCTTCATCATCCAGTACAACAAAAGGGACCTGCCCAACATTGCTTCGGTGGATGAGCTGAGGGGGCAGCTTAACAAGTTCAACTCTCCGGAGATCGAGGCGGTAGCCCACCAGGGCTATGGGGTGTTCGAGACACTGAAGTCGGTGGCCAAGATGGTGCTGAAGAACCTCAGCTGAGAACCATTTGCCGCAGAGACTCAGAGACACAGAGGAGTTAAAATTTATTGCTCAAGTCATAAAGGTATTATAGTGGTTATTTCTCTGTTCCTTTGTGCCACTTCGGCAAGCTCAGTGCCACGCTCTGTGGCGGAAAAGTTATTAATTTAATATATAATTTATAACAAGACCATGTCCATCTACGATATCCTGTTGCTGGTATTGTATTGCCTGATGATGCTGGTGCTCTCGGTTTATTCTTTCCATGCATATCTGATGGTCTACCTTTACCGCAAGAACAAGGGCAATCGCCAAAAGGTCCGCTGTGACATCACCGAATGGCCGAAGGTCACGGTTCAGCTTCCCATTTACAACGAGCAGTACGTGGTGGAGCGGCTGATCGCCTCCGCGGCCGCCCTGGACTATCCCAAGGACAAGCTGGAGATCCAGGTGCTGGACGATTCCACCGACGAGACCAAAGAACACGCCGGGCAGCTGGCCGAAAAGTACCGCAAACAGGGGATCAACATCGTCCACCTGCACCGCACCGACCGCAGCGGCTTCAAGGCCGGGGCGCTTAAGGCCGGGCTGGCCGTGGCTAAAGGCGAGTTCCTGGCCATCTTCGACGCCGACTTCGTGCCCCCGTCCGATTTCCTGAAAAACATGATGCCCTACTTCTCCTCGCCCAAGATCGGCCTGGTGCAGGCCCGCTGGGGCCACATCAACGGCCAGGCCTCGCTGCTGACCAAGGGACAGGCCATCGGGCTGGACGCCCATTTCGTGATCGAGCACGGGGCCCGCAATTCTTCCGGCATCTTCATGAACTTCAACGGCACCGCCGGGGTCTGGCGGAAGGAGGCCATAGTCAACGCCGGCGACTGGCAGCAGGACACTTTGACCGAGGACATGGACCTTTCCTACCGGGCCCAGCTGGCCGGATGGGAGTTCGTCTACGTCAACGACATCGTCTGCCCGGCCGAGGTACCGGAGGAGGTCCATGGCTACAAGGCTCAGCAATACCGCTGGGCCAAGGGCGCCATCCAGACCGCCAAGAAACTTCTGCCCCGCATCTGGCGCGATCCCAAGCTTACCGGTCTGCGCAAGTGGGAGGCCACCGTCCATTTGACCAACCATATAGTCTTTCCGGTGATGCTTTTAGTGACCCTGCTGTCCTTCCCCATGATGATCCTCAAGGTCTCCCAGGCCGCCTCCCGGGGATTCTTCATCGGGGCCACGGTGTTCACCCTTTGCGCCTTCAGTTATCCCATCTTCTACATCTACGCCCAGAAGGAGATCTATCCCGACTGGCGCCGCCGCATCTGTTTTCTGCCCATTTTGATGGCCGGGGCCATCGGCCTGTCGGTGATCAACTCCAAGGCGGTGTTCAGCGCCCTGTTCAACCGCCAGAGCGCCTTCGCCCGGACCCCCAAGTACAACCTGACCCTGGGCAAGCCCAAGGGCTGGTCCGGCAAAAAATACAAGGCCAAGTTCGAACTGACGGTGGTGCTGGAATTGCTTTTGGTGGTCTACACCTCGGCGGCATTGTGGTACGCCTTTGAGCATATGCAGCTGGCTTCGGTGCCGTTCCTGCTTTTGTACTGGCTGGGATTTTTGTTTGTGGGAACGCTTTCGGTGACCCATAGTTTCAAAAGTTAATTCCCGTTCCCATAGTCCCCTCTCCTGATAATACGGGAGAGGGGATTCTGTTTTTTCCTCAAAATCATGAAGACCAAGCAATCGGAATGTTAAATTTAGGGGGCCATCATGAAAAACATCCAGAAGGCAGCGTTCATAGGCAACTATCTCCCCCGTCAATGCGGGATCGCCACCTTTACCACGGATATTTGCGAATCATTTGCAGCCAGCAATCCCGGGGTCCAATGCTTTGCCGTCCCGATCACTGACATAGAGGAGGGCTATCAATACCCGGAACGGGTCCGGTTTGAGATACAGGAACAGGTGATAGACTCTTACAAGGCCGCCGCCGACTTTTTGAATCTCAATGACGTCGACATCGTCTGTCTCCAGCATGAATACGGAATTTTTGGCGGAATAGCTGGCGGTTACATCCTGACACTGCTGCGTAACCTTAAAATGCCGTTGATCACCACCCTTCACACCATCCTGGAAAATCCCAGTATCCAGCAACGGCGGGTGATGGACGAACTGCTGGCGATATCAGATTATATGATAGTGATGTCCCACAAAGGGGTTGAGATCCTCCGCCGCGTATATAAGACGCCCCAGGAAAAGATCCGCCTTATCCCGCACGGCATACCCGATGTGCCCTTTATAGACCCCAGTTTTTACAAGGATAAGTACGGGGTGGAGGGCAAGACGGTTCTTTTGACCTTCGGCCTGCTGGCGCCCAACAAGGGCATCGAATTCGTGCTCCGGGCGCTCCCGGATATAATAAAAGATCATCCCAATGTCATTTACCTGGTGGCCGGGGTTACCCACCCGAACCTTATCCGGCACGAGGGCGAGAAATACCGGCTGTCGCTCCAGCTTTTAGCCAGCGAGCTGGGGGTGGCGGGGAACGTCATCTTTCATAATAAATTTGTCTCCATTGAAGAACTGAAGGAACTGATAGTCCTGGCCGATATCTATCTTACCCCTTATCTGGTGGAATCGCAGATCACCTCTGGAACGCTGGCCTATTCGTTCGGCTCGGGTAAGGCGGTAATATCGACGCCTTTCTGGCATGCCCGGGAGTTGCTGGCCGACGGGAAAGGTGTCCTGGTGCCTTTCGGGAATTCGGCCGCCATCGTCCAGGCAACTCTAAAACTTCTCAGCAATGAGGTCGAACGGCATTCCATGCGCAAGAATGCCTATCTGCTAGGGCGGGAAATGACCTGGGACAAGGTGGCCCTGCAATACGGCAGCCTGTTCGAGGAAGCCCGCCAGAAACGCCCGGCGGTGATGCAAAAGAAGATCCCGATGCGTTCGCTGAACGAGCAGCCAGCCATTCTGCCCGGGATCAAACTGGACCATTTGATGCGGATGACGGATTCCATCGGGATCTTCCAGCACGCCCGGCACAACGTCCCCAATTTCGCCGAAGGGTATTGCACCGACGACAATTCCCGGGCCCTGATCCTGACCGTGATGCTGGAGAATCTGGGCACCATCAATCCGCTGAGGCTGGGCGACCTGACCAGCCGGTATCTCGGTTTCGTCCGGTATGCCTGGGACGAAAAGGCATTGAGGTTCGGAAATTTTCTGAGCTTTCAGAGGAACTGGGTGGATGAAAGGTTTTCCGAGGACTGCCACGGCCGGGCGGTCTGGGCTTTGGGAACTTGCATCGGCCGTTCCCAAAACCAGGGTTTTTCCCAGATGGCGGCGGAGATCTTTGAACAGGCCCTGACCCCGGTATCTTCTTTTTCCTCGCCCCGGGCCTGGGCCTTTGCCCTGATCGGCGCCGATGAATACCAGCAGCGGTTCCCCGGTGACCGGGGAGCCCGCAGCCGGATGGAGACGCTGGCCGCCGGCCTGATGAGGCTTTATGAGGAGAACAGCAGCGCTGAATGGAAATGGTTTGAGCAGAGCCTGAGTTACGATAATGCCATGCTGCCTCATGCCCTGATAACCGGCGGACGGTCCCTGGCCAATGAAAAAATGCTCCGCAGCGGGATCGAGGCCCTGCAATGGCTGGTGGATATGCAGACCTCTTCCCGGGGCCATTTCCAGCCGGTGGGCACGGACAGGATATTCGAGCGAGGCCAATTCAAGCCGGTCTTTGATCAGCAGCCGATCGAGGCTTATTCCACCCTTTACGCCTGCCTGGAAGCCTACCGGACCACCAAAGACCAGCAGTGGTATGACGAAGCTAAAAAGGCCTTCCAATGGTTTTTGGGGGCCAATGACCTGGGAATACCGCTTTATGAGACGGCCAACGGCGGTTGTTATGACGGGCTTCATGTGGACCGGGTCAACCGGAACCAGGGCGCCGAATCCACCCTGGCGTTTCTGCTGTCATTGGCCGAAATGACTAATATCACCAACCTCATCGAAAGCTTCAAGGAACCAATAACCTCCTGATAAATTCTAAATACTAATATCGAAATCCGAAACAAATCTAAATTCCAAATCACAAAAAGGGCTTGTTTGGTGAAATTATATTTTAGCCATTCGATATTGTTTGGTATTTAGGATTTAGGGATTCGGAATTAATTTTGTTTATAGCAGACCACGATAAACCTAAATTTGATGGGATGAACACCTATGCTGGTCAAAGATACCGGGATCCTGCTGACCCCCGACAACCGGAGGGTCATAGCCCGTTCCCATGTGCCTTCCAACGAGGACCGGGCCGGGCGGATCATCGCCCGGGCGCTGTCGCCGGTTGAGGGGGAGGTCCAAAGAGAGCTACAGGATGTCCTGGCCAAATTCGAGGGCCGGCACCGCGATTTTAAAACCCTGCTGGAGCGGCAGTACCAGGCGGTCCGGCGTTATATGCCTTCCGATGCCGTACTTTCTCCGGAACGGAGAAAACTGATCGGCTCGCTGTTTCTGGCCGAATACACCTTTGAGGCCGCCGCCCTGTTCAATCCTTCGATCGTTCCTCATCCCGACCAGTTGGGTCTCCCCGGCGATTCCATCCGCTTCATCCTGTCCCTAAGGGCCACCGGCGAAGGGCATATCTCATCCCTGACCTTCCGGTCCGGGGTCATCGACGCCGGCCAGATCATCACCATGGATCCACCCCGGGATTTTGCCTCCACCGCCGAAATGAAAGTGAACTATCTTTACAACAAGCCCAGTTTTGTCAAGAAACTCCGGGAAATGGACATCGTCGGCGACCTGCCGGATTCAGTCACCGGGGAGCTGGCGGATGAGTTCACTTTTCACGACCTGATGGAAAGGTTGAAATACCATGCCGTTGAACACAAACCGCTGACCCAGTCCGACCGGCTGGCCGTCGAGAAGATGCAATGGCTGGCCCTCTGTAATTACGAGGCCCAGTTCGATCCTTCAGTTTCCCTTTCGGAACGGGTGATCTTTCCCATCTCGCCCAGCGAACAGAACGGCATCGAGGATGCCCGGTTCGTTCTGTTCACCGATGAGGACGGAAGCAAGAGATACTACGCCACCTATACCGCCTATGACGGCAAGGCCGTTCTGCCCCAGTTGATGGAGACCGAGGATTTCAACCATTTCAAGATGATAACCCTGAACGGGCCGGCCGCGGTGAACAAGGGTATGGCGCTTTTCCCTAGGAAGATCAATGGGCGGTACGCTATGGTCTCGCGCCAGGACAACGAGAACCTGTTTCTGATGTATTCCGACAACGTCCATTTCTGGCACGAATCCCTGCCGCTGATGAAGCCTTTGCATCCCTGGGAATTCGTGCAGATCGGGAACAGCGGCTCGCCGCTGGAGACCGAACGGGGCTGGCTGCTCTTGACCCACGGGGTGGGACCGTTCCGGCAATATTCCATCGGCGCGGCACTGCTGGACCGGGAGGACCCCCAAAAGGTCATCGGGCGTTTGAAGGAGCCGCTGATCAGCTGGACCGAGGCCGGCCGCTCGGGGTATGTGCCCAACGTGGTTTATACCTGCGGGGCGATGATCCACAACGGAACGCTGGTTTTGCCCTACGCCATGTCCGACCGGCAGACCGCCATTGCGCTGGTGGAGCTGGGGCCGCTGGTAGAGAGATTACTTAAAGGCGGGGGCCGGTAGTTTCGATATATCCCGACGGGGCACTTGTGATGAGCTTGTCGAATTACTCAACCACCGGCCGATCCCACCCCCTCTCCTGATGAATCAGGAGAGGGGGTTTTTGTTTCCCTCTCCATCCTTAAACTCTGCACATCGATAAAATCATTGCCACGCTCAGAACAGACATTAGGAGAGGAATGTAGGGAGAGATAAAATATTTCTTGATTTTGTCAACATTAGGGTGTATTCTTATAAGGCACATTACACCCGGTTGCATCCGCTTTTCACCATATAAATGAAGGAGGGGATCAAAATGTGGACTGCGATCATAGGCCAAAATGCGGGGGCGGTATGGAAAGTGCTTAACGCCAAAGGGGCACAGAATCTCAGCTCCTTAAAAAAGCTTGTCAAGCTGGACGACAAACAGCTTTACCTGTCCCTGGGCTGGCTGGCCCGGGAGGGCAAGGTCAAATTCACCCCCAACAAGGCGCAGACATTGGTGGGATTGAAATAAGGGGGGACCATTTGCCACAGAGACACCCTTCTAAACACTCAGGGTAAACTCCGGCACAGAGGGGTTTTTACATCTGGGCACGATACCCCGTAGGGACATGGCGTGCCATATCCCTACACCGGGATTGGATCAAACCGTCCTGCGGTATCCGCAGGACGGTTTCTTTTGACCTCACTCCTGACCCTCTCCTAAAGCATTAGGAGAGGGAAGCCGTCAGGCAGGGTGAGGTAAAAAAAACAATTGAGCCCCGGCCCAAAATAAGGTATAATCTAACCCATGAGCAAAACCCTTAAATCCATAGCCGGGATGTCCTTGGGCACCCTGTTCTCGCGCCTGACCGGGTTCGTAAAATGGGCGGTGCTGGGGGCGGTGTTGGGCTTTACCCCGCTGGCCGACGCCTATAACCTGGCTCACGTGTTACCCACCATGGTCTACGAGCTGATCCTGGGCGGGATACTGTCGGCGGTGTTCATCCCGGTGATCGTGGAGCAGCTTTCGGAACACGAGCCCAAACAGGCCTGGCTCAATATCAGCCAGGTGATCAACGCCGGACTGCTGGTGATGGCCGCCACAACTCTGATCTGCTTTGCCGCCTCGCCCTTCCTGGTCTACATCCAGACCCTGAAGGCCCAGACCGCCACCCGGGAACAGGTGCTGTTCTTCTTCTGGTTCTTCATTCCCCAGATATTCTTCTACGGGCTCTCGGCCATCGGCGGGGGGGTGCTTAACGCCCGGAACAAGTTCGTGGCGGTGGCCTATGCTCCGGTGGCCAACAACCTGGTGGTCGTCGCCACGCTTTTCGCCTACAAACTTTTCCCCTGGTTCGGCCCGGCCGGGCTGGCTATCGGCACCACCTTCGGGGTGCTGGCCCAGGTGCTGATACTCCTGCCCAGCCTTAAATCTTGCGGCTTTAAGTATCATTTTACTGTTAGCTTCAAGCACCCGGCGGTGGTCAAGACCTTCAAGCTTTCCCTGCCGGTCATCCTTTACGTGGTCTTCAACCAGCTTAACCTGACCGTCCAGAACAACCTGGCCATCGGCATCCAGGGTGGGGTCTCGGCCCTGCAGTATGCTTTTGCCTTTTACATCCTGCCCCACGGCCTGCTGGCGGTGTCCATCGGGACCGTGTTGCTGCCGGGGCTGTCCCACCTGGCGGTGAAAAAGGAATGGGAAAGTTTCGCCGGCGCCGTCCGCAAGGGGATAAGCTGGAGCGCCCTCTGCATCATCCCGTCCATGGCGGTGCTGATCACCTGCAGTTTCCCCATCGTCCAGTCGCTGATGCAGCACGGGCGCTTCCACGCCGCCGACAGCATAATGCTGGCCCGGGTGCTGTCACTTTATTCGCTGGGGCTGTTCTCCTTCACCCTGTACCTGTTCCTCAACCGGGTCTTTTATTCCCTGCAGGATACCAAGACACCGATGGTCCTCAATCTCATCGGCAATGCCTTCAACTCGGGCTTTAACCTGCTGGTGATCGGGAAACTGGGGGTGGACGGGCTGGCACTGGGGCACGCCGCGGCCTATACCCTGATCGCGCTTTTAAGCCTGTGGCTGATCCGGTCCCGGGTCCGGGAGATCAAACTGAGTTTGCTGCTGCCGGTGTTCCTGAAGACTGCGGCGGCCTCTGTGCTGGTCGGCCTGCTGGGCTGGGGTATGAGCCTTGGCTGGCAGCGCTGGGTGGACGGCGGGCATTTGGGTCCCAAGATATTCTACCTGGCGGCCATGATGCTGGGGCTGGGGGCGGCCTACCTGGGGCTGGCCCGGCTGTTCCGGATAGCGGAGCTGATGGAGATGTTCAAGATGCTGCGGCCGGCGGCCGCTAAGTGATAGGAAAAAAATATGTAGCCACAAAGGCACAGAGACACAGAGAAAACTAAATAAATGGGAAATAGGAAATGGGAAATCATTTGTGTCTTAGTCACACTTCGATGAACTCAGTGCGTCGCTTGGTGGCAGTAAATATTTATCTATTCCAATGAAACAAAAAGAAGACCTGAGATCACAGGTCAAAGAACTGATAACCTCCCGGAAGCTGATCCGCTCCGGGGACCACGTGCTGGCGGCTTTTTCCGGCGGCTCGGATTCCCTGTGCCTGCTCCATGTCTTGAACGAATTGTCCGAAGAACTGGGTTTCAAACTGACCGCCTGTCACATCGACCATCACCTGCGGGGAAAGGCCTCAAAAGCCGATGCCGCCTGGGTCCAGGGCCTGGCCCGCAAGTGGGGCATCAAACTTATTGCAAAAAGCGTGGATGTCGCAGGACACTCCCGGAAGAACAAACTCTCCCTGGAAACTTCGGCCCGGGAATTAAGGCAGGCGGCCCTGCTGGAAACCGCCCGGCTTCACAGATGCAGCAAGGTAGCCACCGGTCACAACCTGGACGACCAGGCCGAGACAGTGCTGATGCACCTGATCCGGGGCTCCGGTTTAAGCGGCCTGGCCGGGATCCCCTTGACCAACGGCCGGTACATCAGGCCTCTTTTGGGCTGCAGCCGGGAGAGGATAGAAGCCTACCTTAAACAGCACAAACTGGCCGGGCGCAGGGATGCTTCCAACAGTTCCCAAAAGTTCTTCCGCAACCGGGTCCGCCACCAGTTGATGCCCCTGCTGGAAACTTATAATCCCCAAGTAAAGAAGGCCTTGTCCCAGCTGGCGGGGAATGTGGAGCACGATCTGGAGATCATAAATGAACAGGTTGAAAAGGCTTTTTGCTCGTGTACAAAATACGATAAATCCAAAATAGCTATTGATTTATCAAAATTTAAGTTATATAATAAAGGGTTACAGCATAATATATTACGACACTGTTCGGAACTGCTTTTAGGCAGGGGGGCGGTGCCGGATCTTTTGCATGTCTCCACTGCTCTTGAGCTGATTTACCGGGGAAGGACAGGGGCCAAGGTCGATCTGTCTGGCGGCATCTGGATCGAGAAAATTTACGGCCGGGCGGTGCTGACTACCTTAAAAACAAAGGCAGAAAACAAAAAGCAAATATTGGCACTGAAAACCGCAGCACTGGTTATACCCGGAAACACCAGGGCCGGAGCGTATTCCATCAGGGCCCGGCTGGCAGAAAAGCGGGATGTCAGGAATATCTCCAAATGCCCTCCAAATCTGGCATACTTCGATGCCGCCATAATGGACGGCAGTCCTCTGCAGATCACGGGCAAAAAGGACGGCGACCGGATGATCCCCTTCGGACAGAGGTCGGACAAGAAGATCAAGGACATTTTCATAGAGGCCAGGGTTCCCCAGGCCCAAAGGGCGGGCTGGCCGTTGGTCCGCCGGGGAAAAACCTTGGTCTGGCTCTGCGGGATCAGGAGGTCGGATGCATATCCCATCACGGCAACAACCAAAAAGGTGTTATGCCTGGAGTTTCTAACCATAAAATAACGGAAACTATAAGGAATCCAGGAGGACAGGAAAACTTGGGGTTTTATGGTTTCTAAAAATACCAAGGAGAACGGTAACTATAAAAAATCTATTGAAAGACGATAAATTCAGGGCTTCCTGGTTTCCTTATAAAAATTGCCCAGGTAGTGATAGTAGTGAATAAAGAACTGAAGACCCGCAGGGTGCTGATCTCCAAAGCCCGGATTCAAGCCCAGGTGAAGAAGATGGCCCGCAAGATCTCGGCCGATTACCAGGGGAAGGACCTGGTCCTGGTGGGAGTGCTCCGGGGATCGTTCGTTTTCATGGCCGACCTGCTGCGGGAGATCTCGATCCCGGTGGAGGTGGATTTCATCGCGGCGGCCAGCTACAAGGGCAACACCAGGACCTCCGGCGTGGTGCGGATCAACCGGGACCTCTCCACCGGAATCCGGGGACGGCATGTGCTGCTGCTGGAGGACATAGTGGACAGCGGACTGACCCTGTCATATCTCATCAAGAACCTAAAGACCCGGCGCCCCGCTTCCATAGAGGTCTGCACCCTGCTGGATAAGAAGGACCGGCGGCGGATGCCGGTGCCGGTAAAATACAAGGGGTTTAACATACCCGATAAATTCGTGGTGGGTTACGGGCTGGATCACAATCAGCTTCATCGTAACCTGCCTTACATAAGCTGGATTGAGGAGGAATAATGGCGGAAGGGAATAAAGGCGGCAAGGGACTTAAGAGGCTCACCGGCCCCAAGGGTTTTAACGAAGGCATCCGGTCGGTGCTGATCTGGGTGGTACTGGTGATGCTGGCCATATCGCTGTACAATCTGTTCTCCAAGCCCAGGGACCGGCAGATGGACATCATCTACAGCCAGTTCCGGGAGGAGCTCAACGCCGGCAATATCAGCCAGGTGATCTTCACCGGGCGGGAGGTCAAGGGTAATTTCAAGTCGCCCAAGATGGAGGTCAAAGCCGGGGTCAGGCTGGAATACCCCAAGTTCAAGACATTTCTGCCGATCGAGGACCCGAACCTGATCGCCGAACTGGAGGCCCGGGGCGTCAGGATCAAGGCCCTGTCCACCGAGCCCAGCGGCCTGGTGTTCTTTCTGATGAAC
>Ga0315268_10002483_pt1 | contig 20767 bp, 20 predicted proteins | sample C1_top_MG_FD_204535 | JGI IMG/M metagenome (GOLD analysis project Ga0315268, IMG submission 204535) | Sediment microbial communities from Yellowstone Lake, YNP, Wyoming, USA - C1_top | ecosystem: Environmental > Aquatic > Freshwater > Lake > Sediment | place: USA: Wyoming | collected 2017-08-01
GACCTTTGCCGTGACCGCCTTCGGCGGCCTCGCCGGGTACAAGGAGGTGCTGACCAAGGGTGGTGGTCCCGCGGCCGTATTCTCCCGGGGCATGGCCGAGTACTTGAGTGTCTTTGGGATCCCCAAGGACTTCGGCATCGCCTTTGGCTCGGCGTTCCTGGTGATCATGGCCCTCACGGTCATGCAGTTGGTCCTCCGGTTCATGCGGGTGGCCAGTTCCGAGCTGGTCGGCGATGCGATCCCGGCGTTCAAGAACGTCCATTTCGGCAGCATCGTCGGGATCATCTTGACCCTCGTGCTCATGTGGACCGGCTTCTGGTCCCGGATCTGGATCCTCTTCGGCGGATCTAACCAGTTGCTCGCGGGCCTGGCCCTGCTCCTGATCACGATCTGGCTGGCCCAGAGCGGAAAGTCCTACCAGTGGGCCATGTGGCCGGCGATCTTCATGTACGTGACGACGGTCGCGGCCCTGATCGTGACGGCCTGGGTGTCTTTGCAGGCCGCCTTTACGCCGGGCCTCAAGGCGGCGTTCATCTTCGGCAACGTGGTGGCGGCAGCGATCGGGTTCGCCCTGGTGATCCTGTCGCTGTTCCTAGCCTGGGACGCGCTGCAAGCCTTCACCAAGGCACGCACGCTGCGGCCGGCCGCAGCTCGGGCCTGACCTGGCACTCGGCGCCTTGCCACGGGCGGGGTCTTCCCCGCCCGTGGCGGCCGGCACCCATCACACATTCCTCATCGGCAAGGGCCCCCAGAGCCGTCCCGATGCTCCCCCGCACGGGTGATTCGCGCCCCGGTTGCCCCAACCTCATTTTCGGGAACCATTCGGAGGCCGGGATGAATATTACCGGGGAATATCGCCTTCGGAGTCTATCCGCGCAAGCGGGGTAAAGAGCTTGTTCATCTTTGCGCAATGGCTTGACTTGGTTACCTCAGCAGTCTAGTATTCCGCCACTTCATGCGGTCTTCTTTATATAGCCAGCACGTCCATCCATCATTTCATCCGGTCAATTGATCGGCCCCAACGCACTTCCTATTTGACTGGCTCGGACCAAGCGAGAAGGGGGGTGGCGGGGGCGCGCGAAATGCCTCTGCCACGTCGAGGAGCGAGGCGAGTGCCGCCTCGTGTAACCTCTGAACCGTCAGGTTCACGGGAGGGAGCAGACATGGGAAGTGTGGTGATAGTAGCGACTATCGTGGCTGTCTGGCTGGGCTACAAGTTCTACGCCTCCAGCATTGACCAGTCCGTGGTCGGGGCCGACCCGAGCAAGGCGACCCCCGCCAAGCTCTATAACGATGGCGTGGACTTCATGCCGGCCAGTTCCAGCGTGCTGTTCGGCTACCAGTTCAAGTCCATCGCCGCATTGGGACCGATCGTCGGGCCCATCGTCGCCGTCCAGTGGGGATGGCTGCCCGCCGTCCTCTGGCTGATCCTGGGGGTCTTCTTCGTGGGCTGGATACAGGACTACACGGCATCGGTGCTGGCCATGCGAAACGATGGGATGACCATGGGAGGCCTGAGCTACAAGCTGATCTCCCCGCGGGCCCGCACCATCCTCCTGTCGTTCCTCTACTTCTACCTGCTCCTGATCATGGGAGCCTTCGGGGCCATCGTGGCGGGGATCTTCGCGAACCCATTCGTGCCGTTCGGGTTCATCATCCTCACCCTGGCCGGGGTGCTGGCGGGTCAGATGACCTACAAGTGGCGGAAGGACCTGGTGATGACCACGGTGGTCACAGTGGCCATCGCCATCATCGGCATCTGGCTGGGAACGAAGGAACCCTTCCTAAGCGTTGTGAACGCCATCAACGGCGGGAAGGATTCCTTCGTCGCGTGGAACACGCCCTACGGCCCCATGAAGTGGTCGGTGGTGTTCTGGGGCGTCGTGGCCCTGGGCTTCTGCTATCTGGGCTCGGTGCTGCCCATCTGGCGATTCGCCCAGCCGGTGAACTACGTCTCGTTCTGGCTGGTCCTGATGGGGATCGTGGGATCCATCATCGGGATCTTCATCCGGATGCCGGGTTTCGGAGACTTCCCCGCCTTCACGGGCTTCATGGCCAAGGGGATCATCGCCCCGGGCTTTGACACGCCCCTATGGCCGATCCTGTTTGTCACGATCGCCTGTGGCGCCTGCTCCGGGTGGCATAGCCTGGTCTCCACCTCAGGCACGGCCCGCCAGCTCGAGAAGGAAACGGACGCCCTGCCCGTCGGGGCCGGCGCCATGTTCACCGAGTGCGTCCTGGGCGTCCTCTCTGCGGTGTTCGCCGTCACGGCCTTCGGCGGGTTCGCGGGCTACAAGGCCCAGCTCGCCAAGGGGGCCGGGGCAGTCTTCGTGGGCGGCATGGCCGAGTACCTCAACGTCCTGGGCATTCCCAAGGCGTTCGGTGGCGCCTTTGGGGCGTCCTTCCTGATCATCATGGCGCTCACGGTCATGCAACTGGTCCTCCGGTTCATGCGCGTGGCGAGCACCGAGCTGGTCGGCGACGCGGTTCCAGCGTTCAAGAACATCCATTTCGGCTCTATCGTCGGGATCCTGCTGACCCTGCTGATCATGTGGACGGGATTCTGGTCCCGGATCTGGATCCTCTTCGGCGGATCCAACCAGTTGTTCGCGGGGCTGGCCCTGGTCCTGATCACCCTCTGGCTGGTCCAGTCCGGCAAGGCCTATCAATGGGCCCTGTGGCCGGCGGTCTTCATGTACGTGACCACGGTCGCGGCCCTGATCGTGACGGCCTACGTGTCCTTCGAGGCCGCGTTCACCCCGAACCTCAACGCCGCCTTCGTCTTCGGGAATCTGGTCGCGGCGGTGATCGGGGTCGTCCTGGTGGTCCTGTCGCTGGTCCTGGCATACGATGCGATCCAGGCCTTCGGCAGGGCCCAGAAGGCGCGGACGCTGCGCCCGGCCGCGGCCCGGGCCTAGATCCGACAGGCGGCATTCTGCCCCCCCGGGCGGGGGAAACCTCGCCCGGGGGGCCTCAGCGGAGGGGTGGTCGTGCCTACCATATTGATCCCCACAGTCCCATGGGGCTGTGGAAGTCCGTGCGGCTCTGGGTCCGGACCTACCCGACGTTCATCGTGAACGGGCAAGCGAAGTACACCGGCTGGGACCCGGCCCCCCTGGATGCTCTCCTGAGGGAGGGGGGTGCAACGGTTCCCGCCGCCTCGTAGGGCGCGCCCCAGCCCGATCCGGCAGCGGAGGAAAGTCATGCGGCAACTGATCGTCGAGGTCGTGGCGCCGGTCCTTTCCGGTTTCTACCACTGACCCCACTGCGAGACGTTCCTGGAGGGAGCGGGGGTGGGGCAGCAGGTTCACACGCAAGAGATCAACGAGTACCCGGACGACCTCAAGGCGGACTATCTCCACCTCTCGGAGTGGATCCGGAACACGCGAAAGACGTACGGCCGGCGGGTGGTCGTGCGGCTCGTGGATCCCCAGTCCCTGGGTGGCATGTGGAAGGTTTTGCGGTACCGGATCCGCCGCTTTCCCACATTCTTCGTGGATGGAGGGGAAAAGATCGTGGGGTGGGAGGGGGATCCGGATGGGGCCGTGCGACGCGCGCTCTCCCCGGGGGAGGCGATCCCCGAGGAAGCAAGAGCCTAGTGCCCGACGTTTCTCCACGTCCAGGAGCCCTCCGGCCGCCGGATCCGGCGGCCATTTTTTGTCCCCGGCCGCCCACCGTTTGATCCCGCCGGACCGCCGTTGCGCTTCCCGCCTCGCCGGGCAAATGTCCGGTCCCCAGCCAACGACGACCGACCTGAAAGAAAATATTTGCCTGAACTCGCCATCCCCGATTAGTCTGCGGCTGCGAGGATCGCCTGTATGCCCACCCCACCCGTCGGGGACTCCCGGTATTCCGAGGGGAGGCGGGGATTTCCTTTCCCGCTCCCACCCGTCCTCTTCCTGGTCGTCATTTTCTATCTGAATTTTACCTCGCGGGTCATCCTGTCTCCGCTCCTGCCCGTCCTGGAGCCCGAGCTGGGACTGGGACACGGAGAGGCCGGCTCCCTGTTCCTCGTCCTCCAGTTCGGGTATTGCACGGGGCTCCTGCTATCCGCGTTCGTCGCGTGCCGGCTGAGCCATCGCGGCACGATCCTGCTGTCCACGGTTGCCGCGGGGCTGATCCTGCTGGCCATGTCCCGGTCCACGTCCCTGACCGGCCTGCGGGTGGGACTCTGGCTGCTGGGAACATCGACGGGCCTGTACCTGCCGGCCGGCATTGCGACCATCACACGGATGGTCAGCCAAGAGCACTGGGGGAAGGTGCTGGCCGTCCACGAGCTGGCGCCGAACCTCGGATACGTCACTGCACCGCTCCTGGCGGAAGCCCTGCTGAGGGTGGTTCCATGGCGGGGGATCCTGGCGGTCTTCGGCGTGCTGGCGGTGCTCATGGGAGGGTGCTTCCTGCTGTTCGGGCGAGGAGGCGCACACCGGCCCGAGCCGCCCCGCTTCAAGACGATGGGCCAGCTCGCACGCGATCCGGCGCTGTGGATCGCGGCGCTGCTCTTCAGCGTCTCCATCGGGTCAGGCCTGGGGTTTTACGCAATGATGCCGCTCTTTCTCGTGAATGAGATCGGCATGGAGCGGGAGGTGGCGAACACCATCACGGGATCGTCCCGAGTTGCCGGAATTGCGGTGATCTTCCTCTCGGGGATGATTACGGATCGCATCGGTCACAGGCGGGCCCTGGTCCTCTTCCTCACCCTGACGGGCGTGCTCACCCTCCTCCTGGGGCTCGTCCATGGCGAGGTGACGACGTCGATATTGGTCTTCCTGCAATCGGCAGCCGGCGCGTGTTTCTTCCCGGCGGGGTTCTCGATGGTGTCCCTGATCTTTCCGCCCGGCCTCCGCAGTCTGGCCGTCTCGCAGGTCACCATCATCGGGTCGCTGTTTGGCGGGGGGGTGATTCCCCCGGCCATCGGCTATCTGGCCGAGGTCTCCTCCTTCTCGGCGGGCCTATGCCTCCTGGGGCTCTTGACCCTGGTCACGCTGCCCCTCTTGCAGTACGGAACGCCCACCCGGATCGTCGAGGACACGCCACCGCATACCAAGAAACCGTAGGGCGCTCCCCGGGGCTGTCGTCGCCGGCACGTCCGCGGCTTCGCCCTCCCAGCCTCCTGCTCGAACAACCGCGCCATGCGGGCCAGGGCCTTCCAGTTGGCCTGGCCGTTTCCCCACTACAGTCGGGAGGGCCGGACCCCCGTCCGCCTCCCCGGCCACGACCGGCCCCGGTCAGGCCAGGTATCTCCCGTACCGGACGACCAGCTTCGCTATCGTTCCGACGCCGTTGGCCGCGCTCCCCGCAACCTGGATCGTCCGCTGGATCACCCCCTGAAGCTGCTGCCACTTGGCGAGATCCACCTGCCCCTCCTGGAGCGCCTCACGGAAGTCGGCCGGCAGGTCCGGAAGCGCCAGCTTGGCGGCAATGATCTGGTTGAGCCTCACAGCCTCGAGGAGATCCAAGCTGTCGTTGACATCGTCCAGCTCGGAGCGCAGGTCATCCACGTCGCTCCGCCTCCGCTCCACCGATGCCTGGCGGATGGCCGCCTGAAGCCGGGCCCGCTCGCCCGTCAGGTATTTTCGGAGCTGCTCCTGGTTCGCCGCGTAATATTCGACCAGCGTCATGGCTTGTCACTCCCCCAGGGCTGCCTTCCTGGCAGCCTCGTAGATCTCGCGGGCCCGGGCGTCCTGCTCTTGCAGGGTGCGGCCGATCCCGTTGAGGCTTTCGATGAGTGCCCGGACATCCTGAGTCGGAAGAATTCTTCTGCCCGACATGCGGTGCGACTCAGGGGTTCCCGTTTTCGCGCCGGCGGCGAAACTCCGATGGGAGCTGACCCTCGAGCTTTCGGAATACCCGGCCGAAGTGGGTCATGTCCTTGAAGCCCACTTCCCGGAAGATGTCGGTGACGGTCCGGCCGCTGTCCTGGAGCAGCTCCTTCGCCCTCGCGATCCGCCGCCGGGTGAGGTACTCCCGGAAGTGGAGGCCGGTGGACTCCTTGAACCGGCGGCAGAAATGGTACTTGCTCATCCCGGCGGCCCGGGCCACGTCGGTGAGGCTGAGCCCCGAGTCCAGGTGCTCGTCTATGTACCGGAGCGCCTTCAGGATCGAGCGCCCCCGCTCTGCGGTCTTGAGATCAGCCTCCGGCAGCGGCCAGGGAGCCGGGTCGGTCTGGTGCACGTAAGGGTTGAGGCGCTGCGCCGCCCTGGCGCGGCGCAGCGACAGCAGCGCGGCAATCCGGCTGTGAAGATCCAGGAAGTCCACGGGCTTCCGGATGTAGTCGCGCGCCCCGCCTCGCAAGGCCTGGACGGCGATATCCTCCGTGCCGAACCCTGTCATCAGGATGACCAGGGTGGAGGGGAAAAAGCGCTTGATGGCGTGGAGGACCGACGTGCCGAGGAGATCGGGCAGGCGGTAATCGAGCAGAATCAGGTCGAACTGGTGGGCCGCCAGGGCGTCCAGCGCCTCCGATGCGGTCGCAGCCGTTCGCACCTGATACTGGGGGGAAAGCGCTGTCTCGAGGGCCTCCCGCACCCCGGGATCATCGTCTACGACAAGGATGGCACCAGCCGAACCCATCAGGACCTCTCTCCAAGCTCCATGAGGGTCTCGTCGTAGATTGACAAACCTACCTATATATAGGCTGTTTGACTGCTTCTTGCTCGGCTTTTGTTGCTTTTCTTTCGGCTCCTGTTGCTGTTCTTCGGAGATGCCCAGGGATGCGCCGGATGAGCGGAGGTAACTTCGACCTACTGTATGAGCCAAGCCTATGCTCGCTTGCTATCACACGGCCTCACGAGAGCGCAAGGAGAAAGATCACACCTGCGACTGCCCCATCCCGGGAACCTGGCCAAATCGCGTTGACTCTCGCCGGCCCTTGTGCCAATCTCCAGCGCGCGCCGATGCCCCTCCGGCGAACGGCGCGGTCTCTCTCTGTCCTCCCAAGGGGGCCTCCATGCTGATCGTCGTGCCGGATGACAATCCGCCCGTGATGGCGGGCGCCCCTGCCCTGGAGCGATTGCGGCGCCTCGGCGAGGTTCGGGTGTACGACTCGGACGCCACCGATCCGAACGTCCTGGCGGACCGGTTGCGGGACGCCGACGTCGCCGTGAACATCCGCGGCCGAACGCGATTCACGGCTGAAGTCCTGGCGGGCTGCCCCAAGCTCCGGCTGATCTCCATCTGGGGCACGGGGACGGATAACGTGGATCTCGCGGCGGCGGCCGCGCGCGGGATCACCGTGACCAACACGCCCGGGGCCAACGCGGTCGCCGTCGCCGAGCACGCGGTGGCCCTGATGCTGGCGGTGGTGAAGCAACTGGCGCCGGCAGATCAGGCCATGCGGCAGGGCGGCTGGCCGCGAAACCTGGTCCCCCAGCTTCGGGGGAAGCGTCTCGGCATCATCGGAACCGGGCTGATCGGCCGCGAGGTTGCGGCCATGGGGAAAGGCGTGGGCCTCACCGTGGTGGCGTGGACGTTTCATCCGGACGCGCGCCTGGCCGCGCGGCTCGGGTTCCGGTACATCGAACTGAATGAGCTGCTCCGGACCTCGGATGTCCTCTCCATCCACCTGCGGGCCACGCCGGACGCGCACCACTTCTTGAACAGGGAGCGGCTGGCCCTCCTGAAGCCCGGAGCAGTCCTGGTCAACACCGCGCGGGGAGGCCTGGTGGACGAGGTCGCGCTGGTGGAATTCCTGCGCGAGAAAAAACTCGCCGGCGCCGGCCTGGATGTCTTCGAGACGGAGCCGCTTCCGCCTGGCCACCCGCTGACCACGTTGCCGAATGTTCTCCTCTCCCCTCACGCTGCCGGCATGACGCCCGAGGTCATCCAGACCGGCCTCGCCATGGCCGTCGAGAACGTCGAGAACTTCCTCCAGGGAACGCCCACCCGCGTGGTCACACCGGCACATGCGCGCACGCCTTCAAGGGACCGGAACCCTACCTGACGGATTTCAGGGTGGCCTGGGCAACCCACCTATGCTAGATTAGGCATGCCTGTGGAGTGCCAATGGCGAGAACGGGGGAGGATCCACCGCCGAAACCGGTCCGCTGGGTCGGCAGCAGCCGTAACGACCTTCGGGGGTTTCCCGAGGCAGTGCGCAACCGGGTAGGTGGCGCGTTGTGGGAGGCCCAGTTGGGCCGCAAGGCACCGTACGCCAAGCCGCTCAAGGGCTTCGGGGGAGCGGGTGTCCTTGAGGTAGTGGACGACTTCGACGGCGACACCTACCGGGCAGTCTACACGGTGCGCTTCGCGGGCGCCGTATACGTGCTTCATGCTTTCCAGAAGAAGTCGAGGAGGGGGATCGCCACACCGCGTCAGGAAATCAGGCTGATCGAAGAGCGCCTCCAGCGAGCCAGGGAGGACTACGAGCAATGGCAAAGAGAGGAGCAACAGAAACGGCCTCGATCCCGGTGACTGAGAGCAGTGGTAATGTCTTCGCCGACCTGGGGGTCGCCGAACCTGAAGAGGAGCTGACCAAGGCCCAGCTCGCCAGCCACATCCGCCACACCATCAAGCGGCGGCGGCTGACCCAGCTCCAGGCGGCCCACCTCATGGGGCTCGACCAGCCCAAGGTCTCCGCCCTCATCAACGGCCGCCTTGCCGGCTTCTCCAGTGATCGGCTAATGCGGTTCCTGGCTGCTTTGGGTCAGGACGTGGAGATCGTCGTCAAGGCGGGGTCGCGCGGACGCGACCGCGGCCAGATCCGCGTCGTCAAGGCGGCGTAAAGATGAGACCAAGCGAGATGACTAAACCGGATGTCCACAGGTAGGCCTCAATAGCTTATTCCGGAAAGCCCATAATTCGGCGCGGACCCGTGCCTCGGCCCCCCGGGGGAACGGCAACGGAAGAGCGATGGATTCCGCGCGCCGGGAGGGATGTACGCGCCTCGCAGAAGGAAGCCCATCGCCGATTCCCTCCTGGCGAGGGACCATCGGTCTGAGCATGGGCTCTGGTTGCCTTTGAGTTTGCTGAAGGCGCAGGTATCTGGTATAGGTGTTCCGAAGTGAAAGGTGCCCCTGGACAGAACGGGAGCTGAACGCCGGAAGGTCTGGAGGGAGCCCGGGATGTAGCGGACGCCGATTCCTGTGCGAGGATCGGCGTTTTGTTTTCTGCGGTGCGCCCCTCACATTGAGCACAATGGGCCACGAGCGATACGTGCTCGGGTCACCCTCAGGTGACGAAAGCGGCAACGTCTCCCGGGACCCGGGACTAAGAGTGTGTGAGGTTGAGTGTACGGGAGTGCGCACAGTGAAACAAGCGGACCTGGACATACTCCTGCGGGAGGGTGAGGGCTCCATGCTGGAGTACAAGGAAGTGCTCTCCTCATCCATGGCGCGGGAACTCGCCGCCTTCGCCAACAGCGCGGGGGGCAAGATTCTCCTCGGAGTCCGGGACGACGGCACGGTGGTCGGCGTGTCCGACAGTAACGAGCTGCGAGCCCGGATTCAGGATATGGCCCGGAATTGCGATCCGCCGGTGAAAGTGCTGGTCGAGCCGGTGGGCAGGGTGCTGGTGATCACCGTCCGCGAGAGCGAAAGCAAGCCGGTCCAGTGCCGGGAGGGGTTCTTCTGGCGCCAGGGGGCAGGCACGCAGAAGCTCTCGCGGGATGAGATTCGCGACTTCTTCCGCAGCGAGGGCGCGGTCCGATTTGACCTATCCGTCTGTCCGAGGTTCCGGTATCCGCAGGACTTCGACCGGGCCAAGCTCGATGCCTGGATGCGGGAAAGCCAGATCGCGGGGCGGGGTCGCATGGAAGACATCCTGGTGAACATCGAGGCCGCGGAGCGCACGGCGAGAAAGCTTCTCTTCCGAAACGCTGGCGTGCTCTTCTTTGCAAAGGATGTCCGCCACTTCTTCCCCCAGGCCTATGTGACCTGTTTGCTCGCTAAGGGACAGGACAAGTCCGGCATCCTCGACCGGAAGGACTTCGCCGGTGGTGTGGTCAGCGACATCAAGGAAGCCCTCCGGTTCATCGAACGGAATACGCGGACCGCCTACAGGATCGAGGGACTGCGGCGCGAGGAAGTGCCCGAATACCCCATGCGCGCCCTGCGAGAAGCGATTACGAATGCCGTGATGCACCGGGATTACTACGAGGTCGGGGCGAACGTCTTCGTGGAGATCTATGCGGACCGGATCGAGATCAGCAACCCCGGAGGCTTACCCAAGGGATTGACTCGGGCCGAGCTTGGCACCCGCAGCGTACGGCGCAACCCGCTGATCGCTGATCTCCTCCACCGAATCGCCTTCATCGAAAAGGCAGGAACGGGCATTCGGCGGATGCGGGAAGACGCCAGGCGGCACCAGTGCCCCGAGCCGAGATTCGCGGCGAACGGGTTCTTCACGGCCACCTTCTGGCCGGCGCAAATGAAGACCGGCCCGACCGAGCAAGTTACCGTACAAGTCACCGAACAAGTCGCCATACAAGTTACCACGCAAGTCGCTGCGGTCCTGGAGGCCGCCCGCGAGCCGCGAACGGGAGCGGAACTCCAGCGGGAGGCGCGCATCAGGAACCGGCCTCATTTCCTGCAAGCGTACCTGCGGCCCCTGGTAAAGGCTGGATGGCTTTCGATGACGATCCCGGACAAGCCGCGCAGCCGGAACCAGCGCTACCGGACGACCGAGCTGGGGCTCACGGCGCTGAGCAGGGGCGAGGGAAAGCGATGAATCGCGGCGAGTGAGGTCAAGCGGCGGCAGCTTTGAAGTCCCAGCATGCGGCCCCGGAGCGAGGAGATGCGCCTCCGCAATCGCAACATCGAAGGTGCAGGAGTTGCATTGGCGGCGGCCGGCTCATCTGTCCTTCCGGAGAAGCCGGGCTCGATCACACACACTACTGCACAAGGTATCGAACAAGTTGCCGCAGAAGCTACCACGCATGCCACCGTACAAGTCGCCGGGCAAGCTGCGGAGGAGGCTGTCTTGGAACCAACTTCCCCTCCACAGGCCAACCGGCCCGCCCTGCCCAACGTCCTGCTCACCCCTCATGCCGGCGGCATGACGCCCGAGGTCATCCAGACCGGCCTCGCCATGGCCGTCGAGAACATCGAGAACTTCCTCAAGGGAGCGCCGACCCACGTGGTCAAACCGCCACGAAGCTGAAGGGCGTTCTGTGACTTGAACCACAACTTTGCCGTTCGGCAAGGTTATGGTTTACGACCTACAACACGTAGCTCCAAGCCCGTCACCAGTTCCGATGAGCGTCCGCCAATCGAAGCGCGCCCCCCAACGGCAGAGTTTTGAGGCGGACACCTTAGGTGAGACTATGCTTACCAGCTTGTCAAATTGTATGACCCTCACCCCCATCTCTGTAGGATGCCGAATTTTTCCTAGCACTTCGCTGTAGCATCTGGCCCACCCCCGAATGTGCTCTTCTAGGACCTTGCGGCGTTGGTCTATCTTGCTCATGGTGTCGAGCACGAGGAATCCAACGAAATCGATCAGTGCTGCACCGACCAGCGGGAGAGTACTCAACGCCCAAAACAAGCGGTCAAGGTCTAATGGTTTGTCCATTGGCAACGGGGAAGCTGGGCGATCCTGGAGCGTGGGTTTTCGCACACTCGGTCAAAATCCCCCGCCTGGACCAGTAGACACCGCGGAGCGCCCGCGCGGAGGGGGGAGCACGGGCGCAACAGAGGGCCACACAGCCGGGCCGGGCGGAAGGCTGGCGGCCCATGCGAAGGCACCCGGAGCTGGAGGGCGCGACGGTGAGGCCGAGCCGGCCTGGATGAGGCGATCCGAGGGGCCCGCCTGGACTACCATGAAAATCGAACACACCATGTTCGAATTTCATGGTATACTCTGGGCATGCTCAAGCGCCCGCAGGCCCTCTCGCAGATCCGCCGCGCCCTGAAGCGCAGCCGCGTGGTCGCCCTCATCGGCCCGCGGCAGTGCGGCAAGACCACGCTGGCCCGGCAGATTGTGTCCCCGGACTCCCTCAACTACTTCGACCTGGAGGACCCGGCGAATCTGGCGCGCCTGGCCGAGCCCATTACCGCGCTGGCGAGCCTCCGCGGCGTGGTGGTCATTGACGAGATCCAGCGGCGACCGGACCTGTTCCCGGTCCTGCGTGTGTTGGCGGACCGGCGGCCGCTGCCGGCTCGCTTCCTGATCCTCGGCAGCGCCACCCCCGGTCTCCTCCGCCAGTCGTCCGAGTCCCTCGCGGGCCGGCTTGAGGTCGTGCCCCTCGGCGGATTCAGCCTCGCCGAGGTTGGGGCCAGGGCAGTCAGCCAGCACTGGCAGCGCGGCGGCTTTCCGTTGGCGTACCTGGCGAAATCGCAGGCGGACAGCCTGGCCTGGCGCCGGCAGCTCATCCAGACATTTCTCGAGCGCGATCTGCCCCAGCTCGGGGTGGCGGTTCCCGCCCCCGCGCTCCTCCGGTTCTGGACCATGCTGGCCCATTACCACGGGCAGACCTGGAACGCCGCGGAGCCCGCGAGATCCCTCGGGGTGAGCGAGCCCACAGTCCGGCGCTACCTGGATCTCTTGACCGGCCTGTTCATGGTCCGCCAGCTCCAACCGCGGCACGAGAACCTCAAGAAGCGCCAGATCAAGGCCCCGAAGGTCTACATCCGGGACAGCGGCCTCTTGCATCAGCTGCTGGGGATCCGGACCGAGGCCGAGCTGTTCGCCCACCCAAAGTGTGGTGCGTCCTGGGAGGGGTACGCCATCGAGGAGACACTCAAGGCCGTGCAGCCGGACGAGGCGTATTTCTGGGCCACGCACACCGGAGCGGAGCTGGACCTCCTCCTCTTCAAAGACAGGCGGAGGTTCGGCGTCGAGGTGAAGCGGGCCGATGCGCCGCGCCTCACCCCCTCGATGCGGATTGCCCTGGCCGACCTTCGACTAGACGCCCTCGTCGTCCTCTATCCGGGCAAGGTGCGATATCCACTCGCGGATCGGGTAGAGGCCGTGCCCATCACGACGCTGGCCGAGGGCGGAGGGAAAGCCTTGTGGGGCAGGCTCAGAAAGAGGCGTGGGCGCCTCGGATGAGGTGCCCAGGTTTGGACCTGCTTGGCTCCCCGCGCAGGGCTCGAACGAAAACCATTGGGCAACGTGCAATTCCCCCGACGTGTCAGAGGGATTCCTTCTTGCGACAAAGGAGGATCCTTGAGAAAGTAAGGCAGGATCGATCAGTGGTGGTTCGTCACCGAATGGAAGGGAGGGAGTCGTGAACCCCTATTGAATCATCTGAAGCAGATTCAGCGTTTGGCAGCACAGCACGAGACGAGGCATTAGCTGTAGGCGGCGCAGCTCATGGGGCTCGACCAGCCCAGGGTCTCCGCCCTCACCAACGGCCGCAAAGGCCGCTTCCGGGAGCGCGGGATTGCCAACGGCGAGGCGGGGGATGCCCAAGGCGGCCGGGGAGCCACACGTCCTCACGGAGGAAGAGATGCGAGTCTGTCGGATCTATGGAGCCGAGGACCTACGAGTCGAGACGGTATCCGAGCCCGAGGTGGGCCCCGGCGAGGTGCTCGTCAAGCTGGGGGCGGGCGGGATCTGCGGTTCGGATATGCACTACTTCCAGCACGGCCGTGTCGGGAGCTTCGTCATCCGCGAGCCCCTGATCCCCGGCCACGAGATCTCCGGGACGGTGACCAAGGTCGGGCCCGAGGTGGCGCGCGTCAAGGAAGGGGACAAGATCGCAATCAATCCCTCGCACCCCTGCGGCAGGTGTGCGGCCTGTCGCGCCGGTCGGGAGAATCTCTGCAGCCACATGCGGTTCCTGGGGAGCGCTAGCGTCTTTCCCCACGTGCAGGGGATGTTCCGCGAGTCCTTCGTCATGCCGGAGCGACAGTGCTGCCCGGTCAGCTCGGCCGTCTCGCTGGGCGAGCTGGCCTTCGCAGAGCCGCTGTCGGTGGCGCTGCACGCCGTGAACCGGGGCGGGGACCTGCTCGGCAAGAGCATCCTGGTGACCGGGGCCGGCCCCATCGGGTGCCTGATCGTCGTCGCGGCCCGGCTGGCCGGCGCCGCTTCCGTGACCGTGGCCGACGTGGTGGACCGGCCGCTGGCCCAAGCCAAGAAAGTGGGCGCGGACCGGTGCCTGCGGGTGGACCAGATGTCGGGCGGGCCGGAGGTCGCGGCCGGCGTTCTGCGCGAAATAGACCTGGCATTCGAGGCCGCCGGCAGCCCCGCGGCCCTTGGGACCTGCCTGGCCAGTGTCGTGCGCGGCGGGCGGATCGTGCAGGTGGGAACGCTGCCAGCGGAGGGCGTGCACTTCCTGGCGAACCAAGTTATGACGCGGGAGATCGACTACGTCGGCACCTTCCGCTTCGGCGTGGAGTTCGACTGGGCCGTGCGTTTCCTGGCCGAGGGGCGGGTGGACGTGAAGCCGCTCCTCTCCGCCCAGTATCCGCTGACGGAAGCCGTCGCCGCCTTCCGCGCCGCGGCCGACAAGACGAAAAGCACCAAGGTGCAGATCGTCTGCGCCTGAGTGGAACGAGGCAGAGACGGCGCCGATCCCCAGCATCCGGGCACCTAACGCGACCTTACTCCCCTTCCGCCGCAACGAGAGGACCTGCGCCAGCCCCCCTCGCCTGACCGGTTTTGCCTTGACACCGCGACCCCCGGCTGCGATATGCTTCCTCCGTCTCGGCGTGGGCGGTCCCTGGACTGACCTCGTGGCACCAGCAGGGCTGCGCGGCTCGAAAGCCAATTCGTATCACCCGTGCGGGACCGGGCGAACGTGAAGGAGAGAGAGCATGTATTGGCAAGAATGGTCTGACAGGCTGAAGAAAGAACTGAAGCTAGGCACGCATCCCGTCGCCGTGACTTTCGCGGGCGCACCGGCACCGGGGACCAGCTCTCCTCAGGGCAAGGTTTCCGTGTGCCAGGCCTTGAAGCGAGCCAGTGACGGCGAAGACATCACCATCAGCGCGGAGACCTGTGGCTGCCCCGGAGGCCTCGTGAGCCTCGGGCTCGGACAGATGCCCCCCGAGGGGAGAGAGAAGCTGGTGAACTTCCTCGTCAACAAGGAGAAGGTCTACTGCTCCCGGGTGGCCATTCATCGTGGCCAACAGACCGTTGCGCCCCCGGTGGGTGTGGCGAGCCACATCGTCTTCGCTCCCCTCTCGAGAGCGGAACTCCTGCCTGACCTCGTGGTGTTCATCGGGAGACCCGGCTCGCTCCATCGCCTTTTAAGCTTCGCGAGCTACTGGGAAGGCCGCTCCATGAAGGCCGAGCTGTCGGGTCCGGCCTGCAGGACCGGGGTCGCCTACCCGGTGGTCGCGGGAGAGATCGGGGTGTCACTCCTCGATTTTGGGGCACGGCGATTGGCGGGCTTTGCCGAAGACCAGCTCCTCGTCGCCGTCCCATTTCACAGGATGATCGGTATCCTCCACGCCCTGGATCAGGGGGTCGGCGGGGAGCGAGAGGAGGAGCCGGAGAGCGTTGCGCGGCAAATCGATGAGCTTGGCAGGGTAGCACCGGTCTGAGGCGCATCGCCGCTAAGTTAATTCGGCCTCGACCCCGCCCCCGGGGGTGGCCCGAGCAGGCAGGCCGTGCGGTGGGCGGCGGGGCCGGCACGAAGCCCCGCCAAAGGGCGGGGCGACCCGGAGCAAGACCGCCCCACCCCGCGTCCCGCGGGGCGCCGTCGCGGCCTCGCCGTCGAGGGGTAGCCTCGGGGGCGGGACCCCAAGCATGGCCAAAGCTGTCAATGGAACCACATCGTTACCGCTTAACTTAGCGGCGATGGGTCTGAGGCGGCTATACGGAATCGCAATCAGGCCTCTACAAGAGATTGCCATCCGGGGCCAGGCGAGGGCCCGGTGCATGCAGGACGTTGGCACTTTAGTTACTTTACTGTGGGGCGCTGCCAAACACATCAAGTAGACGCGCGGACCGCCGACCTGAGGGAGGCTTGCCGACCCAACTTGCCACACTTGGTAACATCCTACCTGACCCTCTCGGCGCGCGGTGTGACCGTCCTCGCATCGCGCTCACGCCAGCACCCACCGCAGCCCGGACGCACAATTCAACTTCATCAACGATGTCCCGGATCCTCTTTCGTCAGAAGCGCTGCACGGCACCGCACAATTTCCGGTCTTTGGATCACGCGCAGGCCCGCCCGTGCTGCCGAGGCGAGCATCGCCTCGAACTCCTGGAGCGAGACATGCCCTTTCGGTTCGGCAACCAGGCAGCGTCCGGCGGGCTTCAACGCCTCCGAGACTTCCACGAAGAAGCCAGGAGTGTCGGGCAGTTCATGGACGACTGCGAAAGCCAGGACGAAGTCGATCCTCCCGGCAAAGTCCTCGACACCGAGGGATGAGGATTCGCACGCGCGGGCAACAATCCTGTCCGACAGCCCGGCCGCTGCTGCGCGCTTTCGTAGAGCCTGCAACATCTTCTCTTGCAGATCCACACAGACGACCCGCCCGTCAGGGCCCACCATCCTGGCAATCGGCAGCGTGAAGAAGCCCATCGCCGAGCCCACGTCCAGAACGGTCATTCCGCTTCCGACAAGCGATGCCAGGATTCTGTCAGGATTATGGAGGAGCCGTCGCAGCGGACTCGCCAGAATGTACCCAACCCAATAGGGGCAGACCCGTTTGGGCATTCCCGTGCTCCTGCCCTTGCATCTCAGGGTGCCAGGCCCTACCCCTTCTGCTCCTCGTGCCTCTGACCCTCCGCCTTCGCCGCCGGAGGTGGCGGATTCCTGGCGATGGTTGTCTGCAGGCCCTGGATGAGGGCCTGCTTCTCCACATCGCTTTGGATCAGCCAGGACGAGGGGGCAATTCGAGAGTACCACGGCCAGACTGTCTGGCTGCTGTGGCAGTCGTAGCAGGCGCGGAAGACCAGTCCCCGGGTTGCCGGGCTGTCCCAGGCCGGCTCCTGGCGAACAGGGGGAACGGAGGATAAGGTTTCCTGGCAACACCTGCTCGTAGGAAAGGCTACCTTTCCCAGATGTCGTCCATGGAAAGGTTCAGATTCGCACTCATCCTCTGCAGATCATCAGCGACATTCTGACGAAGAGGTATTCCGTTAGCACTTCTCTCCTTGTACGTGAGATTGCCTCGTTCACCGGGGTATCGTATGCGGCCAACACCCTCTATGGCCGGGGTCGCGTGCAGTTTTTCAACCAGGGCATCCATCAAATCCTTGAACTCACCACCGGTCGGAAACGCGTCGATGCGCAAGGCACAGAAGGCATGACTGTGCTCGCCCTTCCTGCGCAACGTGCTTCCGCCATCCCCGGACAAGAGTCCCGTCAGAATATCTGAAACCAGCAGCAGCCCGAATCCCTTGTGGACGCCGTTCCTAGGAGTGCTTCCCAAGGGGAGAATGGCTCCTTGTTGCGCAAAGTATACGTTGGGGTCGGTGATCGGGCGCCCTGCCGAATCTATGGCCCAACCTTCCGGCATAGGCTTCCCCTCCCACTGCAGCATATGCAGCTTGTTTGCGATGGCCATGGTCGGCGCCATGTCCAGGACAAAGGGTCCATGTTTCCTCCCGGGTGCCCCAAACGCGATCACGTTGTTGCCGATGAGCCGTCCCTTGCCTCCGGGAGCCGCCACGGTTGAGCCGCCCGTGGAAAAGTGAATGCCAATCATATCCTGCTCTGCGGCCATGAGGACGTAGTAGGCCCCCGCGCCGGAGTGAGTGCTATTGCACACGGTCGCCCACCCTGTACCGTAGTCCCGGGCCATTTTTATGCATGCCTCCATGGCTCTGTGGCTCACTACAAAGCCAAGGCCATTGTCTCCATCAACCGACGCGGTCGTTGGGCTGCCCGGTGATATCTTTATCTCTGGCTTACTCTTGATGGTCCCGCCTTGGATCCCCTGTATGTAGTAACCGTGTAGGTTAATCACACCGTGAGAGTCGATTCCCCGCAGATCGGCGTCAACGAGTATCCTCGCTGTCAAGTCCGCGTCGCCGAGAGGCACTCCAACCCTCTGAAAGGCCAACGAGACGAACTGCTCAAGCTTCCGAGGATTCACTCTTTTCGGCGCATATTCCGTCATCTCCTGCCTCCCATTTCGCATCAGTGAAACGGGACGTTCCTCAATAAGTAGGCATCTTCAGACGGGACATCGCACAGTTGTGAAAGCTATTCGAACGTCTGGCCCGCGGAGGAAGGCGCATCGAACTCGAGGCGAAAGGTGGCGCTCATCCCTCGACGACGGATTCCGGCTTGCGATGCACGACCCCCTGGCAGATCGCGATCACCTCTCCGCCTTCCGTCCTGACCGTGATCTGGTAGAACGCCGACCGGTGGCCCTTGCGCAACTCCCGGGCCTCGGCGACCAGGCGGGCTCCCGGCTCGGCGGCCGCCAGGTAGTGAATCGTCATGCTCAGGGCGACCGCCATTTGGCCGTGCGAATTCGATGCCGCGGCGAAGGCGGCATCGGCCAGGCTGAAGATCGCCCCACCGTGAGGGATCCGGTGGAAGTTCAGCATGGCCGGCGTAAGCGTCATGGCCACCCGAGCGTGCCCGGGCGTAAGCTCCTCCACGTCCATGCCCATCCATCTGGCAAAAGGATCCTGGCCGATCTTCCTCGCGATCGCGTCGGTCGCTGGAATGGTCATCACTCCCTCCCCATCCTGCTCGTCTATTAATCCCGCTTGCAGATGACGTTGAGGACCGCCTGCCGCCTGCCCTCTCGGACGGCCTTCAATGCGCGCTGGAGGGCGGGTCGCACCTCTTCGGGCCTCTCCACCCGTTCGCCGTATCCGCCGTGGGCCTCGACGATCTTCTCGTACGCCGGAGACGGTTTCAGATCGCTAAGGGGGAAGGACCCTGTCTTGGCCGCCCATCCCTTGGGGAAGAGCCCTGCCGTCGTCTTGCGGACGGCGCCCCAGCACTGGTTATTGAAGATGACGACCAGGATCGGCAGGTCGTAGGTGGCGCTCACCATATGGGCCGCGGTGGGCACGCTGAAGATGTAGGCGCCGTCCCCGACTGTCGCGATGATCGTCCGGTCCGGGTGGGCCAACTTGGCCCCCAGGGCCGCCCCCACCCCCCAGCCGAGGCAGCCGGCGGGAGAATGGGAGAAGTAGGATCCCGGCCGATCCCGCGAGACCTGCGTCAGGCGCAGGTCATACTCGTTGACCAGGATCGTGTCCTCTCCCGCCACTTCACCGATGCAGCGCGAGAGCCAGTTGAAATCAATGGGCGAGTCCCCCTGGGCGGCCAGGGCCCCGGCGTGCCACGCCTCGCGCTGGGCATCGTGCTCGGTCCGGACCGCCGCCGAACGGGCGCTGACCCTTGGTGCGCGGGAGTTGCCGTGGCGCTTCGCCTCGGCCGTCAGCGCGGCGAGGGTGGCCGCGGCATCGCCGCGGATGGCCAGCTCCATGGGGAACGTCCGGACTGGATAGCGGGTGAAGAGCGGGTCGCTGCCGACGTGGATCACGCGGGCGTGCGGGTTCACGCGCATTCGCGAGGGGAACCAGGGGACGTCGCTCTCGACCACTAGGATCGCGTCGGCGCGGCCGAGAAACAGGGCCGGATCGAAGCCCAGATGATGAGGATGGCTCGACGGGAAGTTGAGGTGGGTGGGGTTGAACTCGACGACCGGGATGGCCAGGGTCTCCGAGAGCCCCACCAGGGCCTCCACCGCGCCGGGGTCGCGACCCAGGCGCATCGTGATCGCAAGCGGCGCCTCCGCCTCGGCGAGGATTGCCGCCGCCGCTTCCACCGATCGCGGGTCCGGCTGGAGCCGTTCCCGGCGAAGGACGAGAGGCGCAGGGTTCAGCCGGAACTCGGTCTGTGGTTCGGACAGGACCTCGCGCGGCAGGGTGAGGTAGGCGATCCCCTGCGGCTCTTCCGTGGCGACGGCCAGGGCGCGATCCACGACGGCCTCGAGCTGGACGAAATTTCTCAGCTCGTAGTCCCACTTGAGGAACTCGCGGATCAGCCCCGCCTGGTCGAAGGCCTCCTGCGCCCAGTGGATGTACAGGTCCCTCGCCCCCAGCAGCCCCGATTCGACGATGGGTGTGCGCCCGGCCGTCATGAACAGCGGGATGTTGGCGCGGGCGGCGTTGATCAGGGCGCCCGCGCAGTTGGCGGTCCCCACGATCGTATGGGCCATCACCACCTGCGGCCGACCCGTGCACATGGTGACACCGTGGGCCATGCTGACGGCTACGAACTCGTGGGGCACCGTGATCGGGCGAGGGCGGTCCTTCCCCTCGGCCTCGAACTTGGCGAAGGCGTCCACCAGAGGGCCGAAGTCCGTCCCGGCATTTCCGAAGAAGTAGTCGAACCCCCGGGCCCGGAGCAGCTCCAGGTAGGCCTGCGCCGTGGTCTCCACCGGGACAGTCATTTCACGGCGTTCATCCATGACGGTATCCTCTCCTGTTACCCTCCCGACAGGATTTCACCCGGATGCCCCTGCCAGCCTCGCAGCTCCTGGGAGAGGGACAACGCCTGCTCTATGCCTCGAATAGGGACGCGTTTCTCATCGCGGGGAGCCCGATGGTACCCGTCAAGCCAGCAATTGTCCAGCATGGCGACAGCAGGCGGGGCGAAACGCTCCGTGTCCGACTTGACAAAGCAACGCAGCGCTATCTAGACTGCCACGGTCCTTCCGCCAGCGCCGACGCAAGTCGGTAAGCCCAGGCGTGATGCAGATCAACCTTCACATCATGCGGACATGGAATTTCACATCCGTTCTGGCCCGTTGGTGTGCTGCCTGGTGGGATTTCAGATAACTCTCGCTGGTGCTGCAGGGCCACCCGGCGGGACTCGCTACAGCAGCACGGTCATCCGAGGCGAGGTCACCGAAGGGATGGTCTTCGAACAGGCCTTTGGCCCGGATATCGTCTTCCGTTT
>Ga0315268_10002484_pt1 | contig 20766 bp, 19 predicted proteins | sample C1_top_MG_FD_204535 | JGI IMG/M metagenome (GOLD analysis project Ga0315268, IMG submission 204535) | Sediment microbial communities from Yellowstone Lake, YNP, Wyoming, USA - C1_top | ecosystem: Environmental > Aquatic > Freshwater > Lake > Sediment | place: USA: Wyoming | collected 2017-08-01
TCAACAACTTGGTGGTGCAGTTCCGCATCGCCCAAGATGAACCGCTCCACCCGTTGGCCGAGCCTGAAAAGCGGAATCGACTTTTTGGAGATGCGCAGCTCCCCTGAGGAGCTCTAAACAGTACATGCTTTCGTCCTTCGTCATTCGTCATTCGTCTAGCCCTTCACCCCGCCCAGGGTCAGGCCGCTTTCCAGGAAACGCTGCAGGAAGGAGAAGAGAAGCATGATGGGCACCAGCAGCATCAGCGCACCAGCGGCAAAGAGCCCCCAGGGGACGGATTGGTCGGTGGCCAGGCTGTACATGCCCACGGGCACGGTCTTCATCGTGTCCGGGGCTGGGATGAGCACGGAGGCCAGGACGTATTCGCCCCAACCAGAGAGAAAGCCGAAGAGGGCAGTCACCGCCAGGGCCGGTCTGGCCAGAGGCAGGGCGATGCGCAGGAACGACTGCACCGGCCCGCAGCCGTCAATCATCCCGGCCTCTTCCAGGTCAATGGGTATCGTGTCAAAGTAGCCTTTCAGGTTCCAGGTGCAAAACACCAGGGTGAAAGACGTGTAGGCCAGGATCAGGCCGAAGTGACTGCGATAGAGCCCCAGGGCCCCCAGGATCTGGGCTTGCGGCACCAGCGCCAGCACGCCGGGGAAAGCCTGTATGGCCAGGAAGAGGATCAGCCCCAGTTCTCGGCCCCGGAAGCGAAAGCGAGAGAAGGCGAAGGCCGCTGAGGTGGCGATGAGCAGACAGGCAATAGTCGTTGTCCCGGCCACAAAGAGGCTGTTCTTCATCCACAGCGGAAATGGCTTGTCGAAGAGCATCGTCTGGTAGTTTTCCAGGCTAAATTCCACCGGGATGAACATGCCGGCCAGATTGAGCGAATAGAGACGGTTCCCCAGACGGCCGGAAGCCAGGAAAATGAACCAGATGGGGTAAAGGGCGAAGAGGGAGGCCAGGATCAGCACCACGTACTGAAAAGCAATGACAGCGCGACTTGGTTTTCTCATTCGTATGCCCCCTTGGTGATGCGCGTCACCCGCAGACTGTACAGCGTGGCGAGGAATAGCAGGATGAAGATGATCACGGCAAAAGCCCCCATGCGGCCGTAAGCCCGGGTCTGGTAGACCTGCTTGTAAGCGTAGATCATGACGAACTCCGTAACCCCTGGCTTACCGGCGCCAACAAGGGGACCGCCGGCAGTGATCATGAAGACCGTGTTAAACATCTGGAAGGTAGTTATAGAGCTGAGGACGATGGCCGGCATAATGGCCGGTCGCACCAGGGGCAGGGTGATCTTGGTGAGCTTGTCCCACCAGGTCGCCCCGTCCACGTCGGCAGCCTCGTATTGCTCATGGGGAATGGACTGCAAAGCCCCCAGGCTCGTCACCATGAAGAACGGATAGCTCATCCAGAGGTTCACAATGACCACGGCGATGAAGGCCCAAAGGGAATCGTTCAGAAAGGCAAAGGGCTTGAAGCCAGTGATGATATTCTGCAGAACCTGGTTGATCGTGCCCTGCTCACGGAAGAAGAACTGCCAGACCAGGGCGGCGATGGCGCTACTGGTCGAGACGCCCCAGGGCAAGATGAGCAAGACCCGGAAGAATCCCTTACCTGGCAGGTACTGATTGTTCAGAATCAAAGCCAGAAGGAAACCCAGGGCGAAGAAGAGGGGAATGCAGGCGATGACGTAGAGAATCGTGCGGAACATGACGGCAAAGAAGGGGCCGCTGTCCAGCAGTCTGGAAAGGGCAGCGCTGACTTGCAGCGGGTTGAAGAGCCCCACAAAGATCGCCAACCCCACCAGCCAGACTACACTGGACGGCACAGTGCGGGTAAGTTTCCTTCCCTCGCGGTGGTCAAACCACCACGCCGCCCCCAGAGGAAGCAGCCAGATGAGGATTATCAGCAATGCTCCCAGGGCATCCCGGCTGAACAGCTTGCCGACCAGCTCAGTGTAGTTCTCGTAGAAAGGTTGCAGGATGCGGAAGGGCTCGGCGATACTCTCCGGTGGGGTATGTCCTAGGAACTTCCAACACGAAGGCTCCAGGATGGGGTTCAGGGCGTCATTGCAGTCTGGGTTGGGGTGGAAGATGCCACGATTGGTGAGGGAGATGTAGACGTTGTAGATCATAGGGTAGATGTTGAACAGCAGAATGGCCAGGAGTGTTGGCAAGATGAAGGCCAGGATGGTCAGGGTTTTACGTGTGCCAGACCAGCCAATCATTGAATCACCACCTTCTGGGGATATTGCGAATCGTAGACCGGGCACGGTGCCCGGCTCCCTTGTTGGGTTGATGCAGGCGAGGAGCGAGTAGACAAGTAGCCAGTAGACAAGGTAAGGTACGGTGTTAGAGGACAGGCGAGGCGAAAGAACTCTCGCCTCGCCTGTTCAGATGCTTACTTCATGCCTTTGACTGCGGCCTCGATGGCATCCTGGATGCCCTTTATGGCCGCTTCTGGTGTCTGCTTGCCGGTCCAGAGAGCCGTGGTGCCATCGCCAACGGGACCCCACTGCGCATTAGCATAGGGCGTGTTGGCCATAGGCACACCCAGGTTCAGGGCGGCACCAAAGCCGGCCACTGTGGCCAGAGCCTTCACTTCGGGATCCTGCACGGCCTTGGTGGCTGCCGGGATCGTCTTGTTGACCAGGGCCAGCTTCTTCTGCACATCGGCGCCGGTGAAGTACTTCATCACCTTGACCGCGGCTTCCGCCGTACCCCGATCCACCGCGTTGGAGGTGAGCATCATGGTCTTGATGCCCACGAAAGGCCGCCCCATAGGCTGGATGCCATACTTGATACCCGCCTTCTCCACGTCAGCAATGGCCCACGGCCCGGTCCACCAGGCCGCCGCCTTCTTCTCGATGAGCATGGTCTTGCAGATGTCGTGGCTGGTCTCCTTAGGGGCGTACTTGCTGAAGTTAACGATCCACTGTGCCGCCTTCAGGGCCTCTGGTGTGTTGAAGTAGACCTTGCCAGTGTCATCCACGTAGTTGGGCATGCCAAAGCCAAAGTAGACAGCACCGACGTGGTAGGCATCGGGGTTGCCCAAACCCTGGTTGCAGATCAGGTATTTGCCTGGGTTCTTCTCGGCGAAGGCCTTAGCCTTGGCCAGGAGATCGTCAAAGTTCTTGGGATCCTTGGGCAGGTACTCGTCGGTCATCATTTCCTTGTTGTAGACCAGGGCGATACCTTCCTGGGTCTCCGGCAGGCCCCAGATCTTGCCCTGCCAGATCATGCCTGTCACGGCGGCCGGTTCGTAGGTGGCCTTGAGGAAGGCCTGATCCACGCCGTACTTGCTCAGATCCACGATGTTGCCCGCCAGGGCGTTGACGCCGATCTGGTCGTTGGCCCAGGCGATGATGTCCGGACCCTTCTTCGCCGGAATGGCGACCTTCAAGGCATCATTCAGGTTGTCGGGCTTGGACAGTTCGATCGTGACGCCAGGGTTAGCCTTCATGTAGTCCTTGAAGGCCTGCTCGATGGCGGTATAGTAGTCACCGGCCCAGCCGTGCCAAATGCTGATGGTCACCGGCTTGGGGGCCGGGGTGGCCGTGGGTGGCACGGGGGTGGCCGTCGGTGCGGCCGGAGCTGGCGGCTTGGTCGCGGTGGGTGGTGGCGGTACTGGCGTCGGCGTAGGCGCCGGGCCGCAGGCCACCAGGACGAGGCTCACCAGAACAAAGAGCGTAAACAGGGATAGCGCAGTGCGCTTCATTTCTTGATTCTCCTTCCTTTTTCTGAGAGTAATTCAGTGTCGGTATCAGTTTAGTGTACATCCCCCTACACGCTGTGTCCCTGGCCCGCCGACCAGGGGACTTACCAGGCGCCAGCACAAAAGGCTGGCCAGTCACCGGCAGGGCGAGCAATGCTCTGTGGCCATGCCCCGGGGAAGACACCGACAAACTGAGGCCAGGTTTACTTCTTCTTGGGCGGCAATATCCCTCCTTTCAACTCAACGACTGAGCAGGGAAGCTGGAAAGCTACGCCACGGACATCTACTCTCGCCACGCGGCTACCCTTCTCCCGTGCTGGTCCACTGACTGCAGCACTGCGGTAGCAGCCAACATAAACTATACCACGATCAGGCGCTAATGTCAAGAGCGCTCAGAGGCCAGCCCGGATTCCCTCCAGCGTGGCCTTGGCCTCCGGTGCAGCGGCCCAGAACTTCGCCAGCTTCTCGCACCCGTAATCGTCGCAATAGGCGCAGTTGATGACGGCCCGCTCCCTGCCACAAGCCCGGATCTCGCACACCCGGCAATACGAGCCCAGCCGAGCGGTAGACAGGCACCCGTCGCAGAGGCAATCGTCGGCGGTGATGGTGGCGTTGAACTGTTGGCTCCACATCTCGGCCACCCTCTGTAGTGCCTCCGCTTCGCCACTCTGCGTGGCGACGTAGGCCGGGCATTCCGTGCACACCAGCCCACAGTAGGCAATCATCCTGTCCATGATGCGCTCCTTTCTTTGAGGGTCCATCCTTAACCAGCCTTCAACCTTCCCCTGCCAGTCCCAACGTCTCGGCTACCAAAGCATCATCAAGCCGGATACCACCTTGCCGAAGCCGATTTATTAGAGGCCCCACGGCTGGCACCAACCCCAGTTCCTTAGCCTTAAGCAGAACCCCAAGCGTGCCGGTCAGAGGCAAGCCCAATCGCTTGGCATGGCGTCGGGCCAAACGCTCATCAATGATTACCAGGCCAGCGTTCAAATCCTGCGCCAGGGCAACGACTTCAGCCTCTCCGCGCTCCAGGTCAGAGAGCAAATCAGCCCGACGCGGATCCGGCAGTGAAACCACTCGGATCCAGTTGGCCCTTTGCAGTTCGGCTACACCGGGACTCCCCGGCCCACCAGCTAACACCTCGCCTTGCACCGCTGGCGGAATCACCACCTCAATATACAGACGCTGCAAGAGTTCTAACTGACCGATCAGAGACAAGGCAATGATCGGTGTGGTGTCCACGATCACTGTTCTGGTCTGTTCAGGCATTGGCGAAATCCTCGGCCAGTTCGCCCGGCTCCAGGCCGATGGGCGACAACCCGAAACGACTGAGCGCGAACATGAACGCCACACGACTCATTCCCGCCAGACGCGCCGCCGTGCCGGTTGAGACCCGCCCCAGTTCATAGAGTTTTATAGCCAACAGAAGCCTGGCCTCAGCCTCAAACTCTGCCGGGCTCTCCTTCAAGGATAGCAGTATCTCTTCCGGGTAAGGTATCGTCAAGACATTCGTAGCCACGTTACCTCCAAAACCACTCCTCACTGAGCGATTGCCAAAGGTTATCGTTGGATGTTGTGGAAAGCCCCAATCCCAGGATAGACGGCCGTATCGCCCAATTCTTCTTCAATGCGCAGTAAGCGATTGAACTTGGCCACTCGTTCCCCGCGGGCGGGAGCGCCGGTTTTGATCTGGCCGGCGTTCAGGGCCACGGCCAGGTCGGCAATGATGGTCTCCTCGGCACATTCGCCGCTGCGATGGGAAACCACCACCGTCCAGCCGGCGCGTTGCGCCAACTGGGCGGCGGCCAGACTCTCGGTCAGGGTGCCGATCTGGTTCACCTTCAGCAAGAGGGAGTTGGCCGTCTTCTCCCGAATGCCTCTTTTCACCCGCTCCGGGTTGGTCACAAAGTGGTCGTCGCCCACGATCTGCACCCTATCGCCCAGGCGGGCCGTGAGCGCCGCCCAGTCGGCCCAGGCATCCTCCGCCAGCCCGTCCTCCAGGCTGATGATGGGGTACTTGGCCAGCCAGTCGGCCCAGAAATCCACTATCTGCGCCCCGGTCAGTTCCTTGTTCTCTTTGCGCAAGAGATAGACGCCTTTCTGGGCGTCGTAAAACTCGGTAGCCGCCGGGTCCAGGGCGATGTAGATTTGCTCGCCAGCCTGGTAGCCCGCCTTGGCGATGGCCTCCAGGATCAGCTCCACCGCCTCGGCGTTGGACTTCAGGGCCGGGGCATAGCCACCCTCATCGCCCACCAGGGTGGTGTAGCCCTTGGCCTTCAGCACCCTGCCCAGGGCGTGGTAGACCTCAGTGGACCAGCGCAGGGCCTCACTGAAGTTGGGTGCTCCCACAGGCATAACCATGAACTCCTGGGCATCCGTGGACTGCCACTCCGTGTGCTTGCCGCCATTGAGGATGTTGAGCATGGGCACGGGCAGGGTGCGTGCCGCCGTGCCGCCGATGTAGCGGTAGAGTGGCAGGTCGAGCGCCTGCGCCGCAGCCTTGGCCACGGCCAGGCTCACCCCCAGGATGGCGTTGGCCCCCAGGTTGCTCTTGTTGGGCGTGCCGTCCAGGGCGATCATCAGCTCGTCCAGGCCCACCTGGTCAGCGCCGTCCAGGCCGATGATCTCCTCGGCGATGGTCTCGTTGACGTTCTGCACAGCCTTGAGCACGCCCTTGCCACCGTAGCGCTTCGTATCGCCATCGCGCAGTTCCAGGGCCTCGTGGGAGCCGGTGGAGGCTCCCGAGGGCACGGTGGCCAGGCCTATCGCCCCGCACTCCAGCGCCACCTCCACTTCCACTGTGGGGTTGCCGCGGGAATCCAGGACCTCCCGCGCCAGGACATCTACGATATCCGTTGCTGCCATCACAGCCTCCTACAGTAGACAAGTAGACAAGGAAATAGTAGACAAGTTCTGCCCCTTGCTACTTGTCTACTTGCTACTCGCCTTTGGGGCAATGTGCAGGGCCTGGTACAGCGCCTGATAGTCAAACCGCGCCTGCAGCATCTCCTCAAAACGGGCGATCTTCTGCACGTCGTGGAAGCGTACCCGGCCAGAGCAGCGCTCCACGATGCCCACGGCGGTCAGGGTATCGTGCCGGACCAGGATCATGGGCACGCCCAGTTCCTCCGCCCGGGCCACCACGATGGGGCTGGGGTGCAGGTTACCCGTGAGGATGAGGCACTTGGTGGACGTCTCCAGAGCCGCAAGCTGCAGGTCGGAGCGGTCGCCGCCGGTGATGACCGCCTTGTTGGGCTTGCGGCGGAAGTACTTCAAAGCGGCGTCCACGCCCATGGCCCCCACCATCACGTTCTCCACCAGTTCGTCCAGGCGATCCTGGGCGCACAACACCTCACCGCCCAGGTATTCCACCAGGTCGCTCACGCTGACAGCCATTAGCTGGCGATCCTGGGGCAGAATGGCGAAGACCTTGATCCCCCGCCGTTCGCAGAAAGGCGCCACGTCCCGCGTGACGAAGTCCAGGCGCTCAGCCGGCACGGAGTTGATCACCGCCCCGATGGCCCGCTCCCCGGCCACCCGCTTGGCGATGAGCACGTGGTCAATGACCAGATCGTCCCGATAGCGCACCACCACGATCCCTTTGGCGTTGAAAGCCTCCAGCACCTCCAGGCCGGACATATCAATGAGAGAGCCAGAGGCAATGTTGTTCGCTCCCTCGATGATGACGATGTCCTTGCCCTCGGCCACCTTGGCGTAGGCCGCCTTGATACGCCCGGTGAGGTCGCCAGCCTCGCCGCGAGTGATGATTACCATCAGGCGCGGCGTGACGAGTACCGGGCAGATTATCTCTGGCGGTTCCTTGAGGCCCAGGGCGCGGCGAATGACCTGGGTATCCTCGTCCACGGCCTCACATTCTTCCTGACGAGCGGTGAAGCTCAGCGGCTTGAAGTAGCCCACGCGCAGGCCATCGGCCAGGAAGCGCCGGGCCAGCCCGATGCACACCGCCGTCTTGCCAGAAAACGTCTCCGTTGAGGTTACGTAAAGTGCAGTTACCACGATTATCCCTCCGATTGGCGATTGCCGATTTCCGATTGCCGATTGACGATTCGCTGATTTGTGATTTGCCGATTTGTGATTTGCCGATTTGCTGGCGTCAAGCCAGAATGATGCGCATGTCCACCGCTATCGCCCCGGCCCCCTGCTCCTGCACCATCAGGGGATTGACGTCCAGCTCCACGATCTCCGGGAAATCGGTGACGAGCTGGGAGACTCGTAGGATGGCCTCAATCACTGCCGCCATGTCGGCCGGCTTGGCCCCGCGCACGCCGCGCAGCAGGGGATAAGCCCGAATCTCCTGCACCATCTCCTGGGCCTCCTGCCGGGTCACCGGGGCCACGCGGAAGACCACGTCCTTGAGCACCTCCACGTAGATCCCGCCCATGCCAAACATGAGCAGCGGGCCAAACTGCAGGTCACGGTTCATGCCGATGATGACCTCGCGCCCCTGCGGCACCATCTCCTGCACAGCCACGCCCCAGATGTCGGCACCGGGCACGTAGCGCTGCGCCCGATAGACGATGAGATCGAAGGCATCCCGTACCTCCGTGGCATTTCCCAGCCCTACCTTCACCCCGCCAATGTCCGATTTGTGCAGGATGTCCGGCGAGGCGATCTTCATGACCACGGGGTAGCCAAGCTGCGCGGCGATGGCCACCGCCTCGTCGGGGCTTTTGGCCAGTTGCGACTGCGGGATGCGCAAGCCGTAGGCCCCGAGCACCTGCCGGGCCTCCACGTCGCCCAGGGAGAGGCGATTCTCCGCCTTGGCCTGGGCAAAGATCTCCTTGACTTTGGCCTGATCAACTTCAAAGCGGGGAATCTCGCGTGGTGGACGATTCAGCCACTCCCGGTAACGGTACATGGCTTTGAAGGCGCCCACCGCTCGCTCCGGGAAGGGGTAGTTGGGCACCTTGTGCTCGGCCAGAACGCGAATGCCCTTGCGCACCTCTTTCTCGCCCATGAAACAGCCCAGCACCGGCTTGGCGTGCCTGGCCGCCACCTGGCCCACGGCCTGGGCCGTCTCCACAATCTGGGTCATGGCCTGCGGCGTGAGCAGGACGATGACGCCATCCACGCCCGGATCGCCCAGCACGGTCTCCAGGGCGGCGCCGTAACGATCGGCCAGGGCATCCCCTAAAACATCTACGGGGTTGTAGAAGTTGGCCGCTGGCGGCAGGAACTCCCGCAGGCGGTCCACAGTCTCTTTTTGCAGCGAGGCCAGCTTGAGGCCGGCGTGCTCGATGGCGTCCGTAGCCATGATGCCCGGCCCACCGGCATTGGTGACGATAGCCAGACGATCGCCCGTGAGCACCGGCTGGTAGGCGAAGGCCAGGGAGTAATCAAAAAGGTCTTCCACCGAGTCGGCCCGAATGAGGCCGCACTGGCTGAAGGCGGCATCGTAAGCGGCCTCCGAGCCGGCCAGGGTGCCCGTGTGCGAGGACACCGCCCGGGCGCCGGCGCTGGTGCCCCCGGACTTCACGGCGATGATGGGGGTGCGTTGGGTGACCTGGCGGGCAATGTCCATGAAGCGCGGGCCATCGGTGATGCCTTCCAGGTAGGCAATGACGACCTTGGTGGCCGGATCGGCATCCCAGGCCTGGAGGAAATCAATCTCGCTGGTGTCGGCTTTGTTGCCCAGACTGACAAAACGGGAGAAGCCAATGCCCTCGGCCAGCGACCAGTCGAGAATCGCCGTACACAGCGCGCCCGACTGGGACATGAAGGCGATGTTGCCCTGGGGGGGCATGCCCGCGGCAAAAGAGGCGTTGATGGGAATGATGGTGTCAATCAGGCCCAGGCAGTTGGGGCCGATCATGCGCATCCCGTAGCGGTTGAGGATGGTCACGAGCTCTTTTTCCATGTGCATCCCCTCGCTGCCGGTCTCGCGGAAGCCAGCGGTGATGGTGATGACGCCCCTGACGCCCTTCTGCCCGCACTCCTCTAGAACGCCGGCCACGAATTTGGCCGGAATGACGATCACCGCCAGATCTATAGGCTCAGGCACAGCCAGAACCGAGGGATAGCACGGTAGCCCCAGGACTTCATCGGCCTTGGGGTTGATAGGATAAACTTTGCCTTTGAATCCATACTGCAAAATGTTGCTGAGGACGGCGTGGCCCAGCTTAGCCGGCTCTCGCGCCGCCCCGATGACGGCTACGGAGCCTGGATCGAAGAACACGTCCAACATTATAGTAATCTCCGCTATAATACGCCAGCGTGAAACGTGATTGCGTGAGGCGTGATGCGTCATTTTCACGTTTCACGCATCACGTTTCACTCGTCAAGCGCCGTACTTGGTGAGGCGCAGGGCGTTGGCCAGCATGAGCCGTAGGCCATGGGCAGCGGCGAAGTTGCCCAGGCTGCCCCGGGCGCAGGCCCGCTCCCCAAACTCGGCGATGCCATCTGGGCGGCAGTACTTAGAATACAGCAGATAAGGCACGGGGTGCCAGCTATGCACCTTCAGGAGCGCCGGCGTGGAATGATCGCCCGTGACCACCACCACGTCCGGGCTGAGAGCCAGTAGCTCAGGGATGTGCCGGTCTACTTCTTCAATGACTCTAACCTTGCGGGCAAAATCGCCGTCTTCCCCCGCCGAGTCGGTCTGCTTGACGTGCAGGAAGAAGAAGTTGTAACGCTGCCAGTTGGCGGCCAGAGCGGCAAACTCCTCGGCGATGGTGGGGCCGTGGGCCTCGTCCCGGGCCGGCACGGGCAGGATGTCCATACCCGCCAGCTTGGCCAGGCCCTTGTACATGGGGTAGGCGGCGATACAGGCCGGGTGCAGGCCGTACAACTGCTCAAAAGTGGGCAGGTTGGGGTGCTTGGCGAAGCCGCGCAGCAGCACCATGTTGGCCGGATAGTGCGCCGCCAGGATATGGCGGGCCTGGGCGATGAAGTCGTTGACCAGGCGGGCGGTGGGTTCAGCCGCGGGGGCCAGCGCCTCTACCGGCTTGGGCGGCACGCCGCGTTGCTGCGGATCAGTCTCGCTGAGCTGGTCGGACAGGCCCTCCCCCCGAAAGACGACGACGAAGCGGTGCTCTTTCACGGGCTCCACCAGCACCTGAGCCCCGCCCACCTGAATGGTGCGCAGTTGCTGGCATAACTCGACGTTGAGTTCGGTGGCGATACGGCCGGCGCGGCGATCGGTGACCAGGCCGTGCGCATCAATCGTGCAGAAGTTGCCGCGAGCAGCCACGTCGCTATCGTGCAGGTCAAAGCCGATGCCCAGGGCCTCCAGCACGCCGCGGCCAATGAGCCACTGCAGCGGGTCGTAGCCGAAGAGGGCCAGGTGGCCGGGGCCGCTGCCCGGCGTGAGGCCAGGGGCCACCAGGGTGGCCAGCCCCAGGCTGGAACGGGCGGCCAGGGAATCCAGGTTGGGCGTGCGGGCTGTCTCCAGCTCTGTCTTACCGCCAGGCTCCAGGGGCAGGCCACCAAGTCCGTCCATCACCACCAGGACAATCCTGGCCGTGGACTCCACGACCAATTCCTTGATCGTGTCCAAATCAACCATATCCAAACCTCAAAAAGAGGCTGGAGGCTGGCAGCCAGAAACTGAAGATTTGCACCTGACCAGCCTCCGGCTTCTAGCCTCCAGCCATTGTCTTCCCAGTTTGGTTTAACCTGGCCTACACGATAGCCACCTGGGTCTCGCGGTCAAAGATGTGCATGTGCGACATGTCCCAGACTACTTCCATATCCTGCCCTGGGCGCACCTGGGTGCGGGAGTCCATCCTGCCGACGAAGCTCTTGGTGCCGGTCAGCAGGTAAAGGTAGACCTCGCTACCCATCGGCTCCACCACGTCCACGGAGACTTTCACTGTGCTATCCGGCGAGGCTTCGCGGGCGTATTGGCGATCGTACATGTCTTCTGGGCGGACGCCGAAGATCACCTCGCGGTTCAGATAGCGGCCCAGAGCCAGGGCCTTGTCTGCCGGCACCTTGACCTTGAAGGTGGTACCATCCACCCACATATCGTCAATCGTCCCCACGAGCCTGGCGTCGAAGAAATTCATCGCCGGGCTGCCAATGAAGCCAGCGACAAACATGTTGGTCGGATGATCGTAGAGGGCCTGGGGGGTGTCCAGTTGCTGCAGGATGCCGTTGTTCATCACGGCGATGCGGGTGCCCATGGTCATGGCCTCCACCTGGTCGTGGGTCACGTAGATGATCGTGGTCTGCAGGCGCTGATGTAGCTTGCTGATCTCAGCGCGAGTCTGGACGCGCAGCTTGGCGTCCAGGTTAGAGAGCGGCTCGTCCATGAGGAAAACCTTAGGCTCCCGAACGATGGCCCGGCCCAGGGCCACCCGCTGGCGCTGGCCGCCGGAGAGTTGCTTGGGCTTGCGATCAAGCAGGGCGCCGATCTGCAGGATCTCGGCCGCATTTTTCACCCGGCGATCAATCTCTGCCTTGGGGGTCTTGCGCAGCTTGAGGCCAAAAGCCAGGTTATCGTAGACGCTCATGTGGGGATAGAGGGCGTAGCTCTGGAAGACCATGGCGATGTCCCGGTCCTTGGGGGCCACGTCGTTGACCAGGCGCTCGCCGATGTAGATGTTGCCACTGGTGATCTCCTCCAGGCCGGCCACCAGGCGCAGGGCCGTGGTCTTGCCACAGCCGGAAGGACCAACCAGGACGAGGAACTCTTTGTCCTTGATTTGAATGTCGAAGTCATTAACCGCTATCACCTCACCGAATTTCTTGGTGACGTGGTCGTAGGTCACGCTAGCCATGTAAATCCTCCCATAGGAAGTTTGGCTGCTCATTGATAGGCCACCCACCTCCACCACCTGAGGCAGAGCCGTGAGGGCCAAAACAAGGAGCAAAAACAGAACTCTTCGGTCACCCCGCTAGACGGGGTGGGCATTACCGCCAAAACCGCTTTTTGCCCTTTGGTAATCATCGGTTACCTTGAGGCTTGCCGGACAGGATACGCTGCTATTGCGCTATGCACCACCCCCTTTGTTTCTAGAGATAAGGCGGCGGCTGCCTGTATTAGGCAGCACTCTGCTGCATCGGTAGTTGTGCTTCGCCGCACTCTCATCGGGCAAGACTTCGTAGATCATGCGCGGCGTGAGCAAAGTTGCAGCTTGATTTGCATTTCCCAGACGCTTACGACACTCAGCAACACAACATTCGCTCGATCTTGACACAGGGCAAGGGCTTGAGGGGAAAGCCTGGCCGGTTCACTGTCCCACCAGATGAAAGCGTGAGTGTCAAGCAACAGCTTCATGTGTTTCCTGTCCAGAATTCATCTGGTAGTGGCTCATCAAAATCGTCACTAGCCCAGATTGCCCCAGGGTGTAATCCGGCAACACGCGGCATATCGGCCGCTATGACCGGTACTAGGCGGGCAATTGGCGTGCTATCTTCCGTGAGAATAACCTCTGTTCCTGTCGTCACCCACGACAAAAGCTCTGGCCATTGCGTCTGTGCTTTTCGAATGTCAACAGTTTTCGCCATCATTGCTGGTTCTCCTGGCATCTGCAAAGCAACCTCCCATGTGCTGTATCTCCGTCTGAAAGGCACCTAGATTGTACAACAAGGCTGGTACATTGTCAATGGCAGGTCTGTACTCCCTAAAAATCAAACCGCAAGGTCACGATCTCCCGCCCGCGCACGGGGGTCGAGACCTGTGAAACCTGACAGGTCTCCCCAGACCCTTCGCCAGGCTCAGGGCAGGCTCTGTCAGGTTTTTGGCTTATCTCCTCCTCGTTCAGGTTTACGCGGCTGGCGCGGGCGAAGGGCCAGCACAGGCGCACCCGTCCCTCCACCGGCGTCTCCGCCGTGTTCCAGCAGCGCACGATGAGCCCCGCCCCGCGCTCTGGCTGCTTGATGGCGCTGACCACCAGACTGCTCGGTGACACCTCAACGAAGCTCTGCGCCAGCGGCAGCGGCCCGGCCTGCACCGCCGCCGGCTCGGCGCGCAGTGGCGCAGCGAAGGCGTGCGCCTGGGGAAAAACGCCCGACCAGGTGCCGGCATGGGGCACCAGGGCGTACTCCAGGACGTGGCGGCCGGGGCACTGCGCCTCCGGCGTGGCTATCATGGGCCCGGCATGGCCGCGCCGGGTGCGGAAATCGTCCCGGGACAACCAGCCGACGCAACGCAGCAGGGTCAGGGCGATGGTGACACCGCCCTCGCCGTCCAGCACTTCAAACTCCGGCAGCCCGCGGTTGGCCACCAGCAGCCCCACCTGCCCATCGTTCACGTCCACGAAGGTCTTCTGCGGGTAGGTGCCCATGGGCATCTCCTTGTAATCCTCCGGGGCGGGCGGCACGGCCACCGGACGGCTGACCACGTCAAAAACGCCCTCGGCGTGGGAGACCGTCGTGTGCACGAGTGTGGGGAAGTGCACCCGCAGGCGATGATCGGCGGCGCGATTGTCCACCGTCGTGCGGATGTCTACACGCTGCACCCCCGGCGACAGGCTAATTTCCGTGACGATAGGGCAGTCCACCAGTTCGCTGGATCGTCCCTGCCGATCATCCGCCAGCTTCGCCGGCAGGCGATAGAGCAGTTCAACACGCAGGGTGCTGCGGGCAGGGCCGACCTCGACTGTGATCCTGGGCGGCTTCGCCGGAGTCTCCACCAGACAATCGCCAGGTGGCGCCGAGTAGTTGTACTCGTCGCCGGCATCGGCGCCATCCACAAAGCGATTGAGCCCGCGCCAGACCACGCCGCTGGCCCTTCGGCTACGCTCAGGGCAGGCCTTATCGGTCACGGTAAGCGTGCCCGTGGCCCGGTCGGCCTGGACACGGAAGAACTCGTTCTCGATGCTGGTGGCGCGCCGCGGGAGTCGGGCGGGCTTATCGCCGGCGCGGCGCGGCCGCAGGGTATAGGTCTTGTACCCGTGGCCGGGCACGTCCTGGGCGACAAAGAGGACATCCGCTCGCATGGCCTTGTGCACGCGCAGCGAGAAGTGCTGCACGCCCTTCTCGGCGATGAGGGCTTTGGCCTGGCTGATGGCCTGCGCCACGACCGCCGGATCGGGCTGGGCGTAGTCGCTCAGGGTGACGTCCAGGCGAGCCTTGCGGCCGCTCACCTGCATGTCTATCTCCTGCACCGTCATCCCCAGCACCCGACCATCCTCCACCATGCCCAGCACGCCCTCCAGGTCCTCGGCCGCCAGCTCCAGCGAGGCGAACTCCTCCGTGCGCTGGCCCAGCACCTGGTGCGGGACGACCTGGCCGCCGGCATCCTCCACGACGAAGTCCTCCAGGCTGCCCGGCAATTCCACGCTGACGGTCACGGTGTCCGTACGCGGTCCGGCCACCGGGTTGAAGACGACGATGGGCGCGCCGGGCGAGCCGTTCGCCCGGACACTGGCCGTGTTGATCTTGCTGGCGATGGCCTGCAGACTCTGCCGGGTGACCTCCTCGGCGATTTGCTGGCTCCAGTCAAAGCGAGTAGCCATCTCCCGATGCACCTGGTCAATACTGCAGCCGCAGATGGAGTCGTGGGGCTGATTCTGCAGCAGGTAGCGCCAGGATTGCCAGAGGAGGGCGTTCCATGTTCCATGTTCCATGTTCCACGTTCCAGGTTCTGCAACGTGAAACTTGGAACTTGGAACGTGGAACCGTAGCGCCAAAACCGCAAAGGCGCTGGCTGGCTCGGCCCATTTCTCCAGTAACGTCTCAGCGGCGTAATTGCGCTGCTTGATCCACATACGGGTGGAGGACACGGCAGGCAGGATGTTGGAACGCAGCGAGGAGCGGAACTCGCCCCGCAGCGTCTGGAGCTTCGCTCTGTGCTCTATGCTCTTTGCTCTTTGCTCTTCTAGCTTTGCTCTGACCTCTTGCACATACATCGGCAGCGTGCCGTGCACCAGCTCAGCATCGCTTAAGCGCCGATTGGCGGCGGCGATCAGCACCGGCAGCTCCGGCTGCGGCTCCAGGTGGTCGCAGCCGTTCATGATCAGCAGGGTGTCCGTGGTGGCGAAAGGCTCTAAATCGCCCCGTAGCTTAGCCAGGCGCGTCAGGAAGGCGTCCAGCCTGGTTGGCAGGTTCTGGGCATGGCAGTAGCCGTGCGGCAGGTGTATGGCCAGGACCTCGCTGCCGTCCGGCGACTGCCAGAGGAACTCGCTCTGCTCGGCCTCTGGCCCCACGCCGCGGTAGATGACAGCGCAGTCAATGCCGAAGCCGCGCATGATCTGGGGGATTTGCCCCGTCTGCCCAAAGGAATCCGGCAGGTAACCGGCCTTCATGACGCCGCCAAAATCGTCGGCCAGGCGGTGGCCCAGCAGGAGATTGCGCACCATGGCCTCGCCGCTGACCAGGAACTCGTCGGGCAGGACGTACCAGGGCCCCACCAGGATGCGCCCCTGGCGCACGTAGCGCCGCAGCCGGGCCTCGTTCTCCGGGCGGACCTCCAGGTAGTCCGCCAGCACCACCGTCTGGCCGTCCAGCATGAAGTAGCGGAAGCGCGGGTTGCGCTCCAGGACGTCCAGCAGTTTATCCACCAGCCGCACCAGCTTGAGGCGGAACTGCTGGAAGGTGAGATACCATTCCCGATCCCAGTGCGTGTGGGACACGACGATGAGCCGTTTCATATTCTCCTCACGATGTAGGGGAATCAGGGAATCAGTGATCAGGAAATCAGGCCAGTCCCTGATTCCCTAATTCCCTGATTTCCTGGTTCCCTGATTTCCTGGCCTCCTCAAATCAGCACCAGGGCAATGCCTAACAACGTGATCACGGCACCTATGGCGCTGTTGGGGCTGGGGGCCTCGCCCAGGAGCAGGAAGCCCAGGAGGACGCCACCGGTGACCTCCTGGGTGGCAATCAGGTTGACGTAAGTGGCGTGCAGCCGGCGCAGGGCGGCGTTGTACAGCGTGTGCCCGATGCCCAGCGGCCCCACCCCCAGCGCCAGTATGGAGAGCACAGCCAGCCAGGAGTAGCCCAGGGGCGTGCCGGCGGCGATCTTGCCGGCCAGCGGCACGGCGGCCGCAGGGAGCAGCCACAGCGCCGCTGCGCCGTACGTGCCGAAAGCGTAGGTAAGCAGCGGGTAACGTCGCCGCTGTGACCGGCCGATGACCGAATAAAACCCAAAGCACACCGCCGAGCCTACAGCCAGCAGATCGCCCAGGAGCAGGCGCAGGTTGAAGCGCGGCTCAAATCCCGCCAGCACAGCCACGCCGACCACCGCCACGGCGATACCGACGTACTTGCGCCGGGCGATGGGCTCGTGCAGGAAGAGGGCCGAGAACAGCGTGACGAAGATCGGCGCAGTGTACACCAGGGCCAGGGAGTGGGTGATGCTGGTGAAGCTGAGCGAGGCGATGTAGAAGAAAAAGTGCAGCGCCGTCACCAGGCCAAAGACGGCGAAGGGCCGCAGGTCGCTCTTCCCCAGCCGCAGCCGCCCGTCGAGTAGCGTGGCCAGGCCACCCACGGTGAGGGTGGCCACGGCCATGCGCCAGAAGGTGATCTCCAAGGGCGTGAGCGACGCGGCCCAGCGGATGAGCACCGGGGTGGTAGAGAACAGCGCCGTCCCCAGCGCCACGTACAGGAAGCCGCGCCTGGACTGCGGACGCCAGTCCGCACTCCCATCTGCAGGCTCACGCCTGCATTCCATATTGGCCCCTGGTGCTGAACCTGGCGAAGGTTCCGGAACCTTCGCCAGGTTGTTAGCTGACACCTCTGCCCCCCTGCACCTCTGCACCTCTGCTCAGCATCTCGTCGGCGGCCCATTCAATGTCCAACTCGGCCAGCTTGGCCCGCGTGGGGGCGGCGGTGGCCGGGTCCCAGCCCTTCATCTGGTAGAGCAGGGTCAGGGCAGCCTCAAACTCCTCGCGGGAGAGGCTGGCCCCCTGCAGCCGCCCGCCCTCCAGCGGCTCGAACAGACGCGGCGGCAGCGTATCGTCCGCCCGGCCGAAGCCTTCCCGCACGTTGAAGACCCGCGCCAGGTTGATGGCCCGCTCGGCGCCCTGCCACAGCTCAGCCAGGCTGGTGCGCCAGCCGGTGATGGCCTGCACCATCTCCGGGACGCGCTCCAGGGGGAAGAACCCCCGCGGCGCATAGACGAAGAAGCAGGCGCCCAGGCAGTTCCACAGGGCCGGCCCGTTCTCCAGCAGGCGATACATGCGCACCTTGCGGGAGCTGGCGTCCTGGGCGTCCAGCGGCTCCCATATGCCCAGCGGCGCGGCCGACAGCAGGCTGACCGATTCCCTGGTCTGGAAAACGGTGTCGTGCACCATCTTCAGGTGGTCGGCGCCGGTCTCGGAGACAGCAAAGCCCAGCCCCACGCCGAACTTGCCCCGTGGCTCGTGCAGGGGCAGCTCCTGGCCCTTGACGTGCATGGCCAGGGCCTCCGCCCCGTGGCCGATCCTCGCCGCGGCCCGCCGCACGCCCTCCGCCAGCAGATCGCCAATGCCCTGCCGATGGGCGATCATCGTCACGAGTTGCAGCATGGCCGCGGCATTACCGAAACGCAGGTCCAGGCCGCCGACGTCGTCACGAGTGAGCAGGCCACGCTCAAAACACTCCATGGCAAAAGCAATCGTCGAGCCGGTGGAGATCGAATCCAAAGTGTAGCGGGCGCAGAGCTCGTTGGCTGCGGCGATGGCCCGCAAATCGCTGATGCCGCAGTTCGACCCCAGGGCGGCGATGGTCTCGTACTCCGGGCCGCCGTAGAGCGGGCTGGCGGTGTAAGCGCCCATCACGCTGACCTCCCGCTTGCAGCGCACCGGGCAGGCGTGGCAGGTGTTGGTGCCAGAGAGAATCGCTTTGTAGGCGTCGTAGGACAGGGCCTCGGCGCCCTCAAACGCGCCGGACTGGAAGTTGCGCGTGGGCAGCAGGCCGGCGGCGTTCAGCCCGGCGACCAGGCCGGGGGTGCCGGCGGCGTTCAGGGCGGCGCCGCGCGGATCGTCCTTGAACTCCTTAGCGTGCCAGCGCACGATCTCCAGCACGGCCGCCGGATCGGCCAGGGCCGGTTCCTGGCTGCCACGCACGGCGATGGCCTTGAGGTTCTTGCTGCCCATGACCGCCCCCAGGCCGCCACGACCGTTGAAGTAGCGCAGTTCGCTGACCACGCAGGCAAAGCGCACCCGGTTCTCCCCCGCCGGGCCGATCTGGGCGATGCGCACCTTGCGCCGCCCCTCGCCCAGTTCCTGGAGAAGGGCCTCCTGAGCCTCGCCGGTGGTCAGGCCCCAGAGGTGGCGAGCGTCGCGCACCTCGGCCCGGCCATCCTCGATCCACAGGTAGACCGGCTGCGGCGCTTTCCCCTTGATGACGATGGCATCGCAGCCGGCGAACTTGAGCTCCGGCCCCCACCAGCCGCCGGCCTCGGCCTCGCCGTAGGCCCCGCTGAGGGGCGATTTGGCGGCCACGGTGAAGCGGTTTAGCCCCGGCCCAGGGGTGCCGCAGAGCAGGCCGGGGGCGAAGACCAGGACGTTGTCCGGCCCCAGGGGATCAACGCCGGGGCGCAGCATTTTGAGCAGATAGTAGCCGGCGAAACCCTTGCCGCCCAGGTAGCGGCGATAGAACAGATCGTCCGGCTCTTCTACGGCGCTAGCGCCGCTGCTGAGATCCACGTGCAGGATTTTGCCGCTGTAGCTGAAGGGCATGTTAGCCTCCTCCCAGGAGAGGGAATATTTCCACGCGGTCGCCGTCGGCCAGGGGCGTGTCCGTATCGCCTCGCTGGCCATTGACCAGCAGCAGGCCGACGGCGCCGCGGGGCACGCCCAGGCGATCCAGGGCCTCGCCGGCCAGGGCGCCCGCAGGCAATTGTAGGCTGAGCCACTCGCCGCCAGCGGGCGATCGGCGATCTAAAAATCCATGCAGCCGAATAGTGATGGAAATCATCTTACGATCTTGGAGACGGGACGCGGATGGCCGCTGAGGCCGCGGAGAGTTCTGTTTTTTCTCCCTCAGCGTTCATCGGCGTTAATCTGCGTCCTACTTGGTTTGGCCGCCTCGCCCCACCTTCGAGGTGGGACGCAGATGGCTGCCGAGGACCACGGAAAATTCTGTTTTTTTTCTCCCTCTGCGTTCATCGGCGTTAATCTGCGTCCCTTTCAGTCCTGGGTAATCTTCACCACCTCTTCGGTGACTTGTGTGCCATTGATGGTGAGTCGCACGTAATGATAGAAGCCGCCGTCGTCGGGCGGGTAGTAGAGCGGGGCGCCAGCGCCGCCGCTGATAAGGTAGATCACGCCGTCCCGCACCTCACGGGCGTAGCCGTGGATGTGTCCGGCGATGACGTAGCGCACCTGGTACTTGACGGCCAGGGCCATCAACTCCGCCGCGCCGCGGCCGAGGGTGTGGCTGCCGCCGTGGGGATCGAAGGGCGGGTGGTGCAAGAAGACCATCTTCACCGGCTGGCGGGTCGCCGCCAGGTCCGCCTCGAGCCAGGCCAGCTCTTGGGCATCCAGCTCGCCAAGAGCCGAGTTGACGATGGTGAAGTGCACGGAGCCATAATCGAACGAATAATGGACGGCGGGCGCGCCGGAGTACTTCACGAAATTGTCCAGCGAGCCAGCGTAAAGGTCGTGGTTGCCGGGAGCGGGGTAGAAGGGCTTCTGGAAGGGGGCCATCAACTGGCGAAAATCCTCGTAGAAGCTGGCTAAGCCGAGAGGCACCAGGTCGCCAGTGTTGATGAGGAAGGCGCTTTGGTCGGCCATGACCATGTTCAGGAGCTGGCTATAGATGTCGTCGCCGTTGCGATTGTCGCCGCAGACGGCGAAGGTGAACGTGGTGGGGGTGGGGAAAGGAGTGGGGGTTGCCGTTACCGTGGGCGCGGGCGAGGGCGTGGGTGTCGGCGGCACCGGTGTCACCGTGGGGGTCGGCGTAGGCGTAGGTGTGGGGCCAGGCAGGCAAGTGGCAATCAGCACGGCCGCCAGGACGATGACCAGGGCAACTAAGACGGCCAGGACAACCTTGCGCCAGGGCATAGCTCGTTTTCTCCGACGAAAGAAGTTGGCGGTATTATCCCTTGGTTCGCTCAAATCTAGACAAGTTTGGAGAATTGTGGTAAGCTCTCAGCATGAATGAGCAGCTTACCGTAATCAACGAACGAGTAGACGACATCCCCCTGTTAGTGGCCCACCTGGAGCA
>Ga0315268_10002485_pt1 | contig 20765 bp, 18 predicted proteins | sample C1_top_MG_FD_204535 | JGI IMG/M metagenome (GOLD analysis project Ga0315268, IMG submission 204535) | Sediment microbial communities from Yellowstone Lake, YNP, Wyoming, USA - C1_top | ecosystem: Environmental > Aquatic > Freshwater > Lake > Sediment | place: USA: Wyoming | collected 2017-08-01
CAGCCTATTTCTTGGCGCCTTTGGTGGCGGCTCGCTGCCTAAGCGCTTCCAGGCGGCGCTTGGCCTCGGCGGCATAGGACGATTCAGGGTCTTTGAGCAGCACCTCGTTGTAATAGACCAGCGCGCCGTCCCACTGCCGCTTCTTTTCGTAAAAGCGGGCGATCATAAAGCTGCCGCGCGCCTGCTCGGTCTTGAGCGTCGCCACGGTCTTCTGCGCCTCCGGCAGGCGCGCGTCGTTCGGGAAAACGATGACAAAGTCGCTCAGGGCGGCAATGGCCTGGCCGGCCACGCTTTGGTCGTATTCGGCCGTCTTGGCCTGCCGATTGTAGGCCATGCCGGCCTTGTACATCGCTTCGGCGGCGATGTCCTTCTGGTCGTGATAGAGGTCAGCGGCTTTTTCGTAAGCTTTGACGGCGTCGGGGTAGTCCTTTTGCTTCTCGCGGGCGGCGCCGATGTTGAGTTGGGAGCGCGGCGCGACTTCGCTGTAAGGGCCGTTTTTGATGATCTTGGTGAACATGTCCACCGTCTTTTCCATCGAGGGGAAGAAGGGAATGTAACCCCAGAGCTTGAACCATTGGCCGCCCAGGAAACGGCAGGCGATGGCGAACTGCCGCCCGAGGACTTCCTGGTAGTTTTCCGCCTTGGGATACTTTTCGATGAGCTTTTGGTATTCCTTGAAAGCCCGCTCATCCATGCGCCGGGCTTCGTAGCACCGGCCCAGGAGGTATTGGGCCTGCGGGGCGTAGTCCGAAAGCGGCCACTTGGCAACTGTGCGCCTGGCGGCCTTGGTAGCCAGCCGATAGTTGTGCTTGTCGAAAGCCGCCTGGGCCACTTCGAGCTGGTCCTTGGCGCGGGTCCGATGCCACTTGGCGCCGCCGGGCGCCTCGTAGGTCCAGCCCTCGCCTGGGCGGTAAACCAGCGGCGCCGGGCAGTCCAGCGGCCAGGCCAACAGCCCCAGCGCCACCAAGAGCAAACGCAACAACCTGCGATTCACAGCGGCTGATCGTAGTCAAGCTGTCGGCGCCCGTCAACCGCGGTAGATGACCTGCAGCGCGTAATCGGTCAGAAGCCTCTGCGAGCCGATGTCAATGTGGGTGTAGTTGAGGGAGTTGATGCTGATGATGTTGGCCTCGCCAACCTGGTTCAGGAAGTCCGACACCATCTCCTCGTAGAGGTCGCGGCCGACTTCGACGCAATCGCTGTGGCGAAAGATCTTGATGTGCATTCTCTTGCCGCCAACCGGGGCCGCCGGCGCCGCCACTTCGACCGGCGCCGCCACGGTTGGCACTGCCACCGGCGCCGCCACGGCCGGCGCCGCCGCCGGGGCCGCCACTGGCCCATGCTCGCGCGGCCTTTGGGGCGTTTTGAGGAGCACCTCGGCCGGGCCTTCATGCACGGGCACGCTGAAGTGGCGCTCGATCTTCGCGGCCGCGGAGGCGGCGATGGGGTTGATGGGGTGGATGTTGGTGACGTCGGCCAGCGGCACCGTGATCTCGGAACCGCAGGTGGGGCATTCGATCGTGCTCCCGCCGGCTGACGTGTCCACCGCCAACTCCTGTCGGCAATGCGGGCAATGGAATGTCAGGTCCATATCTGCTAATTGGCCCTTGCTCTGCGAACCGCCTTAAGGATAGCCCGCCCCGGCTTCGCACGCCAGAAAAAAAACGCCGCCGCCTGAGCGCCGCCATCGCGGAGCTACACCGCCGCCTGGAGCAAGATGGGGCGCGGCCGCGGCGTCCAATAGGCAAAGCCCTTCAGGCGCAATCGGTACTTGGGCTGCACCTGCTTGAGCCAGGCCGGAATCTCGAGACAATGTTCCTCGCGGTGGTAAGTGGTGACGGCAAGCTGCGGGCAGCCGGCGCGGATCTGCCCTTCGGCCCCGCGGAGCACCTCCGCATCCATCCCTTCGGCATCAACCTTGATCAGGTCCCGGGGCGTCAGACTCAGCCCGTGGGCGCGGCAGTAATCGTCCAGCGACACCGCGGCCACGGTCGTTTGCGCCGGGCCGCTCCATTGCACGCTCCCGCCCAGCGGATCGGCCCCGGCTTGAAACCCCACGCGCCCGGAGCGGTCGCAGACGGCCATGGCCTCGACCGTGATTTTGGCGCCGACGCCGTTTTCGTCCGCGCCCCGGCGGATCAGCGCCGCCAACTGCGGGTCAGGCTCGAAGCAGATCACCCGCCTGGCCAATCCCGCCTTGGCCACGCGGAAGGCGAACAAGCCCTCGCAGGCCCCCACGTCCAACACGAGGCTCTCGGGCGCCAGCGCAACGGGCGGGGTCGTGTAACAGTGGGCATTTCGCGGCTCGAATTCCGGCTCAATCACGTACCAAAGGTGGGCCGTCGGCTGGCAGGGCCAAAAGAAACACAGGCCCCGCCCTTTGAGTTCGATTCGGAAAACGTCGTTGCCCGCCGGTTCAATCTGGGCCTGGCGTCGCAAGGCTTCGCCGGCCGCCCGGAAGTGCCATCGGTCGAGCAGCAGCACCCGCCGCCACTGCAGCGTGGCGTCCGCCAAGCTGAACAGGCCGCGGTGACGCCGCAGCTTGCCCCAGGTGCGGCACATCACCAGCAGGTTGCGGGGCGGGTTTTTCATGCGCTTGCTTTGGTTTGGGGTTGCAGCCGGGAGAATGCTCCCAGGCACAGCAGCAGCAGGCCCAATTCCATGAGCCAATACAGCCGGGCGGCCGCCAGCGGGCCATGGCGCGGGATCAGCAGCCAGCTCAAGGCGGCGCCCAACAAGAGCGGGGGCAGGCAGCACTTCACGGCCCACCAGTCCCGCCCGCTGGCAAACAAGGCCCAGACCAGCACCCCGCTGGCGAGGGCCAGGAACTTGGCAAAAACCAGCACCGGCAACAGCGCCGCCGCCGGCAGAAACTCCGGCCCGCACACAATCCGGATCACCAACTCCCGCGTCAGCCACAGCAGGCCGAACACCGCCACGCCCACCGCCACCGTCCCGCCCGCCACCAGCAGCACCCGCGCCCGAAACCGCCCGGGAGCTTCATGGCGCCAAGCCACGATGCGGGGATTGAGCATATAGGCGAAGTAGCTCAGGAACACTTGGCCCGAGACCACGATCATCGCGGCCGAGCGGTAGTAACCGCTTTCCCGCTGGCCCAGCAGCCAATAGCAGAGCGGCAGGCTGACGGAGGTCAGCGCCGAATAGCACAAGTTGAAACTCCAGGTGGGCCGCCCCGCGCGGAGCAGCGCCTTGGCTAGCGAGAGCGCGGAGGCCTGGATCAACTTCACCCCATGCTGGCGCTTGATGTGCCACCAGACCGCGACCGTGGCCGCGCCGTTCGTCAGCACCGTCACCAACAAATCGCTGCCGGCCGCCTGGCCGGGGCGAAAGCAAGCCAAGAAGCAGGCGCTGGCGGCCACAGTGGTCACGTTCTGAATCAGGGCGAACTGATGCACCCGTTCGGTGGCCTGGTAGAACCAGGTGAAATTCAGACTCAGGAAGAACAAGTAAGGCGCGCCCAGCGCCCAGACCCAGCGGGTGGTTGGGGTCAGCGGCAGCAGGAGCACGACCCCCAGCCACACCAGGGCGGCAGCGGTGGCGGCCGCCAGCCGCAACGAGAACATCGCCGGGATGAGCTCCTCCAAGCGCATCGTTTTGGCGGCGGCGTGCCGGACCGAAACGATTTCCAGCCCGAAGTCCAGCACCAGTTGCCCAAACGCGGCCACCGCGATCACTGTGCCCGACAAGCCCACCTTTTCGGGGCCCAGGCAGCGAAAGGCGTAGCCCAGGCCGATGACCTGCAGCAGCTTGCCCAGGGCCTGCCAGAGCAACGCCCGGCTGAGGTTGCGCAGGAACTTGAGCCCCTGCGCCCCCACCAGTTCCCGCCAGCCCCGCGTCAACACCCCGCCCAAGCCGGGCATTTCAGAACCACTGTCCGACCACGCCATCGTTTTCCTTGCGGCTTAGCTTGGCGCGCGCAGGCCTTCTGTGCAAATGAAACCTCCGGGCCGCGGCTCAAGCCGGGCCGGCCAAGCCGAGGTTCTGGAGAATCCGGGTCGTCGGCCGGGCCCTGTTCAGCGTGTAGAAGTGAATCCCGGCGACGCCCTGCCGGAGCAAATCAGCGCACTGCTCTGTGGCGAACTCAATGCCGAATTCGGTCGCCGCGGCGTCATCCCCGGCCAACCCGGCCAGCCGCGCGCGCAGGGAGTCGGGGACAGTCGCCCCGCACAGGGCAGTGAACTTCGCGATCTGGCCGGCGCTCAAAATCGGAATCACTCCCGGGATGACGGGCACGGTGACGCCCAAACGGCCAGTCAGGTGCTCGCGAAACTCATGGAAAAAGTCGTTGTCGAAGAACATCTGGCTAATGACAAAATCGGCGCCGCAATCAACCTTTGCCTTCAGCCTGAACCAATCCAGGAGTTTGCCCTCTTTGCACTCCAGGTGGCCTTCCGGAAAACCCGCCACGCCGATGCAAAAGCCGCCCATTTCCCGCGTCAGCTTCACTAGTTGGCAGGCATACCGGAAGCCGCCGGCCAGCGGCACGAAGGCCGGCGCCCCGGCCGGGGGGTCGCCCCGCAACGCCAAGATGTTCTTGATGCCCAGGGCCTTGGCCTCGGCCAGCAGCGCCTCGATTTGTTGGCGCGTGGATTCCACACAGGTCACGTGGGCCATCCCCGGCAGGCTCAATTCGCGTTGGAGCCGGTCCACCAGCAGCAGGGTCTTGTGCCGCGTGCTCCCGCCGGCCCCGCAAGTGACCGAGCAGAAACCAGGCTGCAGCCGCGCCAGCGCCGGCAGCGTCTTGTCGAACAAGGTCCGCTCGCCTTCCTCTGTCCTGGGGGTGAACAACTCAAACGAAACCACTGGCCGGTTGGCCGCGCGGCCCTCGGCGTAGATGTCGCGAATGAACCGCATGTCACCTTTCGACGAGCCGTTTGTAGGCCAGCACCCCCTCCACAATGGCGTGCGCCAATTCCTCGCGGCGTGACTCGTCGAAGACTTGCCTGGCTTCTTCGGGGTCGGTCATGAAGCCGCCTTCGATCAGCGCGGCGGGAACCTCGGCGTCGCGCAGCACCGCGAAACGGGCGCGGCGCACCCCCCGGTCCTCCATGCCCAAGTGGTTCACGATGGCTTTCTGTATCTGATAGGCCAGCAGGACGTTCTTGGCATTGTTGGCGTTGCCGCTGGCGGCCCGCGTGGAACCGCTTTCGCTCCCGGCGTTGGTGGAGGGCGCGCCGGCTGGCGTCAGGCAATACACCTCAACTCCTTTCACGCCGTTCTGGCCGGGATTGGCCGCGTTGTAGTGCAAGCTCAGGAACAGGTCGGCGCGCGGGCGTTTCGCATACTTGGCGCGGGCGGCAAGGTCAACAAACTTGTCCGACGAACGGGTCAATACCACCCTCAGCCCAACCTGATGCAAGAGGGACCGAACCTTCTCGGCCAGCAACAACGCATGGGTCTTCTCCTGCTCGGCGCCCGCTTCGTTGCCGGGGTCTTTGCCGCCGTGACCGGGGTCCAGGGCCACGGTCCTGACACGCTGCTTCGGCTTGTTCTTGGCGGGGCTGAGCACCGGGACCAGCAGGGTCTGGAGGTCAATCGCGGCCACATAGACATCGTGGTTGGCGCGGGTGATCGGCGCCGAAAGCCAAACCCCAACCCCGTTGATGCTGGCGCAACGGGAGTCCGCCGTGAAGGCCAGCTTCGCCCCACGCTTGGTCAGCTCAATTTGCCCGCTCGCCTTGTCCCAATGCAACTCCAGGCTGTTGGCGCTCGCCCAGGCGGACAAGTCCACGAACCGCCGCCCGTACAGCTCCACCGTCGGCAGGTCAGGCTTGCCCGCCAGTGCCGACAATGCCAAGAGCAACATCTGACCTGCGCTCAAACACCCCACCAACCGCCGCCCGCCGCATCTCATCCGCCCGAAAAACTGCCTGCCCGCCCCGCCGCATTCAAGCAAAAGCTGACCAGAAAATGACGGTTGGGTGCAGGTGCGCGAAGCGTCTTGGACTGCGGCAGTCCCCTGCCGCTTTTGCGACCGGGCCGCGGGGAAAGCGCCAGAGGACTGGCGCACTCCAAGGCGCTTCGCGCGAGCCGGCGCACATCTCGTTTTCATCGTTTGTGGCGCCGCGCGGTGCGGCATGGCGTCTGACCAGAGAATCGTTCTCCTTCTCGTTCTCGTCCCATTTTCATTGGTTGTGGCGCCTCCCCTTGGCATGTGGACTGGCCTGCAAATCGTCATCCAACTCAGCCTCTCCCCAACTTCGGCGTGCCGTCAGCGCGCTCCGAACCCTCAACCCTCAACCCTCAGCTCCTTCGCGCACAAGGTTGACAATCATGGCCCCAAGCGGAATCAATTCCGCGTTCCGAGCGGGCATGAACCTGCACGAATACCAGGCCAAACAGTTGCTGGCCAACGCGGCGGTGCCGGTGCCCGCCGGCGGCGTGGCCGATTCCGCCGCGGCGGCGCGGGCAATTGCCGCCAAGCTCCTGGCCGAGGGCGCGGCCTCGCTCATGGTCAAAGCTCAGGTCCACGCCGGCGGACGCGGCCAAGGCGTTTTTGCGAGCGGCCTGCGTGGCGGCGTGCACAAGTGCAGCAGCGCCGAGGAAGTTGGCCGACGAGCCGAGGCTATGCTGGGGCAGGTTTTGGTTACCCGGCAAACGGGCCCGGGGGGAAAACTGGTGAGCAAGGTGCTGGTGGAGGCGGCGGCGGCCATCAAGCGGGAACTGTATCTGGCGGTGTCCTTGGACCGCGCCTCCGCCCGTCCGGTCGTCATCGCCAGCCCCGAAGGCGGCATGGATGTCGAGGAAGTCGCGGCCCGAGCTCCCGGCAAGCTCTGCAAAGAACCGGTTGATCCGGCGCTTGGGTTGCCGGCGTCCCAGGCCCGGCGGCTGGCCTTGGCGCTGGGCCTTGGCGGTGAATTGCTGGGCGCCGCCACAACGTTGTTTCAAGGCGTCTATCAGACCTGGTGGGCGTGTGACGCCTCGCTGGTCGAGATCAACCCGCTCGGCGTGGTGGAAGGCGCTGGTGGCAAACCGAGCCTGCTGGCCCTCGACGCCAAAATAGTCCTGGATGACAACGCGCTCTGGCGGCACCAGGAGCTCCAGCAATTGCGCGACCTGGCCCAAGAAGACCCGCTGGAGATTGAGGCTGGCCGCCACCGCCTCAGCTACATCCGGCTCGACGGCAACATCGCCTGCCTGGTCAACGGCGCCGGCCTGGCGATGGCCACGATGGACATCGTCAGGGCCTGCGGCGGCAACCCGGCGAACTTCCTGGACATCGGCGGCGGGGCCACCGTCGAGCAAGTCGCCGCCGCGTTCAAGATCATCCGCCGCGACCCCAACGTCCGGGCCATCTTGGTCAACATCTTTGGCGGCATCGTCCAGTGCGACCTGATCGCGGCCGGGATTGTCTCTGCCGCCAGCGAGTGCCGGTTGTCTCTGCCGTTGGTGGTTCGCCTGGAGGGCAATCAGGTCGAGCTGGCGCGGCAAATCCTGCGAGCGTCGGGTTTGCCCATCATCAGCGCCGATTCAATGGCCGACGCCGCCCAGAAGGTTGTCAAGGCGGCGACGGGGTGATAGATTCAAGACATGACTGCGATGCTGGAAAAGGAAATCGCCGGGCTGAGCCTGAAGGAGAAAGCGGAACTTGTGGACAGCTTGCTGGTTCAGGTTGCCGCCGAAGACACTGCCGCGATTGCGCCGGAGATCCTGGCGGAAGTTGAGCGCCGAGCCGATGCATACGAGGCCAATCCCGTCGGATTCAGCATCGAAGACGTGGAACACAGCCTCTTTCCCGGCGAGTGAACTGCCGTCTTGTCATCACTGCGGAGGCCAGGATTGACATTGCCGAAGCTGTCCAATGGTACGAAGAGCGGAGTCCTGGCTTAGGGCGCCGGTTTTTCCACGCGCTTGCGGGGCGGCTGCGAGCGATCCGGGCCGATCCGTGGCGTCCGAGCGGCTTCGGCCGGAGAGGCATCCGGAAGTCGCGGGTGCGCACGTTTCCTTACGCTGTCTATTACGAGGTGCGGGGGGAAGAAATCCGCGTTCATGCCGTTTTTCACGGTGCCCGCTCCCCGCGCGTACTTATCCAGCGACTTCCCTGACATGTCCATCCTCGTCAGCCCTTCCACCCGTGTGCTTGTCCAAGGCATCACGGGCACCTTCGGCGCGCTGCACGCCCAACTGAGCCTCGAATACGGCACGCGCCTGGTGGCGGGCGTCACGCCGGGCAAGGGCGGCCAACTGTTTGCGGGCAAGGTGCCGGTGTTTGACACCGTGGCTGAGGCCGTGCGCGCGACCGGCGCGAGGGCCTCGGCCATCTTCGTGCCCGCACCCAGGGCGCCAGATGCCATTCTGGAAGCGGCCGAGGCCGGCCTGGAACTCGTCGTCTGCATCACCGAGGGCATTCCCGTGCGCGACATGGTGCAGGTCAAGCGCGCCTTGGCGGGCAAGAAAACGCGCCTCATCGGCCCAAACTGCCCCGGCATCGTCACCCCTGGTGAAGGCGAAGGTTCGCGCGGAGGGTGCCGGCTCGGCATCGCCCCGGGCTACATCCATAAGCGCGGCACCGTCGGCGTAGTGTCCCGTAGCGGCACGCTGACCTACGAAGCAGTTTGGCAATTGACCCGCCGCGGTGTGGGGCAGTCCACCTCTGTGGGCATCGGCGGCGACCCGGTCGTTGGAACCTCGCACCTGGAAATCGTCCAGATGTTCAATGACGACCCCGATACCCAAGGCATTCTTCTGATCGGCGAGATCGGCGGTTGCGACGAGGAGCAGGCCGCCCAATGGATCAAGGGCCACTGCCAAAAACCGGTCGCCGCGTTCATCGCGGGCGCGACCGCTCCGCCGGGCCGCCGCATGGGCCACGCCGGCGCCATCATCAGCGGCGGGCAAGGCACCGCGGCGGCCAAGATCGCCGCCCTCAGGGACGCCGGCATCGCCGTTGCCGAAACCCCGGCGGTCATCGCCGACACTCTGCTGCGCCTCATGTGACCTGCTTCCACTCCGCGCCCGGGGCTTTGAAGTGGGAACCCAGGAACCCAGGAAGGTATTACTTCCTGCCTTCCCGGATTCCGTTTCCTGATCTCCTGACCGGAAAATGCTCACCGGCCCCAACAGCGCGAAGCGTCTTGGACTGCGGCAGTCCCCTGCCGCTTTTGCGACCACGCCGTGGGGAAAGCGCCAGAGGACTGGGGCACTCCAAGGCGCCTCGCGCGAGCCGACGGACATCTCATTTTCATCGTTTGTGGCGCCGCGTGCGGCATAAAGTCTGACGACAAAATGCCACAGAGGGCGCCGAGAACCCAGCCGCGAAATGTCTCAGGATCGTTCTCGTTCTCGTTCTCGTCTTCGACCCGGTTTCATCGCTGGTGGTGCCGCCAGGGGCGTGAGGTCTGAGCTCCTCGTTTGTCTTTTGGCTTGTTTTGCTCGCCTCTATGCGATTATTTGCTTGCGGTCGCTCCGCCAACCGGTGGAACGAAGACGCCTGGAATAGAGTCACGACCATTGCGCGCAACCGGCTATGCCACTTTACCGCGAACAACATCTGCAGGAAATTTCCCTGCAGTTCCAGATTTACGGCCAGATTCTCCACGCTGAGCCGTGCAAGATCGGCCACATCAACGAGACCTATACCGCCACCTACGACCAAGGCGGCATCCTGGTGCGTTACATCCACCAGAAGATCAACCAGACGGTGTTCAAGAACCCGGCGGCCGTGATGGAGAACATCATGCGCGTGACCACGCACCTCCAGCGCAAGTTGATCGCCCAGGGCGCGCGGGAGGCCACGCGCAAGGCGCTGACCGTGGTGCCGACCCGCGACGGCAGATCGTTCTACGTGGACGCCAACGGCGAGTGCTGGCGCACGTATGTGTTTGTCGAGAAGGTGCAGGCTTTCGAGTCAGTCCAATCCGAGCAGCAGGCCTTCGAGGCCGGCAAGGCCTTCGGCACCTTTCAGGGGCTGCTGGCCGACCTGCCCGGCGAGCGCCTCCACGAAACCATCCCCGACTTCCACAACACCCGCAAACGCTTCGAGGCCCTGGAAAAAGCCGTCGAGAGCGACCACTGCAATCGCGCCCGCTTCGCCGCCAAAGAAATCGCCTTCGCCACGGCCCAGAAACCGTGGATCGGCACCCTGCTGGACGCCCACGCGCGCGGCGAGATACCCGAGCGCATTACCCACAACGACACCAAGTTCAACAACGTCATGATGGATTGGGAAACCGGGCGCGCCATGTGCGTGGTGGACCTGGACACCGTCATGCCGGGCCTGGTGCTCTACGATTTCGGCGACATGGTGCGCACCACGACCAGTCCCACCCTCGAGGACGAGAAAGACCTCGCCAAGGTGGAGATGCAGTTGCCGATGTTCGAAGCCCTGGCCCGGGGCTATGTTGGCGCCGCCGGCTCCTTCCTCACCCCCGCCGAGCGCTCCTTTCTGGCCTTCTCCGGCAAACTCATCACCTTCACCATTGGCATCCGATTCCTGGCTGACTACCTCGCCGGCGACGTTTACTTCCGCGTGCACCGGCCCGACCACAACTTGGACCGAGTCCGCACCCAGTTCAAGCTGGTCGAGTCGATCGCTCGGCAGGAAGAGGCCATGCAGGCGTTCGTGGACCGCCTCTAGCCCGAAAGTGACGGTTGGGTCCATGAAGCGTCTTGGACTGCGGCGGTCCCCTGCCGCTTTTGCGACCGGCCCGCGGGGGAAAGCGCCAGAGGACTGGCGCACTCCAAGGCGCTTCGCGCGAGCCGGCGCACAGCTCGTTTTCATCGTTTGTGGCGCCGCGCGGTGCGGCATGTCATCTGACCCGAAAATGAAGCACGCAAGCCACATGACGGCGTGAGGCGTGCGGCCTCGTCCCTGGCCACACGACTCATTCCCTCTTGCTTGGCGTTTCGGGCGCGGGTCGGGGCTTGGTTCTAGTCATCTCGCCTTTGTCTTCCATGATGCTGCCGTTCTCATTGCGGGTTCTTTCGATGACCACCAGCTTGTCCTCACTCACCCGCTCCGTAATGCGCGTGCTTTTGTGTCCCGTCTTCCATTCCCATTCCATGGTTTCCTTGAATCCTTCGCGCTTGCCCCTGCCCTTGGCCAGGCAGCGCAGGTTGTCGAAGAGGAAGCCGATCACCTCGCCGGTCTCCTGATCAATCGTGAAAACTTCCAGCGACTGGTAGCCCGAGCGCTCGAATCGCTTGATTTCCTCGTCCGAAGCGTGCATGTGCTTCTTGAGGTAGTCGGGATTGAGCTCGGTGATTTCCGCTTCCCCTCGCGCAATCAGGAATTGGCCGCTCAGCGCCGTCTCGAAACGCGCCCAGCCGCGGCCTTTGCCTGCATCCGATCCACCACCGCCTTCCCATTCGCCAACAATCCACTTGGTCCATTCGTCCGTTAAAGGTGGAGGCAGGAACATAGTGCGTTTGAGTGGTTCGGCGTCAACTTTGGGCGCGTGGCTGACGGTCCCCGTCCGGGGAGTGCCAGCGCAGCCAACGGTCAGGGCGCTCAAGAGCAGCGCCCATAGGAAATGTCGAGGCGGCATAATGCGCGAGTCGGGCCAGGGTTGTGGTCGGGATAAACCAAGTTCATGCGAACCCAGAGTAGTGGCGGAAAGGCAAGCTGGCGACGAGATTTGGAGGCCAGGAAGAGGAGGTCTCTGCCCCTCTTGGGGAGGGGCGTGAGGATCGCCAATGCGGCACCGGCAAAAGCGTTGTTGCAGACAGGGAGAATCATCGGTAGAGTTGCCCTCGACAGATGGGAAACGCCGGATTCGTTCAAGAAAGACCGCCCGAGCCATCTTACCCAAGGCGGGGCTTCGGGGATAGTTTCCGAACGCCCCACCCCATTCCTTACCAAGGCAGCAAACGCAATCTGGCCCCAGCCATCCTCGGCTACTTCCATGAGCGAGTTGCCACGCTTGTTGAGCCGTTTGCCGGCTCTGCAGCCATCACCCTGGCCGCGGCGGCGCGGGGATTGGCGGAGCGCTACGTCATCAACGACCTGAACGTGCCGCTGATGGATTTGTGGCGAGCGATCATTGAGACGCCGGAAAAGCTGGCGCGGCAATACGAGAGGCTTTGGAGAGCACAGCACGGAGACCGCCGGACGTATTACGACAAGGTGCGGGACGATTTCAACCGCTCCGGGCGGCCTGATTGCCTTCTGTACTTGCTCGCGCGGTGTGTGAAGGCGTCAGTTCGTTACAACGCCAACGGCGAATTCAACCAGAGCCCGGACAACCGCCGGATGGGAGCGCTGCCCGGAACCATGCGGGAGCACATCCTGGGTGCTTCCCGCCTGCTGCGGGGCAAGACCAACTGTTCGTCGCTCGACTACAAGCAAGTCGTGGCCCAAGCCGAAGTGGACGACTTGGTTTACATGGACCCGCCGTATCAAGGCGTTTGCGGCGAGCGGGATCCGCGATACTTGAAGGGCGTGCTCTTCGACGAGTTTGTCGAGGTGCTGGAATCACTCAACTGCCGCGACATCAAGTATCTCGTGAGCTACGACGGCAGGACGGGTGGGCGAGTCCACGGGCGCAAGCTGCCGGAGCGTCTGCGCCTCCTTATGGTCGAGTTGCACGCTGGACGGTCGTCCCAGGCGACCCTTTTGGGGCGCGATGAAGTCACCGTGGAATCCCTTTATCTCTCGCCGGCGCTGGCCGAGTCCCTGAAGCTTCGCCGCGCCTATCCACGCCGGGCCGCCGAGCAGTTGGCGCTGCTGGAGGGCAAACGGTGAGCAAGCCGAAGCTGCCCCCGGCGTTCGTGAAGCTGTGCAAGGCGGTCACAGCCAAGCGTCCCAAGACGGTCATTGACCACCTCCTCAAACATGGGTTCGTCACGACACAGGACCTGAAAGACCGATACGGTTACAACCATCCGCCGCGAGCGGCGCGGGACGTGAAGGAGCACGGCATTCCCATCGAGATGTTCCGCGGCAAGGGCAGCGATGGCCGAAAGATCGCGGCGTATCGCTTCGGCGACCCAAGCAAGACTCGCACGGGGAAGCAACTGGGACGGACAGCGTTGAGCAAGGAGCTGAAGGAGATGCTTGTTGCTCGCCACGGTGAGCGGTGCGAGATCTACCTGGAGTCGTTTCCGGAGCGCGAATTGCAGATTGACCATCGGATTCCGTTTGAAGTGCACGGCGACGTTCCGGGAGCTGAACCCAAGCCCGAGGACTACATGCTTTTATGCGGCTCCGCCAACCGTGCCAAGTCGTGGTCTTGCGAGCATTGCGTGAATTGGCTTGATCTCAGGAAGCCCGAGATTTGCCGCGCGTGTTACTGGGCCTACCCTGATGCCTACACTCACGTTCCCATGCGCGAGGCGCGGCGCGCCGATATTCTCTGGACTGGAGCCGAGGTCGAGTCCTACGAGAGGCTGAGGCGCCGAACGTTGGAGTTGCAGAAGAACATTCCGGCTTACGTGAAGGAAATCATCGAGCAACATTTGAAGTCTGCCGAGTAGGCGCTTCTCACGTTCCTGAGTTGCTCGCAAATGCAGGTCTTCACGCGATGGTGAGTTTGCGCGCGGAACCGCCGCCGGTGTGCTTCAGAACAGGATCCTTGCGAGGTTGAAATAGAAGACCAGCGTCGCGATGTCTGCCAGAGCCAGCGTGAGTGGGCCGGCGGCAACTTTGGGGTCCAGCTTCAGCGAGTGAAGAAGCGTCGGGATGCTCAATCCAAAGGCGCAGGCGCCGCACAGCGATAGGAAGATACTGCCCCCGATGACTCCGCCGGCAAGGACCGACCCGCGCCAAAGCCAGACCACAAGCCCCACCAAGAGGCCGCAGCCCAGCCCAAGCAGGACCGAGGTGGCCGACTCGCGGCGAAAGGCGCCGAAAAACCAGCGCCAAGTGGGGCGCCCGCCCCGCAGCGCCTGAATCGTGACCGTCATGGACTGGATGCTGACGCTTTCACCCAAAGCCAGAACCAGGGTGAGGAAGAAAGCAAGCAGAATGTTCTTGGCGACAGTTGCTTCGTAAGCGCTGGCAAAAAGCGCGCAGACCAACCCGCTGGCGATCGTGGCCAGCAGCCAAGGGAAACGGAAACGAAAAGCCCGGAACGGCGAGGCATCGCGCACCTGCGAGATGCGAAAACCGATGCTCTCAAACACCTCGTCCATGCGTTCACGCTCGGCCAAGCCGAAGACCTCCTCGGTGAACAGTGCGACGTCCACGATGCCGACGATGCGGCGCTGTTCATCCACGACAGGGAATGCGAGGAACTTGTGGAGAACGAATTGCTCGCAAGCGTCCAGCACCGTGGCCGTCTGCGGAATGGTGACCAGGCGCGAGATCATGAGGGCCGACAGCGGCCTGTCCAGTGGCGCGGTGAGCAGGCGTCGCGTCGGCAGGACGCCCACGAGGCGCTCGTCGTCGTCCACGACATAAAAATAGACGATCTTCTCGCCGACGCCCTGCCCACGTATGGCCTCCAGCGCCTCCTGGACGGTCAACTGCTTTGACAGAGCCGCGAAATCCTTGCGGACATAGGCAAGGATTGGCTCGTTCAGGTGTTCCGGTTGTCGCGTCATGCCGCTTGATTCTATCGGTCCGCAACGGCTCAGGCAACCGCCCAGTCGCCCCGGTTGAAAAGCGCGGGCACCCGTTGGCAACGGAAGGTGGCGAGCGCGTGGGGATGGGCGGGCGGGTTCAGCGCCTTGCGGCTGGATTCGGGTTGACGCTGCGAGGCCAATCCGATACCCGTTGCGCGCAACGAATCATGGAGTCGCTCGCGTTTCTTGCCGTGGCCGGGGACGTGCCATCGAGGCTGCTCACGCTCAGTCCGATTGACCTGGTCATCATCGTCATCTACTTCGCGGTGGTGCTGGCCATTGGCTCTTACCTGAGAAAGTTCGCCAGCACGGGGGAGGATTTTTTCCTGGCGGGCCGCAAAATGACCGCCTGGGTCGCCGGGCTGAGCTTCATCTCGGCGAACCTCAGCTCACTGGAAACGATGGGCTGGTCGGCGATGGCTTACCAGTACGGGATGCTGGGGGCGCACGCCTACCTGATTGGGGCCATCCCGGCCATCTTGTTCCTGGCGGTGGTGATGATGCCCTTCTACTACATCAGCAAAACGCACTCTGTGCCGGGCTACCTGAAATTGCGCTACGGCGAAGGCGCGCGCTCGGTGGCCGGCGTTTCCTTCAGTTTCCTGACGGTGATGGTCAGCGGCGCCAGCATGTTCGCCATGGCCAAGATTCTCCATCTGTTGCTGGGATGGAACATGTACATGAGCATCTTCGTCTCCTCGCTCACGGTCGCCATTTACGTGGCGCTGGGCGGCTTGCTCTCGGCGGTGTTCAACGAAGTGTTGCAGTTTTTCCTGATCTGGCTTGGCTCGCTCCTGATTCCCATCCTGGGCATCATCCACGCGGGGGGCTGGACCAAAATGATGGCGACCATCCAGGAGAACGTGAAGGTCATTCATCCCACCGTGCAGAACGCTGACTTCACCAGCCTGTGGCGGAACCTCGGCTCCTTTGACACCAACCCGATGGGCATTGACTGGTTCGGGATGGTCTTTGGTTTGGGGCTGGCGGTGAGTTTCGGCTACTGGTGCACCGACTTCTTGCAGGTGCAGCGGGTGATTGTGGCCAAGAATCTCCGCGCCGCGCAGAATGGAACGATCATCGGCGCCATGCTCAAAATGTGCGTGCCCCTCATTGTCACGATTCCCGGACTGTTGGGCTTGGCGGTGCTGGCCAACCCGGACGGTTCGCCGCTGGTGCTGGTGCCGGAGAGCGACCCGCGGGCGCGCATCACCCATCAGACCTTCAACGACGTGCTGCCGCTGCTGATGGGCAAGTACCTCGGTCCGGGACTGCTGGGGCTGGGGGTGACGGCCATGATCGCCGGGTTCATGTCGGGCATGGCCGGCAACGTCAGCGCGTTTGCCACGGTTTGGACCTACGACGTCTATCGGCCGCTGCTCCGACCCAACGCCAGCGACCAGCACTACTTGAGCATGGGCCGCTGGTGCGCGATCCTGGGTGTGCTCATCTCGATTGCCACCGCTTTTGCCCTGTTCGCTTTCTCGAACATTTTGGAATTCCTCCAGGTGCTGGTCTTCTTCTTCATCGTGCCGCTGTTCGGGACGGTGATCCTGGGCATGCTCTGGAAACGGGCCACGCCGGCGGGCGGATTCTGGGGCTTCCTGGTGGCCATCGTTTTTTCCATCAGCATGTGGGTCTTTGTCCACACGTTCCCAGACGGCTATCGGCCGCAGCCCAAGGCGACCCTGAGTGAAGGCGCGGTCGTCAGGCTGGCGCGCGCGACGGACGGCAAGACCGAAAAGATCACCCAGGTCGTCGTCGAGAACGGGACGGTGAGCCTGGTCAATGCCCCAGTGCCGCTGGCCGTCGGGCCTGCCGCGGCGGGAGCGACTCGTCCGATGCCGCCCGGTGGACGCCACCTCGTAGTGTCAGTGGCCACCGGCCAGCCCGCGGTGGAGGCAGGCGAATGGACCGTGACCGAAACCGAGGTCGCCCTGCCCGCTACTTTGGCCCAGAAAGGCGGCGAAGCCAAACTCCAAGTGCTGGCCCCGGAAGTGCTGGTCGGAGACACCCGGCAAAAGACCAAGTTCGGCATCGAGGGCATCCCGGTGGTGCTCAAGCGCGGTGTGCGCATCGAGGCCAAGAGTATCTCCACGCGGTTCGCGCCGGCGGCCTTTAACCCGCAGCACACCAAGTACATCGCCCGCTCCGAGAAGGCCAAACCCATGGCCGTGAACATGTACAGCGGCTGGTGGTCGCTGGTGGTCTGCACGCTGGTGACGGTGCTGGTGAGCCTGTTCACCAAACCCAAGCCCGAGGCGGAGTTGAGGAACTTGGTGATGGGCCTCACGCCGTTGCCCGACGAAGGCCCGTGTCCGTGGCACCAAAACCCCAAGCTCTGGGCAGGCGTCGTGGCGGTGGTGCTCATCGCGGTCAACATCATCTTCTGGTAAGTCTTTTGCTCAACGCTGGCTTATGGAAAAGGAACATCAAATTCCGATTTGGTTCTTCATCGGCGGCATCCTGGCGGTCTATGGAGTCCTGATCCTGGGCGCCGGCATCTACGGGCTGTTCCATCCCCCGGAACGGGAGCTGGCCTTGCGCCACTTGCACGCCGACATCTGGTGGGGGGCGTTGCTGATCGTCATCGGGCTGATCTATGTCGTGAAACACTGGCCTGGGCGGGGCCAGACCAAGCCACCGGCAGGGCAATTGGATTAGAGTTGAAAGCCGGGGTGTTTTCCGGCAAACGAAAGCCATGACGCCTGAGGAATTGAGACGGTTACTGCGGGGAACGCCCTTCCGGCCATTCACGGTCTTCGCGGAGGGCAAGGCGTTCGTGATTCCGCGCCCGGAGTTTGCTGCGTTGACCCCTCCTGGCAAGACGCTGGTCGTTTTTCACAAGGACGACAACGCCTTCGATTTGCTGGATGTCGCGCTCATCGCGCGAGTCGAGGTCCACGAACCGCAAGCCACCCGATCGTGAGCGGCGTGCCGCCCACCAGCCGGCCGCGGAAGGGTCGAACTCGCGCGCGCGCGGCAAGCCGGGCTAAACGTCAATCACCGGGCCGTCGCCGGGATCGCGCTCGCGCGGCCGTGCGCTGCTCCGCCGACGGACTTCAACCCGGCTTTCGCCCGTCCCGGTGAGGCTATTGACCACCAGCGACACGAAGCTGATGACCAGCGCGCCCCAAAACGCCGCGCCAAAGCTGGCTACGTGAAAGCCCTTGACCAATTGGCCCACCACGTATAGCGGCGCCGCGTTGATCACCAGGATGAACAGTCCCAGGGTGACGATCAGCAGCGGCAGCGACAAGAGCAGCATCACCGGCCGCACCAGGGCGTTGAGGATGCCCAGCACCAGCGCCGCCGCGAACAGGGCCACGAGGTTATCGTAGTCAATCCCCTTGACGAAGTGGGCAGCCACCAGGACCGCCAGGGTCGTGACCACCCAGCGCTGGACGAACGCCTTCACGCGAAGTCATCCTCACCCTCCACCCCCGCCGGAGGGGCCGCTCCAACGATCTGCCACCATGCCGGAACCGCCGCCATGCAAATGAGCATACACCCCGCCCCTCCTCGGCGCAAGGAAACGGGGCGACAACCTGAAGACAGGCGCGAAGGCAGATTCTCGCTCGTGCAAGGGCGGTTCTCATTAACACCCCGCTTCAGCGGGGTGATCGCGCCCCAGAGTGGCTGGTGAACCGCTTCAGCGGTTTCACGCACCTGATACCCAGAGCTGCCCCGTAAAAACCGCTGAAGCGGTTCCCATCTCTCAGTTGCAGTGGACCCACCCCGCTGAAGCGGGGTGTCAATGAGAATCACATGCCCAGGCATGTCATCCACATATTCTTTTGCCAAATCCGCTGGCGTTCGGGCGGCGGGTCAGTTTACGCTCCGCGCCCAGAGCAGTGACTCACACGCCATGCAAACCGGATCAAACGCCTCGCCTGCTGGCCCACCCGCCAGTGCCGCCGCTTCGTCCTTTCAGCCTTACATTGCCGCTGAGACCCTCCTGCGCGAGTTCACCGTCGCGCCGGTCGTGGTGGGGACGCTGCTGGGGATGCTCTTCGGCGCTTCGTCACTTTACCTGGTGCTCAAAGTCGGGCTGACCGTCAGCGCCTCAATCCCTGTGGCGGTGATTGCCATTACACTCTTCAAGCTGGCGGCGCAGTTCGGACTCCGGGAAACCACAATCCTGGAGAACAACGTGATGCAGACCGCCGGCTCAGCGGGCGAGTCCATTGCCTTCGGCCTGGGTGTCACGATGCCGGCGATCATGATCCTGGGCTTCGACCTGGAGCTGTCCCGCATCATGCTCGTGGCGGTGCTGGGCGGTTTGCTCGGCGTGTTGATGATGATTCCCCTGCGGCGGGCGCTGATCGTCGCCCAGCACGGCATCCTCAAATACCCCGAAGGCACCGCCTGCGCCGAAGTGCTCAAGGCCGGCGCCTCGGCCGAGTCGCGCGCCAGCGCCTCAGCCCTCGCCCAGGCCGATGCCGCCGCCGCCACGGCTGCCGCCAGTGCCGCTGGCCCGATCGCTCAGCCCAATCCCGCCACCATCTTCGTCGGCTTTGGCATCGGGCTGGTCTATAAGACCATGATGGCCCTGTTTCGGCTCTGGAAAGACGTGCCCGAAAAGGTCTTTGGGGCGCCTTTCAAGGGCGGGTCGGTCTCGGCGGAGATTTCGCCCGAGCTGCTGGGCGTGGGCTACATCATCGGCCCGCGCATCGCGGCGATCATGTGCGCCGGCGGCGCGCTTTCCTACTTGGTGCTCATTCCGGCAATCAAGTACTTCGGCCAATACGTCACTGGCGCCGTGCCGCCGGGGAGAATCCCGATTGACGACATGGACCCCAACCAGATTCGGCGGGCCTACATCCTCTACATCGGCGCCGGCGCGGTGGCCGCCGGCGGCATCATCAGCGTCTTGCGCTCCCTGCCCGTCATCTGGCACAGCCTGCGCGAAGGACTCAAGGACTTCAAAACGGTCGGCGCCGGCGCGCCGATTAAAAGCCGCACCGACCGTGATCTGCCGATGACGGTGGTGCTAATGGGCATCATCGCGTTGCTCGCCGCCATTGTCGGGGCCAGGCCGCTGCAAATGAACCTGCTGGGCGCGCTCCTCATTGTCATCTTCGGCTTCATCTTCGTTACCGTCTCCTCGCGGTTGACCGGCGAGATCGGCTCCTCCTCCAACCCCATCTCCGGCATGACGGTGGCCACGCTCCTGCTCACCTGCCTCATCTTTTTGATCCTTGACTGGACTAGCAGCAACTACTACGTGACTGCCTTGTCGGTGGGCGGCATTGTGTGCATCGCCGCGTCCAATGGGGGAACCACCTCCCAAGACCTCAAGACTGGTTTCCTGGTCGGCTCCACGCCGCGGCTCCAGCAGGTGGCCTTGCTGATCGGCGCGCTGGCTTCCGCACTGGTGCTCGGCCCCATTCTGATGCGCCTCAACGATGGCGCCACGGTTTACGTGCCCGTCAAATCCGAACCGAACTTCCCCGCCGATCTCCGCGCGCCGGTCTCTTCCCTCACCAAGCGCGAGAAGCTTCAGGGCCCGCAAGCCGGCGCCGACGCGCGCGAGTACCTCGTCTGGCACAACACCAATGAGAAACTTGGGCCGACCGGCAAGTTCCTGGTGGACGACAGCGGCGCGCCCGTCTATCTGGTGGACCCTGGCATCAACGGTTCCCATCGCGTGCGCCCCGACGGCACGAAAGTGGAGAAGTTCAACCCGCCCCAAGCCACGCTCATGTCCTACATCATCAAGGGCATCCTTGACCGGCAGTTGCCTTGGGCTTTGGTGCTGCTGGGGGTGATGATTGTGGTCGTCCTCGAACTGTCCTTGCTGCCGTCCCTGGCCTTTGCCGTCGGAGTCTATCTGCCCTTGTCCTCCACCACGCCCATCTTCGTGGGCGGCATGGTCCGCTGGCTGGTGGACAAATACCTCCGCCGCAAATTCCGCCACGCCAACCTGACCGAAGCCCAACTGACCGCCGAAGGCGACAAGAGCGGGGGCGTGCTGTTGGGTTCGGGCTACATTGCCGGCGGCGCCATCGCGGGCATCCTCATCGCCATCATGGCTGGGCTGGCCAACCCGAACGTGGGCGGCTTGCGCGGCGCGATTGCCAAGTTCAACGGCGTCATTGCCGGTTGGTCGGCGAAGAACCCGTTCTTCGAAGGCAAATGGTCAGACCTGCTCGCCTTGCTGCCGTTCATGGTGCTCATCGTGCTGCTGTATCTGACTGGGCGGGACGTGATCCTGGCCCGCAAGGCCGACTCCAAATCCT
>Ga0315268_10002486_pt1 | contig 20765 bp, 13 predicted proteins | sample C1_top_MG_FD_204535 | JGI IMG/M metagenome (GOLD analysis project Ga0315268, IMG submission 204535) | Sediment microbial communities from Yellowstone Lake, YNP, Wyoming, USA - C1_top | ecosystem: Environmental > Aquatic > Freshwater > Lake > Sediment | place: USA: Wyoming | collected 2017-08-01
CAACGCCAGCAGGCCGGTCATCACCAGGGTCACAGGATACCAAAAGACCGCCAGTTCGCGCTTGCCGAAGGTATTGCCGACAGACGCCTTGAAGACCGGCTCCAGCGATTGCCACCAAAGCAGCAACCCCACCAGCCCCACCCCAACACCAACTCCCAGCAGGACCCGGCCGTCCCATTGAAGCTCAAACCTTGCCCCGCCCACCCACTTGGAGGCCAGCAGGCCCAGACAGACTGCCACCACGACAATCGCCGAATAAGGATGCACTGTCTGCAACACGGCGATCCCCAATCCCAGCTTGAGCGCCTGGCCCAGGGTGAACCGGGGCGCTTGGATCAGGGCGTCTTTGAGCGCGATGAGGGTCAGCGCCAAGGCGCAAATCCAGAGCGGGTTGTACGCCGCCGCGAAGAAGTTCCACCCCTGGAGCGTCCAGGTTTGTTGCTCGAAGGTCTGCGCTTGGTCTCTGGGCAGAAACACGTCCAGGCATCGCACGAATCCTTCCAGACCACCGGCAAAGGCCACCAGCCCGCAAGCCCAGAGTCGGTCTTCCCGTTTGTCCAAGAAGACCGCCGTAAAGCGCCAAAGGACCCAGAAAAATGCAAAGGCCAGCGGGATGCGGCTCAACTCCAGAATCCAAAGCGGGGACACTCCAAAGAGGTTCGCGAGCACCCCGAGCGCCCAGTGAAAAAGCAGGACGAACCGGGGCGCTTGCGGCTCGGTGGTGAACGGGTTGACGAACAGGAACGCGCCGCGGTCACCCACCTGACGCGCAAACGCCGCATAGGCCAGGAAATCCGTCGGCAGGACGCCGATTCCCATGAAAGCCTTGCCCGCCGGCGGCTTGGTCCAGAGCAGAGACAGGAAGGGAAGCGTCCGCAGGAGGCCGACTGCCGCCGGCAGAATCCAAAGTGCGCGGGGGAAGCACTGCTCGCCCGCGTGGTCGCGGTCGCTTGCCTTGCCGGCGGGTTGTGGTGAAGGACTCAACGGCCCGGCCGGCGCCGCGGGATGACCGCAGCGCGCCCGACGCTAACGCCGCGGCAAGCTGAAGGCAAACACCGCCCCGTGGCCCGGTTCGCTGCGAGCGTAGATTTGTCCGCCGTGGTCTTGAATGATGCGGCGGCAAATGGACAGGCCCAGGCCGGTTCCCTGCGCCTTGCCGAAACTGGCGAAGGCTTCGAATAAGCGCCCGGCGATCTCGGGGGCAATCCCTTGGCCCGTGTCCTCCACCTCGGTAACCACTTCGTTCTCGGCCGCGGCAAACCGCAGCATAATCTTGCCCCCCTCCGGCATCATGGCGTCCACGGCGTTGTGGACAAGGTTGTAGAAGACGTTCGTCAACCTGGCCGGATCCAGCAGCAACGACACGTGGGGCGGCTGGTTCTGCAACTCGACCGAGACGTTTTTGACGGTGACTTCGGAGCGGATTTCCTCGACCAGGGGGAGCACGAAGGCCGCGTAATCGGTTTCCGCCAGCACGGCCGAGCTCTGGGCGCCGCGCGTGAACTCCAGCAGTTCGTTGATCATGTTGCTCAGGCGGTCAACCTGCTTGCGGATGCGCGCCTTGGCGGATTGGCGCATGGGCGCGGTGGCGATGTCCATGGCCGCCATCTCAGCGGAGAGGCCAATGATGTTGAGCGGGTTCTTGAAATCGTGCACGATCGAACGGGCAAAGCGCCCCACCAACGTGAGCCGCTCGGCCTGCAACATCTCCTGCACGTAATACCGGTTAAACTCGCGCATGCGGTGGCTGAACTCACGCACCAGGTTGACCGCGATCCGGGGGGAACGGCGCATCATGGCCTGCATCTCCGCGCTGGGAACGAACCACAACTGCGAGTCTTGCTCGGCCGTCGCGGTGGCCGAGCGCGGCTGATTGTCCACCACCGCCATTTCGCCGAAGAAGTCCCCCGGCTGGATGCGGGTCAGCACTCGCCGCTCGCTTTCACCGACCGCGGTGCTGATTTGCACCGAACCCTCGGTGACGAAATAAATCCCGTCGCCCTCGTCGCCCTCCTTAAAAACCTGCTGCCCGGCCGCGAAGTTCCGCTCCTGCGCGGCCTCCTTCACCGCGCACAACTCCTGGCTGTCCAGCCCGGCAAACAAATGGTTCGATTCCAGCGCGGCCATGCGGTCAGAGAGTGTGTCCGGCAATCGTGCAGGTGGGCTTCTCCCCAATGGGCTTGTAATCGTACACGCCCATAGCTGGGCAGACGGGCACCGCTTTGAGGTATCTGGGCACCAATTCGTCTTCGGTGGGCAGGTCGCCGGCAGTCTTGCCGTTCTCCAGGCCCCAGATTTGTTTGGCGGCGTCTATCTGGCTCAGGTTGCTGATGCAGGCTTTGGCTTGGGCCGTGTTCCGACTGCGCAAAAAGTGCGGCACCGCCAGCGCCATGAGCAGCCCAACAATGGCGATGGCGATCAAGATCTCAACGAGCGTAAACGCACCTTTGGTGCGGTGCTCGGAGCGCATGTCAACTGTCTCCTCTCCTCACCTCCGCAGCCAAAAAACGGCTTGAGGGAGAATTGCTCCCTCAAGCCTTGTTTATCCGAGAAGCACGCCTGGCCCACGCCTAGAGCGTGTGGCCTAAGGTCGCGCCTTTGTCGCAGGTTGGAGCCGTCCCAACAACATTGTAGGTGTAGGTGCCGCTGGCGGGGCAGCTCGGCCGCTGACTGCCTTTCATGTAGCCGTCCACTTCGGTGTCCACCACGGCGTCGCCCTGAACCTTCTTGTTTTCCAGCGCCCACTGCTCCTTGGCCGCATCAATCTGCCGCAGGTTGTTGATGCAGGCCTTCTGCTGGGCGTTGCTGCGTGCCTTCATGAAGTTGGGAATCGCGATGGCGGCCAACAGACCAATGATGGCCACGACGATCATGATTTCCACCAGCGTGAAGCCACTCTTACGGGAGGTTTGCACTTGCATGGTTTTGCCTTTCTGTTTGTTTTTCTTTTACCAACATGCGGCGTGAACACTGCAAGTGGCTGGTTTAGACGAATACAGTCTTTGTTCACTTATTGCCACTCGCAAACCGCACCCTCCCTTTTAGCAGCCCCGCTGCCAATGTCAATAGCAAGATTCACTTTTTTTCTATTTGGACGTTTTTCTTGTAATTCTCCCTTGCGTTTGCCTGGGGCCACCCCTCGGAACCGTGGCCGGCGGCGGCGCAAGTCGCACAGCCATAACAGGTTGCAAGCCTTCTCCGGCCGCACCCTCCGCCCGAACGACCATGGCAGCCTCTGGACCAGACTGGCGCACACAGTTGTCCATTTTGGACCGTGGATGGCCGGGGCAGCCGCCCCTGGGCCAAGGCGGTGAGGTTCGTTTGGCCATCGAAGGCAACCACGACGAGGCGTTCGAAGGCAAGATTGAGCTCGCTGTCCCGTTGCGAAAAACTGCCGCCTACGGCACTGAAGCTGCCCTTGCCCGGTAGCCTGGGCGATTCTCGCTTTGCGCTTGCGCCTGGCAGCCAAGCGGATCGAATTGGGCGGACTCCCGGTCTGCTGGTGGCGGAGCCTCTGGTTCCGAGTCTGACTTGCCCCGGCGCGCAACGGTAGGGCGCGCAGTCCGCTGCGCGCCGCAGGCGACGGCCCCGGAACCAGCCGGCGCGCAACGGAGTGCGCGCCCTACCGGGTCAGTGGCAATCTGGAGGTCTGCGCACCATAGGTCGAATTGGCTTCCTTCCCGTCCCCAGTTCCGGCAACCTCTCGCGCCAGACATGGGCATTATGAAGAACTCATTCACCCTCCGCTTGGTTACGTGGCTCACGATCTCGGCAGCGATGGCCGCCACGGCAAACGACTGGCCGCAATGGCGCGGACCGCTCCGAAACGGGGTTTCCCAGGAAACCGGCTTGCTCAAGGAGTGGCCCAAGGAAGGGCCGAAACTGCTCTGGCAGATCAAGGATGCCGGGGCTGGTTACTCGACGCCCGCGGTAGTCGGCCAGTGGCTCTATCTGCTGAGCAATGAGGGGCTGGAGAACGAGTTTGTGCAGGCGCTCGCGGTCGAGGACGGCCAGCGGGTGTGGCGGACGCGCTTGGGCAAGGTGGGCAACCCCAACCAACAGCCCAACATGCCCGCCGCCCGCTCCACCCCGACGGTGGACGGCGAATCGCTCTACGCCCTCGGCTCGGATGGCGATTTGGCCTGCCTGGAGACGGCCACCGGCAAGGTGCGCTGGCAGAAGAGCTTCCGCGCCGACTTCGGCGGCAAGCCGGGCAATTGGGCCTACTCCGAATCGCCGCTGATTGACGGCGAGGCGCTCCTATGCACGCCGGGCGGCAGCGCGGCGACCTTGGTGGCCTTGAATAAGAAGACCGGCGCGGTGATCTGGAAGTGTGCGCTGCCCGGCGCGGACGCGGCTGCTTACACGAGCGCCATCATTGTCGAGGCCGGGGGCGTCAAACAGTACGTCCAGATGCTTGACAAAGGCTTGGTGGGCGTGGACGCCAAAACCGGCAAGTTCCTCTGGCGCTACGACAAGACGGTCAGCAAGTTCAACGCCACCATCCCCACGCCGGTGGCGGGCGGCGGGTGCGTTTATAGCGCGGGCGCGGGCACGGGCGGCGGGCAGGTCAGGCTCAAAGGCAGCGGCGGCGCGGTCGAAGCCGAACCGGTGTATTTCTCGCCGAAACTGCCCACCGCCGTTGGCGGCTCGGTGTTGGTGGGGGATTACCTCTACGGCGCCGGCAACGAAGGAATGCTCTGCGTCGAGTTCGCCACCGGCGACATCAAGTGGGAAGACCGCGCCTTGGGCGCCGCCTCGCTCTGCCTTGCCGATGGCCGTCTTTACCTTCACGGCGAGAACGGGGACGCGGCCTTGGTGGAGCCGACTCCGGCAGGCTACCGCGAAAAGGGCCGGTTCACGCCGCCGGACCAACCCAAGCGCGCCAACTCGTTGGAGAAATCCTGGCCTTACCCGGTTGTGGCCAACGGCCGGCTCTATCTCCGGGACAACGGCACGCTCTGGTGCTACGACGTCAGGGCTGCCAAGTAGGCGGCGCGCTGTGCGACGCTGCAGCAATCCAGTTGCTCGGCTCTCGATCGTTTTGGAACACGACCCTCTCCTTTGCGGAAGGAGAATGGGGAGGATTATTCTCCTGACGCGCGGGAGAAATCGTCAGGTCCGATGAATAACAGCCTTGCAGCCCAATACCGGCGACGGCGGCGCTAGGGAGTAGTTGGCGGCGGCGGGGCTTCCTCCTTCGGCGGGGCTTCTGCCTTCGGCTTGGGTTCTTCCTGCTTCCACTTGCGCTTGGGCGCCTTGATGACCAGGCCCTTCTTGATGGCGCTAGCCGCCACCCGCACGTAGCGCACCTCGCCGTCCACGACGGCTTTGACCCGCTGCAAGTTGGGCAGGAACCGGCGCTTGGTGATGGCGGTGATGTGCGTGCCGATGCCGCCCTTCTTCTTGGGCTTGCCGCTGCGCCAGACGATGTTGCCCTTCATCGGGCCTTTGCCGGTCAACTCACAGATTCTTGCCATAAACTGCCGATTTCAATTCAGGGGCGCGAAGCTACCAACGCGGCCCGCCGGCGCGCAAGCACTATCTGGGCGCCTGCGGCAACGCGCGCAAGCGTTTGGAGTGCGGGAGCTTGCTCCCGCTTTCCCCCTTTCCTATGCCCCGGACCATCCAAAAGCGCCGGCAAGCCGGCGCACTCCACACGCTTCGCGATGTCCAAGCCGATCAACGTTTTCTGGCCGGGAGCCGCACTGTCTGTGTTTCATCCACGTCAATCCGTGATTGAACTTCACCTTCGGGCCAGGGCTGCGGCTACTTGTGCGCCAAGGGCTTCCGGGGCGCTGATTGGGCCGCGGGCCTCGGCGCGCTCCGCTTTGCCGGTGCGGAAAGAGATTGCCCGGAGCCAGATTTCACCGCCAGCGGCGACCGCGTAGGCCGTCACTGGGCTCTGGCAACCGCCGCCCATCGCTTGCAGGAATGACCGCTCGGCGCGCACACACTGCCTGGTCTCGTGATGATTGAGCCGCGCGCAAACAGGTTCCACCAGGTCGTCTTGCGCGCGCACTTCGATGCCGATGGCGCCCTGCCCGACGCACGGCAGCATGATTTCCGGGGCGAGATACGCCGCGACCAGCCCTGGAGGAACCTCCGAGTGCGGAGTGCGGAGTGCGGAGTGCGGAGCGGTGGTTGAGGGTTGAGGGTTGACGTTCGAGAGTTGGAGCCCGAGACGATGCAGGCCGGCGGCGGCGAGGATGATGGCGTGCAGGGCGCGATTAGTGGCCAGCTTTTGGAGCCTGGTGCCGACGTTGCCGCGCATTTGGACGAGGTTCAAATCGGGGCGCTGGGCGAGCAATTGTTCGCGGCGGCGGGTGCTGCTGGTGGCCACGGTCGCGCCGGGCGGCAGGACTGAAAGGGTTGAGAGTTGAGGGTTGAGGGTTGAGGGGCTGTCGGGGCTTGCGCTTTCGTCCGCGCGATAAATCAGCACGTCACGCGCGTCGGCCCGCTCAAGGACGGCCCCCAACTCCAGGCCGTCAGGCAAGCTGGTGGGCAAATCCTTGAGGCTGTGCACGGCCAGGTCGGCTTCGTGTTGGCGCAGCGCCACTTCCAATTCCTTGGTGAAAAGGCCTTTGGGTAGCGAGCCGGCGGGCTTCGCCAAGGAAGCTCTCTGAAGCTTGTCGCCCGTCGTCTTAACGGTCTCGAGCTCGAATTGGAGCTGGGGGAAGGCCGCGCGGCAGAGGGCGAGCACGGCCTGAGCCTGGGCCATTGCCAGCGGGCTGCCGCGCGTGGCCAGGATGAGCGGACGATTGGGGGAAGTCACAGGCACGAGAGCGGGAGGCTAAGGGGCTGGTTGCGCTGGGCAATAGAACGTCGAAGAGCGAAAGAACCGAACGTCGAACATCGAACATCGAACATCGAATGTTCTCTACCCCTCAGGTTTCGTAGGCCGGGTTGGAAGCGGGAGCGCCGGCGGCCGGCGGCGGGCACAAAAGGGCCTTGACCTTCTCCTGGATGATGCCTTCGCAATGGGTGATGTCTTCCTGCCGCAGGCGCAGGGCCTCATCGGCAATGGTCTGGAGGTCGTCTATATTGTAGAGGTAAACCTCCTCCATCAAGTTGACGGCCGGGTCAATGTCGCGCGGCACGGCCAGGTCAATCAAGAGCAGTGGGCGATGCTTGCGGAGAGGCATCAGCGGCTCCAGTTTGTGGCGGTCGAGGACATACCCAGGGGCGGCGGTGCTGCTGATGATAATGTCAAGGCGGGGAAACTCGCGCGGCCAGTCGTCAAAGGGCACCGCTTGTCCGCCCAGGGCCGTGGCCAGCGCCACCGCGCGGTCGTAGGAACGGTTCGCCACCAAGACGCCCTCGGCGCCCCGCGACCGGAGCGCGCGCGCGGCCTTTTCGCTGGTATCGCCGGCGCCCATGACCATCACGCGGCGGCCCGCCAGCGAGTCAAAAACCCGCTCGGCCAAATCCACCGCCACCGAGGCAACCGAGACGCTGCCGCGCTGGATGTTGGTTTGGGCGCGGAGTTGCTTGGCGACGTGGAAGGCCTTCTGAAAGGCCTTGTTCAGACAGCGCCCAGTGTGGCCGTGCCGGAGGGCCAACGCATAAGCCTGCTTGAGCTGGCCCAGAATCTCGGTTTCGCCCAACACCATCGAGTCGAGGCCGGCGGCGACGCGGAACAGGTGCGTGAGGCTCTGCGGCTCGCTCAGCGCGTAGAGGGCGCGGTCCACGGGCTGGGCGCAAGCTTGGCCGCCGAGCAGAAACTCGCGCAGGGCGGCCAGGGCTTCCGGCGCGTCCAAGTCGCTGGCCGCATAGAGTTCGACCCGGTTGCAGGTCGAGAGGATGACGGCCTCGTTGGCGATGCGCGTAGCGCGGAGCTTTGCCAGCGCCGCCGGGACGGCCGCTTCGGCAAACGCGAACCGCTCCCGCACTTCCACCGGCGCGGTGTGATGGCTGAGGCCGACGAGCAGGAGTGGCATGGCTACCGGTGGTGAATTTCAGACAGCAGGCTGAAACCCCAGAAGGTCAACATGACAAAGGCGAAGCTGCCCACGGCGCCCCAAGCGAACCGCCGGCCACCCTGGGCCGAGCGCCAGCGCAGCAGCAGCAGGATTAGATACGTCAGCCAGACCACCAGGGACCAGAGAATCTTCGGATCCGGCGTCAAATAGACGCCTTTCTGGTTATGCAACCACAGCGAACCGAGGCCCAAGCCCACGGTAAGCAACACAAAGCCGGCGCCCAGCAACCGCTCGGTTACCGCTTCCAACCGCTGCATGGACGGCAGCCGGGAGAACACGGCGCGGAACCGGTGCTGCTTGAGGTCGCGCTCCTGGGCGAGGAACATCAGCCCGGCGACGCAGCCCAGGCCGAAGGCCCCGTAGGCCAGCAGCGTGAGGGCGGCGTGCACGCTGGCCAGCCCGTGCATCAGCGCCCGGTCAGGCCCGTGGGCGTCCAGTTTCGGCATGAGCGCAAACACGCCCAGGCAGAAGAGCAGCGGCGAGGCAAACGCCCCCAAAAAACGCAGCCGGGGCAGCAGCCCCGCCGCCAGATAGACCGCGGCGATGGCCCAAGCGATGAACATGGTGGCTTCGTAAAGGTTGGTGACCGGGCAGCGGGAGATGGAGAAGCCGCGCTTGAGCATGGCGATCGTGTGGCAGCCAACGGCAGCCAACAACAGCAGGTAAGTCACCCGGTCGTCTTTGCGGAAACCCCGCCGCCAGAGGAAGACCGCGTACAGCGTGCTCAGGCCGTAGATGACGACGGCCAGCGCAAAGAAACCGCGGTCGGATAGCCCCAACACGAGCCTAGCTTAAACCAATCAACGAGGACGGCAAGCGGGAATGGGCCGGGCGGAGCGCCGCGGCGTGATCTCCGATTTCGTGTTGTCCCCGGAATTGTCTTTTGTTTGGCAGCGGCCCGATTACGATTCCGACGGGCAGCGTTTCAATTCAACGACCGCATTCAATGGACACGTCCATTACCCTCGTTGTCAACGGGCAGAGCAAGAGCGTCACGACTGATCCAAGCCGGCCGCTGCTGGAGGTGCTGCGGGAAGAGCTTCAGCTCACCGGCACAAAATACGGCTGCGGCGACGGCTACTGCGGCGCCTGCACGGTGCTGATGAACGGCCAGCGCACCCATGCCTGCCTCACGCCAGTCGGAGACGCCGCCGGCAAGACCATCCTCACCATCGAGGGCCTGGCCAGCGGGGGCGCTTTGCACCCCGTCCAGGAGGCCTTTCTGGAAGAACACGCATTCCAATGTGGTTATTGCACGCCGGGCATGATCTTGAGCACGGTCGCGCTCTTGCGGGAAAAACCCAACCCAACCGACGCCGAAATCGCGGAGTTGATGGACGGGAATCTGTGCCGGTGCTGCGGGTATCCGAGGATTTTCAAGGCCATCCACCGGGCGGCGGGACGGTTGGCAACTGGACGGACTGAACGATGAAAATCGAAGCTGAGATTCACCGGGCGGAATCGCTCGCCGGCAAAGAACGGGCGCGCCTGGAGGGGGAGGGCGGCGCGCACGGGAGTGCGCGCCCTACCGAATGGCTCCTTGACAAACAACGGGCGCAACCACACGGCGGCCGCTCTGGGCTGAGCCGCCGCGCCTTCGTGCAGGTGCTGGGCGCGGGCCTGCTCTTCGCGGTGACTTGGACGCCGGCGTCAGGCGAGCGCAGTGGCGGCAGGCGCGGGCGCGCCTCAACGGTCCTGGCGCGCGTTCACCTTGGCCAGGATGGCCAGATCACCGTCCTGACCGGCAAAGTTGAGATGGGCCAGGGCGCGCGGGCGGAGTTGAGCCAGGCTGCCGCCGAGGAACTGCACGTTCCCGCTGAGCGCATCCAACTGGTAATGGGAGACACGAGCCTGGTTCCCGACGACGGGGTCACCGCCGGCAGCCGCACGACTCCAGGCACAGTTCCGGCGGTGCGTCAAGGGGCGGCGGCGGCGCGCCAACTGCTGCTCGAACTGGCGGGCCAGCGCTGGAACGTCGAGCCGGGCTCCCTGGAGTTGCGCGATGGCGTCATCACGCATCCGCCCACCGACCGAAGCCTCACTTATGCTGAGCTTGCCAGGAGCGAGGACGTGGCAAAGGCGTTTGACCAGGCCATCCCCCCAGAGGTCACGGTCACTCCGGTCAAGGAGTGGCGCGTCCTTGGCCGCCCGGCGCCGCGGCCCAATCGCCGCGAGTTGGTGACGGGCGCGCATCGTTTTCCCTCCGACGTAATCCGCCCGGGCATGTATCACGGCAAAGTGCTCCGCGCCCCGTCCTACGGGGCCAAGCTCGCCTCAATAGACCTCTCGCCGGCCAAGGCGATGAAGGACGTGGTCGTGGCGCAGGACGGCCAATTCGTCGGGGTGGCGGCGCCCACCACCTTTGGCGCGAGCCAGGCCCTGGCCGCCGTTGCCGAAACCGCCGTGTGGGAGCCGGCGGCGCATCCTTCGAGCAAGGAGGTGTTTGCCTACCTCAGAGCGCACGCGCGGTCTGACGCCGATGCCAAGAAACCGTTTGAAACTGAACTGGCCCAAGCCAGCAAGGTGCTCCGCCAGACCTACCACACGGCTTATGTGCAGCACGTGCCGCTCGAAACCCGCGCCGCCGTCGCCGAGTGGGACCAGGACAAGCTCACGGTCTGGACCGGCACGCAGAACCCGTTCGGTTACCACGGCGAGCTCACGCGCGCCTTCGGCCTCGCGCCGCAGAATGTGCGGGTGATTGTGCCTGACTTTGGCGGCGGCTTCGGCGGCAAACACACCGGAGAAGCCGCCATTGAGGCTGCCCGCCTGGCCCGCGCTGCGGGCCGTCCGGTCGCCCTCAAATGGACGCGCGCGGAGGAGTTTACGTGGGCTTACTTTCGTCCCGCCGCGGTGATTGATATCGAAGCGGGTCTGGACGCCGCTGGCAGGCTCCAAGTCTGGCGCTTCGTCAACATTAACTCCGGGGGCGCGGCGCTTGACACGCCTTACCGCATTGCGCACGCCCGATGCCGCTTCGTGCCGGCCGACTCACCGATGCGGCAAGGCTCCTATCGCACGCTGGCCGCCACCGCCAACAATTTCGCGCGCGAGTCGTTCATGGACGAACTGGCCCAGGCCGCCGGGGCCGACCCGCTCGAGTTTCGTCTCGCCCACCTCGAAAACCCGCGGCTGCGGGCCGTGCTGGAGACCGCCGCGAAGCGGTTCGACTGGCCGGCGCAGAAGAATAGACGCGCCCCCGGCGTTGGCGTTGGGCTGGCGTGCGGGACCGAAAAAGGCTCCTATGTCGCGGCCTGCGTCGAAGTGAGTGTGGACCGCCAGGCAGCGGGCATCGTGGTGCGGCGCGTCTGCCAGGTCTTCGAGTGCGGCGCTGTCCTCAATCCTAATAACCTCCTGGCCCAAGTCCAAGGGTGCATCATCATGGGGCTAGGGGCGGCGTTGCGGGAGGAGATGCGCTTTGAGAAAGGCAAGGTGCTCAACGCCGGTCTCAAGCAATACTTGGTGCCGCGCTTCAAGGACGTGCCCGGACTAGACCTGCACCTGCTCGACCGGCCCGACTTGCCGTCGGCGGGCGGGGGCGAGACGCCGATTATTGCCGTGGCGCCAGCGGTTGCCAACGCAATCTGCCACGCCACGGGTCTGCGCTTGCGTGAGTTGCCGTTGCGTCTGCCGGCGGCATAGCGGACCCGCAAGCTCTGCGCGCTCGGGACTGAGCATGGGATTCAGATGTGAGCCTGATGCTGCCCTTTCCTCTTTTGGTCATGCCGACTTGGCAGCGGCGCGTTTGACGCGATAGGGCAGGGGCGCTTCGGCCAGCGCATTTGCGTTGGCCGGGCGCCAAACCTGCCCTATGGCTCTTCCACCGCCCGGTAGAAGCGGTGCTTCACCCCCACAGAGTCCAGGTCTTGAAACCGGAACTGGCCATTGGCCAGCAGATTGGTGGCGACGGGCGTCCAGCGGAGGAGGTCGCTCGAAACCTGAATTACGAACGGTTTGGTGGTCGTGCCTTGGATGAGGCTCTCGAATCGTCCCTGGGCATCCAACACGGGCGCGGTGAACTCCAGCGCGGGCAAGTCCACCAAGGTGAACGCAAACTGCCCGGTGTCATCCAGGCTATCAACCGCCAGTCGGTAAGTGGTCCCGGCCGAGACAGTGAAACCGAACCGATTCGTGTAGGAAGAGCCCTCCACGAGGTTCTGTGCCACTCGATCCAAGCTATCCACGGACTCGCCGGTGTAGGCGGCCATGATCAACGGAAATGGCGGCGCGCTCAGCTCCACGACGGCCACCCCAGTGGCCGGGGCCGTCCACCTGTACCACACCGACTTGCCGCCGGCAGACGGGCGGCCGTGCCAGGGTTCGCCTGATTCCCTGGTGGCCCCGAGATTGGCTCCATGCACAACGTTGCTCATTCCTGCCAACTGGACCGCCTGCGCGAAGTCGTCGTTGGGGGGCGGTGCGACGAGTCTCAGCTCCAGTGTTATCGGTCCCGTGGGGCCGGGGCCGCTGGGGCCCCAGGTCCCGACCGAAATCCGGTAGTTGCGGCCCATTTCCGCCTTGAAGGTCAGCAACTGTGCCATGCAGGGCCAAGCGCAGACCTCGGAAAGGGCCTGCCCGTTTTGAGCGATCATCTGGAGTTCGGCTAGGGCATCGCCGGTGTACACCGTCAAACCGATATAGTTACTCAGGCTCCCGCTGTATCGCAGCTCGACGTTCCCATTGGTGGGCGCCGTCCAAGACCACCAGACCGAGGCGCTGCCCGTGTCTGGTTCCCCGGGTTCACGGGTGGCGTCCGCGTTCGTGCCGGTCGCCGTCCAGGCTTCACCGCTCATCACTTGGGCGGAGGCAAAATCGTCGTTGGGCGGCGGGTTGGCCCACGTCATTTGGAGAGCGATCGGCCCAGGATAGTCCCACGCATGTCCGTCAACCACCAATTGGTAGGCGGTACCCGCTACCGCTTTGAATGAGACGCGACAAAACGTGGGCTGAAACGGAGCATAACTGTTGGCATCTACCAGCGTGAGCGCGGCCAATGAACTGCCCGTGTACACTCCCAGGGCCGGAGACAAGTCGCCCGTGGCCGTGGCGGTGACGGTGCCGTTTCGTGGCGCGGTCCAGGTCCACCACAGGGTTAGGCCACTCCACGGCGGTGGTTCGCCCGGCTCGCGCGTGGCCAGGGTGTTGTCAGCCGTGACACTCAGTGGCAGGGACATCGCGCTCAGGTCAGCGCGCCCCGCGAAATCGTCGTTGGCCGGCGACGCCGCACGGTCCATCCGCAAGACGATGTTCCCCTCCAGCGGCTCCGACCCGGACCAGGGATTGCCGTCCACCGCAATCTGATAGGTCGTCCCGGCCTTCGCAACCAGCGCCCACACGGGTTTGGCGTGGTCCCCATTGCTGAGGACAAGACTGAGGTTCGCCAGGCTCTCCCCGGTATAGACTGCCACAACCGCTGTGAAATCGCTGTCGGTCGTGTCCAGGCTCACTTTCATGTCCTCGGGCGCCGTCCACGACCACCACACGGACCTGCCCGTAGAAGGTGTCGCGTAATAGGAATGAGGGGGCTCGCCCTCTTCGTACGTGGCTCCGACGTTGGAACCGGCCACGGTCGCGGGCAAACTCGTGATGGCGATCCGGTAGGCGAAGTCGTCGTTCGGCGGGCACGGGAAGACGATGGTCAACACAATCTGCCCCGAAGCTCCCGCCTTGCCATCCACGGCGATCGCGTAATTGGCGCCCGCCACGGCGTTGAAGGCCGCGCGACTGGTCACACCGTGCACCGAGTCATCGTCATTCGCCGCCACGGGTGTGAGCGCGCCAACCGTGTCGCCGGTATAGACTGCCAGCAGCGTGTCAAAGTCGCTGCCCAGCGTGGAGAGCACGACCGAGCCGTTGGTGGGCGCCTGCCAGCGCCACCAGACCGATTTGCCCCCCACCACTCCCGCGTGCAGTGGCTCGAGGGCTTCGCGCGAAGCTCCGACGTTCGACCCCAAGACCGTCAGCCGCGTGCCCGCAAGGAGGGTTGCCGCCGCAAAGTCGTCGTTGTTTTTTCCGGCTGGGGTCGGGGTCGCGGCGGCCAGGAAAGCATCGCTTAGCCCGCCGCCGTAAGCTGACTGCCACGCCTCTGGCGTGATGGGGAACTGCTGATAGTTTGCCGAAGAGCGACTGGTGCCGGCGAACCAGGCCTTGCCGGAAGCGTCCAGGGCGAGCGCCGCTGCCGAGTCTCTTCCGGCGGAGCCGACAAAACTGCTGAAGGCCAGGCCCATGCCGCCGCTTTCGATGACCGCCAGGAAAGCGTCGCTGGGGCCGCCTCCATAATGCGGCTGCCACGGCTGAACGGTGGGAAAATCCGCCGATGCGGTGTAGCCGCAGACATAGGCCCGGCCAGCGGCATCCACGGCGATGGCTTGGGCACGCTCCTCACCGGTGCCGCCGAAGCGGACAGTGTAGCCTGTGGCCGGAGATGTCGGCGTGACCTTGGCGACGAAGGCATCGCCGTTCCCGCCCGGCCCGGCGACCAGCGTCGTATTCCAGAAGTTCCAGAAGTTGGTCGAGTAAGTCTGGCCGGCGACGAAGATGTCGCCCTGGTCGTTGATGGCGATGCCCAGACCGTAATCGGCGTTCTCGCCGCCCAGGTAAGTAGCCCATTGCGTGCCCCGCACGTTCGGCCAGAGGGCCGCCACGAAGGCATCGGTCCCGCCCAGCGGCGCCCCCCAGCCTCCATTGGTCACCGAAAGGTTCGGGGAATCGGTGAAGCCCACAATGCAAGCTGCGTAGGGAGCGAGCGCAATGCCCTGGCCGGTGTCGTTGCCCGAACCACCGTACCAGGTCGAGTATAGGAGCTTGGAACCGTCGGCGGCGATCTCGGCCACGAAGGCGTCCCGTCCGCCGCCATAGTCCTGGTTCGGAAGGACCGCCGGAAAATCGGCCGACTCGGTCCAGCCGGTGACCCAGGCCTTGCCGGCCTTGTCCACCGTAATCGCCTCACCGGAGTCCTCGGCGCTGCCGCCGAGGCAGGTGGAGAAAAGCAGCGCAGTGCCAGAGCCATTGAGCTTGGCGACAAAGGCGTTGCCACCCGGCGGCGTAGCTTGCAGGGGGTTGACCAGCGGAAAGTCTTCGGAACGAGTAAACCCAGTCAACCAGACGTTTGTGCCGTCGAGAGCCAGGCCGTTGAGTTGGTCGTCGCCGCTCCCGCCCAAGAGGGCCAGGTACACCAAGTTGAGCCCCGTCGGGTCGAACTTCGCCACAAACACGCTCTTGCTGCCCGGCGATGAGCCTGGCAGCCAGACGGCGCCGGGCAGGTTGGTGGACATGGTCGTGCCGGCCACGTACACGTAGCCACTGGCATCCACAGCCACGGCGTCGCCCGTATCCAGATTGCTGCCACCCAGGTAGGTGCTGTATCCGAGCCACGGTTGGCTCAGCCCAGTCAGACACCCGGCGAACAGACTCAAGAGGCTAATCATCTTCATAAAGACAAGTTTTTTTAGCGTGGAAAAGGCTGAAAAAGGCTGAAAAACGGTGAAAAAGGCCGAAGCGACCATAGTTGCCATGGGAGCGGCTGGATGAGCGAGAAACTGGCTCGGCTTAAGGCTGGTAGGGCGCGCTCTCCCGGCGCGCCGAAAAACGGCCTCGAAAGCCGGCGCAGCGGCGCGCAGCGGAGTGCGCGCCCTGCCGTAAAGACCGGCGCGCGGTTTTGAGGGGCAAAACCGCTGGCGGGTTGACGCGCGAATGGCCGTGCGCCAGTCATCGGCGGGGGAAGATGCCAGAAATGGCCGGGGGACGCAACGCTTCAGTTGCCTGGGTTGCCTCTATTGCGAGATTTGTGGATCGTGGGGAGGCATCTGAGGGGCGTGGGCCGAAGAATCCCGTCAGTGTGCCGCGGTGCGTAAGGCGAGTTTGTCCAACGGCAGCCGTGGTGCCCGGATCAAGCGAAGGCTCAGCTTTGGTCCGTCAAAGCTAATGGCTTGCTTGGTCACTGGGACCCATTTACTCTTGGGGTGTGAGCGTTCGAGAGCTTGAAGAGGCAGTGGCGGGTCTTTCCCGATATGAGTTTGCCGAATTCGGGAAATGGTTTGAGCAGTTCGCGGCAGAGGCGTGGGATCGGCAGATTGAGGAAGACGTGAGCGCTGGCAGACTCGATCATTTAGCCCAGCGAGCAGACCGGGATTTCGAGGCGGGGCGCTGCAAGGAGTTGTGAGACACTTTGCCTCGCCGGATTTCTGGTCGCATTACTCGGAGTTGCCGCGCAAGACGCGCGATCTGGCTGACAAGAGCTTCGCGCTGCTCAAGGACGACCCGTGGCATCCTTCATGGCGGTTGAAAAAGATCGGGGTTTTCTGGTCGGTGCGGGTTGGCCTTGCGTATCGTGCGTCAGCAAAGGATCGCCCCGAAGGCCTGGTCTGGTTTTGGATTGGGAGACATGACCGTTACCAGCAGATTCTGAGGAGGGCTTGAAACGCAGAAGGGGCGTTCGCTTCATCTGACGGCAGAGAACCCAAGCCGGAGCGGCCCATAGAAGAAACGAAGTGAACGAAGAGGGATGGCCCGCCAAAGACGCAGAAGGACCCGAAAGTGAGACTGCCTTTTCTTTTGGCGTGTTTGGCGTGTTTCGCGGGCGCTTTCCTGGTCTCCTGAGTGGAATCAATCAGGAACTCAGGGACCCAGGAAGGATTGCTCTGCTGGTTTCCCCGGCGCGTTTTTCCTGATTTCCTGGCTTTCTGATTCATCCTTTGGCCGCAGCCTTGAACGGGTTCAGGTTGGGGGGCGCGCGCATTTGTTGACCTGGCGGCCCCGATTCCGTAAAGTTCGCGTTGTGGAATGCGAAGGCTGAGTTAATGAACATGAAGATTCTGGTCTGCGATCCGGTTTCGCCCAAGGGAATTGCGCTGCTCCGGCAGCAGGCGCGCTTCGATGTCAAGGTCCTGGACAAGCGGCTGACGGAACCCGAACTGCTGCCGTTGGTGTCCGACGTGGCGGCGATGGTGGTGCGCTCAGAGACAAAGGTGACGCGGGCGGTGATGGAAGCCGCGCCGGGCCTGCGGGTAGTGGGCCGCGCGGGGGTGGGGGTGGACAACGTGGACGTGGAAGCGGCCACGCAGCGGGGCATCGTGGTGATGAACACCCCCGGCGGCAACACGATCTCCACCGCCGAAATGACTTTTTCGATGTTGATGGCGCTGGCCCGGCGAGTTCCGCAAGCCGATGCCTCAATGAAGGCCGGGGAATGGAACCGGAAGGCCTTCCAGGGGACTGAACTCTACAACAAGACGCTCGGCATCCTGGGCTTGGGGCGCGTCGGGAGCGAAGTGGCGCGGCGGGCGATTGCCTTCGGGATGCGGGTGCTGGCCTATGATCCGTATTTATCGTTGTCCCGCGCCAAGACGCTGCAAGTGGAGATCATGGAGTTGGAGGAGTTGCTGCCCCAAGTGGATTTCCTGACCATCCACGTGCCGCTGAGCGACCAGACCCGGGACCTGATCAACGCCGCCGCTTTTGCCAAGATGAAGCGCGGGGTGCGCGTGGTCAATTGCGCCCGCGGCGGCATCGTCAACGAGGCCGACCTCACGGCGGCGCTCCAAAGCGGCCAGGTGGCCGGCGCGGCGCTGGACGTGTACCAGACTGAGCCGCTGCCCAAAGATGCGCCGTTGCGCTCGCTGCGGCAGGTCATCATGACCCCGCACTTGGGCGCCAGCACCGACGAGGCCCAGGAGAACGTCGGCATTGAAGTTGCCGAGGCGATCACGGATTTCCTGCTGCACGGGGCGGTGCGCAACGCGGTGAATCTGCCCAACCTCGACGCGGCGACCTACGCGTTGGTGAAGCCGTATTTGAATCTGGGGGAGAAACTGGGGCGGCTGCTGGCGCAATTGGCGCCCAAGCGGAATGAACGCCTGGTGGTGACCTACGGCGGCAAGGCCAACGAGCTGCCCAGCGAACCAATCACGCGCAGCGTGCTGACCGGGTTTCTGTCGCCGGCGGCAGGCCGGGACGTGAACCAAGTCAACGTGCGGCTGCTGGCGAGCCACTTGGGGCTGTTGGTCGAAGAGGTCAGATCAAGCGACCAGATTGATTTCAGTGAATGGCTGCACGTGAGGGTATGCTCCGGGGGACAGGAGATGTCGGCGGGCGGCACTTTTTTCAGCTCGCTGCACCACCCGCGCATCGTCCGTTTGAATGAGGAACCCGTCGAGATCGTCCCGGAGGGAGTTCTGGTGCTGCTCAACAACGAGGACCGGCCCGGCATCGTTGGGCACGTGGGCACGCTGATGGGCCGGCACGGCGTCAACATCGCCAGCATGAGCCTGAATCGCGACCGGGCGGGCGGGTTGGCGCTGACGGTGCTCAATTTGGACAGCGTGCCGCCGGCGACGGTGCTGGAGGAGCTGCAGCGCGACCCGGCGATCAGCAACGTGCGCGTGGTCAAATTGTGAAGTTGAGACTTGAACAGAAGGAAACGAAGCAAACGAAGGAGTATTTCGATCTTCGTTATCTTCGTTGACTTCTGTCGAGAAGTTCCAAGCCAATGAAACTCCCGAAGTCACGATGTGCGGTCCTGCCGCCCCAGCCAAAGGCGCGGCGGTGGCGGGTGGTCACGGTCGCGGTGCTGGGCTTTATCAGTCTCACTTTGGCGGCCGCCGAGGCGCCCAGGCCGCCGGCCGCGAAGGCCGCCGAACTGTTTCCCGACGAGTTGGTCGTCAAAGGCAAGGGCTTTGAAATCCGGCGGAGCCAGTTGGAGGCGGCGGTGGCGGCGTTCAAAGCCACCATGGCCGCCCAAGGCCAGTCCATCTCCCCGAGCCAGGAGCCGATGGTCGAGACCAACATCCTCGACCGGATGATCTTCGCCCGCATCCTGCTCCAAAAGGCAACCGCCGAAGACCGAGCCAAAGCCAAGGAGGCAGCCGACAAGTTCGTGGCGACGGAGAAGCGGCGGGCGCCGTCCGAGGAGTCGTTCAAGCGGCGGTTGCTGGCCTTGGGGATGAGTGCGGAACTGTTCGCGGCGCGGGCGCTGGAGGACAAGCTGGTGGAGCAAGTGGTGCAGCGGGAGTTGCGGGCCAAGATCATGGTGACCACCGACCAGGCCAGGGAATTCTATGAAGCCGGGGTTGATCCAGAGGTCCGGGAGCTGCAGGCAGTGGTGGACAAGCTGGCCAAGACCGATCCCGAGACGGCTTTCTATGCCGAAGGCAAGAAGAGGTTGGAAGAATTGAGGAAAGCCAACCTGGCGCGGTTGAACCGGCCTGAGCAGGCGCACGTGAGCCACATCGTTATTTACACGATTGACCGGCTCACCAACGAGCCGTTGCCGGAAGACCTCAGGCAGACCAGGCGGGAGCGAATCCAGAAGGTCGCCGAGCGACTTAAGGCCGGCGAGGATTTCACCAAGCTTGCCAAAGAGTACTCGGAAGACCCGGCCGTGGGCGAGACCGGGGGAGAATACACGGTGGCGCGCGAGGCGGACATCGTGCCGGAGTTGAAGGCGGCGTTTTTTTCGCTGCCCACCAACCAGGTCAGCGAAGTGATTACCAGCAAATACGGCTACCACTTGGCCAAGGTCTATGAGCGAACACCCGCCGGCAAGCCGCCCTTCGAGAAAGCCGAAAAGGACATCAAGGAATACCTGCTTAACGAGGAACTCCAGCGGCAGTTGCCCGCCTATTTCGCGCAGCTCAAGCAGGACTTTGGCGTGGAAATGGCCAAGTCGCGCGAATCGAAGTGACGATTGCGGTGTTCGTAATCCGCATGACGGGAGCGGTGTTACCCCAGATGCGCGCGGTTGAGGGCCGTCGCGCGCGCGGACGGCGGCTGGGCCTGTTGGGGCTGGCGGTTTTGAGCGTCTGGCCGGCGCCGGCGCGCGCCGGCGGGGTGGTCACTAACCTTACGCTGAGCAACTTCTATGGGGCGTTGCTCGGTGGCGGCCAGGTCGTTTTCAAGACCAACGGCACACTGACGTTGACCGCGACCATTGATCAGGCCACGGCCACGGTCCTGGACGCCAGCGGCCAATCGGTCACGCTCAGCGGCGGCGGGGCAGTCCGCCTGTTCACCGTGCGCCCCGAGGTGAAGCTGACGCTGCTGAGCCTGACGCTGGCGAACGGCAAGAGCACGAACGGCGGGGCGATTTACAACGACGGGGGCGTCGTCATCGCCACCAATTGCACCTTTTACGGCAACCGCGCGGTGGGCGCCGCCGGGACCAATGGTGTTGCCGGCGCCGATGACACAGGCATTGGCCGGGATGGCGGCGGGGGCACGGCCGGAGGTTCAGCCGCTGGCGGCGCGGTCTATAACCTGGGCACGCTGCAACTTTGCCGCTGCGCCTTGCTCGCCAACAGCGCCAGCGGGGGCGCCGGCGGAAATGGCGGCAATGGGGGCGCCGGCGGTTTTAGCGGGGGCGCCGGCGGGGCGGGCGGGCGCGCCGGAACTGGCTGCGGCGGTGCCATCTTCAACCAACAGAGCCTCTTGTTGTCTGAGTGTTCCTTCGCGAGCAACAGTGTCATGGGGGGAGACGGCGGGGCGGGCGGCGCGGCTGGTTCAGGTCCGTGGCAGGCGGGATTTCTTGGCAACGGCCAACCCGGAGGTTCCGGCGCCGGCGGAGCCGTCTATAACTCCGGGACGGTGACGTTGCTCGGTTGCCTTTTCGTGACCAACAGCGCCACTGGCGGCAAAGCGGCCAATGCCGGCACGGATGCCAGTGGGGAAGGGGCAGAAGGGCCGGCCGGAGGAGACGGTTTGGGGGGAGCGGTGGATAATGAGCGGGAGCTTGGGATGGCCAACTGCACCTTTTACGGCAACGGGGTCAGTGGTGGCGCAGCCGGGGAT
>Ga0315268_10002487_pt1 | contig 20760 bp, 17 predicted proteins | sample C1_top_MG_FD_204535 | JGI IMG/M metagenome (GOLD analysis project Ga0315268, IMG submission 204535) | Sediment microbial communities from Yellowstone Lake, YNP, Wyoming, USA - C1_top | ecosystem: Environmental > Aquatic > Freshwater > Lake > Sediment | place: USA: Wyoming | collected 2017-08-01
ATGGCATGCAGGTGCATGGGGGATTCATCCTGGGATTTGATAGCGACCCGGACTCTATCTTCAAAAGCCAGCTCAACTTCATCCAGAAAAGCGGAATCGTTACAGCCATGGTCGGTTTGCTTAATGCACCGCGCGGCACCAGGCTGTACCAGCGCCTGAAGAAGGAGAACCGCTTATTAGAGGACAGCTCCGGCGACAATACCGATGGCTCCCTGAATTTCGTCCCCAAAATGGGCCGCGAAAAACTCATCAACGGCTATAGGCACGTCCTGACCACTATCTACTCATCCAAGCAGTATTACAAAAGGGTTAAGATATTTCTTAAAGAGTACAAGCCGCGGAAAAGAAAGGGGCTCCCCCAGTTGCGGTTCCGGCATGTTCGGGCGCTCATCAGGTCCATGTGGGTTCTGGGCGTTTGGGATAGAGACAGATGGTATTTCTGGAGATTCTACATTTCGACCCTGCTCAAGCGTCCGCGCTCCTTTCCCATGTCTATGGCTCTTGCTGTATATGGATTCCATTTCAGGACGGTTGTCCGCAAGTACACTAAAACGCCGATACAGGATATTAAGGCCTAGGGTAACCTCAAATTGAAAAGATTACGCCCGGATTGATGAGCAAAGATATTACGGAGCAGCTTGAACCCCTGTTTTCCCCTAAGTCAGTAGCCCTTGTGGGCATCTCCAAAACAGCGACCAATGTAGCATACATGTTCCTGCACAACCTCCTGGACGCAGGTTTCACGAAGGTCTATCCCGTAAACCCTAAAGGGGGTGAGCTGCTGGGTGTAAAGGTGTATCAAAGTATAAAGGATATACCGGGAGAGATAGACCTGGCCCTGCTCACCGTTCCCCGCAAGGCGATACCGGGGATACTCAGGGACTGCGTTGAAAAAGGTGTAAAGGGGGCCGTACTTTATAGCGGCGGATTCAGCGAAGCCGGCCCCGAGGGGAAGAAATTCGAGGAGAAGATTGTCAGAATCGCCCGCCAGGGAGGCACCAGGATTATCGGTCCCAACTGTGTGGGCACCTATAACCCATCAGCTAAGCTCATTCCACAAGCTATTCTTCCTAAAAAAAGCGGCCCTGTGGGTGTGATCTCGCACAGCGGCTTCTTGTTCTACTACCTGCTCATGTCCATTAATGATGCGGGACTCAAGCCCAGCAAGGGTGTCAGTTGCGGAAGCGACTGCGACCTAACCTGCGTGGATTTCTTAGAGTATCTCGGGCATGACCCCGGGACGAAGATAATAGTTGCCTATCTGGAGGGGATCAGGGATGGGGGGAGGCTGCTGCGGGTTGCCCGCAAGATTTCACCCCAAAAACCCATCATCGTGCTGAAGGGCGGCAACACCGACGCAGGCAGAAGAGCATCGGCCTCTCACACCGGAACTCTCGCAGTACCCACGGCTATCTGGAAAGCGCTCTGCAGCCAAACAGGCATAATCTTCGTCGATAGCTTCGAGCAAATGATGGATACTCTGGTGGCGCTTCACCACCTGTCCAAACCAAAGGGTAGAAGGGTAGGCATCATCACGACACCGGGAGGACTTGCCGTAACCTCCACCGATGCCTGCAACGAGTTAGGGCTAGAGATACCGCAGCTTTCAGCAAAAACCCAGAAGGAACTGGCTGCGATTGCAGAAAGTGTGGGAACGAGTGTGAACAACCCGGTCGATTTAGGTCTAATAGCAGCTCTCGCTCCCGACCATTACATCAAGGAGGCGATTAGATTCGTTGCCAGAGACCCGAATATAGACATGATGCTCGTTGCTTTCACAGGGCCTCCCTTCAACGATGATGTGAGGGACAGAAAGGTTGCCGACATCCTTCTCAAGGAAATAGCTGAGGGGGGCAAGCCCACGGTGATTTGCGGGGCTATCCCCACAGGATGGCCAAAGGGCGAACTGAGATTCATAGAAAAAAGCAATGTCCCAGTGTATCCAGAACCCAGAAGAGCGGCTTACGCTTTGGCTAAGCTTACGCAGTATAGCGAATTCTTAAGGGCTATCCAACAGTAGATTTACTTTCACAAGTTTACCTGCTAAAATAGCTCCTTGGTTATACAGGGAGAATAAGAGACAGCAGCGACATTAGATAGCGATTGTATATCCTATTCAATCAAGGAGAGCCGCAAGTGACTAGCAAAATAATCAATAACGCGCTGAAGAGCGGGAGAACCGTCCTGACCGAGGTGGAGTCGAAACAACTTGTGGCTGAAGCTGGCATACCGGTTATCGAAACAAAACTTGCGCAAACGAAGGCCGAGGCCATCTCGATGAGCAAAAAGATGGGCTTCCCGGTGGTGCTTAAGATAGTGTCGCCCGATATCATCCATAAGAGCGATATCGGCGGCGTGAAATTGGGTCTGGCAAACGCTGCCCAGGTGGGCAAGGCCTACACTGAGATTATGGCAGCAGCCAAAAAAGCAAACAAGAAGGCCGCCATTTACGGCATCTCTGTGCAGAAAATGGCCAGGCCCGGCGTCGAGGTCATCATGGGCATGTCCAAGGATGCTCAGTTCGGCCCGGTGCTAATGTTCGGCCTAGGCGGGGTTTTCGTCGAGGTACTCAAGGACGTTGCCTTCAGAATTGTCCCGCTGGTCAGAAGAGACGCCAGCCAGATGATAAGGGAGATTAAGGGCTACCCTGTCCTCGAAGGCTATCGAGGACAGGAGCCAGCTAATATCACCGCGCTCGAAGACCTGCTATTAAAGCTTTCCGCCTTCGTGGATAAGACCCCACAGATCAAGGAAATGGACCTCAACCCCATCTTCGCTTACAAAGACGGGGCTGTGGCGGTAGACGCCAGGGTGATACTCGAATCCCAAGCATGATAAAATCGTCAGAAACCACAACAGCAAGGCTGGATAGAGTATTCAATCCCCGCTCTGTAGCAGTAATCGGCGACAAGCAGGCTCTGGGCTATATGTGGCTGAGAAGTTTGAGCCATTTCAAAGGGAAGGTTTATTCGGTGCAGATAGACCCCAATGAACTACCCGGAATAGCAGAGCTGGGGGTGAAAAACTACCCGAATCTTAACGACATACCGGGGCCTGTAGACTATGTCATCGCTGCCGTACCCAGGACAGCGGCACCCAGAATCGTCAAAGACTGCATTCAGAAAAAAGTGGGCGGGGTTTGCTTCTTCACCTCGGGATTCGCCGAGACCAATACTGAGGAAGGGATAAGGCTCCAGAAGACGATAACCGAGCTGGCTAACGAAGCTGGCTTGCTGCTCATCGGACCCAACTGCGTGGGCGTTTACAACCCCAAAATCGGGCTGTGCCACAACCCGATACAAGCTTATGGCGAGGGTGGCTCGGTAGGCTTCATCGCCCAGAGCGGCACTCATGCCACGCTGTTTACCATGGTGGGGGCACGACATGGAATCAAGTTCAGCAAGTCTGTTAGCTACGGAAATGCTGCGGTGCTCGATAGCACAGACTATCTGGACTATTTAAAGGCGGACGATGATACTGAGATTATCGGTATGTATGTGGAGGCTGTTAAAGATGGGAGGAGGTTTCTCCGCTCCCTGCGAGAGGTATCTACGAGAAAGCACGTGGTAATCTGGAGAGGCGGTGAGAGTGAGGAGGGAGCTAGGGCTACTGCCTCACACACAGGCGCGCTGGCGCAATCGAGCACTGTGTGGCAGGCGCTCATCAGACAGTGTGGGGCGATAAAGGTCGAGAATATAGACGAGATGATTGATACCGTCAAAGGTTTACTTTATATCAAACCATCCAGAGGCAACAGGGTAGGCCTGATAGCCATGAGCGGAGGGCAATCGGTGATAATCGCCGATACCTTCGCCAAGGCAGGATTAAAGGTGCCGCTCCTTTCCCAGAGGTCTTACGAAAGGCTGGCTGGCTTCTTCGATATCATCGGCGGCAGCTATCGGAACCCCTTCGATATATCCAGCTCGTTCTTGATGTCCGAGAATGCGCTCCACAACCTCTCCGATATGCTTGATGTCATGGACAAAGACCCCAATATAGACAACATAGTCCTGGAGCTGTTTACTATAGTCAGCCCGTTCAGTAAGAACAAGGATACTCCAGACCCGCTGCTGGAAATAATCTCCGAATTCAGGCATAATAGCACAAAGCCATTCATGGTAATTGTGACCGCAGCACAAAACGAGAAGATTGCATTAGAGATTAGGGACATGTTGACGGAAAGGGAAATACCAAGCTACCCCAATTTCGAGCGGGGGGCGAGGACACTGAAAAGGCTCACTGATTATTACAGGCTCAGAGCAGGGCAATCCCTAAACTAGAAAAGGGTGTTAAAATATAGAGGCTAAGTATTCAGCTATCAGCTTGTAGCAGAAAATGCCGAGGGCTGATTGCTGCAATTCAGGGCAAGGGAGAGCAAAATATGGTTAAAATCAGGCTGCAGCGGGTGGGGGCAACAAAGAAACCTTCCTATCGGGTGGTGGTGGCCGATTCCCGGTCGCCTCGAGGTGGTGCATTCATAGAGGTTATCGGTCACTACGACCCTCTAACCGATCCCGCGACCGTCGTCATTCAACAGGAGAAGGCGCTCGAGTGGCTGCGCCGTGGGGCTATGCCGACTCAGACTGTGGCCAGCTTGCTAGGCAGGGCCGGGCTCAGCGATAAATTGGTCAGTGCTTCTCTGCGAAAAACGACAGACCGCAAGACGCTGAAGAAATCGGAGAAGAAGGCGGCGGCGCAAGCCAAAGCGGCCACAAAGTCGGAGAGCAAGCCAGCCGCAGCGCAAGCCAAGGCAGCCGCAGCGCCGGAGAGCAAGGCAGTCAAAGCATCCGAGGCCAAACCAGCCGCAGCACCAGAGGGCAAGGCAGTCAAAGCATCCGAGGCCAAACCAGCCGCAGCACCAGAGAGTAAACCAGCCAAGGCATCGGATACCAAGCCTGCGGCATCGTCTTAAAGAACGCTGAATCTTGCGACTAAGCATTAGCCAAAGGATGAGGAAAAATGAAAGAGCTCATCGAGTACATCGCAAAGGCAATAGTAGACAAACCAGAAGAAGTAAAGGTAACCGAGGTCCCCTCAGAAAACGGGGTTATCCTCAAGCTTCAGGTAGCGCCTGAGGATACCGGAAAGGTCATCGGCAAAGAGGGGAGAATTGCCAAGGCGATGCGGACCTTGCTGCGCGTAGCAGCGATCAGGAAAGGGACTCGCGCCACACTGGAGATAATCTAGGGCAATCTTGGTCAAGGGTGATGGGCAAGGAACCAGCTCCTCCTGAGTCCCTTTGTGTGGGACGTATACTCGCCCCCTGGGGCATGAGGGGTGAGGTAAAAGTCGAAGTCTTGACCGATTTCCCCGAGCGGTTCGCTCCCCGGAAGGTCGTCTACCTCAATACCATCCCGCTTGAGATAGAACGCTGCCACCCTCACAAGCAACATATGGTGGTCAAGCTTGCCACCATCGATAGCGTCGAGGCTGCGGAGAGGCTAAGAGGGCAAGACCTCACCATTCCCAGCTCCGAACTATACCCGCTGCCCCAAGGACAATACTACACCTTCCAGCTCATCGGCCTTAAGGTCGTGACCACAAGGGGCCAAACGCTGGGCCGCGTCACAGACATTATGTCCACAGCCAGCAACGATGTGTACATAGTCGATGGGAAGCGGGGCGAGATACTGATACCCGCCATAGAGGATGTGGTCAAGTCCATCGACCTCAAAAAAGGCAAGATGGTCATTGAAGCCATAGAGGGGCTGCTGGATTAAACCCTCTTATGAATAGAATAGGGGCACGGCATGCCGTGCCCCTACTGAGGATTTCCGAACTCAGGTTATTGCTTCGGAGGGGCAGGATTAATCAGGCCGGCTGCCAGCGTGTTGGGCACAATCTCCATCAGGTCATCCAGCGTCCAGAAACCCTTCTTGTAGATGGTCTTGATGGGTATGGGGTCCTGGTACAGCGAAATCTGGTCGCCGCTGATGAGGAAGGTGCAGCCATTGATGTTAGCAGCGGCATCAGTCGCCAGGTAAGCTACCAGGGCAATCATCTCGTTTGGCTCCGGCAGCTTTAGAATTACATCCGCGCCGGGAGGCATCGCAGTGCCTGTAGCCTTGGCCCTTTCGATAGCAGCCACCAGCTCGGGGGAAATGGTCAGTCTTGACTTGGCCCGGGGCCTGACGGCATTGCAGGTCACCCCGTATCGGCCCATGTCTCGAGCCACGGTCCTGGTGAATCCCACTATCCCCTCTTTGGCAGAGCTGTAGTTAGCCTGCCCCATGTTCCCCAGGCCTGACTCAGAGGCTGTGTTGATAATGCGGCCGCTTTTCTGCTGCCTGAATATCGCACAGGCGGGCTTGGTGCAGTTGAAAGTCCCGTAGAGATGGACCTTTATCACAATGTCCCATTCCTCCGGGCTCATGTTGTAAATCATCCTGTCCCTGAGGATACCAGCATTATTCACCAGGATATCCAGCCTGCCAAAAGCATCGATTGCGGTCTTGATGATTCTCTCTCCGCCCTCTGCGGTAGCCACGCTATCGTAGTTGGCAACCGCCTCCCCACCCATCTTCTTGATTTCCGCCACCACCTCATCGGCTGGCGATTTGGATGCGCCGCCGCTGCCATCTCCACCACCGCCCAGGTCGTTCACCACCACCTTGGCGCCCTCTTGAGCAAACAAGACGGCCTCAGCCGCGCCGATGCCCCGGCCGGCACCGGTGATGATGGCCACTTTGCCCTTTAATCTAGTTGTGTGATGAGTCATTTTCTAGTTGCCCTCCTTTAATTGGTTGTTCATTTTTATAAATTCTAGGCAAAGGTCATTACAGGGACTATTTTCAGAGGCATCTCTCCAATGCAGAGGTTTTTTGCCCGTAGTATTATAGCATGACTTCCTGTGTCATTGCGAGAGAAGCGAAGCAATCTATTGACTGTGCTCGCATCCCACGCTTGAGATTGCTTCGTCGTCCGCCCAAGCGGACTCCTCGCAATGACATGAGAACTCACTCCTGCGGGACACCCCCAACCCTCGGCAAATGGGCGGGTTTGAAACCTGCCCCTACAGGCCTCTACACTACTTCTGGGATTTTTCTCCAGAGATGCCGGCTAGCTCGTGCTTTAACTCACGAACCATGAGTTCGGACACCGCCTGGCGTACATCGAGTCCCTTAAAAAGCACCCGGAATACCTGCTCAGCGATGGGCATCTCCATATCAAACTCTTCAGCCAGCTTGAGGGCTGCAACAGTGGTGGTAATCCCCTCGGCTATGCCCGTCATAGAGGAGAGTATCTCCTTCAAATCTCGCCCCTTCGCCAGTTCCTGCCCCACGAAGCGGTTGCGGCTCAAGGGGCTGGAGCAGGTAGCCACCAGGTCGCCCAGCCCAGCCAGCCCGGCGAAGGTTAGAGGATTCGCGCCCGCTGCTACACCCAGTCGAGTGATTTCAGCAAGACCGCGCGTAATCAGACCGGCCTTGGTATTATTCCCGTACTCCAGGCCATCAACCATGCCCGCTGCCAGAGCGATGATGTTCTTCAGCGCTCCGCCTAACTCTACGCCGACCACGTCTGTATTCGTGTAAACGCGAAAAAGGGGCGTGGCCATTATCTTCTGCACCTTCGCCGCCACCGCAGCATCATAGGCAGCGACCACGGTCACCGCCGGCAGGCCGCGGGCGATCTCTTTCGATAGATTGGGGCCGGAAAGGACGCAGATATTGCGATGAAAACGGGCTGCGACCTCCTCGGAGACCACCTGAGACATACGCTTGACGCTTTCAACCTCAAGCCCCTTGGCCACGCTCAGGATAAGCATCGAACCGTCGAGATATGTCTTGACCAACCTGACGTTACGCCGCATATCCTGTGAGGGCACAGCGAAAATGACCAGTCCCGCTTTATCAAGCGCCTCATCCAGAGAATCGGTGGCGCGAAGCCCCTCGGGGAACAAGCAACCAGGGAGACGGAGGGCATTTTGCCTCTCGCGGTTCAGCTTCTCCGCCTCTGCCTCGGTTCGCGCCCATAGGCTGACTGTCAGCCCCTTGCTGCTGAGCATTATGGCAAGAGTGGTGCCCCAGCTTGTGGTACCGATAACGGCGACCCTGCTCCTCTTCTGCTTCATGTCGCCTGTCTTTTCTCCCCTTTCTGTCCCAGCTTGCTCTCCGTACCTGACAGCAGCCTCGATATGTTATCCCTATGCTGGAAAATTATCAAGGCGACCACGACCCCGATGTAGACCAGGTATTGCCAGGGTACCAACCCGAAGCCTATAAAAACAGCCATCGCCGCTACCGCGCTAAAGGAGCCAACTATGGATGCCAGCGATACGTAGCGGGAAGCAAGAGCAACCAGGACAAAGACAGCTAGGCCTGTAACACCGCTCAACGGAGCCGGCATAGCCATCGGCAAAAGCGCCCCCAGTGAAGTGGCAACGCCGCGTCCGCCCTTAAACTTGAGGAACAGCGACCAATCATGCCCGGCGACGGCGGCAAAGCCAGCAGCCATCTCACCGGTGGGAGTCTCAATAATATATCTGGCAAGCAGTACGGCTATTGTCCCCTTGAGCACGTCGCCGATAAGCACTATCGCCCCGTATCTGGCACCCAGCGTGCGCAACACGTTGGTGGTGCCGATATTGCCGCTGCCGTATTCTCTGATATCAATCCCTCGAAGCTTGCTGATAACCAGCCCACAAGGAATAGAGCCGATGAGGTAACTGCCAATTACCACCGCAGCAAACTCAATCATTTTTTACCCTTCCGTTTAAAGATGAGCTTTAATGGCGTGCCTTTGAAGCCAAAAGCTCTACGCAAACTGTTCTCCAGATAGCGCTGGTATGAAAAATGGATCAGTCGGGGGTCGTTGACGAAGAAAACGAAGGTCGGTGGTTCGACCTCGGGCTGGGTGACATAAGATAACTTGAGCTGCTTGCCCCACAAAGATGGAGGCGGATGAGCAACTATGGCTCTATTCATTTCATCATTGAGCAAGGGGGTGGGAAGGCGTTTCTGCCTCTCCTGATAGACTTTCTTGGCTGCCGACAATACCACGCCTATACCTTTCCCGAACTGTGCCGAGGCAAACGCCACGGGTACATCGGGGAAGAATTTGACCCTCTGCCTGATCTCGCGAGCGCACTGAGCTTTATCCACTTCCAACTCGCGAGCTAAGTCCCACTTATTGACCACCACCACTATCCCCTTGTGCGCCTCATGGATATAGCCAGCGATGTGCATATCCTGCTCATTCATGATCTCGGCAGCCTCGATGACCAGGAGGACAACGTCCGCCCTAGAGATTGCGTTAAGAGAACGCATGACGCCGTATCGCTCGATGCCTACCTCAATTTTGCCGCGGCGTCGGATTCCCGCGGTATCTATGAACAATATGGACTCGCCATCGTATTTGAATACAGTATCTGTGGCGTCACGGGTCGTACCGGGGATCTCGCTCACAATCGCCCTCTCCTGGCCCAGGATAGCGTTGAGCAGCATGGACTTGCCTACGTTGGGTCGCCCCACGATGGCTATCTTCAGCATCGCAGGCTCCTGCACAGCAGGCTCAGGAGGCGGCAACCTGGCGCAGACCTCATCCATTAAGTCGGAGACGCCGATGCCGTGATGGGCGCTGATAGCCATGGGCTCGCCCATGCCCAGCTCATGGAACTGAAATGCCTGCTGGCGGCGCTGGTCATTATCGGCCTTGTTCACCGCCAGTATAATCGGCTTTCGAGAGCGTCTCAGCGCCTCGGCTATCTCCTGGTCGGGGATGGTCACGCCATCGAGGACATCCACCATGAAGATGATAACGTCCGCTTCCTCGATAGCGACCTCAGCCTGGTGCTTGACCTTTTGCCGCAAGTCAGAGTCGGGCCTGGGCTCGAAGCCGCCGGTGTCTATGACTGTTAATTCGCGTTCCCCCCAAGACATGTCGGCGTAAACCCTGTCCCTGGTTGTGCCCGGCAGGTCTTCCACGATAGCGATACGTTCACCGACGAGCCGGTTGAACAGGGTGGACTTGCCCACATTGGGCCTGCCAACTATAGCGACAATAGGTTTGGTCATTACCTCCCCAGAATCTCCACCAGTATCGCTTTCTGGACGTGCAGGCGGTTCTCCGCCTGGTCGAAGACGACCGACTGCTTCGAATCTATGATGCCGGGGGCGACCTCCTCGTCGTGATGTGCCGGCAGCGGGTGCATTAAAATAGCGTCCTTTGACGCAAGTCTCATCAACCTGACATCCACTTGATAGCCAACGAAGGCCTTGCGCCGCTTCTGCGCCTCCGCTTCCTGTCCCATGCTGGTCCAGACATCGGTATAGACTACGTCGGCGCCCTTAACTGCTTCCCCGGGGTCTTTCAGTAGCGCGATTTCAGCGCCCACTTTCCTTGAGGAACGCAGCCCCAGGGGCATTATCTCTTTGGAAAGCTCGTATCCCTTGGGAGAGGCAATCCTGAAGTTCGCCCCCACCGAGGCACAGGCAAGAAAAAGGCTGCTGGCTACGTTGTTGCCGTCGCCAATGTAAGCAACGGTCAAGCCTTCCAGCTTACCCTTCTTTTCGTAGATAGTCATAATGTCGGCAAGCGCCTGGCAGGGATGCTCTTCATCCGAGAGTGCATTTATCACGGGCACGCTGGCGTACTTTGCCAGCGACTCCACAGTGGCATGGGCGAAGGTCCGGGCTGCAATTATGTCAACATAGCGGCTGAGCGTCCGGGCCACGTCTGCGATGGGCTCCCTGCTCCCCAACCCCACCTCAGCCTGGGAAAGATATACGCTGTGTCCTCCGAGCTGGTAAATGGCGACATCGAAGCTGACCTTGGTGCGCAGAGAAGGCTTCTCGAATATCAAGGCGAGGGTCTTGCCGGCGAGGATGGAGCTCATCGCCTTCCTCTTCTTCATGCGGATGGCTCTATTGATAATGCCCCATACTTCATCCAGGGTAAGGTCGCTGATGGACAACAGGTCTTTCCCTTTCATCCTCTTCTCCTTCGGAATCACTAAAACCACCTAAGTATAATACAACGAGACACTCTCCGCCACTTGTGACAGATTTGCCCCGATGATATAATAGCCAATCATTAAAAACCATCCTTTCTATACGATGAACTACGCTGCTGCCCTCGATTTTCTACTTAGCCGCACCGACTACGAAAGGTGGCCAGGCTACAACTATGCCAGCAGATTCGACCTGAGGCGAACAGAAGACCTGCTGCAGAGACTGGGCAATCCCCATCTCAGCGCAAAAACTGTGCATATCGCCGGCTCCAAGGGCAAGGGAAGTGCGTCAGCTATGATTGCGGCGGGACTTCAGGCTGCCGGCTATAAGACAGGGCTTTATACTTCCCCACACCTGGTTACGCTTCGTGAGCGGATACAGGTGGACGGAAAGCCCATACTCAAACGAGAGCTGGAATCAGTGGTCTCCAGGATGCGACCCCATGTCGAAGCAATAGACCACGACAAGACCTATGGGGAACTCTCCACCTTTGAGCTGCTGACCGCCGCCGCCTTCATGCAGTTTCAGCAAAAGGGGGTTGATTACCAGGTGCTGGAGACCGGGCTGGGAGGCAGGCTGGATGCCACCAACGTGGTCACCCCCGAGGTCTGCGTCATCACCTCGATAAGCCTCGACCACACCGAGGTATTGGGCGACACCATCGCTAAGATCGCCGCTGAGAAGGCCGGCATCATCAAGCCGGGTCGCCCTGTGGTTAGCTCTGCCCAAGCCGAAGAGGCTGCGCAGGTGATTAGGGAGACTTGCCAAAGAAAGGGAGCCAGGCTGGTCTCAGTGGGCAGCGACATAGTCTGGAGAAAACTCGACTCCAACCTTTCAGGGCAATCCCTGGAGGTGCAGGGGCTCAAAGGGTCTTATCGCATAACCATACCCCTTCTGGGGGCTCACCAGTTGCAGAATGCGGCCGCTGCCGTCGCTGCCCTGGAGGTTCTGGAAGTGCCCCGAAAAGGCATAGAGTCTGGATTGGCGAAAACCAACTGGCCGGGGCGTCTGCAGATCCTGAGGCGCAAGCCACTCCTCGTCGTGGACGGCGCACATAACCGCGATTCGGCGAGCAAGCTCAAAGAGGCGCTTAAAGAATATTTCCATTTCGACCGTTTAATCCTTATAATAGGTACATCTGCCGACAAGGATTTGTCGGGGATAGTCGAAGAACTGGCGCCGCTAGCAAATAGCGTTATCGTCACACGCTCGCGCCATCCCAGAGCAACTAAGCCCGAGGTATTAGTTGGCGAGTTTGCCAAAGTGGGGGTAAAAGCCGAGGTGGCGGAGGATATCACCAGAGCGGTAGCGAGGGCACTGGAGAGAGCAGGGAGAAAGGACCTCATCTGCGCCACAGGCTCTCTATTCCTTGTCGGTGAGATGATAGAATATGTGAAAGGATTGCATCCCGAGCTCTACGCAAGCTAAGGAGGGTTTTGATGGGGCCAGGAGGGTCGGAGATCGAACAGCCAAGAGCAGTCACCGCAGTCGTCGATAAGCAAATCGATGAACTGCTTACCGGCATAGCCAAAAAGGCAAAGGCAGAGCGCCTGCCCAAAACGCGCACCAAACGCACGGGCAGAGGGAAGAAGGAAAAGCGCCGCGTTGTCGTTACCGGCATGGGAGTGGTCACACCCCTGGGTCTCACCGTCGATGAATACTGGCAGGGACTGATTGAAGGAAGGTCAGGCATCGCTAAAACTACTAGTTGCGACGTCAGCAGTCTGAGCTGCCAGATAGCCGGCGAAGTGAAGGGCTTTGACCCCCGCAACTACATGGACTTCAAAGAGGCGCGAAGAATGGCGCGGTTCAGCCAATTCGCTGTAGCCTCAGCGAGGATGGCTATAGACGATGCCAAACTCGATATCAGCCGCGAGAACACAGACATGCTGGGCGTGATTATCGGCAATGGAATTGGCGGTTTCCCTGAAGCCGAAGCAGGCTATCATACTCTAGTGGAAAAGGGCGGAATGAGGATGAACCCCTTTTTCATGCCTATAATCCTGCCCAATATGGCAGCAGGGCAGATCAGCCTTATCTTCGGGCTCACAGGTTTTTCCTCCACTATAACCACGGCTTGCGCGGCGGCAACCCAGGCAATCGGCGATGCGGTAGAGGTGATAAGGGTGGGCAAGGCAGAAGTCATGGTCGCCGGTGGCAGCGAGGCTGCTCTAACCCCTACCGGGATAGCCGGATTCTGTGTGATGAAAGCCTTGACCACTCGGAACGACGAGCCGACCAAGGCCAGCCGTCCCTTCGATGCCAAGCGGGATGGCTTCGTTCCTGCAGAGGGAGCCGGTATCCTCATCCTGGAAAGCCTGGAGCATGCCCTGCACAGAAATGCTCCAATCTATGCCGAGGTTGCCGGCGTCGGCGTTTCATCGGACGCCTTCCATGTAGTAGCTCCCCATGAAAATGGCGCCGGAGCCATTCGCGCCATGCGCTGGGCAATTGAGGACGCTGGCCTCTCACCTAATGAGATTGAACACATCAACGCCCACGGGACCTCAACACAGCTCAACGATGCTGTGGAGACCCTGGCGATTAAATTGCTCTTCGGAGAACATGCCTATCGCATACCCATAAGCTCCACCAAATCTATGATCGGTCATCTTCTGGGCGGGTCAGGGGCCGTGGAAGCAGTGGCCTCTATTAAAACAATCACCACTGGCGTGATTCATCCCACCATAAACTACGAATACCCAGACCCCGATTGCGACCTGGATTACGTACCCAATGTAGCCCGGGTAAAGGATGTCAATGTAGCCCTTTCCAACAGCTTCGGCTTCGGGGGCCAAAACGCCTGCCTGGTGTTCAAGAAATACGAGGGCTAGAAGCACCTCTGGGCCTATCCTCAATACCCTGTTGACAAGGATACCTGCCAGTGTTATAAAACCACTGCCAAGGTCTGGCGCGATTTACCTTTACGTTTAACTTTTTGCTCTCCCGCCATTATGAGATGCTCAAGATGCCAATCCGATAATCCCGTAGAGGCCGACTTCTGCATAGAATGCGGCGCTCTGATGGAGTTTCATTGCCCAAAATGTGGGGCAATTACTCCCGCTACAGGAAAGTTCTGTAAAAAATGTGGCGCTGACCTGAGAGAATCTAGACCGTCCCCTGCCATAGACTACTCTCAACCTCTGTCCTATACCCCGAAGCACCTGGCAGACAAGATCCTCTCCGCTCGGTCTTCCATGGAGGGAGAGCGTAAGCAGGTCACTGTTCTCTTCGCCGACGTGAAGGGCTTCACCTCCATGTCCGAGAAGCTGGACCCCGAGGAGGTACAGACCCTGATCAGCGAGTGCCTGGTATTCTTCACTGAGGAGATACATTGCCACGAAGGTGCCATAGCTCAGTTCCTGGGTGACGGTGTCATGGCTCTCTTCGGTGCCCCTATAGCCCACGAGGATGCGCCGCAGCGGGCCCTCTATGCTGCCCTGGCTATTCGGGAACGCCTCAGGGAATATTCAGAGAAGCTGAAGGTGCAGGGCATTGATTTCAACATGCGCATCGGGCTGAACACCGGCTTGGTGGTGGTGGGCAAGATCGGTGACGACCTCACCATGGAGTACACCGCCATGGGGGATACAGTCAACTTGGCTTCGAGGATGGAAAGCACCGCACAGCCTGGCACCATACAGGTCTCGGAGAACACCCACCGTCTTACCGAGGGATATTTCGATTTCAAGCCCCTAGGAGAGATCGAGGTGAAGGGTAAGAAGGAGCCGGTGAAAGCCTACCAATTGCTGGGTGCTGGACAGGCCAAGACCAGGCTAGGGGTAGCTGAGATGCGCGGTTTGACACCCTTCGTAGGACGACAGAAGGAACTTGATCAGCTGCTTAATTGTTATGAGCAGGCGAAGAGAGGACAAGGGCAAGTGGTGGGCATAGTCGGCGAGCCTGGAGTGGGCAAATCCAGGCTCCTCTTGCAACTGAGGTCTGTGCTTCCTCCAGAGGAGTATAGCTACCTCGAAGGAGATTGCCTTCATTACGGAGGCTCCATCGCCTACCTGCCTTTCCTGGACATGCTCAGAGCATATTTCGATTTTGCAGAGGGAGAGCAGGAATCTATAGTCAAAACAAAGCTGACTAAGAAAATAGCGTCACTCGATGAGAAGCTCCAGGACATCCTGCCGCCGCTGCAAGACATCCTTTCCCTCAAGGTGCAGGATGAGGAATATTTGAAGCTGGAGCCCCAGCAGAGGAGGGAGCAGGTATTCGAGGCCATCAGGACATTGCTCATCAGGGAGAGCCTGAATCACCCGTTGATATTGGCTATAGAGGACCTGCATTGGATCGACAAGACCTCCGAGGAATTCCTCACCTATTTTATCGACGGGCTAGCCAACACCCATATCCTGCTCATCCTGCTTTACCGGCCTGAGTACGCACCTGTCTGGGTAAGCAAAAGCTATTATACCCAGATTCGCGTAGACCAACTCCCCACTGGCAGTAGCAGCGACCTTGTCCAGGCTATCCTGGAAGGTGGTGAGGTGACAGCCGACCTAAGGGCGTTCATCCTGGACAGAGCTTACGGGAACCCCCTGTTCATGGAAGAGTTCACCCACACCCTGCTGGAAAGGGGCTATATCCAGAGAAAGAATGGTCACTATGTGCTCACTGCGAAGCCTTCCGATATCCAGGTGCCCGATACCGTCCAGGGCATCATCGCCGCCCGCATAGACCGCCTGGAGGCTAACCTCAAACGCACCATGCAGGTGGCCTCTGTCATCGGGAGGGACTTCGCCTACCGCATACTTCAGACCATAACGGCGATAAAACAGGAGCTCAAGTCCTGCCTGCTCAACCTCCAGGAACTGGAGTTCATCTACGAGAAAAGCCTGTTCCCAGAGCTGGAATATGTATTCAAGCATGCCCTGACCCAGGAGGTGGCCTACAACAGCCTGCTGCTCAAGAGGAGAAGGGAGCTTCACGAGAAGATAGGGCAGGCTATAGAGGAACTATACCCTGATAGGCTAGAGGAATTCTACGAGGTGCTGGCTCATCATTATGTCAGAAGCGAAAACTGGGAGAAGGCGTACCGATATCTCCTGTTATCTGGAGATAAGGCACAACAAAGATATTCCAACTGGGAAGCATTTCGTTTCTATAAAGAAGCGATCGACATATTGAACAATGCACGTGAGCTTGAGGAAGGCAGAAAACGTGGTGTCGAGATTAGGTTTCTGATGATACGGCCAATGTCGTTTCTCGGCTACCCCGAAGACTCGCTCGATATCCTTCTCCAGGGCGAGGGGCTTTCGAGAGAAATCGATGATAGAAAAAGCCTGGCGGCCTTCCTCAGCAGTATAGGCCTCTACTTCACAATGCATGGAGACCCCTTAAAAGGACGAACATATGCTGAATCTTGCCTTCAAGAGGCAGAGAAGATACAGGATATTGAGTTAATGGCTCCGGTTGGCTTCGACCTTTGCGTTTCTTACCAGCTTGCAGGAGATTACTTCAGGATAGTCGACGTTGCCCCCAGAGTTATTGAGCTACTCGAGACAACGAACAGGCAGTCTGAGTTCTCCTTCGGGCATCTCAATTCCTATTCGTCACTGCTGGCATACTGTGGCTGTGCGATGGGAATGATAGGAGATTTCGAGGAAGGAAAGCGCTTTTGTGAAAAAGCCATCAGTTTTGCGCTCAAAATCAACGATTTGGGTAGCGCTTGCTTTGCAGAATTTATGTACGGCTGGCTCTTCCAATCCCAAGGAGATGGGCAGGGCAGTGTCGAGCATTTTCAAAAAGCTGCTCGATATGCTGAGGACACGCAATTCCTCGCCTTATCAGGCTCAGCTTGGATGGGAGCAGGGTTCGGGTATTACCTGGAGGGAGAGCTACAGACTGCTCTGACGCACGTACGAAAAGGTCTTGAGGCGCAGAACAGCGCTGGACTCCCCTTTGCGTTATCTAACCACTATATAGTCCTAAGCTGGGTTGAGCTGGATATGGGTGATCTGACAAGTGCTCGAACCTACATAGACGAGGCCTTGGCACTTGCGCAGAGCAACAATGAAAGGCACTTGGAGGGAATAGCCAGGTACTCCCGAGGTAGGGTATTGGGGAAAACAGACAAGTCACACTATGGTGAGGCAGAGGAATACATAATCCAGGGAATCAGCATTCTAGATGAATTGAAGATGAAACCGTGGTCCACTATAGGAGTTCTCTACCTGGGAGAGCTTTTTGCCGATACTGGTCAGACGGAGAGGGCTCTCGAAACGCTAAAGAAGGCCGAGGCCGAGTTCCTTAGGATGGGAATGGACTACTGGCTAGCCAGGACGCAGGAGGTGCTGGCAAAGCTTGAAGCTCGGAAATGAGCACACGTAGGGCGGGTTTGAACCCCCAAAAATAAGCCCTCTGGACAACCCCTGGACAACTATTGACAACCGCCATAAGATGGGCTACTATGCTTCCGCCATGCTCGCAAATGACCTCTATCCCAGCCCCTTTATCATCCCCGTTTCTTTTTCAGCGATAATCTTAGGCCCGTCACCCCACCTCAGGGAGATTATTGCGTTCGCAGAGGCTGCAACCCCCTATTAGCCTGTATCAGTTTCAATCCTAAAACTAATCTATTTAAAAAATATTCTCAAATCAAGGAGGAGTAGATGGCAAAATCCCAGTATGAAAGGTTGTTTTCCCCCGGCCGCATCGGCACCCTGGAACTGAAGAACCGCTTGGTCTATCCGCCGATGGGGACCAACGTATGCGTCGGGGGCGAGGTCACCGACCAGTTCCTGGCCTACCACGAGGCCCGGGCCAAGGGCGGCGTGGGACTGGACATCGTCGAGAACGCTAATATCGATACCGCAGGAGGAGCAGGGCTGCCCTTCGGACTGAATATCGACGACGACAAGTACATCCCCGGACTGAAAAAGCTCGCCGATACCATCAGGAAAAATGGCGCCAAGGCCTGCCTGCAAATCTACCACGGCTCCATCTGGATCAAGGGCGATCAAAGGCCGGTGATGGGAGCTGAGCTGCCCCGAGAGCTATCGGTAGACGATATCCAATACATTATCCAGAAGTTCGTTGACGGAGCGAGGAGGGCCAAAGAGGCAGGGTTCGACGCCATCGAAATCCACGGCGCCAACATCAATGGGCAAACCCAATTTCGCTCCCGTGTCTGGAACACGCTAAAGAATAAATACGGCGGCAGCGTGGAGAACAGGGCGCGGTTCATGTGCGACACACTGAAGGCTGTGAGAAAGGAAGTGGGCAAGAAGTTCCCGTTGTGGTGCCGCACCAGCATCTATGAAATATATTATGTCAAAGGCCTCAAAGTAGCCGAGTACGGCGTCACCCTTCAGGACACCTTGATACACGCTCCCATGTTCGTGGCCGCTGGCGCCGATGCCATCCACCTCTCACAGGGCGGATTCTACGATTATGCCTGGCAATACTTAACGATGTGCCCTGTAGAAGCCGACGGCCCAGCCCCTAACCTTGACCTGGTCGAGCAGGTCAAGAAGGTGGTCAAGGTGCCCGTTATCGCCGCAGCATCCATCACTCCTGAGATCGGGGAAAAGGCTATCAAGCAGGGCAAGCTGGACTTTGTCGCCATGGGTAGAGCGCTACAGGCCGACCCAGACCTCCCCAATAAGATAGCCAGGGGTAGAGAGAAGGATGTCCGGCCCTGCATCCTCTGCAATCACTGCATAGAGACCCTGCCATGGGCAGATGGTATAGTCTGCGTGGTCAACCCCGCTGTGGGCAGAGAAAAGGAATTCGAGATTAAGAAAGCAGCCAAGCCCAAAAAGGTGATTATCGTGGGCGGCGGGCCTGGCGGCATGGAGGCAGCCCGCGTGGCAACCCTGAGAGGGCATCAGGTAACCCTTTACGAGAAAGAGAGGAAGCTGGGCGGGCAGTTGATTCTGGCTGCAAGACCGCCTCACAAACAGGTCATAAATAAACTTACCGCCTATATGGTGCACCAGTTGAGGAAGCTTAAGGTCAAGGTAGTGCTGGGCAAGGCCATCACTGCGGAAGAGATTAAGAAGGCCAAACCAGACGTGGTTATCCTCGCCACCGGCGTTAAACCGCTTATCCCAACCAGCGAGGATATCTTGGGTATAGACACACTGAAGAACGTAGTGACCGCTGAGGATGTGCTCCTGGGCAAGGCAAAGGTGGGGGACAAGGTGTTCATCATCGGCGGCGACCTGGTAGGCTGCGAGACCGCCGAGTTCCTGGCAGACCAGGGCAAACAGGTGACCATCGCCAGGAGAAGCCAGTTCATGGCCAATAAGATGAACCCCGACATGAGGATGCTGCTCGTCGACAGACTGAGAAATAAAGGTGTCCGCATGCTCACCGGGGTCCAATACCAGCAGGCAACCGACACCGGCATGCGTGTCCACATGCGTGGAGGCATAACCTCCATGGCAGAGATCGCAGCCGATGCCATGAAGAACTTCCCCGCCGACACCTTCGTGCTTGCTGCGGGCTCAACGCCAAATAACGAACTCAAGGAAGCGATTGAAAAAACGGGCGTCAAGGTCAAATGCGTGGGTGACTGCGTCGAGCCCAGGACGATGCTAGAAGCCATAAAAGAGGGCTGGCTCGCTGCGGCCGAGATATAAAAGAGATGCAGGATTCATCCTGCCGGGGGTTTGGGGGATACCCCCAAACCCCTAAATTCCCCCAAGATTGGGGGCCAGGGGGTTGAAAAAAGATTAGTTGACGAGTTTCATAACTTGTAAGGAGGTAGTCGAGGCATGGCAACATTAAAGATAGGCAGTGCCAAATTGAAGCTAGACCACCTTGCAATCATAGTCAAGGACATGGACAAGGCTCTAGCTTTCTACAGCAAAGCATTCGGCATCAAATTCGAGGAGGTCCAGCAGCACGACCTGCCCCCCGATGTGATATACAAGGGCAAGCCCAGCCCCTACACTATGAAGGTCACCTTCGGCCAGATGGGGCCGGTCAGGCTGGAGATGGTGCAGGTGGTTAAGGGCAAATGCATCTACACCGACTTCCTCAAGCAGTACGGTGAAGGCATTCACCACCTGGGCTTCGAGGTAGACGACCTGGACAAGGAAGTAGCCAACGCCAAGGCGCAGGGGCTCAAGATGATTTGCTTCCTCAAGATGGTGGGCATCATGGCCTTCGCGCATTTCGACACCGCCAAGACCAATGGCCTCAGAATCGAGCTTGTCCAGAAGGATGTGCGCGACAAGATTATGAAGAAGCTGGCTGAGGGAGGCTAGGCCGTCCGCACCGTTCCGAGAGAATCAAGAAGGGGAGCCCAAGTTAAAACCGCTTGGCAGGGGCTCCCCTTTCTGCACCCGCAAGATAAGGTTATAATACAGACACGTCTCACCCTCACCTAGCCTCCCCCGTCAAGGGAGAGGTACCTTCCCCCTTATGAAAGGGGGATTGAGGGGGATTACGAACCCAGACCGAAAAGGGACAGTCCGATGCCTAAACCCAAGAGCGTCTTCGTCTGTCAGAACTGCGGCAACGAAAGCCCCAAGTGGCTGGGACGCTGCCCTGAGTGCAACGAGTGGAACACCTATGTCGAGAGCCTGGTCAGTCCCGCACCAAAAGCTGCGTCGCTGAGCTCAGCCACTCAAGTCCAGGAGCTATCCCGGCTACCCACCAACTCGGTGCCCCGCCTCGCCCTGCCCCTGGCCGAGTTCAACCGCGTGCTGGGCGGCGGCATTGTCCCCGGCTCCATGGTGCTCATCGGCGGCGACCCCGGCATCGGCAAGTCAACGCTGCTACTCGAGGTGGCCGGCATGATTGCCGAGCGCGTGGGCAAGGTGCTGTACGTCTCCGGCTAGGAGTCGGCGCA
>Ga0315268_10002488_pt1 | contig 20760 bp, 21 predicted proteins | sample C1_top_MG_FD_204535 | JGI IMG/M metagenome (GOLD analysis project Ga0315268, IMG submission 204535) | Sediment microbial communities from Yellowstone Lake, YNP, Wyoming, USA - C1_top | ecosystem: Environmental > Aquatic > Freshwater > Lake > Sediment | place: USA: Wyoming | collected 2017-08-01
GGAGGGCGCGGCGGAGATCGCCCGCCGCTCGCGCGGGACGCCCAGGGTGGCCAATCGCCTGCTCCGCCGGGTGAGGGACTACGCCCAGGTGAAGGGATCAGGCCGCATCACGGCCGAGGCGGCCCGAGACGGACTCCGCCTTCTCGACATTGACGAGCTGGGTCTCGATCCCGTGGACCGGCGAATGCTCGTGGCCATGGCCGACAAGTTCGCCGGTGGTCCCGTTGGACTGGAGACTATCGCCGCGTCGATAAGCGAGGAAGCCCTCACGGTTGAGGATGTCTACGAACCCTACCTCCTCCAGTTGGGTTTCCTCAAGCGGACGCCGCGGGGCCGGGTGCTGACCGGCCTAGCCTACAGCCACATCGGCCGGACCCCTCCACCCGAGATCGAGGCCGGCCGGATGTCCCAAGCGGGTCTCTGGAACGACCCGGAGAGGGCGTGACTCATGGACGGGCCGGACAGACCGGGCGAGCCTATCCTGCTTCATGTCTGCTGCGGGCCGTGCGCCATTTACCCTCACCGGGCTCTGGCGGCGGAGGGCTACGCTCCGACAGGTTTCTTCCATAACCCCAACGTCCAGCCATCACGGGAGTACCGGCGACGCCTGGAGACGCTCTTGACCTACGCGGCCAGGGCCTCACTGTCTCTTGTGGAGCGCGAGGGCTACCATCCTGACGAGCATCTTCGGGTCACCCTGGAGTCCTGGAACGATCGTCCGGCGCGATGCCGGGCCTGCTACGACCTGAGGCTGGGCGAGACGGCGCGGGAGGCGGTGGCCGGAGGTTTTGGGCTTTTCACCAGCACTCTTCTCGTTAGCCCCTACCAGTTGCACGAGGAGGTCCGCCAGGCCGGCGAGCGGGCCGCGGCGGCCACTTCGGGTCAGGTCCGGTTCCTCTACCGCGACTTCCGTCCCGGCTACCGGGAGGGAGTGGCCGTCTCACGCGAGATGGGCCTCTACCGTCAACCGTACTGCGGCTGTCTCTGGAGTGAGATGGAGAGGTATGAGCGGCCCGCGCCGCCGCCGGACCCCCACATAGAACGGCCTGGCGACGTATCTCTCTAGCGAACGGGGTGGCCCACTTGGAGCAAGGTCCGGGAGACCGGAGGGATCGCACGGCCTCTTCCGGCCCGTCCGGACGGGTTCTAACCGATCGCCCCGACAGCCCGGACGGTCTTCTGGCTCGGGCACGCGAGGGCGACCGAACGGCCCGAGAGACGCTCCTTGGCCGGTACTCTCCCTTCGTCCTGAAGACCGCCTCCCGGGTCACCGGAACCTATGTCCGGCTTGGTCGTGACGACGAGGCCAGTGTCGCTCTGATGGCTTTCAACGAGGCTATCGACAGTTATGACCCCGGGCGGGGCGCGAGTTTCCTGGGCTTCGCCCAGACCGTCATCAGACGGCGCCTGATCGACCACTTTAGGGGCAAGATCCGGAACCGCGAGGTGCCACTCCCCCTGACCACGGGGGACGGGATGATGGGGTTCGGGGCCGAGGAGAACGAGGCGGGCAGTGTCGCCGGGGCCGTGGCCGGTCAGGTGGCCGCGGCGGAGTGGGCCCACCGCGACCACGAGGAGCAGAGAGAGCGCCGGGAGGAAGTCCTGAGGTACCGTGAACTCCTGGCGACTTACGGGATTAGCCTGGGTGAACTCGTGCGGGTCTCGCCGCGGCACGAAGACGCGCGCCGGCGGGCGATGGAAGCGGCTCGGGTCCTGGCGGCTAGGCCGGAACTGATCGCGAAGCTCCGCCGCCGGGGCGAACTCCCCCTCAAGGAACTGGGTGGACTGGCCGGGGTGAGCCGCAAGACCCTGGAGCGTCAGCGCAAGTACATCATCGCTGTGGTTTTGATCCTGGTGGAAGACCTGCCTTGTTTGGAGGCGTACCTGAAATGAAGCGGACGAAGCGGACAACGACAGACGAGAAGGGGAGGGCCCTTCTCCTCGCGACCGGCGGGAGTTCCGGATTCGCCCTGACTCCGGACGGCCGGTTCATCAGGGTGAGGCGCCGCCCGGAGGACGAGGTGGGCCGCGAGATCGAGATTCCGTCCCGAGCCGTCGGGAACCGGAGTGTCGGTTTCCGCCGGTCCGGTTTCCGTCTGAGGCCGGGGCTGGCGACGGCTTTCGTCCTGGCCCTCTGTCTTCTGGTTCTGTCGCCGCTGGCGGTGGGGAAGGTGCTGGCCTCCGGATCGCCGGTGGCTTTCGTGACCGTGGATGCCAGCCCCAGCCTGGAGTTCGGGGTGAACCGCTGGAATCGGGTCGTCGACGCCCAGGGTCTCAACGCCCAGGGAGAGAGTCTTCTGGTAGACCTGGCCTGGCGCGGCCGTCGGTTACTGGACGTGGTCGACGCCGTGGGTGAGGCCGCCATCGCCGGCGGCTACGTTGCCGGGGGACAGACCGGGATTCTGGTTGCCGTCGCTCCGGCCGCTCCGGGGGCCGGCGTGCCGCCCGGCGTCGAGAACGAACTCTCCCGGATCAGGGAGAGGCTTTCGCTCATGGTGGAGGCCGAGTGGCCGGGTGGGGAGGTCAGCGTGGAGACGGTCCTCGCTGATGCGGCGGCCATTCGGGACCAGGCGAAAAGCCTCGGACTCTCGGTTGGCCGCTATGTCGTCCTTCTCGCCGCGCAGGAGGCCGGGTTGGACGTTGACGCCGGCGACTTGCGGGGCGGTGTGAGAGAGGCTATCGCCAACGCCGGTGGTCAACCGGACGAAGTCTTCCATGCGGCTCACCTGAACCGGCAGATGTCCAAGCTGGCCGAGAAGTTTCAGGAGCGGAACGGACTGGCCCCGGAAGGGGCGGGGAAGACCGGTCAGGGCGAGCCGGGGGCCGGGGATGAGGCCGGCGCTGGTGCGCCGCCGGATCAACAGGGGTCGGCAAACCAGGGGTCCGGCGGGAATGGAGGTCAGTCCGGGGAGGGTGGCGGCCGCGGAGGCGGTGGCCAGCGCGGACCGGGCCGTGATCATGGACAGCCTTCCGGCGCCGCGGGATCCGGAACTGATACCGACGTGGGCGGCGTCCAAGACCCGGGCTCAAGTGGCGGGTATGATCAGGATCCGGCCGGTAGCGGGGACCCGGGTCAAGATGAGGGAAATCCGGGCAACGGAGTTGGAGGAGGTTCAGGGGGAGGGGAGTAGAGGAGTCGGGGGCCTTCCGGAGAACCGGGCGGCAACGCCGGCAGGGCAGGCAAGGGAGGGTCCCACGTGCGTCGGCCTCGATGCGGCGATCGCCGGATTGGCTCGGTCCGGTTCGTGCCATTGGTGTTCTTCCTGTCTTTCCTCGTCTCCACGATCATCATCCCTCTGGACTGGCCTTCCCCCAGCCGGGCGGCGGCGTCGAGCGGCGCCCTGGTTCGAGTCGGCCTCGCGAGAGAAGAACCCGCCGCCAGCCTTGGCGCGCGGGGGCAGGCCATCATTTATGACTCAGCGGGCTCGCTCCTCACCTTCCTTCAGGGTGAGGAAACCTTCGCGGCCGGGGCGGGCAACACTGTTTCCCTTCCGGGTTTCGGACTCGTTCCGGGCCCTCTTGTCGTTAGGGCGGCGGCGAGTGGCGACCCAGCCACCCCGGACTTTGTCACTGTCGACGGTCATCCATACCGGGGAGAACTTGAGGTCTTCGCCCGCGACGGACTCTTGACGGTCGTGAATGTCATCCCCCTGGAAGACTACCTACTCGGCGTTGTTCCGCGCGAGATGCCGGCCGGTTTTCCGGCGGAGGCCTTGAAGGCCCAGGCCGTGGCGGCCCGGACCTACGCCCTTTACACCCAGGCCGGCCGACTCTACGCCGCGAGCGGCTACGATCTTGTCCCGACAACCGCCTGCCAGGTCTACGGTGGTGTCGAGGCGGAAAGCGAGTCGACCACCGCGGCGGTGAGAGCCACGGACGGAGAGGTCATCACCTACAACGGCTCGCTCATCGGGGCGTTCTTCCACTCCACCTCCGGCGGGCACACCGAGAGCGTGGAGTTTGTCTGGGGCTTCCCGTGCCCGTACCTCAAGGGGGTGCCCGATTCCGACCAGGACTCACCTCACTATATCTGGTCGGTCGCCTTCACCGCGGACGACCTGTCCGCTAGGCTTGAAGCGGCCGGCTACGGGGTCGGCCGGATCTACGCCCTGGGAGGGGTCACCCCCCAGGGGCCTGGCGGGCGCTACCTGGACAGCGTTGTCACTGGTAGCGACGGAGAGGTCCGTCTGCGGTCCGAGAAACTGAGATCGGTCCTCGGGCTACGCAGTACCCGCTTCGCGGTCGTGGCCGAGCGGGAGCGGGTGGAGAATGTCACCCGGCCACTGAGTTCGGGAAGCCTCGTCGCGATCAACGCCGAGGGCGCGGTCGCGCCGATCCCGACCGGCGCTCTAGTGGCTCTCGGCGCGGGCTATGCTTACCCCCTCCGCTCGCCCGAACTGTGGGTTTCGGCCCCGGTCCGGGTTCCGGCGTCCTTCACCCTCAATGGCCAGGGCTGGGGTCATGGCGTGGGCCTCTCCCAGTGGGGCGCCCGCGGATTGGCTCTCCAGGGCCTGGACTACCTGGGGATTCTGACCCACTACTACACGGGGGTCACAGTGGGAAATCTCCCCTAGAGAACCCCCCGACCCTTGCCCAAGGGGTGGTCGTCTGAGGACGGACGCATTCGACTACCATCTGCCGCCGGAGTTGATCGCCCAGGCGCCGGTTGAGCCGCGCGACGGGGCACGCCTTCTCGTCCTTGCCCCGAGCCGGGCCGGCCCTGGCCCGGGTCTACTCGAGCATCGCCGCTTCCTCGACCTCCCGGACTACTTCGAGTCCGGGGATCTCCTTGTCTTGAACGAGACCCGCGTTCTTCCGGCTCGTCTCTTCGGGTCTAAGTCGGGCAGCGGAGGCAGGGTCGAGGTCTTGCTCCTGCGCCCGATGGCCGGGGAGGCCCCCCTGGACCGGACGGGCGCCCCAGCCGGGGAGGCCCCCCTGGACCCGACGGGCGCCCCAGCCGGGGAGGCCCCCCTGGACCCGGCCGAGAGTTGGGAGTGGGAGGCCCTCGTCCGGCCCGGCCGACGCGTCCAAACCGGAACGGAGCTGCTCTTCGACCCACCGCCCGCCCGGACCGCCGGAGCCGGATCCGACGAGGTCCGGTCCAGGCCCCGCGAGACTCAGATCTGTCCCCGTCTTTCCGGCCGGGTCGTCGGGCGAACTTCGGCCGGCGGGAGACGTATCGTCTTCCGCCCCGGACAGGCGGGTGAGACTTTCGCCCGGATCATCGAGGCCCTGGGTCAGCCGCCCCTACCACCCTACATCACCCGGCCCCTGACCGATCCCGAACGCTACCAGACGGTTTTCGCCCGTGTGCGCGGTTCTGCCGCCGCCCCGACCGCCGGTCTCCACTTCACCCCCAGAATCCTGGAGAGCCTCAGGCAGAAGGGGGTGAGCCAGGCCATGGTTACCCTCCACATCGGCCTCGACACCTTCCGGCCGGTGCGGGAGGAGGAGGTCGAGAACCACCGCATGCACAGCGAGTGGTACGAGGTCCCGCCTGAGACGGCTCAGGCCATCGCGGCCTGTCGCGCTCGCGGCGGCCGGGTTGTGGCTTGCGGCACGACCGTCGTGCGGACGTTGGAGTCCGCGGCCGACCCGGGCGGCTCGGGGCTGGTGCGAGCGGGCAGCGGCAGGACCCGGCTCTTCATCTATCCGGGTTACTCCTTTGGAGCGGTCGACGCCATCCTGACCAACTTCCATCTCCCGCGGTCAACCCTGCTCATGCTCGTCTCGGCCTTCGGCGGCCGCGAGAGGGTCCTGGCCGCCTATGAGGAAGCTGCCCGGCTAGGGTATCGCTTCTACAGCCTGGGCGACGCGATGCTTGTTTTTCCGCCGTCGGGCGGATCGTGGGCCACCAACCGAACCCTGGGACGGAGTTGACCTCGTGGGTCCGCGACTAGCTTTTGAACTGGAGGCCGGCGGCGATTCCGGCCGAGAGAGGGCCGGTGTTCTGACCACGGCCCACGGCCGGGTCCGGACTCCCGTTTTCATGCCCGTCGGCACCCAGGGATCGGTCAAGGGTCTGGCCCCACGGGAACTCCTTGAGGTGGGAACCCAGATCATTCTGGCCAACACCTATCACCTCCACCTCCGCCCCGGAGAGGAGACGGTGGGCCTGGCCGGGGGGCTTCACGTTTTCATGGACTGGTCGGGTCCAATCCTAACCGATAGCGGCGGCTATCAGGTTTTCAGCCTGGCCCGGCTCAGGAAGGTCACCAACGAAGGCGTTCACTTCCGGTCCCACATCGACGGCTCGGAGCGTTTCCTCTCGCCGGAGAAGGCCATTGACATCCAACTCGTCCTTGGCGCCGACGTGATGATGGTCCTGGATGAGTGTCCGCCGTCGGACGCCGATCGCGCGGCTATTGGCGAAGCGGTCCGGCGAACCCTAAACTGGGCCGGCCGCTGCCGGGCGAGGGTCGACCTGGCCGAGGGGGAGGGGGCGCTACGGTCCGGCCACGGCCTTTTCGGCATCGTGCAGGGTGGCGTTTTCCCCGACCTGCGGCGGGAGTGCGCCTCGGCCCTGGTGGAGTTGGGGTTCGACGGTTACGCCATTGGCGGGCTCGGTCTGGGAGAATCCAGAGAAGAGATGCTGACCGCCGTGGAGGTCACCACGGCCTGCCTGCCGGCGGATAGGCCCCGGTACTTCATGGGCTTGGGCACGCCCAGGGAGATCCTGGCCGCGGTAGCGCGGGGTGTGGACATGTTCGATTCCGTTCTCCCGACTCGCCTGGGGCGGCACGGCACGGTCATGACCCGCCGCGGCAACGTGGTTGTCCGCAACGCCCGCTACGCCCGGGACTTCGGACCACTGGAGGAGGGTTGTGATTGCTACGCCTGCCGCCACTTCACGCGAGCCTACGTGCGGCACCTCGTCGCGGCCGGGGAAATCCTCGGTCTTCTGCTCTGCGCCCACCACAACCTCCGCTTTCTCCACCGGCTGACGGCCGAGGCCCGGCAAGTGATCGTCGAGGGACGGTTCAGGGAGTGGTCGGCGGAGTTGATCTCGGGCCTGGGCTAGGGGTCTCCCGGCTTCGAAGGGTATGCTAGTGTGTGGATGATGGTTGATCCTAGAAGGGTTTGCGCCAGCCGTTGCCGAAGCAGCCTAGGCACTTAAGTTGCTCGATGAAGGAGGACGTCTTTTGCCCACCGATCTCAATCAGATTCTTTCCTTGCTCTTCCCGTTCCTCATCGTCATCGCGGTCTTCTACTTCCTCATCTGGAGACCTCAGTCCAACGAGCAGAAGAAGAGGAAGGCCATGCTCGAAGCCGTCAAGAAGGGCGATGAGATCGTCACCGTCGGCGGCATCCATGGCGCCGTCGTCGTGGTGAAGAAGGATTCGTTCATCATAAGGATAGGCGAGAAGACCGAAGTGGAGATAGACCGGAGCGGCATCGGCAGCGTCCGCGGCTAGGCCGAAGGGGCCTTTTCGCGGAACGCGGCGCCATCGCGGGGTGAGCGTCTGCCCGAACCAGCCGCGTCCGGCCGTTCTTTTGCCAGGAGGAGAAACGACGAAATGAATACCGTAGCCGGGGCGGGTCCCGGAACGCAGGCTGAAAGAGAGTCGGACCCGCCCGTCAGCGTCAAGCGTGAGTGGTGTAAGGCCTGCGGTATCTGCGTTGAGTTCTGCCCCAAGAAAGTGTTCGACTCCGACGAGGAAGGCCGTCCCATCATCTCCCACCCCGAGGCCTGTAGCCTGTGCCGGATCTGCGAGCAGCTTTGCCCCGATTTCGCGGCCAGGGTCCGGAGGGAAGACCGTGCCCAGCGGAACTGACCGTCCGGTTCTCATGCAGGGCAACGAGGCCTGCGCCAGGGGCGCTCTCGCGGCCGGAGTCCGGTTCTTCGCGGGCTACCCGATCACGCCGTCGTCGGAGATAGCGGAGATCTTGGCCGAGGTCCTGCCGGGCGTGGGCGGAAGGTTCATCCAGATGGAGGATGAGATCGCCAGCTTGGCGGCGGTCATTGGCGCCTCGCTGGCCGGGGTCAAGTCGATGACAGCCACGAGTGGCCCGGGCTTCTCCTTAATGCAGGAGAATATCGGCTACGCGGCCATGGCCGAGATCCCCTGCCTCATCGTCCAGGTCCAGAGGGCGGGTCCCAGCACAGGCCTGCCGACCTCTCCGGCCCAGGGCGACGTGATGCAGGCCCGCTGGGGGACCCACGGCGACCACCCCGCGGTGGTTATGGCGCCCTCCTCGGTGCGGGAGACCTTCGACCTGACCGTCGAGTGCGTCAACTGGTCCGAGAGGCTGCGCCTGCCGGTCATCCTGCTCACGGACGAGGTCGTGGCCCACATGCGCGAGAACGTCACTCTGCCGGGTCCCGGTGAGTTGGCCGTCTACGAACGGCCGAGGCCTGAGTTACCGCCCGGCGATCCCGCATTCTTGCCCTACAAGCCCGGTCCCGACGAGGTCCCGCCCATGGCCGGCTTCGGCCGCGGCTACCGCTACCACGTCACCGGTCTGCACCACGATCAACGAGGCTATCCAATCCACGAGGGGCACGAGGCGGGTGAGCTGACCCGGCGTCTGTGTCGGAAGGTTGAGCGGCGGCGGTCTGAACTCGAGCGTGTGGAGTGGATCGGGCCCGGCGGCGCCCGCGGACCCCAGCCACCCCCCGGTTGGCCGCCCGCGGGACGGCCGGCCACGGTGGTAGTGTCCTACGGTTCCACGGCCCGCGGCGCCGAGGCCGCCTGCGAGTTGGCTAGAGAGGATGGGCGAGAGGTTGCCCTCCTGCGTCTGGTGACGCTCTGGCCGTTTCCCGATGCCGCCTTGGCCAAGGCGGCTGAACTGGTCGGCGGCTCGGGAGAGATCCTGGTGGTGGAAATGAACCTCGGCCAGATCTTCCTCGAGGTTACCCGGGTCGCCGCCGGCCGGACAGCCGTCCGGCACTTCGGCCGGGTCGACGGGGAGCTTATCACCCCCGAGGAGATAGCCGCGGTGATACCGCGATCGAGGGGGACCCGCTAGTGTCCAGACCCCAAGCTGACGAGGCCTTGACCCTTTCCCTGCTGCGAGCCGATCGTTTTCCCCACATCTGGTGTTCCGGTTGCGGCCATGGCATCGTCCTGTCAGCTCTGGTCCGGGCTCTGGCGATCAGGATCGAGGCCAAGGAACTCGACCCCAAGGATGTGGTCGTCGTCTCCGGAATCGGCTGCGCGGCCCGGGCGGCCGGCTACCTCAACTTCGACGGAGTCCACACGACCCATGGCCGGGCGATCGCCTTTGCCACAGGTATCAAGCTGGCTCGCCCGGAGCTCAAAGTGATCGTGATCACCGGCGACGGCGACCTGGCCGCCATCGGCGGGAATCATTTCATCCATGCCGCCCGCCGGAACATCGGGCTGGCCGTGGTTTGCTTCAACAACTCCATCTACGGCATGACCAGCGGTCAGTACTCTCCGATGACTCCGAGGAAGGCGAAAGCCACCACGGCGCCTTACGGTCACATCGAGAAGCCGTTCGATCTTTGCGAGCTGGCCCTCGCTTGCGGGGGCACCTACGTCGCTCGCGGAGCGGCCTACTTCGCCGCCAAGCTTACGGACTACGTCCTGGGCGGGCTGGACCACAGAGGTTTCGCCTTCATCGAGGCCGTGAGCCAGTGCCCCACTTATTTCGGCCGGCGGAACAGCATGTCCGGGGGTGTGGACATGCTGCGCTGGCAGAAGGAGAACGCGATTTCTCTGGATCGCGCCACCGCCTCCACACCGGAGGAGCTGTCGGGCAAGTTCAGGGTCGGGGTGTTCCGCGACGTGAGCGAGCCCGAGTACACTGAGGAGTACGGTCGGATCATGGAACTCGCCAGACACAAGGCAGCGGGGGAGGGTAAATGAGCGGGTCCTGGGAAGTGCGGCTGTCCGGCAAGGGCGGGCAGGGTATCATCTTCATCGGCATCGTCCTGGCCGAAGCCGCGGTCATCGAAGGTCTGAACGTTGTCCAGAGCCAGGTCTACGGACCAGAGTCGCGCGGAGGAGCGAGCAAGGCCGAAGTCATTATCAGTGAGAACCCCATCAGCTACCCCAAGGTCACTCAGCCCGACGTGGTCCTGGTCATGAGCCAGGAGGCCGCGGACCGGTACGCCGCGAGCGTCAAGGAGGGAGGTCTTCTTGCCGTCGACAGTCTTCACGTCGAGCGTCTGCCCGAGGTCAGGGCCAGGGTAGCCCGGGCCGCGGTGAGTGGCGTCGCGCGCGATGAGTTGGGGAAGGAGCAGGTGGCGTCGGCCGTGGCGGCCGGTTTCTTGGTCGGCCTTACCGGCATGGTTACGGTGGATGCCTTGCGGCAGGCTATTGTCGCCCGGGCCCCCGCGGGAACGACCGATCTTAACGTCAGGGCCATGGAGGCGGGGCTAAGGCTGGCCCGCCGGCAGGCAGGCGCTAGTGGAAGGTAGGACCACGATGTGCGTTAGGAGGAGATTCCGTTGTCGGAAGAGACCCTCAATCCTTTCTTGATTGCCCAGAAGCAGGTTCGCGAGGCGGTCACCGAACTCGGTCTACCGGATGCCGTGTACGAGATCCTTAAGCAGCCCCTGCGTGTTCTCGAAGTTGCCATTCCCGTGGTCATGGACGACGGGCGGGTCCAGATCTTCATGGGCTACCGCTCCCAGCACAATGACGCCATCGGCCCGGCCAAGGGTGGGCTGCGTTTCGCTCCTGGAGTCACCGTCGACGAAGTCAAGGCTCTCTCGATGTGGATGACCTTCAAGTGCGCCACTCTCGGCCTGCCCTACGGCGGCGGCAAGGGCGGCGTGATCTGCGATCCCAAGAAGCTTTCCAGCCGTGAACTCGAGGCCCTATCACGCGGTTACATCCAGGCCGTTTCCCAGATTGTCGGCCCGGACAAGGACATCCCGGCCCCCGACGTCTACACCAACCCGCAGATCATGGCCTGGATGGTCGATGAGTTTAGTCGCATTCGCGAGCACAACGCTTTTGGACTCATGACCGGCAAGCCTCTAATCATTGGTGGTTCGGCCGGCCGGGGCACGGCCACCGGACGCGGTTGCGTCATCGTCGCGGCGGCGGCGGCGAACAAGCTCGGCATCGACATCAAGAAGGCCAGGGTCGTCGTAGAGGGTTTCGGCAACGCCGGCAGCGTGGCGGCCGAAATCATCAGCGAAATGGGCGCCACTGTCATCGCCTGCAACGACTCCACGGGCGGCATCCACAGCTCGCGGGGTCTTGACGTCAAGGCCGTCATCGCTCACAAGCAGAAGACCGGATCGGTCCAGGGCTTCCCGGGGACCGTGCCGGTGACGAACGAGGAACTCCTCCAACTTGAGTGCGACATCCTCATCCCGGCTGCCCTCGAGAACCAGATCACCGAGACGGTCGCCCGGGGCGTGAAGGCCAGGATTGTCAGCGAGGCCGCCAACGGCCCGACCACACCGGAGGCCGACGCCATTCTTTCCGGAAAGGGCGTTCTGGTCCTGCCCGACGTCTTGGCCAGCGCCGGAGGCGTGACCGTCTCCTACTTCGAATGGGTCCAGAACCTCATGAGCTACTACTGGACGGAGAAGGAGGTCCACGAGAAGCTCACCGTTATGATGAACCGGGCCTTCGAGGCCGTCTACCAGATGCACGAGCAGAAGAGGGTCACGATGCGCCGGGCCGCTTTCATGGTGGCGGTCAGCCGCGTGGCGGAGGCCATGAAGGTCCGCGGCTGGTTGGACTAGCGGCGGCGACGGTCGCCGGGCCGGGGGACGGCGGTCGGGGCTCCGACTCGGCCTTAACGAACAGAGGTCCGGGGAACGGCGTCCCGGACCTCTTGGTTCGTAGGCGGCCCCCGCCGGGCAGCGGCCAACGGGCGCCTTTTGGGCAGCGGCCAACGGGCGCCTTTTGGGCAAGGGTAATTACCAGCGGCGTAGAAAAGGCGAAGGGCTCGGAGAGGAGTGGTCTCGTCGTGACGCCCGACAGCCTCGGGGATGCCCGGCGACACTGGGAAAGGGAGACTCTGGCCAAAACCCTGGCCCGGTTTCCGGAGCGGGAGGGGAAGTTCGAGACCTTGTCCGGCCTGGAGATCGATCGTCTCTACACCCCGCTCGACGGGGAGGGGCGTGGCTACGGCGAGGAGATCGGCTTTCCCGGGGAATTTCCCTTCACGCGCGGCATTCAGCCGACCATGTACCGCGGTCGCCTCTGGACCATGCGCCAGTACGCGGGGTTCGGGTCGGCGTCGGAGACTAACCGTCGGTTCAAGTACCTCCTGGAGCAGGGTCAGACCGGGCTGTCCGTGGCCTTCGACCTTCCGACGCAGATAGGCTACGACTCCGACGACCCCCTGGCCGAGGGCGAAGTGGGCAAGGTCGGCGTGGCCATCGACACGCTGGCCGACATGGAGACCCTCTTTGACGGCATCCCCCTGGCCAAGGTTTCGACCTCGATGACCATCAACGCTCCGGCTTCGATTCTCCTGGCCATGTACGCCGTTGTGGCCGAGAAGCAGGGCGCGCCTCTGGACAAGCTTTCCGGCACGATCCAGAACGACATTCTCAAGGAGTACGTGGCCCGAGGAACCTACATCTTTCCGCCGGAACCGTCGATGCGCCTGGTCACCGATCTCTTCGCCTACTGCGCCGAGTCGCTCCCGGTCTGGAACTCCATCAGCATCAGTGGCTATCACATCCGGGAAGCGGGATCCACCGCCGTCCAGGAGGTCGCCTTCACCCTGGCCAACGGAGTGGCCTACGTCCAGGCGGCCAAGCGGGCCGGGCTCGACGTGGATACCTTCGGACCGCGTCTGTCGTTCTTCTTCAATGGCCACATCGACTTCCTCGAGGAGGTCGCCAAGTTCCGGGCGGCGCGTCGTCTCTGGGCCCGCTTGATGCGTGACCGGCTGGGGGCCAAGGACCCGCGCTCGTGGATGCTGCGTTTCCACACTCAGACGGCCGGATCGAGTCTAACCGCCCAGCAGCCGCTGAACAATGTGGTTCGAACCGCCCTGGAGGCTCTGGCCGCCGTGCTCGGAGGCGCCCAATCCCTCCACACCAACTCTTTCGACGAGGCCCTGGCCTTGCCGAGCGAGGACTCCGTTAGGGTGGCCCTCCGCACCCAGCAGATCATCGGCCACGAGAGCGGGGTCGCCGACTCGGTCGACCCACTCGGCGGCGCCTACCTCATCGAAAGCCTTACCGACCGGATCGAGGCCGAGGCCCTGCGCTACATCGACGAGATTGATCGGCTGGGCGGGGCGGTCGCGGCCATCGAGAAGGGTTTCGTTCAGAAGGAGATCGAGGACAGCGCCTATCGCTACCAGCGCCTGGTTGAAGAAGGTCGCCGGACGGTGGTCGGGGTCAACGCCTTCCAGGTCGAGGACGAGAAAATGCCGCCGCTGCTCGAGGTCGATCCGGAAGTCGGCCGACGGCAGATGGCGACCTTGTCCGAGGTGAGGGCCGGCCGAGATGCCAAGGCGGTGACGTCGAGCCTGGAAGCCCTCCGGGAGGCGGCTGTCGCCACCGATGCGGCGCTCATGCCCCGCATCGTCGATGCCGTTAGGCGCTACGCGAGTCTGGGGGAGATATGCCACGTTCTGCGCGGGGTCTTTGGCGAGTACGCCGGGGCGGGCCGGTGAGGCAGACCGGCCCGGCGAAGGATGCGGGGTCGGGCGCGGGTTAGAGCGAAAGAAGGTGTCGAGCGTGGCTCGCAGTGGTCCGATAAGGGTGATCGTGGCCAAGCCGGGTCTCGACGGTCACGACCGGGGGGCGAAGGTCGTGGCCAGAGCTCTGCGTGACGCGGGCATGGAAGTTATCTACACCGGACTTCGTCAGACTCCGGAGCGGATCGCCGAAGCGGCCTTGGACGAGGACGCCGACGTCGTCGGCCTTAGTTCCTTGTCTGGGGCTCACCGGGTTCTCTTCCCGCGGGTCGTGGACGAGCTCAGAAAGCGGGGCCTTGGTGACGTCATCGTCATCGGCGGCGGGATAATCCCCGCGGGGGACGCTCCCGCTCTCATCCAGGCGGGGGTGCGGGCCGTCTTCGGTCCCGGGTCGCCGACGTCCGAGATCGCCGAGTTCATCCGGGGAGCCGTTAAGGAACGAAGAGGCTAGACCAGGAAGAGTCATTTCGCTGGGAGGGGTGGGGATGATGAGAGTCGACCACATCGGGATCGCCGTGCGAGACATCGAGGCCGGCCAGAGATTCTACACTGAGGTCTTGGGCCTCAAGATCGCCGCGCTCAAGAACACGGCTGACCTCAAGATCGCATTCATCCACGCGGGAGAGACTGAGATTGAGCTTCTGGCCCCCGTCGGGACGACCGGCGCCGTGGCCAAGTTCCTTGAGACCCGGGGCGAGGGAATCCATCACCTGGCCTTCGCCGTACCGGACATTGAGGCGGCTCTAGCCAAGGCTAAGGCGGCCGGATACGCTCTCATCGACGAGAAGCCACGCCCGGGCGCGGGCACGCCCAAGATCGCCTTCCTGCACCCCAAGAGCTTGAGCGGTGTCCTGGTGGAGCTTTGCCAGCACGACGAAGTCTGACCGCCCCGCCCGATCCGGCCGGCCGGCCGGGACCGGGCCACGGCAGGGGGGATCGCTCTCGATGGTAAGCGACAAGCTGGCCGCGCTGGGTGGGCGGCTGGAAGAGATCCGGGCCGGAGGCGGACCGGATCGGGTAGGTAAGCAACATGCGAAGGGCAAGCTGACGGCCAGAGAGCGGCTCGACATCCTTTTCGACTCCGGCAGCTTCGTCGAGATCCAGACCTTCGTCAGCCACCGCTGCCGGGATTTCGGCATGGACCAGGAGCAAGCGCCGGGGGAGGGCGTGGTCACGGGCTACGGTCTCGTGGATGGACGCCCGGTCTACGCCTTCGCTCAGGATTTCACGGTCATGGGCGGCGCCTTAGGGGAGATGCACGCGGCCAAGATCTGCCGGGCGATGGACCTGGCCCGCGCGGCCGGCGTGCCTTTCGTGGGTCTCAACGACTCCGGAGGCGCCCGCATCCAGGAGGGCGTCGACGCCCTCAACGGCTACGGCAACATCTTCTACCGCAACACGATCTCGTCGGGAGTCATTCCCCAGATCTCGGCCATCCTCGGTCCATGCGCCGGGGGCGCCGTCTACTCGCCCGGCCTGACCGATTTCGTCTTTATGGTCGGCGGGACCAGCCAGATGTTTATCACTGGACCCCAGGTCATCAAGTCGGTGACCGGGGAAGAGGTGAGCATGGAGGACCTCGGCGGTGCGGCGACCCACAACCGAGTGAGCGGAGTGGCCCACTTCTACGCCGCCGACGACAGGGCGTGCTTGACCATGATCAGGCGGCTCCTGGCCTACCTGCCCTCGAACAACATCGAGGATCCACCGCCGGCCCCGATGGCGGACAACCCGACGCGCACCCACGCGGCCTTGCGCGATGTGGTTCCGGCCGAAACGAACAAGGCCTACGATGTCCGCGACGTCATCCTGCCCATCCTCGATCTCGGAGACTTCTTCGAGAGCCAGGCCTTCTGGGCCGAGAACATGGTTACCGGCTTCGGACGGCTGGGCGGCCGGACCGTGGGCGTCATCGCCAACCAGGTCAAGGTTCTGGCCGGCTCCATTGACATCAACGCCTCCGACAAGGCGGCGCGTTTCGTGCGGTTCTGCGATGCCTTCAACATTCCCCTCCTGACCCTGGTGGACACACCGGGCTATCTGCCCGGCGCCTCTCAGGAGCACGGCGGCATCATCCGCCATGGGGCCAAACTGCTTTACGCCTACGCGGAGGCAACCGTGCCCAAGATCCAACTCATTCTGAGGAAGGCCTACGGCGGGTCCTACCTGGCCATGTGCTCGCGGGCCCTGGGGGCCGACATCGCCTTCGCCTGGCCGGGAGCGGAGATCGCCGTCATGGGCGCCGCCGGAGCGGTGGAAGTGATCTTTCGTGAAGAGATGAAGGCGGCCGAGGATCCGCGGAAGGCTCGCGAGGACCGTGTCGCCGAGTACCGGGAGCGGTTTTCTAATCCCTACGCGGCCGCGGCCCGCGGTTTCGTGGACTCCGTGATTGACCCGGCCGACACGCGCCCCGAGCTCATCAAGGCCTTCACGGTCCTGGCCAGTAAGCGAGAGACCCGACCGGCCAAGAAGCACGGGAATTTCCCGGTCTAGACGCGCATGAAGGGAGACGGAAACTTGCCCACCAGGCTCGCGGGCGGTGACTTCATTCCACCCCGTCATTTGGCCGTGATGGCCGCGGCCATCTCGGCCCACCTGGAGGCCGAAGCGACCGGCCGGGCGTCCGAGGCCGGGGATGTCGGCCTGAGGCCCACCCGCGGCCCGTGGCCTGATCGCCCGGGCGGCGCCGCCGGTCTGGGCTGGGCCGCGGTCGGCCGGCTGGAGAACATGCTGGGGCGTCAACAGTTGGCAACAAGGAGGGGAACTTCCCCGCGATGAGCACGCGCAGATATCGCGTCACCGTAGATGGGGAGACCTATGAGGTTGAGGTCGAGGAGTTGGCCGGCGCCGAGCCGGCTTTGGTGACCGAAGCAGGCCCGGCGGCTGCTTCTTCGGGGGCGCCGGCGCCGCCGCCGAGGGTCGCCGTAGGCCAACCCTTGGCCGTCCCGAGGGGGCGGTCTCCCGCGGGGACGGGTGGCCCCGCCCCGACTCGCTCGCCCACGGGCGGCGGAGAAGTAGTCAGGGCGCCCCTGCCCGGGATCATCCTGCGTGTCTCCGTGGCGACGGGACAGGCGGTCAAACACGGCCAGGTCATCGTTGTCCTGGAAGCGATGAAGATGGAGAACGAGATTGTCTCTCCCCGCGACGGCACAATCCGCGAGGTTCTGGTCGGCCAGGGCGTCACGGTCGCTGTCGGCGATCCGCTCGTGATCCTCGACTAGACCAAGACCGGCGGGGTCCCCGGACGGGCGCGGGGCATACTGGACCCATGAAGTTGTCTAGGCCGGCCTGGCCATCGCGGGAGGAGTTTCTCGAGGACCTGCGCACGATACGGAGACGCTTGGGGCGGTGGGTCCGCTCCTTGGCCGCGGCGACGCGCCGCGAGTACGGCGGTCTGGACCTAGTCGAGATGGCCCGGCGTCTCCGGCGCGAGGTGTTTGAAAACCCGCGCGCGGGCAGGGCGCTCTACGGTCTCACCGTAACGGCCTGGGCCGCTTTCATCGTCTGGGGCCGCTTTCTCGTGCCCCTGGCTACAGCTCCCTACTTCCGCCCCGAGACTCGCTTCCAGGTGATCGGCTTTTTCGAGAACGGGACCGGCCCGCAGTTCGTCGACTCCTGGCCGACTTTCCAGCGCTATGCCGACCTGTTCGACGTGGTCTCTCCCTTCTGGTACTCTGTCGACTCTTCGGGGAAGATTGTCGGTGACGGCTACCGCCCCGAGGTTGTCAATCTGGCCCGGTCGCGGGGAATCAGAGTCATTCCCCTGGTCACCAACCTCAAGCAGAGCTCGGGCAACGGCTTTGACGCCATTCGGACCGCCTCGGCCCGGGCCAAGACGGTGGAGAATCTCTCCAACCTCGTCGCCGCCAGGAACTACGATGGTCTTAATCTTGGCTACGAGCTCCTGCCACCGGAGGCCCGCGATTCCTACTCGGCTTTCGTTACCGCTCTCGGCGGCGCCCTCCGCGGTCAGGGGCGAACCCTGCTCGTCTCGGTTTTCCCGGACGTGGAAGTCTCGCCGGCGGTGAGCGGGTTCTTCGACTACCGGGCCATCGGCCAGGCGGCGGATGGCATCATCCTCTTGGTCTACGATTTTCACTACTCGGCCACCGATCCCGGACCGGTGGCGCCTTTGCCGTGGGCGGAAGCCGGCGTGGACAGCCTTCTCGGTTACGTGTCGCCCGGAAAGGTCATTCTTGGGGTGGGGAGTCATGCCTACGATTGGCCGACAGCGTCCGAGAACGGGATCGCCGAGTACCTGTCCGCGGCGACAGCCCTGGCCCGGGCCCAGGCCGAAGGGGTCCCCGTGCACTTGGATCCGGCCAGCCGCCAGTCTTTCTTCACCTACGTCTCCTCGACCGGGATCAAGCGGGAAGTCTGGCTCCAGAACGCCCAGCATCTCGCGGACAAGGCCGCCCTAGCCAGAGCCAAGGGGCTTTCCGGACTGGCGGTTTGGCGACTTGGCTTCAGCGAAGACGGCGCCCTCGACTTGCTGGCCGAGACCCTGGGGCGCCGGATCGACCGGGCGGGGCCGTAGGCCCGAAGCAACGGACGGCAGGCGGGGCTCAGGAGGGCTGGCTCTTCTGTCCCGTCGGCCCGTGCATCAACTGGCCGGACAGCCGGATCTCCCCGTGCTTCTCTTCCCACTGGCGGATGGACTCGGTCAAGATCTGGGCCACGACCTTGGCCATCTGAGGGCTCATCACCAGATGACAGCTTACGGTGCTCTGATCGGCCGGCGCGCTCTTCACCCCGGCCTCCAGCACAACGTCGAAGGGCGTGGCGTAGATGTTGGCGTGATTGGTGTAGAAGCGGGGAAAGACCGGCTTTACGTTTTCGTCCAATTGAAGCGCCTCCCTGGTCCCCAGGAGTTCGGAGCGAGACCTGGAACCCCGGGGCATAGCTTAGGCCTTTGCCGGAGAGTTCGGCCCGGCCGCGCGCCAACCTCCAAGGGCTCACACATTCGCTGTCCGCGCGCCCGCTTCCGACGGCCGGGAGGGAAGGGGGGTCTCTCGCCGAATAGGACGGCAAATTGCTGGAGGGGGTGGGCTGGATGAAGGCCCTCAACTTCTACTCTACGGTTTACCACGGCAACATCCTCACCCAGAAGAAGAGCTGCACGATCCGCCTGGGAGACAAGACCAAGAAGTACCATGAGGGGGACGTTGTCCTCATCACCTACGGAAACCGCTTCGAGCCCAGGAGGCGGCTCTTCGAAGCCGTTCTCGACCTGGTCGAGGTTAAGCCGGTCTCCGAGCTCTCGGTTCGAGACATTAGCGGCGAGAACCAGGATATGCGCGGTGTCGACGATGTCCTGGATTTCCTGGGTAAGGTCTACGGCCGGACGATCGGTCCGGAGGAATCCGTCACGGTCATCTATTTCTCCTGCGTCGAAGATTGACCCGAGGTGACTATCTCGCCTGGTTTACCGGACAAGGCCGAGTTGCGGCGGGTTTTTCTTGGTCTTCGCTTGGGTCTTGGCAACCTGGCTTCCGCCCTTGGCGCCGAGGCGCAGGAGCGTCTCCTCGGGCAAGCCGTGTTCAACGAAGCCCGGGCCGTCATGGTCTACCTGGCTTTCCGCGGTGAGGTTCCCACCTCACGGATCATGGAGGAGGCCCTGGCGGCGGGGAAAGTTGTCTGCGCCCCCGTGACCCTTGTAACGGAGCGGCGGCTTCTTGCCCTTCGCCTGAGGGGCGGCTTCGCGGAACTTCGCCCGGGGCCTTACGGCATCATGGAGCCCGACCCATCCCGGTGCGAGCCCTTCGCGGTCGGGGGTCTCGATCTGGTCGTCGTCCCCGGGGTAGCCTTCGACGCCGCCGGCGCCCGGCTCGGCTACGGTGGCGGCTACTACGACCGCTTCCTGACGGGGGAGGCCATCTCCGCGGCGAGGGTGGCCCTGGCTTTTGAGGTCCAGATCTCGCCTGAGCCATTGCCCCTGGACCCCTACGACGCTCAGATGGACTTGGTCTGCACGGAGAAGCGCATCATACGGGGCGTGGGCCGGGAGCGGGAGACGGCGCGCCAGCGGGGAGAGTGGGGCGATGGTTGAGGCGTCGGGTCCTCTTGCGGCCGTGCTGGAGTACGTCCGGCGAAGCCGCGGGCTGTTTGCCGACCAACTGGCGGCCCTGTGCCGGACAGAGAGCGTCTCGGCGACGGGGGCCAGTCTTGGTCCCACGGCGGAGGCTGTAGCCGGCCTTCTCCGCGCCGCGGGGGTCGAGACCTCGCTCCAGGGATCGCGGGGTCAGCCCATCGTTGTCGGGCAGGCCCGGGGTCAATCCGACCGGACCATCCTCTTCTACAATCACTACGACGTCCAGCCACCCGATCCGCTGGGGGAGTGGGCTTCACCGCCCTTTCAGCCCACGACGCGGGACGGACGCCTTTTCGCCCGCGGCGTGGCCGACGACAAGGGCAACCTCCTGGCCCGCATCCAAGCCGTGGCGGCCTGGACGCAGGCGGGTGGCGGTCTGCCCGTATCGGTTGTCTTCGTCTGCGAGGGCGAGGAGGAGACCGGCAGCCCGCACCTTGAGGAGTTTGTCCGGGCCAACGCCGACTGGCTGGCCAAGGTCGACGGTGTCGTCTGGGAGTCCGGCTACCGCGACGCCGCCGGACGCCCAACGGTCACCCTCGGCGTCAAGGGCATCTGCTACCTCGAACTCGTCGCTCGCGGAGCGCGGGCGGACATTCATTCCTCGCAGGCCACCCTGGTTCCCAACCCCGCCTGGCGCCTGATCTGGGCCCTAGCGACGATCAAGGACAAGGATGAGCACATCCTGGTCGATGACTTCTACGATGCGGTGCGGGCCCCGAGCCAGGCCGATCTTGAGCTCCTGAGGAGCATACCGGACACTAGCGCCGCCACGGCCAAGAGTCTCGGTCTGCCGGGCCTTCTCCTCGGGCTCAAGGGCCTGGAGGCCAACCGCCGCAACTTCTATGAACCGACGGCGACCATCTGTGGTCTCGTCTCGGGCTACACCGGGGACGGGGAGAAGACAGTCCTGCCCTCGCGGGCCGTGGCCAAGCTCGATTTCAGACTCGTTCCGGACCAGGATCCGGTGGAGATCGCCGCCCTGGTCAAGGCCCACCTTCGCCGGCACGGCTTCGGGGACATCGAGGTCAGAATCCACGCCGGGGAGCGTCCGGCCCGCACCGACCCGAGGTCGCCATTCG
>Ga0315268_10002489_pt1 | contig 20756 bp, 15 predicted proteins | sample C1_top_MG_FD_204535 | JGI IMG/M metagenome (GOLD analysis project Ga0315268, IMG submission 204535) | Sediment microbial communities from Yellowstone Lake, YNP, Wyoming, USA - C1_top | ecosystem: Environmental > Aquatic > Freshwater > Lake > Sediment | place: USA: Wyoming | collected 2017-08-01
TAACGCTTGAGATCGCGTGCCATTTCCTTGGCGTTTTGGTAACGTTTGTCCGGGTGTTTGGCCAGCGCCTTGAGTACGATAAAGTTAAGCGAATCGGGAATGTTTTGGTTAAATGCCTTGGGCGGGATCGGCTCGTCGTTCAGAATCTGGTACATGATGGCGCTGATATTTTCGCCCGAGAAGGGCGTTTTACCGGCGAGCATTTCATACAGCACCACGCCCAGCGAAAAAATGTCGGAACGGCCGTCCACGGCTTGCCCTACCACCTGCTCCGGCGACATGTATTTGGGCGAGCCCATCACCATCCCGGACACGGTGCGCGAGGCGGACGACATTTGCGCAATGCCGAAATCGGTGATTTTCACCAAGCCATTTTTCATCACCATCACATTGGCTGGCTTGACGTCGCGGTGCACGATGCCGTGCTCGTGGGCAAAGGCCAGGCCATCGGCGACTTGTGAGGTGATGTGGGTGACTTTCTCGATCGGTAACACCACGCCGGAATCGAGAATTTCGCGTAGTTCCTTGCCTTCCAGGAATTCCATGGCCATATAGGCCACGCCTTCGGTGCGGCCGACGTCGTACACGGTGACGATATTCGGATGATTGAGCTTGCCGGCGGATTGCACTTCGCGCTGGAAGCGTTTTTCAAAATTCGCCAGCTCTTCTTTGGAAAGATCGAGGTTGATGGTTTTGATCGCGACCGTCCGGTCGATGAGCGGATCGACGGCCTTATAAACGACGCCCATGGCGCCTTGACCAATTTCCTCGACGATCACGTAGCGGCCGAGTTTCTCGATGACCATGTAATTTAAGGAATATGCCGGCAAGTTGGGATACCTAAAGTAGTTTTTATCGGCAATCGTGTCAAGCTACTGAAGGGTCTGTTTGCCTCAAGTAGGCTGATGCGACGCTCGTTGAAGCGGGAGAGGGATACCAAGTTTGGCACAAAAACTGCTATTCTTAAGTAAAATCCCTTCAGGATATATTGTATTCTGACTACATGAACAAAAGTTAAATTATGCCACGAACGGCAACGGTAACATTTTAAAATGCATCATAATAAATCAAGCCTTCGGATACGCAGGGTGGGAGCGGGTGATCGATGAAACTCAAGCATGTACTGACCATTGCCAGTGCTACCGATGCCGGCCTGGTGCGAAATTTCAACGAAGACAGCGTGGCCGTGGATGAAGACTGCGGCCTTGTCGTGCTGGCCGATGGCATGGGCGGGTATAAGGCGGGGGATGTGGCGAGCGGGATGGCCACCATGATCATCAGCAATGAACTCAAGGGTAAATTCAACAAAGGTGTCGGAAAATCCAATGGAATGGACTTGGAAACGGCGTTGCTGCGCGATGCGGTGAACCGCGCCAACCAGGCGATTTACCATGCGGCGCACAACAAAACCCAATTTCAGGGTATGGGCACTACCGTGGTCATTACCTTATTTCGCGACAATATGGTGACCATTGCCCATGCCGGGGATTCGCGCTTATACCGCCTGCGTAACGATAAGTTGGAGCAGCTTACGGTGGACCATTCATTGCTGCAAGAACAGGTGCAATTGGGCTTGATTTCACCTGAAGACGCGCGGGTTTCACACAATCGCAACTTGGTGACACGCGCCTTGGGCGTCGCCCAGACGATAGCGGTGGATGTGCGCCAAGAGCGTTCCCAGCCTGGCGATATCTATTTGCTGTGCTCGGATGGCTTGAACGACATGGTGGACGATGCCGATATTGAATTGGCGATGGTGGCGATCAAGGAAAATATTCCCTTGCTGGTGCAGCAATTGGTGGTGATGGCAAACGACAATGGTGGCCACGACAATATCTCCGTCGCGGCAATTAAAGTTGAAAAGCCGTTTCCGCTACGCACCGGATTTTTTGCGCGCTGGTTCGGCGCTCACGCTTAGAGGGGGGTAATATGGCGAAATTGGTCTTGAGTATGAACGGTTCCGTGCTCGGTAATTTTTTTGTGGAGAAGGAACGCCTCTCCGTTGGACGCAAGGCCACTTGCGATATTCAGATCAACGACCAAGGCGTATCCAAGGAACATGCGGTGATTCTCACCGTGGGCAATGACCAGATACTGGAAGATTTAGGCTCCACCAATGGCACGCAAGTGAACGGGCAGACCGTCAAACGTCAGATACTACAAAACGGTGATGTGATCGAAGTCGGGCGTTATCGTTTGAAATACGTTAACCAAAAAGCCACGCCGGATATGGATTTCGACAAAACGCTGATGATCCCGGCGTTTGATCGAACCGCGCTCAAGCAAGAAGGCGCTGTCAGGGATGGCGCCGACACGCAGAGCATTTCCACTGCGATGACTAATGCCCGCAACGTCAAAACCGTGTTCCCGCTGGGCGCGGTGCGTGGCATCGGCGGCGAGGTCGCGGGACAAGAAATCGAGCTGGCGAAGCCTATCACCTCGCTCGGCAAACCCGGCGGTAGTGCGATTATCAGCCGTCGCCCGGCTGGTTATTTTATTACCCATGTTGCTGGCAAGAAATATCCCATCGTTAATGGGAAAAGCATTGGCGAGGCGCCGTTCCCGCTCGGTGATCTAGACCAAATCGAGGTGGGTATGGAAAAACTGCAGTTTTACTTAAAGTAGGTGTCTAAAGCGGCTGCGCTTCAAATACCCGTCCGTTATCGCTGCGGCTGTCCGGGCCGATGAGGTACAGATAGAGCGGCATCAAGCTTTCCGGCGGGACGAGTTGCGCGCGATTTTCCGCGGGGTGGCTGACTAAGCGTTGCGGTGAGCGTACCGGCCCGGGCACGATTGCATTCATGCGCAAGTGCGGATGTGGCGTTAGTTCTTCCGACCAGATTTTCACCAAGGTTTCCAATCCCGATTTCGATACCGCGAACGCACCCCAAAACGCGGCGGGCGTGTGCCCGTGTGTCTCCGAAGTGAAAATGACGGCGCTATCCGGTGCCCGGATCAAGAGCGGCAAACAGGCGCGCGTCAGCGCCGCCGGCGCGGCTAAATTGACGCGCAAAGTATCTAGCCATTGCTGCAACGGCTGCAGTGCCAGCGGTGTTAAGCCATCGAAGCGCGCGGCATTGTGTAAAATCCCGTCGAGCCGCCCGCACTGCCCGAAAATCGCTTCAGCCGTGGCTTTGAGCTGCTCATCGCTGGCTTGTGCGAGATCGAGTTTAAGCGCCATCGGTTCGGGGTAACCCGCATCCACGATCGCATCGTATGTCGCGTCGAGCCGTTTCTGGTTGCGGCCCAAGAGCAATACCGTAGCGCCGTGCTGAGCGTAGGCGAGCGCGGCGCAGCGGCCAATGCCTTGGCCGGCGCCGGTGACGAGGATCACGCGATCCTTTAGCAAATCGGGGGTAGGAGAATAATCCATGACATTTTTCTCAAGATTAAAGAGCGCGCATTGTATCTGGTTCCAGTTTTGTACGTGTGTGTAGCGATTTGTGTCAAGAATTCACCGCTAAAGGCGATAATCTCTCAATGTGACACCTGGATGCATCGCAGGGCGCATCTGAAATGGCCGGCATGAAAGTTGCTGAGTTCTTAGGGAGTCATAATATTATGGCTACACCACCAATCTTGTTTGATGATGGGGAATGCCATGTTGGAGTCACTTGTGAACGCAGAGCAACAGAATCTGTCAATTGGCAGTACCTATGACCTCGCCCTGGCTCTGGAAACGCAACCAACCGCGCCTTACTTGAAACTGGGGCGCCGCTTGCTCGAAGCCAAGGTGATTACCTCAGAACAATTGGCTAGCGCATTGGACATCCAGCGTCAGTTTCCGCAGAAAAAGCTGGGTACGATATTGGCGGAAATGGGGGTTGCTTCCCCGGATAACATCCATCTAGCCATAGCACGCTCACTCGGCGCACCCGTTGTGCACTTGGAAGATTTCGACATCGACACCAAAGCGCTCGCCTGCGTATCGGCAGAACTGGCGCGCACTTATCAAGTGATTCCGCTGATGCTGCACCAAGAACATTTGGTGGTGGCAATGGAAAACCTGCTTGACTTGGAAGCGGTTCATACGCTCCAGTTCATTTCTCAGCGCAACATCGAGCCGGTATTCGCGCCCCAGGCGGACATCAAACTGGCCATCAGTCAGCACTACGATTTTCAGGACCAGGAGCGGGAGCTCGAACAACTGCAATTGAGCGACTTCTATCACGAAGACGATAAGGAAGTTTGGCGCGAGGCAGAACGGTTGGCGAACGAAACACCAATCGTGAAGCTGGTAAATAGCATTTTGCTGGATGCGATTCATCACCGTGCATCGGATATTCATATCCGTCCCGGCAGCGAGCAGGTGGACTTGCTGTACCGTGTCGATGGCGTGCTGATTAACAAGCGCGCACTACAAAAAGGCCTACTACCGGCGATTGTCAGCCGTGTCAAAATCTTGTCTCAGATCAATATCGCGGAGCATCGACTCCCTCAGGACGGGCGTGCGCGCATGCTGGATGGCAGCAATATCATCGATTTGCGCATTTCCATCATCCCCTGCCAGCACGGGGAAAGCGTGGTGATCCGGATTCTCAACAAGGGTGAAGGATTACGCGCGCTCGACGACATCGGCTTCAGCGCGCGCGACAAGGTACGCTTCACCGATCTCATCAACCGCAGCTATGGCATCTTGTTGGTGACTGGCCCCACCGGCTCGGGCAAAACCACGACGCTCTACGCCGCGTTGCGCGAGGTGGCGCGGAGCAATCTCAACATCGTCACGGTGGAAGATCCGGTGGAATATGAATTCGAGCGCATGCGCCAAATTCAAATCCTGCCGGCGATCCATTTCGGTTTTCCGCAGGCACTGCGGCATATCCTGCGGCACGATCCGGATGTCATCATGATCGGCGAGATACGCGACCAGGAAACGTGCAAGATTGCGGTGGAAAGCGCGCTGACCGGACACTTGGTGCTGTCCACGCTGCACACCAACGATGCGCCGGGTGCGATCACGCGCTTGATGGAAATGGGCGTGGAGCCCTACCTGCTGAAATCGGCGGTAATCGGCGTGTTGGCGCAGCGCCTGGTGCGCCGCAATTGTCCTCATTGCCTCGCCGAGGAAACCATAGACCTGCATGTGCGCGAGCAGTTGGGGGTGACGGAGAACGAGAAATTTTATCGGGGACGTGGCTGCGAGCATTGCAATCACACCGGATACCATGGGCGGCTGGCGGTGTACGAATTGCTGGTGCTAGACGAGGCACTACGGGCGCAATGCGTGCCCGGTATCGCGAGCACTGAATTGCGCAAGACCGCAATCCAAGGCGGGATGACGCCGCTCACGGCCAATGCCATTGACCAGGCGCGACAGCGTGTTACCTCATTGGCGGAAGTTTACCACGCGTGCAGTAGCTGAACGTGGCGCGCGCTGTCGATACCACTGCGCACCGCAGCTTCCAGCGTGGCCGGATAATCCGAGGCAGTGTAATCGCCGGCGAGCCAAAGCCCCGGTAGCGGCGTTTTATTTTGTGGACGTTGCATATTCGGCGTGCAGGCAAAGGTGGCGCGCTTTTCCGCGATAACTTGTGTCCATTGCGGTGGACTAGGCAGCCCCAAGGCTTGCCGTAATTCATCGGTCACTTGCTCCGCTAATTCAGTATGACTCAATTTTTCATGCGCGCCTTCCGCGCTGATGACTACCGCCATTAAACCCGGTTGATGGGAGAGCGCACCGCGATCGAAGACCCATTGGCTAATCGTTTGCGTTAGCCCCAGCATGGGGAAGGGTAGGCGTAGCGCAGTATCGTATTGCAGGTAGACAGTATAGATCGGTTGATAGCGCAAGGCGCCGATTTGCTCGATAGGCGCTTGCAGCGGCGCAAGATGTCCGAGCAGGCTCGCGACTCGGAATGGCGGCACGGCGCAGATGACATGCGAGAAACTTTCCGCACCTTCTTCGTGGTGCAAGGTGAAGCCTTCTGCTTCTGCATCGACGCGTTGAATGCGTCGGTTGAGGCACAGGGTGCCGGCGCGCGCCTGCAGGTAACGCGCGGCGGCGTCGGGAAACAGGCCACCCAAATCGACGCGCGGCAGCAGCAGACGGCTGTCGTCGCGCGTGCCAAAAAAGGCATCGCGCAATACATTCACGAACACTTGCGCCGAGGCGCTGAGTGGTGGCGTATTGAGTGCGGCGAGGCACAAAGGGTGCCATAAGTAACCGTTTAGCGTGGTGCTTTGTCGATGCTGAGCGAGCAGGTTTGCGAGCGTGAGATCGGGCGCCACACGGAATTGCGCGCGCTTGAGTGCCGACAGAAAACGCATGGCGGCGAATTTATCGCGCAATGCTACGCCCCGGCTACGCAGCAGCCCCGCGGCCAAATGCCAGGGCGCGGGCAAATGTGCGGCTTGCAGGCGAAACCCAGGTTCGACGTGTAGCGTGAGCGGCGGGGCGTAACAAGCGTCGCCCACTGCGACGCCGACTTGATCCAATAAGCGCAGCGTTTCATGATACGCGCCAAGCAAAATATGCTGACCGTTGTCGAGCGCGAGCCCGTTAAATTCAACACGCCGCGCCCGGCCGCCGAGTTGCGCCGCGCTCTCGAATAGCGTGACCGGAATACGCTGCTCGGTCAGGGTAACGGCGGCGGCGAGTCCCGCCCAACCACCGCCGATGATCGCAATCAATAGCTGAACACCCAGGTGCGCCAAGCGATCCACAATTTGCGTAGAGGCGTGAGCGAAATGCGGCGATCAAGCACGGGGTAGCCATCGTTTTCAATTTCATTCAGCAATGTTTGATAGATCGCCGCCATCACTAAGCCGGGACGCTGATTGCGGCGGTCGGAGGCGGGTAATTCCTGCAAGGCCTGCTGATAGAAAGTACGGGCGCGCGCGACTTGGTGCGCCATTAAAGCGCGAAACGCCGCACTCGAATGGCCGGCGAACATATCGCTCTCTTGTACCCCGAATTGGGCCAGCTCATCTTGCGGCAGATAGATGCGGTTGCGCCGCGCGTCTTCACCCACGTCGCGAATGATATTAGTGAGCTGGAATGCCAGCCCCAGGTCGTGCGCATATTTCAGGGTCTTGCGCTCGCCGTAGCCAAAGATGGCGGCGGCGAGTTGGCCGACGACGGCGGCGACACGGTAGCAGTACAGTTGCAGCGCTTTGAAATCGGCGTAGCGCACGTGCTGTAAATCCATTTCCATGCCATCGATGATTTCTTCGAATTGCTCCCGCGCCAAATCGTAGGCGCGGATCGCTGGCAGCAGCGCCTGGCTCACCGGATGGCTGGGCTCGCCGGCGAAGGTGCGCGCCAGTTCCACGCGCCACCATTCGAGTTTGGTGCGGGCGAGCGCGGTGTCGCTGCATTCATCCGCGATATCATCGACTTCGCGGCAGAATGCGTACAATGCCGTGATGGCTTCGCGCCGTGCTTTGGGCAGAAATAGAAAACTGTAGTAAAAGCTCGATCCGCTTTGGGCGGCTTTGTTTTGGCAGTATGCAGCGGGAGTCATCGAGCACGCACTGCACGATAGAGCATATAGGGCCAATCGGAAGGCTTGAGCACCGGACGTGCATGAAACACATCGCCCTGCACGCCATGCAGTTTTTTCAAAATCCGTTCCCCTCCCATGATAATCAAGCGCATTTCCAGCCCGATGCGGCCATGGAGTTGCTTACCCAAGGGCGCGCCGGCTTGGAGCAGTTTGCGCGTGCGTTCGATTTGAAATTGCATGAACGGCCACCACAATCCGCCTGTTTCACCGCGTGCGAGTTGTTGCTCGGTGATGCCGTATTGTGCCAGTTCATCTTGGGGTAGGTAAATGCGTCCCTTTTGATAATCGATGGCGATGTCTTGCAAAAAATTGATGATCTGCAAAGCGGAGCAAATGCCGTCGGCGAGCGCAAGCTGGCGCGCATCGGTTTTGCGGTACAAATGCAGTAACAGCCGGCCGATGGGATTGGCCGAGCGGCGGCAGTAATCCATGACCTCGCCGAAGTTGGCGTAGCGTGTTTTCGTGACATCTTGGCTGAAGGCATCGAGCAAATCGCGGAAATACTGGATCGGCAGCTGGTGTGCTTGAATCACCTCGGCGAGGTCGCGGAACAGGGGCAACGCACTCGGTTCGTTACGCTCGATGCAATCCAGTTCGGTGCGAAATCGATCGAGCTTTGCGAGCCGCGCGTCTGGCGTGTCGTTGCCTTCATCGGCGAAGTCGTCGGCCTGCCGCGCAAAGGCATAAATGATCCGTATTGGGTAGCGCAAGCGACGCGGAAGCAAGATCGATGCAACAGGGAAATTTTCGTAGTGCTGGATGGCATATTCCACCGGTAGGCTCCATAAAAAGACGCTTATTTTTAGCGAGTTAGGTGGGAAAAATGACGCGGAGGCGCGAATCGAATAAAATACACTATTTTCAGCGAAAGTGGCGGAATTGGTAGACGCACTGGATTTAGGTTCCAGCGGGTAACCCCCGTGGGGGTTCGAGTCCCCCCTTTCGCACCAGATCGAATTGATTTTTAAGGACAGACCATGCAAGCACAAGTTGAGAATATCGGGCAATTGGAGCGGCGCATGCGCATCTCGATTCCGCTCGCCCAGATCGAAGCAGAAGTCGAAAACCGCCTGAAGCGGATTGCGCGTAGTGCAAAAGTCCATGGCTTTCGTCCCGGCAAAGTGCCGATGAAGATCGTCGCCCAGCAATACGGCGGCCAAGTGCGCCAAGAAGTTATTTCGGAGGCGGGCAGCCAGCGCATTAGCGATACCTTGCGCGAACAGCAAATCAAAATTGCGGGTATGCCCTATATCGAGCCCGCGGCAGATGCGGCAAGCAGCGGGCAATTGGAGTTTATTGCGACGTTCGAAGTGTATCCGGAGGTGGTGCTTGGCAGTATCAGTCATGCCAAAATCGAGCGTCCGGTGGTTCAAGTAAGCGACATGGATGTCGATAATACGATTGAAATCCTGCGCAAACAGCGCGCGACTTACGCGCTTGCGGCGCGCGCTGCCCAGACCGGCGACCAGGTTGAAATCGATTATACCGGCACGGTCGACGGCCAGCCGTTTGCGGGGAATGCGGCCAAGGAGTATATCGTCACCCTTGGCGAAGGCCGGACATTGGCCGATTTTGACCGTCCGATCCTGGGCATGCAGGCAGGCGAGTCCAAAACTTACGACGTGACCTTCCCAGCCGATTACCACGGCAAGGAAGTGGCGGGCAAAACCGCGCAATTTACGGTTGCGGTAAAGCGGGTGCTCGCCCCCCAACTGCCGGAGATTGGCCCGGAACTTGCTCGGTCTTTGGGCGTGAAGGATGGCGATGTGGCTAAAATGCGCAGCGAAGTGCGCGCCAATATCGAACGCGAGGTCGAAAAACGTGTCGATACCAAAGTGAAGGAGCAAGTGATGCAGATTTTGCTCGCGGCTACCCCAATATCGGCGCCACGCGCGCTCATCGACACGGAAATCGAGCGCCTGATGCAGCATGCGCGCCAAGATTTTCAGGGACGTGGTATTTCGGCCGACGATATGCCGCTGCCAGCGGACTTGTTTGAAGCGCAAGCGCGGCGGCGGGTGACGCTGGGTTTGATTCTTGCCGAAGTGGTGAAGGCGAACGATTTGAGAGCGCAGCCGGAGCAAGTGCGCAAGCAAGTCGAGGCGCACGCCGAGAGTTATGAAAAGCCCGATGAAGTGGTGGCTTGGTACTATGAAAACCCTACTCGGCTCGCGGAAGTCGAGTCCTTGGTACTTGAACAGAATGTGGTAAGCTGGGCACTGAAACAAGCGCAAGTGGAAGATAAAACCACGCCTTTCGATGAACTGATGGGAATCAATAAATGATCGATCGTTTTATGACTTTTTCTGATCGCAGCGGCTTTGATCCGCAGATGCTCGGTTACATCCCGATGGTGATCGAGCAGAGCGGACGCGGCGAGCGTGCCTACGATATTTATTCGCGCCTGCTGAAAGAGCGTGTGGTGTTTTTAGTCGGGCCGGTGAATGACGCCACGGCCAATGTGATCGTGGCTCAGTTGCTGTTTCTGGAGTCGGAGAATCCGGATAAAGATATTAGCTTTTATATTAATTCGCCCGGCGGATCGGTGTCGGCGGGTTTGGCGATTTACGACACCATGCAGTTCGTGAAGCCCGATGTGAGCACGCTGTGTACCGGGATTGCCGCGAGCATGGGTGCATTTTTGCTGGCGGCGGGCGCCAAGAACAAGCGCTTCTGCCTGCCGAATTCGCGCGTGATGATTCATCAGCCATCCGGGGGTTTCCAAGGGCAGGCCTCCGATATCGAGATCCAGGCCAAGGAAATTCTTTATTTGCGCGCGCGGCTGAATGACATACTGGCCAAGCACACCGGCCAGCCGGTGGACGTGATCGAGCGCGACAGCGACCGTGATTTTTTTATGAGTGGCGAGCAAGCCGTCAATTACGGCTTGGTAGACAAGGTTCTTGCCAATCGGGGTGAAACTTCGGTTTAATGTCACTAAACCGTCACAAAGGGTAGGGGTATGAACGACAAAACCGGCAGCAACGATAAGCTTCTGTACTGTTCCTTCTGCGGCAAAAGCCAGCACGAAGTGCGGAAACTCATCGCCGGTCCGTCGGTATTTATTTGCGACGAATGCGTTGATTTGTGCAACGACATTATCCGCGAAGAAATCCAGGGCGACCAGGGCGCAAAGGCGGGCGGCAATGAACTGCCGACGCCGGCCGAGATTTGCCAAATTCTCGATCAATATGTGATCGGCCAAAATGTAGCCAAAAAGATTTTGTCGGTCGCGGTATACAACCACTACAAGCGCTTGAAGAATAGCCCCAAAGCCGATGATGTCGAGCTATCCAAGAGCAATATCTTGTTGATTGGCCCCACCGGCTCGGGCAAAACGCTACTGGCGCAAACCCTGGCGCGGTTGCTCAATGTGCCGTTCGTGATCGCTGATGCCACCACGCTCACCGAAGCTGGTTATGTCGGCGAGGATGTGGAAAACATTATTCAGAAATTGCTGCAAAAATGCGACTACAACGTGGAGAAAGCGCAGCAAGGCATCGTTTATATCGATGAGATCGACAAAATTTCGCGCAAGTCCGATAACCCTTCCATCACGCGCGACGTGTCGGGCGAGGGCGTGCAGCAAGCGTTGCTGAAACTGATCGAAGGCACGATTGCCTCGGTGCCGCCGCAAGGCGGGCGCAAGCATCCGAATCAGGAGTTCGTACAGGTCGATACCGCGAATATTCTGTTCGTGTGCGGCGGCGCATTCGATGGCTTGGTGAAAGTGATCCGCAACCGTTCGGAGAAGGGCGGCATCGGTTTCGGCGCGCAAGTGAAAAGCAAGGACGACCGTAAGGCGATTGGGGATGTGCTGCGCGAAGTAGAACCGGAAGATTTGATCAAATACGGTTTGATTCCCGAATTCGTCGGCCGCCTACCGGTGGTCGCGACCTTGGAGGAGCTCGACGAAAAAGCGCTGGTACAAATTCTTACCGAGCCCAAGAATGCGCTGATTCGCCAGTATCAAAAACTGTTTACGATGGAAGGCACCGAATTGGAGTTCCGCGACAGTGCGATTGAGGAGATCGCGCACAAGGCGTTGCAACGCAAAACCGGCGCGCGTGGCCTGCGCTCAATCATGGAGCATGCTTTGCTCGACATCATGTTCGAGTTGCCTTCGCTTAAAGATGTTGCCAAGGTGGTGGTGGACGAAGAGGTGATTAAGGGCAAGACCAAACCCTTGCTCATCTACGCCGACCAACCGCGTGTCGCGTGAGTGACCGGGTTTACGCTATTCAAGTATTCGCTGCACCCGACCGTTACTCTCTTCAAGAACCTGGTGCCGCTATCCCGGGCGCCGCACGGGACACCCCGTCACCGGCCCTTGATATTGCCGGCCGGGCCCCCATCTCTCTTCAACAAGCTTCTTACTTAGGCAGATAAACCATGAGCTTACCTCAAGAGACCCTGGGCGACCGCGTAACCCTTCCCCTGCTTCCTCTGCGCGATGTGGTGGTATATCCCCACATTGTGATTCCCTTATTCGTCGGCCGCCCCAAATCCATCAAAGCGCTGGAAGTGGCAATGGAGTCCGGTAAGCATATCCTTCTGGTGGCGCAAAAATCCGCGTCTAAGGATGAACCGACGACCGACGATTTGTATCACGTCGGCAGCGTCGCCAGCATTCTGCAAATGTTGAAACTGCCCGATGGCACGGTGAAAGTCTTGGTCGAAGGCAATCAGCGCGCGCGCATCAACGATTTCATCGACGCCAAGACCCATTTCGCGGCGGACGCGGAAATCGCTCAGATCGAACCGCCCACCGACAATGAAACGCTGGCGCTGATGCGTAGCGTGTTCACGGAATTCGACCAATACGTCAAACTCAACAAAAAAATTCCGCCGGAGATTTTGACCTCGCTCGCCAGCATCGACGATGCCGGCCGGCTTGCCGACACCATCGCCGCGCATTTACCGATCAAACTTGAACAGAAGCAGGAAATTCTCGAGATGTTCTCGGTGCATGCGCGCCTCGAACATTTATTCGGCCTGCTGAATGCCGAGATCGATATCCTGCAAGTGGAGAAGCGCATCCGCGGCCGGGTAAAGCGTCAAATGGAAAAAAGCCAGCGTGAGTATTATCTGAACGAGCAAGTGAAGGCGATTCAGAAAGAGTTGGGCGATATGGAAGAAGGCGCCGACCTCGACGATTTGGAAAAACGCGTCAAAGACGCGAAGATGTCGAAAGAAGCCAATACCAAGGCCATGGCCGAATTGAAGAAATTAAAGATGATGTCGCCGATGTCGGCGGAAGCCACCGTCGTGCGTAATTTCATCGAGACCATCGTCAATTTGCCATGGCGCAAGAAAACCAAGATCAGCAAGGATCTAGAGCATGCCGAAGCCGTCTTGGATGAGGATCACTATGGCCTCGACCGGGTGAAAGAACGCATCATCGAATATCTCGCGGTGCAGCAGCGCGTGGATAAATTGAAAGCGCCGATTCTGTGCCTAGTGGGGCCGCCCGGCGTGGGCAAGACCTCGCTCGGCCAATCGATCGCCAGGGCGACCAATCGCAAATTCGTGCGCATGGCGCTGGGCGGCGTGCGCGACGAAGCGGAGATTCGCGGTCATCGCCGTACCTATATCGGTTCCATGCCGGGCAAGATTTTGCAAAGCATGACCAAGATCGCGGTGCGCAACCCGCTATTCCTGCTCGACGAAGTGGATAAGATGGGCATGGACTTTCGCGGCGATCCCTCGTCTGCCTTGCTGGAAGTGCTGGATCCGGAGCAGAACCATACCTTCGTCGATCATTATGTCGAGGTGGAATTCGATCTCTCCGAAGTGATGTTCGTGGCCACCGCCAACTCGCTCAACATTCCGCCCGCGTTGCTGGACCGGATGGAAGTGATTCGGCTCGCCGGTTACACCGAAGACGAAAAGATCAATATCGCCGTGAATTATCTGTTGCAGAAACAGATCAAGACCCATGGCTTGAAGCAGGGCGAGATTAACGTCACCCAGAGTGCGATTCGCGACATCATTCGCTACTACACGCGCGAAGCTGGTGTGCGCGGCTTGGAACGCGAAATCGCCAAAATCTGCCGCAAAGTCGTCAAAGCGCTGCTGGTGGATAAGAAGGCCAGCAAAATCACCGTTAGCGCGCGCAATCTCGACAAATATCTAGGCGTGCGCCGCTTCAGCTACGGCATGGCGGAAAAAGCCAATCAGGTCGGGCAGGTAACTGGTTTGGCGTGGACCGAAGTCGGCGGCGAGTTGCTCACGATTGAGTCGGTCAAGATTCCGGGCAAGGGTAAAACGATCACTACCGGTAAATTGGGCGAGGTGATGCAAGAGTCGATTCAGGCCGCGCTGTCGGTCGTGCGCAGCCGCTCGAAACGGCTGGGTATTCCGGAAGATTTTTATCAGAACAACGATATCCATATCCACCTGCCGGAAGGCGCGACGCCGAAGGACGGGCCGAGCGCGGGCGTTGCCATCTGTACCGCGATGGTGTCGGTGTTGACGGGTATCCCGGTGCGTGCCGATGTGGCGATGACTGGTGAGATTACGCTGCGTGGCGAGGTGCTGCCGATCGGTGGCTTGAAAGAGAAACTGCTTGCGGCGCATCGGGGTGGCATCAAGATCGTGTTGATTCCGCTGGAGAATACCAAGGATCTCGGCGACATTCCGGACAATATTAAAAATAAGCTCGATATCCATCCGGTGCGCTGGATCGATCAAGTGCTGGAATATGCATTGGAACGTAAGCCACAGCCGCTGCCCGAGGAGGTGCCGGCCGCACTGCCGCCGAAAGTGGAAGAGAAACCGCCGACTGTTGTGAAACATTAAACGGCAGCGGCTGACGAAAAAGCCGGATCGGTGTAATAAACTGATCCGGCTTTTTTCATGCCAGATTGGGTGCGCGTGACAAAATTTCTTGCTTGCACGCGGGTAAAAAATGATTCATGCGAGAATCACCGCGTAGCACCGACATATCACTTGACACTATGTTTTTCAGACTGCTATAAAGTGCAGTGCAGGGTTCGACTGCCACACCACACACCAACACCTATGCGAAAAGGGGACACCTCGTGAACAAAACTGAATTGATCGACGCGATTGCCAAGGAAGCGGATATTTCCAAAGCGGCGGCGGGCCGCGCGCTGGATGCCGCGGTCGGGGCGGTGCAGCAAGCACTCAAAAAGGGCAATATGGTTACGCTCGTGGGCTTCGGTACGTTCTATGTCGGCAAGCGCGCTGCACGCAATGGCCGTAATCCGCAAACCGGCGCCACCATCAAAATCAAGGCGGCCAAGGTCCCTAAATTCCGCGCTGGAAAATCACTGAAAGATGCGCTAAACTAGCGCGCTTTTGGTGAGGCTGAGCTGGTGCTTCGGCACGGCTTCCCCAAGGCGCCTTACTCACGATAAGCCGGGCGATAGCACGGATGTCGTGATGCAGGTGCCGTTTTGGGTGCTTAGCTCAGCTGGTAGAGCGTCGCCCTTACAAGGCGAATGTCGGGGGTTCGATCCCCTCAGCACCCACCAGCGCAAGTTGAGGAGTGGTAGTTCAGCTGGTTAGAATACCGGCCTGTCACGCCGGGGGTCGCGGGTTCGAGTCCCGTCCACTCCGCCAGAACCGGGCGAGCACCTTTTTATTAGGGGGCTCGCCTTTTTCATTTCAGGTTTCCAGAATAGGGTTGCGCCATGTTAGCTGACACCATGCACGAAAAAATGAAGGGCTGGTTTGCCCGCATTATTTTAGGCATCATTATTCTGTCCTTCGCCCTGTTTGGGGTCGATGCGTACAATCGCGCGAGCGGCTCGGTGCCGGTGGTGGCCCAGGTCGGTGATCGTAAGATTACGCTGCCGGAATATGAGGAGGCGTTCAAGAGCGAGCAAAACCGCTTGCGCAAAGCGGGCGTGCGCGACGCCGCGATATTGAACGGCAAAGCATTAAAATCGGCAGTGCTGGAAAGCCAGATAGGCGAGCAATTGCTATTTGAACAGGCGGTAAAGCTAGGTTATAGCGCGGACAAGGCGGCAATTTATGCTGCGGTAGAACGGGAACCGGCGTTTCAAGAAAACGGCCGCTTTTCCCAAGCGCAATTTGAACGCTTTCTCGAATATAACCGCCTAAACCGCGAACAGTATGTGGCCTCTATCGCGCGGAACCAAATCATTCGTGAGTTGCTCGCGCTGCAAGCCAACACCAGCATTGTCTCGCACGCGCAAGTCGAACATTTGGCGCAGATACTGGCGCAACAGCGCGAGGTTGCCAAAGCCGTATTGCATGCCACGGACTTCGCTGCCCAAGTGCAATTCACGCCGCAACAAATCCAAGCCTATTACGATGCGCACCCCGAATTGTCACGCGTGCCGGAACAGGCGCGTGTGGAATACCTCGTGTTTTCGCCCGAGGCGATAATGGCGCATCTGCAGGTGAGCGAGGCCGATGCCAAAGCGTACTATGCCGCGCATGCGGCAGAATTCGCGCAACCGGAACGGCGCGAGGTGGCGCATATCTTGATCCGCGTGCCGCCCGATGCCAAGCCCGCAGAACGCCAAGCGGCGCAAGAAAAGGCGCAGCAAATTCTGCGGCAGGTGCAACAGAACCCCAAACTATTCGGCGAATTGGCCAAACGTTATTCGCAAGATCCGCTCACGGCTGCCAAGGGCGGCTCATTCGGGTTTATTCAGCGCGGCACGCTATTCAAGCAAATCGAAGATGCCGCATTCAGCATGGCGCCGGGTGAAGTGCGCGGCCTGGTGGAATCGCCGGCGGGGTTTCATATCGTGCAGGTACAAGCCGTTACCGGAGGCGGACAGCGCAGCTTCGACGACGTTAAAGCGCAAGTGATGGACGCAACTAAGCGCGACATGGCCTTGCGTAAATTCAATGAGGAGGCGGATCTGTTCGGCGATGCGGTCTACTCCAAGCCGGATAGCCTCAAGCCTGCCGCGGAAAAATATCAACTCCCGATCCAAACCAGCGATTGGTTCGGGCGCCAAGGCCCGGCGCAAGGCGTGCTCAAGAATGATCACTTGCTTAGCGCGATTTTTTCCAGCGATGCGGTGCGAGATAAGCGCAATACCGATGCCATTGAAGTAGCGCCCAACACCTTGGTCGCGGCGCGTATCGCGGAATATAAGCCGGCCACTCAGAAGCCGCTGGAAGCGGTCAAAACGGAAATCGAATCGCGCTTGCGCACGCAGCAAGCGACAGCGCTGGCGGTAAAACGCGGTCAAGCGCAGGTGACGGAATTGCAGCAGGGAAAAACCGTGGCGGGACTGACGTTCGCGGCGCCGGTGATGCTCAATCGCGGGCAAGCGCCAAAGCCGGATATGGATGCCGCCGCACTGCAAGCAATCTATCGCGCGCCCGTCAACACATTGCCGGCTTATGCGGGCACGGCTTTGCCTAACGGCGATTATGCGATCTATAAAATCATCGCCGTGAGTACCGATGATGCACTGCTCAAACAAGCCAGCCAATTCTTGCCCGCAACCCTAGCGCAAGCGCAAGCCGAGCAAATCGCGAGTGCCTATGTGGCAAGCTTGCGGCGCGAGATCAAGGTAACGATCAAGCAGGATGTGCTGGATAAGGTGGACGAGCGTCAGTAGCGTGATAGGGGGATGCGGTTTCGGAAGGGTGTTCGCTTCGTGGATAAAACGGCTTAAGTCCAAAGCCCCCCAACCGTGGTGTTAAACCCGGCATCGACGTAAGTAATTTCGCCGGTCATGCCCGAGGCGAGATCGCTCATCAAGAACGCGGCGACGTTGCCCACTTCGTCTATCGTGACATTGCGCCGCAGCGGCGCGCTGTTTCCCACGAAATCGAAAATCTTGCCGAAGTCCGAAATACCGGAGGCGGCGAGCGTCTTGATCGGGCCGGCGGAAATGCCGTTGACCCGGATGCCCTTCGGTCCCAAGCTTTGCGCCAGGTAATAGATGCTGGATTCGAGGCTGGCCTTGGCCAGGCCCATCACATTGTAGTGGTTGATGGAGCGCACCGCGCCCAAGTAGGAGAGAGTGAGCAGTGAACCATTGCGGCCTTCCATCAGCGGCAGCGCGGCCTTGGCGAGCGCGGTGAAGCTGTAGCTGCTGATATCGTGGGCGATGCGGAAATATTCGCGAGTCACCGAGCTGAGATAATCGCCAGACAACGCTTCTTTAGGGACGAAGGCAACCGAGTGTACCAAGCTGTCTAGCCTATCCCAATGGGTTTTTAGATCGGTGAACAGTTGCTCGATCTGGTCATCGAAGCCGACATCGCAGTTGAATATCAGGCTGGAGTCGAAGTCTTTCGCCAGTCCCAGCACGCGCTCCTTGGTACGTTCGCCCTGGTAAGTGAAAGCCAGCTCGGCGCCTTCACGCCGCGCCGCCTTGGCAATGCCGTAGGCGATGGAACGGTTGGAAAGCAAACCGGTGATCAGGATTTTTTTGCCCGCGAGAAAACCCATGGCGTATTCCTTCTTTTGATGTGGCGAAACGCGCATTATAAAGCAAGCGGCCGCGGCGCTGCTGGGCGGAATTTGCGCTAAACTCTTGCCCCATGTCTCGATTTTTTCGCGTCTGTGCCGGGGTATTGCTGCTGTCGCTTGGGGCGGGGTGCGGCAAGACGCCGTGGAACGATCCCTATCCCGAAGCCGAGCGCGGAAAAAATATCTTATACAGCGCATTTTCGGAGCGCCCCAAACACCTCGATCCCGCGCAGTCGTATGCTTCCAACGAGGTGGTGTTCATCGGCCAGATCTATGAGCCGCCGCTGCAATACCACTACCTCAAGCGCCCTTATACCCTCGAACCCCTGACCGCGCGCGCGTTGCCGCAAGCGCGCTTCTACGACAAGCAAGGCCGGCTGTTGCCCGCGGATGCGAAGCCGGCGCAAGTCGCGGTGAGCGAGTATGTAATTCATATTCGCCCCGGCATTTTCTATCAACCGCATCCGGCGTTTGCGCGCGATGCGCAAGGGCGCTTGCGCTATCAGCATCTCAGTGCCTCGGAACTGGAGAAAATCAACAGCCTGAACGATTTTAAATATAGCGGCACGCGCGAATTGACCGCGGACGATTACGTCTACGAGATCAAGCGCCTCGCGCATCCACGGCTGAATTCACCGATCTTCGGCCTGATGGCGAATTACATCCTGGGTCTCAAGGAATATGGAGCCTTGCTGGCACGCGAGGACAAGCGCTTGAGGCAGGAAAATAGCGCGGCTTATCTCGATCTCAGGCGCTATCCGCTGGCTGGTGCCGAAGTGCTCGACCGGTATACCTATCGCATCCGACTCAAGGGCGTGTATCCGCAATTCCTGTATTGGCTGGCGATGCCGTTTTTCGCGCCGGTGCCGTGGGAGGCAGAACGGTTTTATGCGCAACCGGGCCTGCGGGAGAAGAACCTGGTGTTGGATTGGTATCCGGTCGGCACCGGCCCCTATATGCTCAGCGTCAACGACCCGAATCGGCAAATGGTGCTGGTGAAAAATCCCAATTTCCACGGCGAGCGCTATCCGAGCACGGGCGAGCCGGGCGATCGCGCGCGCGGGCTGCTGGCGGATGCGGGGAAGCCGATCCCGTTCATCGATAAAGCGGTGTATAGCCTGGAAAAAGAAGATATCCCGTACTGGAATAAATTTCTACAGGGTTATTACGATGCTTCCGGTATCAGTTCCGACGCCTTCGATCAAGCAATCAAAATCGGCGCGCAAGGCGAAGCCGGGCTGACGCCGGACATGCAGAAGAAAGGTATCCAATTGGTTACCACCGTCGCCACCACCATCAGCTATATGGGCTTCAATATGCAAGACCCGGTGGTGGGCGGATTGAGCGAGCGCGCGCGCAAGTTGCGCCGGGCTATTTCCATCGCGCTCGATTATGAGGAATTCATTTCGATTTTCCGCAATGGCCGCGGCATCGCCGCACAGGGGCCGATTCCGCCCGGCATCTTCGGCTATGTCGACGGCGCAGCCGGCGTGAATCCCTATGTCTACGATTGGGTAAACCATCATGCGCAGCGCAAATCGATCGCCACGGCGCGGCGCCTGCTGGCGGAAGCGGGTTACCCGGACGGGCGCGATGCGCACAGCGGCAAGCCCTTGCTGCTGTATTTCGATACCGCCGCCACCGGGCCGGACGCCAAGGCGCGGCTGGAGTGGCTGTCCAAGCAATTCAAGAAACTCGATATCCAATTGGTGATTCGCGCTACCGATTACAACCGGTTTCAAGACAAAATGGCGAAGGGCGACGCGCAGCTCTTCGAGTGGGGCTGGAACGCGGATTATCCCGACCCGGAAAATTTTCTGTTTCTCTTGTATGGCCCGAACAAAAAAGCTGGCGCCAACGGCGAGAACGCGGCGAATTACGACAATCCGGAATTTAACCGCTTATTCGAAAAAATGAAAAATATGAGCAATGGCCCGGCGCGACAACAAGTGATCGATGCCATGCTCGATATCGCGCGCCGCGACGCGCCGTGGGTGTGGGGATTTTTTCCAAAAAGCTACGCGCTGTATCACAACTGGTATTTCAACGCCAAACCGAACCTGATGGCGAACAATGGCCTCAAGTATTTGCGCATTGACCCCAGGCTGCGCGAGGTGCGCCGCGCGCAATGGAATCAGCCGCGTGTGTGGCCCTTGCTGGCGATCGGCGCGGTATTGGTGTTGGCGTTGCTGCCCGCGGCCTGGGTATGGCGGCGCAAATTGTACGCGCCGGCGCGCACGGAGCGCCGTTCATGATCGGCTATTTATTCCGCCGCATACTTTACGCGATTCCGATATTGATCGGCGTTAACGTGCTGATCTTCACGCTGTTCTTCGCCGTCAACTCGCCCGACAATATGGCGCGCGTGCAACTCGGCATGAAATATGTAACGCCCGCGGCGATCGCGAAGTGGAAGCACGAACATGGCTACGACCGGCCACTGTTTTTCAACGCCCAAGCGCCGGGCGCGGGCAAATTCACGCAGACGCTGTTCTTCCATAAAGCGGTGCCGATGTTCGGGTTTCGATTCGGCGCCGCGGACGATGGCCGGGATATCGGCCGCGACATCCGAACCCGCATGTGGCCGAGCCTGGCGTTGGCGGTGCCGGTGTTTCTCGCGGGACTGTTGGTCAATATCACCTTCGCGCTGACGCTGACGTTTTTTCGCGCCAGCTATATCGATTTCGCCGGTGTGGTGCTGTGCGTGGCGATGATGTCGATCTCGGGTATGTTCTATATCATCGGCGGGCAATTTCTGGTGAGCAAGCTACTGCATCTCGTGCCGATATCCGGCTATCAAGGCGGATGGGATG
>Ga0315268_10002490_pt1 | contig 20753 bp, 13 predicted proteins | sample C1_top_MG_FD_204535 | JGI IMG/M metagenome (GOLD analysis project Ga0315268, IMG submission 204535) | Sediment microbial communities from Yellowstone Lake, YNP, Wyoming, USA - C1_top | ecosystem: Environmental > Aquatic > Freshwater > Lake > Sediment | place: USA: Wyoming | collected 2017-08-01
AGGCGCTGGATTGCCGTCGTGCAATTCTCCGTCAGCGCGTTGTACCACTGTGGCCGCTCGTGCAGCTCGTTGACGGCCTGGATGTACCGCAGCAGCAGCACGCGCGCGTCCGCGGGGGGCGCGTCGAGCCGGTAGACGTAGACGTCCTCGCCGCGGAAATTCGTGCGCAGGCGCACGACGTCACGCTCGTCCGCCACGACGAAGTAGAGCTCGTACTGCCTGAAGAAGCCGGCGACCGCCGAGTACTCCTCGCCTTTCTCCTTGCGGGTCTCGATCGAGATCGCTAGGTGCTGGCCATCGCCAAAGTCCCAGCTCATGATGGTGTGCGCGATGAGCGGCGAGCCCCAGTAGGACATGAACAGGTCGAGCCCGTTCAGGCGCGCCAGGTTGAACGTCCGGGTCTCCCAGCGCGGCGTGTATTCGGTTTCCGAGCGGTAGTCGAAGTTGCGGAGGTCGTGGACGGTCAGGAGATCGCCCGTGATCTCCACCCGCGACGGGCGCGCCACGTCGGGCTGCCAGTCACGGTCGTTGCGGGGCTCGAGGCTTCGCCACCACAGGGCGAAGATTCCGAAGAGGACCACCAGCGCCACCAGGGTGCGTCGGAGCGGCCGGACCCCGATCAGCATCCCGAGCCCGGCGAGCAGGAAGGCCGCCGCCAGCCCGTTCGCGACGAGCGGCGGACGGGGACCGGCGAAATGCAGCGCGGCGGCTCCCCAGGCCAATGCCAGGGCCGTGACGAGGCCGAAGACTATCCAGGCGATGCGACGCATGCGTCAGCGATCGATCGTGCCGCGCACGCCCAGGGTCACGGCGGTGTCGACCTGCCGAAGCGGTGGCGCGAGCACCTTCATCATTCGCCTAACCATCCGACGCTTCATTCCAACTCCCGCTCGTTCGCCAACCCTATTCATGACGGTGCCCTTCCTTCTTCCTGCTCAGCCGATGATTACTTCGTTTCTTCCACCTTCTTGGCGGCGTCCGCGTTGGCCTTGCTCGCCGCGGCTTTCTCTCCCGCTCCCATCTCCTTCACATCGACCGTGACCTTGAGGATCTTGCCGGTGAACTTGTTGTCGTACGCCTTGTAGTCCTCGGTCACCGGCGTGGCATCGTCCTCACCCACGTCCGCTGTTTCGTCCGCCGAGAAGATCATCGGCTGCGTGTGCTCGATTCGTCCCTCGGCGGCCTTCTTGTCGTTCACGTAGATGGTACCCAGGCCGCCCTTGCCCAGGCCGCCACCGTCGTAGGCGAACTCGAAGCGGATGGTTGCCTTGCCCGGCGGAACGGCCTGTGCCGCGGCAACCGTGAACCGCTGTAGACCCAGAAAATTGTACGTATAGACCGGCTTGCCGCCCTTGAAGTACACGCTCCACCCGCCGAACCGTCCACCCTGAGCGAGGATCACGCCGTTGGCGCCGCCTTTCGGGATCTCGACTTCGGCGGTGATGGTGAGTGAGCGGTTCTTCACGTTGAGGAACACATTCTCCGACATCCCCTTCATGCCCGCGTGCAGCGTGAGCGACGTGCGGTCGCCCATGAGGTCCGGCCGGCCGACCAGTTTCGCGTTGACGCGCTCGATGAAGCGATCGTCGATCGGCAGCACCCGGTTCTTGATCGCTTCCTGCATGAAGAGATCCTGCAGCTCTTTTAGCTTGGCCGGATTCGTCGCGGCGAGGTTGTTGGCGAGACTGAAATCGGTCCGCGTGTCGTAGAGCTCCCACTTATCGTCGAGGAGCGCCGCGCGCGGCTTCGGCTCCCACGGGGCCCGGTGAATGGTGCCCGCATACCAACCGTCGTGGTAGATGGCGCGGTTGCCAAAGATCTCGAAGTACTGAGTCTTATGGCGGCTGTCCGCCTTGGCATCGCCGAAGGTGTACATCATGCTCACGCCTTCGATCGGCACCTGGGGCGTGCCGTTCACGACCTTTGGCTCGGGCAGGCCGGCCGCTTCCAGCACGGTGGGCGCTACGTCGATGACATGGTGGAACTGCGAGCGCACCTCGCCCTTGGACGTGACCCGCTTCGGCCAGTGGATCACCATCCCGTTGCGCGTGCCGCCGAAGTTCGACGCCACCTGCTTCGTCCACATGAACGGCGTGTCACCCGCGACCGCCCAGCCGGCGGCCATGTGCGGATACGACATCGGGCCGCCGAGCTGGTCGTAGTGTTTCAGGATTTCCACGACGGTTTCCTGTACGCCATTGAAATAAGTGGACTCGTTGAACATGCCGTTCATGCCGCCCTCGGCGCTCGTGCCGTTGTCGCCGAGGATGTAAAACACGAGCGTGTTGTCGAGCTGGCCCGTGTCCCGGATGGCGTCAATCAGCCGGCCGATCTCGGTGTCGGCGTACTCGCCGAAGCCCGCGAAGATCTCCATCTGGCGGGTGAAGAGCTTCTTCTCGTCGGGCGTCAGTGTGTTCCAGTCCTTGATGGCCTCGGGCTTGGGCGCCAGCTTCGTGCCCGGCGGCACCACGCCGAGCTTGATCTGGCGGGCGAGGACCTCTTCCCGCATCGCGTCCCAGCCCTGGTCGAACTTACCCTTGTACTTCGCGATCCACTCTTTCGGCACGTGGTGCGGCGCGTGGGTCGCGCCCGGCGCGAAGTACATGAAGAACGGCTTGTCCGGCGTCAGCGCCTTCTGGAACTGCATCCAGCCGATCGCCTTGTCCGTCATGTCGGTCATGAAGTGGTAGTTCGGGTCGCGCGGGATCTCCACCGGGTTCAGGCCGTGGTAGAGGAACGGCGCCCACTGGTTGGTTTCGCCGCCGATGAACCCGTAGAACTCGTCGAAGCCGGACCGCGTCGGCCAGCGGTTGGTCGGGCCGGAGGGACTGACCTCCCAGGCCGCGGTCTCGTGGTTCTTGCCGAAGAAGCTCGTGCTATAGCCGTTGAGCCGCAGCATCTCCGCGAGCGGCGCCACGTTGTCGGGCCGTTGACCCGTATTGCCCGGGAACGCCGTTGCCGTCTCGGTGATCGAGCCCATGTTGTTCATGTGGTGGTTGCGGCCGCTGAGTAGCACCGTGCGCGTCGGCGAACAGAGCGCGGTCGTGTGGAACTGGTTGTACCGGAGTCCCTCGCTGGCCAGGTGCTCGGCGGTCGGCATGTGGATCGGCCCGCCGAACGCGCTCGGCATGCCGAAGCCCATGTCGTCGATGAGGACGATGAGCACGTTCGGCGCGCCCTCGGGCGCCTTCACCTCGAAGCGCGGCGGCGGCGTGGCCTTCCGGGCATCGAGTTCGGTGATCGGCGGATACTTCGGTTCGGCGATTGGCAACGCCGTACGATCGAGTTCGTACTGGGCTTGTGCCGGCAGCGCAACCATCACCGTGAACATCGAGCCTAACACTGCGAGTCGCGACCACTTCATGATCTTCTCCCTTTCTGAATCGTTCCCCCGGCGGCAAACCCGGACCGGGTCCACGAGCCGAGGGTGGTGAGGCGCATCGGCTGTGTCACTCCTTCCGTTCGAGATGGGACAGCGCGGCGCCGGCCGCCGGTGACACGCTCGCGAGGTGGAGATCGCGCTGTGGAAACGGGATGGCGATCCCGGCCTCGGAGAGGCTGCGATGGACCGCGCACGCCAGATCGCTGGTGCGCGGCTCGTAGTCGTCGTCGGTCCAGGCGCGCAGGACGAAGTCGAGCGAGCTGTCGCCGAAGCCCTTGAACAGCGCCTGCGGGGCGGGCTCCGCCAGCAGCCGATCGTTGGACCGCGCGACGTCGAGCAGCAGCGCGAGCACGCGCTCGGGGTCGGTGCCGTAGGCGACGCCCACCCGCACCTCGATGCGGTGCAGAGGGTCGGAGAGCGTCCAGTTGGTGACGGCACCGGAGACTAGGTCGGCGTTCGGCACCACCACCTCGACGCCGTTCCAGTTGCGCACGACGGTCGCGCGCGTTCCGATGGCGATCACGCGACCGAAGATCTCTTGGCTTGGGATCTGGACCGCGTCCCCGACGTGCACGCGGCGCTCGAAGAGCAGCGTGAGGCCGGCGGCGAAGTTCTTGACCAGGTCCTGGAGACCGAGCCCTATCCCGACGCCGAGGCCGCCGAGCATGATCGAGAGCTGGCCGAGCTGGACGCCCGCCGCGGCGAGGGCGAGCAGGAAGCCGAGCGAGTAGAAGCCATACCGCACCAGGGTGGAGAGAGCGTAGGGGATGCCGCGGGGCAAGCTGGTGCGCGGGTAGACCTCCTCCTCGAGCACCCCGTTCACGATCCGCGCCAGGAAGAGCGCGGCCAGGAGCGTGAGCACGAACGCGATCACGCCGCCGATCGAGAGCGAGAGCGCGCCGACCGAGACGCCCGCCTGCAGCAGCGCGCGGAGCGCGTCGGCGGCCGCATTGCTCAGGCCGAGAGTCCGCAGCACGAGGGTGATCCAGACGCCCACGCCGAGCCACCGCAGACCGCGTTCTATGCGGCGTTGCAGGAGGGTCTGGTGGCGAACGACCAGGTGGCTGCGGCGCAGCGTGGGCGAGACCAGCGCGTACGCGAGCAGCGCCTCGAGCGCGATCACCGCCGCGTAGACGTACAGCGCCGTCAGCGCGCTCGCGAGGATGCTGCGACCGAGCACCGCGGACAGGTCGGCCCAGCCCCCGATCTCCGCCAGGAGCGCGAGCGCCAGCCCCAGCATGGCGAGGTTCGCCGCGCGGCGTAGCCACGGCGCATCGCCGGCGAGGCGGAGACGACGCGCGAACCAGAAGGCCAGCCCGAGGGCGAACGCCAGAGCAAGCAGAAAGGTCGTGCGCCCGAGCGTGGGCAGCGGCGCGAGGGCGAGCCTGATGCGGTCGAGGAAGAACAGGACGAACAGGCCCGCGAACGCGGTCAAGTTCGCGCGCTCGGTGGCGTGGATCACGATGCGTGCGGCCGGGAAGAGCGCGATCACCGCCAGCATCTGCATGAAGCGCTGCGGGGCCAGCGGGTGGATCACGGGCGACAGCAGGAGGGCGAGCAGCAGGGCGATCGCGTACGGGCGCTCGAGCAGCCGCACCGCCCGCGATGACTCCAGCGCGCCGGCTAAACGCTCCCGCGCACGCGTCGAGAAGTCGCGGAAAGCGACCATGAGGATGATCGCCAGGAGCACCTGCACGGCGAGCGGCCGCGCCTCGCGCGCGACGTACTCGCGCGTGCTTCTGTTGAACGCGAGAATCTCCTCCGGGACGTGCGGCAGCTCGCTGCGGAGCGCGGCGCCGAAGTCGCGCCGCCAGAGCGGCGCGCGGTCGGGAACGAAGAGGCTCGTGCCCTCGGCGACGGTCGCCGCCCGGAGCTTCTCCACCGCGGTCTCGACGGCGGTGCTGCGGTCGACCACGCGGTCCCTCACGGCGAGCAAGCGCGCCTGCCAGGCCCGCATGCGCTTGCCGGCCTCGTCCAGCGCCGCGAGCGAGCTCTCCACGCGCCGCGCCACCACGTCTCCCGCCGCAACCGTCTCGGGCCGGCCGCGGGTCTGGGACCAGACGCGCTCTGTTCGTGCGAGCTCGGCGAGGACCTCCGCGACGCGCTTCGCTTCGGCCGCCAGCTCGTCTTTCCAGCCACGGAGAGGGGCCGCAGCACCTTCCAGCTCGCGTCGCGCGTCCTCGATCTCGGCGAGCGAGGTCGAGCGCGCACGTACGGCGTCTGCCCGCACGAGCAATGCGCCGAGGTCGGGGGCCAGCTCGGTGATCCCTCCCTCGATCCGCTGGAGGGCTGCCTGTGCCGCGGCGGTGGGCTGGGCCGCGTCCAGCCGGCGAAGCAGCACATCGGCCCGGTCGGACACGTCTTCGGGTCGGATCCAGCCGACCGCCACTTCGCGTTCGCCGGGTGGCTCCGACTGGGCATGACCCTGCCCCGGGCACACGACGAGCGCGAGAAGGATCGGGACGAGGTGGATTTGACGCGCGCGGCTCACACGATTCCTACCATCGCTCCTCTTCGCGAGCGTCTTGCCCGTCCGTGCCACAGAGTGCAAGCACGGGCCCTCCTACCGAGATCCGTGCGTTCTCGGGCCAATCGTGGCGGCCGTCGCCTGCCGGGACGCGGGTCGAAACGACGCGCCCCGCTGCGCACGCCGGGAGAGGAACCTTCGCGGCACTCGGCGTGCCGCAGGTCTCGACCGAGGGGGCGGTGCTCACGGCACTCGCGCGCCGCCAGGAACAGGCGTCGCAGTGCCCACAGCGGGTGTGGCGCCGTTCGCATCCAGGTCGTGCAGCTTCTGCACCCAGCGTGCTGCCGCTTCACGATCCCCGGCTTGCGCGGAGAACTGCGCCAGCGCCGAGAGGATGTCGCGGTCGCCGGTGAAGCGCTGGTGCGCCTGCTCCAACCGGGCCAGCGCCTTGGCGTGCTCACCCACGCTGTCGAGCGCCACCGCGTACACGTACGCGTACCGCGGCGACTCTGGCCTCTCCGCGGCGGCCTTTGCCAGCTCGCCCACGGCCTCCGCCGTGCGCTTCTGCCGCACCAGCAGCAGCCCCAGGGCGTGGTGCACATCGGCGCCGTCGGGTGCCTGGCGCAGCACGCGCTCGCCCTCGACATCTCGCCCTTGTGCGCGATAGAGATCGGCAAGGTTGACGTACGATGGGATGAACGCCGGCTGTATCCCGATGGCCCGTCGGTAGTCTGCTTCGGCGCGTACCATATCCCCCAGCCGCACCTCCAGTGCCCCCACATTCAGCCACGCTTCAGCACGGTCCGCGTTGAACGCTTGCGTCTCGCGGTAATCGGCTAACGCCCGTTCGAACACCGTTCGCTGCTCGGGATTCAGCTTCACGGCCGGCGCCGCATCCGCGAGTGCATTCACGGCTTCGAGGCGAACCGCACGGATCGGATCACTCAGCAGCGGCCCGCCCATCTGCCATCGCCGCGGCGGCTCCCATCTGATGAGCAGGGAGGCGGCGGCTCGGCGCACCAACGGGTCGGGGTCCTGCACCGAACGCTCGACCAGATCCGGCACCGTGCCGGGAAAATTATCGAGCAGACTCAACGCCGTGGCGCGGACGATCGCCGGGAAGGAGCGGTCGGCGATGACGTCGACAAGTAACCGGTCCGCCCCAGCCATGCGCTGCCGGCCGGCGAAGAGTGGCCGGGCATAGCGTGGCCCGCGTGTGCGCGTCGGACCGTACCACTTGACGACCGCGTCCGCAGCCCATTGCGTGCTGCGGTCCTTGTGGCAATCCGTGCACGTGTTGGGCGTTCCCAGCATCACGGACAGATCCGGGCGCGGCACGCGAAAGCTGTGGTCATGGCGCCGGTGGACCACCATGTACGTGCGCTCCAGCATGTGGCACTGCACGCAACGAGCCGCCTCGGTGCCGGCCTTGTGATGATGGTGCGTCGGCGTGTCGTACTGTTCTGGCCGGTGACAGGTCGCGCACACCGCGCTGCCCTCCGCGCGCAGCCGTCCCCTGTGCGGATCGTGGCAATCGGTGCAAATGACGCCGCGTTCGTGCATACGGCTCTGGAGGAACGAGCCGTACTCAAACACCTCGTCGAGGATCTGGCCGTCGGGCTGGTAGAGCCCTTCGTCGAGCAACGCCACGATGTGGGTCTGCCCGAATGGCTGGTCCTGGTGGTAGTCGTCGCTGATCTGCGTGCGGCGCGTGTGACACCGCCCGCAGACGATCTGCGAACGCGGGTCCCTGGCGGCGCTCAAGTGCGCAATGGGGGCGTTGCCCTCAAACGCCCACGCGCCGCCGCGGGCCGCGAGGTCGACGATGAGACCTTTCGTTGGATCGCTCGGCGCGCGCCCCTCTTGCGCACGGCGGCCCCATTCCACGTGTGCCGAGCCAGGTCCGTGGCAGGCCTCGCACGAGACATTCACTTCCGACCAGCGCGTGTCGAAGCGGTTCTCGTCGGGGCGGTAGTTCTTCTTGACGTTGGTCGAGTGACACTCCGAGCACATGTAGTTCCAGTTCAACGCCGGACCGGTCCAGTGGAGCACGTCGCGGAAGTCCACCTTCTCGGCGGGATAGAGATGAAACCACCGTTGGCCGCCCTCCCGCTTGGGACGCGCATCCCACGCGATACTCAGCGCTTGCAGCCGGCCGCCCGGAAACTCGATCAGGTACTGCTGCAGCGGGTCGATGCCGAAGGTGTACGCAATGCGGTAGTCGCGCAATGCGCCGTCGGGCCCATCAGTGCGCGCGAAGAACGCGCCGTCTTTCTTGAAGAACGTGGACGTCACGCCGTTGTACGTGAACGTCGCGTCGTTGAAATCGCCGAGCACCGTAGCGGTGCTGGCGGGCTGCATGGCACGATCGTGGTGCGAGCCCATGAAGCGCTCGGTCGCGCGTTGATGACACGGGGCACACACCGCCTTGCCGACGTATACGGGCTCCTGCGAGGCGGGAACGCTCGACGCCACGGTCGGTGACGGCGTCGCTCCGATCGTGCGCGGGAGCACACCGATCAACGCGCCGCCGACGACGCAGCTGAAGACGATCCAAGGGATCGCCGGCGCCCTCATGAATGGCTGCTCCAGTCCCGAGTCACGTGCTGGCACGTATAGCGTCAGTGCGTACGTCCCGCTACCGGCGCCAGCGCGGTCGTCCCGGAAACACAACGCCGGAAGACAGGCGCGCTTCGGATCGCTGGAGCAGCCCGTCGGATTCTTGGCGGAGGTGTTTGGGGGGGTATGGACAACGGCTCTGTGAATGCGTAAACGGGGCGTTTACATACCTGCCCGGAACGGGCACAACCCTGCACGTGGGTAACAAGGAGCTGGGCGTCTTTGCGGGAAAGGGCTTCGCGGATTCGGCCTTCTCGATCTGGCTAGGTCCCAAGCCGCCGTCCGAGGATCTGAAGACAGGGATGCTGGGTTGACCGCGCCCGGTGAGACCTTCGACTGGATTGCCGAGTGCAGAAGAAGACGGTGGCCATCAACGACATCTGCAGACCTCATGGCCGCCGGGGCCGCCAAGCTCTGCGCGCCGGCGTGCGCCTGCCGGAGATTAACTTCATCGACGACAAGACCGGCAAGCAGAGCCAGAGAACACACCGAAGGGACATGACGATAAAGAAAGGATGGTGCCCAATGATGAGGCGATCAACGATTGTTGTAGGTGCGCTGGCTCTGCTTGGCGTGTCTCTCGCCACGCCGGCTAGAGCGGCGGAGGTGGCATCTGCGGAGCCATACTCGGGCGACTTCTTCACGCGCTCGACGCTCACCGGTGATTGGGGCGGCGTCCGCAATGACTTGGCGGCGAAGGGCGTTACCTTCGACGCGACCCTGACGCAGATCGAGCAAGGCGTCGTCAGCGGGGGCAAGAACGGCACCTGGGAGTACGGCGGACGCGGCGACCTCACCGGCCACCTCGATACCCAGAAGCTCGGATTGTGGCCGGGCGGATTTCTCACCGTGGAGCTCGAGGGTAATTGGTCCGATTCCGTCAACGGCAAGACCGGGGCGCTGTCGCCCACGAACACCAATCAACTCTTTCCGCTGCCGATCGGCGACAACGTCGCCTTGCCGGCGTTGAATTTCGCCCAGTTCCTGTCGCCGTACGGCGGCGTGACCGTCGGCAAGTACGCCACCATCACCGAGACGGCCGGCGACATGAACGAGTTTGCGCATGGCAAGGGCACGACCCAGTTTTTCAATACCGCCTTCAACGCCAACCCGGTTCTCTTTATGGATGCGCCGTACTCGACGCTCGGCGCCGGGGTGATCGGATTGCCGACCAAGGACCCCAACCAGGCCATCGTGAGTTTTCTCGTGCTTTCGGCCGAGGGGAAGGCCAGCACCGACGGCTTCGACAACTTGAGCGGGGACAAATTGAGCTTCATCGGCGAGGGCCGGGTGCGGACAGACTTCTTCACGCTCACCGGGCACCAACTGGTTGGCGCTGCGTACTCGAACAAGGAGTTCACCTCGCTCGACCAACGTATCGAATTCGAGCCCCAGCGCCGCGCACTTGGACTTGCCCAGTCCCAGACGATTGCAAAGAAGGATGGCTCGTGGGCCGTGTACTACAACTTCGACCAGTTCCTCTACGAAACCGACAAGGCCGCGGGCCACGGCGTTGGCCTGTTCGGACGCTTCGGCGCGTCCGACGGCAACCCGAACCTCATGCACTACTTCTACAGCGCCGGCGTCGGCGGCAAGGGCCTCATTCCCGGCCGCCCGCTCGATCGGTTCGGCATCGGGTATTACTACCTGAATATCAAGAACCCTACGCTGCAACTCCCGATCATCGGAACCAAGTCGTTCTTGCGCAACGAGTGGGGCTTCGAGGCCTTCTACAATGTGGCCCTCACCCCGTGGCTGCTGCTGACGCCGGATATCCAGGTCATCGCCGGGAGTCAGAAACACCGCGTCGTCAACAACACCCTCAATCCGGAATTCATTGACACCGCGACCGTCCTCGGTCTCCGGGCACAGCTGGTTTTCTGATGCACCGAGCACGCGGGCCTAAACCATGAGACTCAACTCGTCACGGGAACTGGCACTGACTTCAGGAAGGGAGAATGGACAACGAGGAGAACTCAAACTATGACCCGCACATTGCTGAGAACATTGGGTGCTACCACGCTGATGTGCGCGCTGGCCGGAACGAGCGCTGTTGGCCAGGAAGCCGACCAGGGCGCCGAGCTGGCGAAGAAGCTGCAGAACCCGGTGGCGGCGCTGATAAGCGTGCCGTTCCAGAACAACTTCGAGTGGGGGAGTGGCCCGCACAGCGACGGCTTCAAGTACACGCTCAACTTCCAGCCCGTCATCCCGATCTCGATCTCGGAGGACTGGAATCTGATCTCGCGCACGATCGTGCCGGTCATTCACCAGGATGACGTCGTACCGAACAGCACTCAGGGCGGCATGGGCGACATCCTGCAGAGCGCGTTCTTCTCGCCCAAGGCTCCCGGTCCCGGCGGGATCATCTGGGGCGCCGGGCCGGTGTTCCTTCTGCCCACCACCACCACGCGCGGCCTGGGCGCGGAGAAATTTGGCACCGGCCCGACCGTCGTGTTCCTGCGCCAACAGTCCGGCTGGACGTACGGGTTGCTGGCAAATCACCTCGTCTCGATCGGCGGCACGCGCAGCACGTCGAACGTCAACGCGACCTTCCTGCAGCCGTTCCTGTCGTACACGACCAAGACCTACACCACCTTCGCCGTCAACACTGAGTCGACCTACGACTGGGAGAACAGCAAGTGGACGGTACCCCTGAACGCCTCGGTGGCACAGCTGCTCAAGCTCGGCGGCCAACCGATGCAGTTCCAGATCGGCCCCAAGGTGTACGTCGAAGGCCCAACCGGCGCACCCGACTGGGGCGTTCGCTTCGCGTACACGCTGCTGTTCCCAAGATGAACAGAAAGATGAGGCTGATATGGGTGAGCAGTCGGCGGGAGGCAGTGGGCAGTAATCGGGAAAGAAAGAGGACGGTAAGATGAAACGAATAGCGATGATGTTACTGGTCGCCGCGTGTGTGTCGCTGGCGGCCTCTGTGTGGGCGCAGCAGGTCTTTGTGTACCCGCAGAAGGGCCAGAGCCAGAAGCAACAAGACATCGACAGCGCCGAATGCACTCGCTGGGCGAAAACGCAAAGCGGCGTCGATCCGAATGCGCCGCAGCAGCCGGACCAAGTGGGGAGTCACGCCCGTGGCGCCCTGGGCGGAGCCGCGAAGGGCGCGGCGGTGGGCGCGGCCGTCGGCGCCATCGGCGGCAACGCCGGCAAGGGTGCCGGCGCCGGCGCCGTGGTCGGCGGCGTCGCCGGGCGCCGCGGTTCGAAGAATCAAAAGCAGGCGGCCAAGGCGGAGGCCAGCGACAGCTACCAGCGTGCCCTTGCCGCGTGCATGGAAGGGCGCGGGTACACGGTGAAGTGAAGCGACTCAGTGACAATGCTGAGTGATGAGTGACGAGTGTGAGATGCAAAGGAGGAACATATGAACAACGGCAGAGGTTGGCGAATGATTGTGGCGGCACTGGCGGTGAGCCTGATCGCGGCGGCACCCGTACCCGCCCAGCAGAAGGCGTCAGGCGAGAAGAAGCCCAACATCCTCATCATCTGGGGCGACGACATCGGCGGCTTCAACATCAGCGCCTACAACCAGGGCGTGATGGGCTACAGAACGCCGAACATCGACCGCATTGCGAAAGAAGGGGCGCTGTTCACCGATTGGTACGGCCAGCAAAGCTGCACCGCCGGCCGCGCCGCGTTCATCACCGGCCAGTCACCCATTCGCACGGGCCTTACCAAGGTGGGCCTGCCGGGCGCGCCCGAGGGTCTCAAGAAGGAAGACCCGACGCTCGCGGAGTTGCTCAAGCCGCACGGGTACGTCTCCGGCCAGTTCGGGAAGAACCATCTCGGCGACCGCAACGAGTTCTTCCCGACCGTGCACGGGTTCGACGAATTCTTGGGCAATCTCTACCACTTGAACGCGGAAGAGGAGCCGGAAAATCCCGACTACCCCAAGAACCCCGAATTCAAGCAGCGCTTCGGCCCGCGCGGGGTCATGCACTGTTTCGCGTCGGACAAGGACGATCCCACCGAGGACCCGCGCTTCGGCAGAGTCGGTAAACAGAAATGCGAAGACACCGGTCCGATGACCAGGAAGCGCATGGAGACGGTGGACGAGGAAGTCACCGATGCGGCGCTCAAGTTCATGGACAAGGCGCACAAGGACGGCAAGCCGTTCTTCGTCTGGTGGAACTCGACCCGCATGCACATCTTCACGCACCTGAAGCCGGCATCGCAAGGCAAGACCGGCCTCGGCATCTATGCCGACGGCATGGTGGAGCACGATGCCATGGTCGGCCAACTGCTCGCCAAGCTCAAGGAACTGGGCATCGAGGACAACACGATCGTGATGTATTCCACCGACAACGGCGCCGAAGCCTTCACCTGGCCCGACGGCGGCACGACGATGTTCCGCGGCGAGAAGAATACCCAATGGGAAGGCGGCTTCCGGGTCCCGACGGTCATCCGCTGGCCCGGCGTCATCACACCCGGTACCGTCTTCAACGACATCGGCGCGCATGAGGACATGATTCCGACCCTGCTGGCGGCGGTGGGAGACGCCACGGTCAAGGACGACCTGCTCAAAGGCAAAAGAGTCGGCGACACGACCCACAAGGTTCACCTCGACGGCTACAACCTCGTCCCTGCCTTAAAAGGCGGAGGCGAGTGGCCGCGACATGAGTTCCTGTACTGGACCGACGACGGCAGCGTCGCGGCGCTGCGCTACAACAACTGGAAGATCAGCTTCCTGAAGCAGAACGCCGAAGGCTTCCATGTCTGGACGCACCCCTTCGAGCAACTGCGCGCCCCCATGATTGGCAATCTGCGCACCGATCCGTTCGAGCGCGCCGAATATGAGGGTATGGACTATCAACGCTGGTTTGTGGAGCATATGTTCGCCATCGCACCGGCCGCCGGGTACGTCGGTCAGTGGCTGCAGAGTTTCCGCGACTTCCCGCCGCGCCAGAAGCCGGGCACCTTCAACCTCGACCGCGTGATGGAAGCGGTGACCAGCGGCCACAAGACCAGCAACTGACGAAAGCCGTAGAAGGAGGAGATCATGCAATCGAAGCGGTATGAAAGAGCCGTCATCGCAGCGCTCACTGTGGCGGTCATCGCGTCGTCCACCGGCTGCGGCATCATCAAGCCGCTGCGCCAACGCCGCGGTGAGGCGCAACACGCGGGCTTCCTGAAAAACTACTCGCAGCTGAAGCCGCAGGAGGGCTACCAGGCGAAGGAAGTGTACGTGAACCCCAAGGCCGCTTGGTCGAGCTACAACGCGGTCTTTATCGACTCGGTGACGCTGTGGGTGAACGATCCGAGCAAGCAACCGAGCGCGGAAGATGCGCAGATGCTCACCGACATGCTCTACAAAGCGTTGACCGAGAAGGTGGGAGAACAGTTCAAGCTGGCTGACCGCCCCGGTCCGGGCGTCATCCGAGTGCGCGCGGCGCTGACCGAGGCGAAAGGCGCGAAGGTGGCGCTCAACGCGGTCACCACGGTTGTTCCTCAGCTTCGAGTGGTGACCACCCTGGGTGGAGTGGCGGCGGACACTGCGGTACTGGTCGGTGCCGCATCGGTCGAGGCCGAGCTGGTCGACTCGATCACCAATGAGCGGCTGGCGGCCGCCATCGACGCAGTGGCCGGGACGAAGGGCCTGCTGCGCGCTTTCTCGAAGTGGGCCGACGTCCAGAGCGCGTGCAACAACTGGGCGGAGCGGCTGCGCGACTTCTTCGTCAAGCAGGGCGTGCGCCAGAAAGTGTAGGCACTGAGGACTCGTGTCGTGGAGTGCGGAGCGACTGCTCTGCACTCCATGTGATGAACAAGGGCCGCCGACGGCAGCGATGCACGAGGTAAAGGAGTGACAGCGGGAGTGTCGGACCCGTATGCACGAGCCGGGTGCTGAGCGGTTTCGCCCAATGCGCCGCCGAACGCTGGCACTTGCCCGCAGCGCCGCGTTCGTCTTGCGCGCCACTGCAGCTTTTCTGGCCATTGCCGTGTTGGCCGGCGCGCTCTTCTTCCAAGTCGCGGCTGCCTTCGCACAAGATGAGGCGGACGCTACTAGCAGCCAGAGCCTCGCAAAGGAGTTCACTGATCCGCTGACGACGCTGCCGCAGATCTTTCTGCAGGATGCCTACACGCCCGCCAACTACGGTACGGACGCGCAGACCAACAAGGTGGTCGCTCGAGCGATCATCCCACGCATCCCGAGATTCACGCTGCTGCCGTTCGTCCAACTCGTCCGACCCAGTTTCTTCCTTGTCACCGTCCCGGCCGGCAAAGGCAGCGCCACGCGCACCGAGTTTGGCGATATGCAATTGTTCGATGCCGCGGTTCTCCCGTGGCCGAGCCCCGAGAGTGGACTGAGAATCGCGGTCGGGCCGACGTTCGTTTTTCCGACCGCAACGGACAAGGCTGCGGGTCAAGGGGCATGGCAAGTTGGTCCGCTTTTTGGTGCGCTGTACAAGGGTGTCCCTTGGTTGCTCGCCGGGTGCTTGATCCAGAATCCGATTTCCTTCGCCTATACATCTCCCGACCGCCGGCCCTTGAGCACGCTTCTCTTCCAACCGGTCTTGCTGGTGGCCCTCTCCGGGGGTTGGTATGTGAAATCTGCGGACGCCTCATGGGCCATCAACTGGCGGCACGGCACCCCGACAACGTTACCGCTGAGCTTCGGGATCGGTCGCGTGCTGGTGCGCGAAGGGTTGCCGCCGATCAACTTCTTTGTCAGCGGAGAGTGGATGGCCTACCGCCGGTTCGCGCCGGTGGCTCCCCAAACAACCGTTCGATTTGGCGTGACGGTTGCCTTTCCAGGTTTCCGGCCCTGGAGGTGAGAGAAATGCAAGCCAAGCGGTCGCGCGTCCCGGCTGCATGAGTCGGTAGAGGGGGTAGGGTAAGATGCGAGACGCATTCATCTGGGCACTTTTCACTGTCACGCTTGCCACCGGCTGCGCCGCGCCGTTCGGCGTGCATCACGCCTCGCCAAAAGCCGTGCACCGCGCGCTCACGGGCAGCGTGCTGTCGACCGGCGAGCTGAGCGGCTTCAGCGAGATCACGCTGCGCCGCTACAACCTGATGGAGCGCTTCGACGATGAACCTGAGGCGGCTCTCGCCATGCTGCGCGAGCACGTGATCCACAAAGGCGACGACACCCAGGATCTCTTCGCGCTTGCCGAGCTTTCTTTTTTCCACGCCGAGCGGTCGAAACGTAAGTCGCACTTCCTTGCTGCAGCCGTGTACGCGTACGCGTATCTGTTTCCAGCGGAGAAGACGCAAGAACCCGATTCCTTCGATTCGCGCTTCCGGCTGGCCTGCGACCTCTACAACCGTGCCCTGACCGAAGCGTTCAAGTCCGCCAACGGCGGGCGCGTGCAGCTGGCCGCGGGCACATATGCGCTGCCGTTCGGAACCCTCACTGTCGACTTCGACGAGTCGCAGCTGCTCTGGGGTAACCGCCGGCTCACCGACTTCGTGCCGATCGGCGAGCTGGAGGTGACCGGATTCCGCAATCGCTATCGCCAGCCAGGTCTCGGTGCGCCGCTGGCGGCAAAGACCGAAGCCATGGGCCCCAACGATCCCGCCGGGTCGCTGGTTGGCCCGCGCGTGCGCGTGCCGGCGACAGCGCTGCTCAGGTTGGAACAGCCACGTGAGCAACTCGCCGGAATCGAGCTGCGCGGGCGCCTCGAGCTGCATGCGGCGACGAACGAGGAACGCATCAGGCTGGACGATCATTCGGTCCCGCTCGAGCTCGAACCGACCGCCGCGCTCGCGCAGACGCTCGCCGAGACGCGCCCCTGGGAAGCGGAGCTCAGCGCCTTCCTTGGCTCGCTGCTGAACGTGCAGCGCCCGCTGCAGCTGGGGGCGCGCGAGCCGTACCGACGCGGCCGCATCCCGGTGGTGTTCGTGCACGGCACGGCCTCCAGCGTAGCGCGCTGGGCGGACATGGTGAACGATCTAGATGACGACCCCGTGATTCGGAATCGCTTCCAGTTCTGGTTCTTCGCCTACGACAGCGGTAACCCGATCGGCTACTCGGCATTGGTCCTGCGGCGTGCGCTGTCGAAAGCCATTCGAGATCTGGACCCCGAGGGGCAAGACGAATGTCTGCGTCGCATGGTGGTTATCGGGCACAGCCAGGGCGGACTGCTCACCAAGATTACGGCGATCGATTCCGGCGACCGGTTCTGGCGAAATATCAGTGACGTACCACTCGACGAGTTGCAGGTCTCCGAAGGAACACGCGCGCTGCTGCGCGAAGCGGTGTTCGTCAAACCGTTACCGTTTGTTCGGCGCGTGATTTTCATTGCTACACCGCATCGCGGCAGCTACCTCGCTGGCCCCGCCATCGTTCGCCGCCTGGTCCAGCGGCTGGTCTCAATGCCCGCCTCCCTGCTGCAGATCGGCACCGATCTGCTCTCCCGAGACGACGTCAGGCCATACTTGAAAATGCAGCGGTTGCCCACCGCGATCGACAACATGTCACCTGGCCACCCCTTCATTCGCGCGATCTCGGCGATCCCGGTGGCGCCTGGGATTGCAACGCACTCCATCATCGGTGTGACGGGCAAGGGCCCGATCGAGAATGGCGGTGACGGCGTCGTGAAGTACCAAAGCGCGCACATCGAAGGCGTCGAGTCCGAGCTGGTCGTGAATTCTCCCCACTCCATGCAGTCGCATCCGGAAGTCGTGAATGAGGTCGAGCGCATCCTGCATCTGCACGCCGAGCGCAATGCCTGCCGGTAATGGGTCATCTGTGTCGGGAAGCAAGGGACACCTGACAGTGTGGATCGCTCGTCTGCAGCTCACTCCGCCGGTTCTATTCGTCGAGCAGCAGCGGTGTGTCGGGCCCTTGACCGCAAGAACACGCCCCGGATCGCGGCGACAATGACCCGCTACGATCCCGACGATTCCTGGCAGCCGACTGATTGAGTTCAGTCGCCCCTGCGGTCAGCCCCCTTCGGCCGGCTCGTGTGCATGGTGATCAGCCGAGCCATGACGACGGCGATGTAGAGTTGCCCCGTCAGCGCCTCGAGCGTCGCGAGGCTGCGCACGACGCGGTGCACAGGGAGGATATCGCCGTAGCCGAGCGTGGTGAGCGTGACGTAGCTGTAATAGAGGGCCGCACCGAAATTGCTGGCGATGCCATCAGCGGCATCACGCACGGCGAGGTCTTGCGAGAACGCCGGCGGGTCGAGATGGAGCGAGTCGAGGAAAGCGTACCAGCTCGCCCACCACAGGCCCAGCAGCAGGTAGGCGGTGACAGCGGCATAGATCTCGTCGGCGCCGATCTGGTGCGCTCGCAAGACTTTGTTCCGCAGCGTGAGCGTGAGGGCGACGAGCACGAGAAAGGCGAAGGTGACGTCCTCGACGGCGGCCAAGCGCGTCGATCCGGCGGCGTGGAGAAGGCCGTGCGCGGCGAGGAGCGTGACGGCGGCGGCCTGGGTCGCGAGTAGAACCCACCAGCGGCCTCCCGCCGCGCGCGCGGTGAGCACGAGCATGAGACAAGCCCCGGTTATGACGGCGGACTGCCCCCACGGTTTGTCCACCACCCACGGCCCGACGAGGTAGAGCCCGAGAAGCAGGACCAGCACCGGCAGGAAGCCGCTACGCGCGGCGGCGGGGACCAGCGTCGTGCGTACGGTGTGCTCGTCCCCCGACATGCGAGGGAATCGCATAGCACGCGCCCCCCCGGAATTGAAAATGGCGCCTGTCGCGCTGCTCGTCGTCGCCCCGGCGCGTGGTGGCGCCGCGGTGCAGCTTGCGCGGCCGTCGGTTGCGCAACGGTGGCGCGTACGGTACAGCAGCAGGTCGGCGACCTCATGGAGTCTAACCGTGTTCGGCTGCTTGCCGATGCTGCTCTCGGCATGAGCGCCGCGGGCTTAACGAGGCTGCCGCAATGTTTTCGGTCGAGATCAACGCGATATACACGCTGCGCCTCGCCATTGCCGCGTTCTTCGCGGGCAGCGCGCTGGTCGCGCGGGTGGGAATACTCGAGCGCCAAAACGGTCATCAGCGGGAGTATTGTTCATGAATAGATACGAAGCCAACAGAGGGTGGAGACGAGCGACTGCGCGTACTAGTGGCGTCCGGCCGATCACGGTCCTTCTGGTAGGCGCGATTGTGCTCGCGGCGTGCGAGCACAAGACCGCGCCGCAGGCCCCGCCGCCCGACGTGGTCGTCGAGGACGTTATCCAGAAGGACGTGCCCATTTACGTAGAATGGGTCGGTACGACCGACGGCAACATCAACGCGCAGATTCGCGCCCGCGTGGAGGGGTATCTGCAGTCGCGCAACTACACCGAGGGTACGCTGGTTCGCACCGGCGACCTGCTCTTCGTCATCGATCCGCGGCCGTACCAGGCGGCGCTCGATCAGGCGAAAGGTGAACTCGGCCGTGCCGAGGCGGCGCTCACGAAGTCGCAGCAAGACGTGGCGCGGTACACACCGCTCGCCGCCGAAGGCGCGGTCAGCCAACAGGAGCTCGACAACGCGGTGCAAGCCCGCCGAGCGGCCAGCGCAGCGGTCGACGCGGCCCGCGCCAATGTGGAGAAAGCCCAGCTCAATCTCGACTGGACGCAGATGAAATCGCCGATCGACGGCATCGCCGGAATCAGTGTCGCACAGATCGGCGATCTCATCAGCGGGAACACGGTCCTCACGACGGTCTCCCAGGTCGACCCCACCAAGGTGTCCTTCCCCATCAGCGAGCAGGAGTACCTGCGCTACGCCGATCGCATCCAGCTCGACAAGCCCAGCCAGCCAGCGGCAAGAACCCTCGAGCTGATTCTGGCGGACGGCAGCGTGTACAAAGAGCGCGGGAGCGCGTCGGTGGCCAATCGCCAGGTCGATATCAAGACCGGCACCATGATGATCGTCAGCCTCTTTCCGAATCCGAGCAGTCTGCTGCGACCGGGCCAGTTTGCCAAGGTGCGGGCGACGATCGAAACCAAGCGCGGCGCCTTGCTGGTGCCGCAGCGCGCGGTGCAGGAGATGCAGGGAACGTTCCAGCTCGCCGTGGTGGGCGCCGACAACAAGGTGAGTATGCGTAACGTCAAGGCGGGCGCACGCGTCGGCAACCTGTGGGTCATCGACGAAGGGCTCAAACCTGGTGAACGCGTCGTCGTCGAGGGCCTGCAAAAGGTGCGCGACGGCGTCACCGTGAACCCGAAGTCCGCCGAGCCGGCGGCGCAGCAGTAGCGCGGGGCCGCCATGTCGGAATTCTTCATCCGGCGGCCGATCGTCGCCATCGTCATCTCGATCCTGACCGTGCTGCTCGGGCTGTTCACCCTGAGCGGCCTCAGCATCGAGCAGTACCCCTTCCTCGCCCCGCCCACGATCCGCGTTACCGCCAACTACCCGGGTGCCTCCGCCGTCGCGGTGGAGCAGTCGGTGGCCACACCCATCGAGCAGGAGGTCAACGGCGTCGAGAACATGATCTACATGAAGTCGTCGAACACCAGCGACGGCCGCATGCAGCTCGACGTCAACTTCACGGTCGGCGTCAATCAGGACATGGCCAACGTCCTCACCCAGAACCGCGTCTCCTCCGCACAGGCGCGCCTGCCGCAAGAGGTCATCGCCCAGGGTGTCACTGTCAAGAAGATGAGCCCGAGCATCTTGATGCTGGTCTCCCTGTTCTCGCCCAACGGCACCTACGACGCCAACTTCCTGATCAACTACTGCGGTATCAATCTTCGCGACCAGATCCTCCGCATCCCCGGCATCGCCCAGGTCGACCTCTTCGGCGGCACCGACTACGGCATGCGAATCTGGCTCCGCCCCGACAAGCTGGCGAAGCTCGGGTTGACGCCGTCCGACGTGATCTCGGCGATCAAGGAGCAGAACCTGCAGGCTCCCGCGGGACGCGTCGGGATGGCACCGTCGCCGAAGGATCAGGAGTTCACTTACACCGTGAGCGCCCCCGGGCGTCTGGTCACCGCCGAGGAGTTCGAGGACATAATCATCCGGGAAACCGAGACCGGTGCGCAGATTCGCGTCCGCGATGTCGGGCGCGTCGAGCTGGGCTCGCAGGACTACAACTCCTTCGGGCGGCTGAACGGCAAACCCGCCGGCGCCATGGCGATCTACCTGCTCCCGGGAGCGAACCAGCTCAAGGCGTCCGAGGTCATCTACGAGACCATGCGGCGCGCGAAGGAGCTGTTCCCGCAGGACATGGACTACACCATCGTGTACGACACGACCCCGGCGGTGGAGGCGTCGATCGAATCGATCGTCCACACCTTCTTCGAGGCGGTCGTCCTCGTCACCCTGGTGGTGTTCATCTTCCTGCAGAACCTGCGCGCCACCATCATTCCCTTGATAACCGTCCCGGTGTCGCTG
>Ga0315268_10002491_pt1 | contig 20748 bp, 15 predicted proteins | sample C1_top_MG_FD_204535 | JGI IMG/M metagenome (GOLD analysis project Ga0315268, IMG submission 204535) | Sediment microbial communities from Yellowstone Lake, YNP, Wyoming, USA - C1_top | ecosystem: Environmental > Aquatic > Freshwater > Lake > Sediment | place: USA: Wyoming | collected 2017-08-01
GCAGGTCGGGCGCGCTGAGATGGAAGAAGCTGAGCGCGTGGGACTGGATGATCTGGCCCATGTGCATCAGTTCGCGGAGCATCTTGGCCGTGGGCGGAATTTCACGGCCGACAATGGCGTCGCAGGCCTTGGCGCTGGCGAGCAGATGGCTGACGGGGCAGATGCCGCAGACGCGCGGGGTGATTTGTGGCATCTCGGTGAAATGCCGGCCTTCGCAGAACTTTTCAAAACCGCGAAACTCCACAACGTGGAAGCGGGCGTCGTCCACCTCGCCCCGGCTGTCGAGATGGATGGTGATCTTCGCGTGACCTTCGATGCGGGTCACCGGGTTGATCGTGATGGTCTTGGTTGTCATGTCAGTCGTACCTCAAATTCTTTTCGTTCCACTGCGGCGTTCGGCCAGCCAGCAGTTCCGTCAGCGCGTACCAGATCACGTCGGCGTCCGGCGGGCAGCCGGGGATGTGGAGGTCCACCTTCACCACCTCCTGGAGCGGCCGCGCCTTCGGGTGCAGCTTCGGCACGACAGGATCGTTCGGGATGCAACTGATGCGGTTGCTTTCGGCCTGCTCGTAGGCGCGCGCCAAGCAGTCCTTCAACGGGAACTGGTTGCGCAGGGCCGGGATGTTGCCGGTGCAGGCGCAGTCGCCGAGCGCGATGAGAATCTTGCAACGGTCGCGCAGCATCCGCAGCTCATGCTCCTGGTCGGTGTTGTTCACGCAGCCCTCGACAATGCCGACGTCCACCTGCGGCATGTCCTTCACCTTGGTGTCCACGATGGGGCTGAACAGGATGTCTATCAGCTTCACCAGGTCCACCAGGCGCTCGTCGAGATCGAGGAACGACATGTGGCAGCCCGAGCAGCCGCTCAACCACATGGTGGCGACGCGCACCTTGGCGGGCGCGGCGGCTGCGACCGCAGGCATCGCCGCCGGGCGGGTGGTTTTCTTCGTTATTTTTTTGCGGGTCGTCTTGTTCATGCAAACACACTCTCCAAAATTGCCGCGTCTTCGCGCGCCTCGCCGCTGACGGGCAGCACGGGTCGCAGGGACAACCGGCGTCCTTCCAGGTTGGTGATGGTGCCGGACTTTTCGCACCAGATGGTGGCGGGCAGCACGACCGCCGCCTTGTCGGTGAGCGCCGAGCGGTAACCGGCCTGCACCACCACGCACGGAATCTCGTCCAGCAGCCCGGGCACGTATTTCTCCTCCAGCAACCCTGCACCGCCGTCGGGCGCGTCGCTGGCGACAATGTGCAGGAACTTCAGCGGTTTGGCGTCCAGCCACGGGCCGACGTCTTCGATGGCCTCGATGCCGGCGCCCGCCAGCGCGAGGCTGTTGGTGCTTACGGGCAGGCCGATGAGCGCGGGTTCCTGGCCGTCCGAATGGCCTTCAAAGATTTTGATGAGCCGTTCCAGCACCGTCACGCCGATGGGAGTCATCGCGTTCGGGCCGTAGAGAATGGCCGGCTTTTGCGCGCCTTCGAGCACCGCCGCCACCTCGTCCCAGAACTGATGTTCCAAGCTGACCTCGTGGGCGCAGATATTGGCATACTGGTCCAGGTCGCTCTTGCGACCGTGGAAGATGAGCAGCTTTGCCTCGCGTTTGCGGACCGTGGTGCGGATGCGGGCGGCCACAACGCCGTTGTCGCGGGACGGCTGGGCGCCGATGATGATGATGGCGTCCGCGTCCTCCAGTTTCCGCATGGCGTCGGCGCTGAAAGACGGCTCGCTGCAGAGCCCCGCCTCGTTGGCGGTCACGTACATGCCGAACCGGTCAATTTTGCCGGTGAATTTCGTGATGGTCTGCGCGGTTTCGTTGGTCACCCGCGGGGCGACGAGCAGCGCTTTCTCCGTTTTCTTGGCGTCTTTGGCGGCCTTGCGGATGGCGGCGATGGCGTTGTCCCACGTGGTGGGTTGCAGTTTGCCGTCCTTGCCGCGGAGCATGGGCCGGGTGATGCGTTCGCGCGGTTCGGCCCACGTTTCGTACCGGCCTTTCACGCAAAGATGGCCACGATTGACGGGGGAATCGGGGTCGCCCCAGACATTCACGATGCGGTTTTCCTTGACGAACACCTTGAGGCCGCAGCCGAGCGGGCATTCGGTGCAGGTCGTCAACACCTGCTGGCAGCTTGCGAGCGGACCCCGGAAGGCCGCCGCCTTGTCGAAGAACGCGCCGGTCGGGCAGTTGGCAACGCACGCGCCGCAGGACGTGCATGTCTCGGACTCGCTGAATTTTTTGAGCATGTCCACGACGATCTGGTTGCGGATACCGCGGTAGGCGACGTCGAGCGTATGCACGCCTTCAATCTCGTCGCAGGTGCGGACGCAGCGTCCGCAGAGGATACAGCGGTTGTGGTCGATCCCGAAATACTTCGCCGTGAGATCCACCGGCATGGCGGGGTAGAGGTACTGGTAACGGACATTGTTGATGCCGTGGAGGTAGCCCTGGTGTTGCAAACCGCAGTCGCCCTTGTTGTACTGGCACATCGGGCAGATGTGGTTGCGTTCGCTGAACAGCAGTTCCAGCGTGGCCTTGCGCAGACCCTGCAGGCGCGGGCTGTCGGTGATGATCTTCGAGCCGTCCACGGCCGGGGTGGCGCAGGACGGCACGATCTTCGGGCTGCCTACGATTTCAACGATGCACAACCGGCAGCCGCCCCACGGGGTCAGCCCCTTCAGATAGCACAGCGTCGGGATGTTAATGTCGTTGGCGCGGGCGACTTCCAGGATGGTTTGTCCCGGTTCGCCGGCGCAAGCCTTGCCGTTGATGGTGAGGGAAATTTTCTTGGTCGCAGTCATGGTTTCACTCCGCATCAATGTGATTTTGCTCCGTTGCCGCTGGTCTTGATGTCGCAACGCAGACAGCGGAAACATTCTGCCTTGGCCTGCCATTCGGTGAAGGTGGGTGACACCTCCACGTTGCCGCGCCTCTGCGCGGGGGCGATGAGCCGCGCCGGATTGCGCGGTCCGCCTTGAGACGGCGGCGGGATGGTGTGGTCGTAGTCGAACTTCGGCCACAACTCCTCGAAGCGGTCAAGCCCGGTCAACTGCCGATCAATCATCTTCGCGGCTTTCTTGCCGGCCCCCATCGCGGTGGCGACGTTGGCGGCGCCGGTGACATAATCGCCGCCGGCATAGACCTTCGGGTTGCTGGTCTGCAACGTCCACGGGTCCACCTTGAGTGAACCCCACGAAGTCGTGGCCAGACCGAGCGTCTTGGTCAACTGGCTTTCGGGTTTTTCGCCGATGGCTTTGATGATGGTGTCGCAGGGGACGACGTACGTGTCCTTGGTCACGACCGGGGCGCGGCGACCGCGGGCGTCGTACTTGCCGGGAACGGTTTTGGCGACTTCCAGACCGGTGATTCTGCCGTTGTTGCCGGTGATGACACGCAACGGCGCGGCCATGGTGATGAGCTTGACGCCCTCTTCGAGTGCCTGCTCGGTTTCGTCGGCAATCGCCGGCATTTCCCCGCGCGACCGCCGATAGACAATGGTCACGTCGGCACCCAGCCGCTTGGCCGTGCGCGCCGCGTCAATCGCCGAGTTGCCGCCGCCGATGACGGCGACCTTCGGGCCGATGATCGGTTTTTTGCCGAACGCGGTTTCGTTGAGGAACGACAGTGAAGACAGCAAACCCTTGGCGTTGTCGCCTGGAACACCGAGCGCCTGTTCCTCCCAGGTGCCGAGGGCGAGGAAGACGGCGTCGTTGTCTTTGGCGAGCTTGTCGAGTTGCAGCGTTTTGCCGAGTTCGGCCTTGAACTTGAACTGGAGGCCCGCGCTGCGGATGAAGGCAATTTCCTTGTCCACGATTTTCTTGGGCAGGCGGTATCCGGGCAGCGCGTAGCGGAGCAGGCCGCCGGCGTTGGGCGCCCGGTCGTACACGGTGACTTTGTGGCCGAGCAGGGCGAGGTAAAACGCCGCGCTCAAACCCGCCGGACCGGCGCCGACCACGGCGATTTTTTTGCCGGTGGCGGCTTGTTTGCGTTTGAGGATGCGTTGCAACACCCGTTTGGCGCCGCCGCTTTCATACATCACGTCGCCGATGTACCGGTGCGTTTCGCGCATGTTGACGGAGGCATCCACGCCAGCGCGCCGGCAGCGGAGTTCGCACGGGTGCTGGCACACGCGGCCCGTCGTGGACGGCAGCGGGTTGTCCATCACCACCTGCTCGAACGCGTCGTCAATCCGGTCCTCTTTCAACAACTGAAGGAAGCCAGGGATGTTCATGTTTAACGGGCAGGTGTTTTCGCACGGCGAGAGCTGCAGGTTGCCGCACAGACCGGCCACGCAACGGTGTTCGCGGATGTGCTGTTCGTATTCGTGCCGGAAATATTTCAACGTCGTCAGCACCGGGTTCGGCGCGGTCTGGCCGAGGCCGCAGAGGCTGGCTTCACGGACGACGTTGCACAGGTCCTCGAGCTTGTCGAGGTCGGCCAGTTCACCTTCGCCGCGGCAGATTTTCTCCAGCAGATTCAACATCTGCTTGGTGCCGACGCGGCAAGGCGGACATTTGCCGCAGGATTCGTCGCAGCAAAACTCGAGAAAGAACCGGGCGACATCCACCATGCAGGAATCCTCGTCCATGACGACCAGACCGCCGGAACCCATGATGGAGCCGAGTTTCTGAAGCGTTTCGTACTCGACCGGCGTGTCGAGGTGTTGCGCGGGAATGACGCCGCCGGAGGGGCCGCCGGACTGGACGGCCTTGAATCGTTTGCCGTTGGGGACGCCGCCGCCGATTTCGTAGATGATGTCGCGCAACGGCGTGCCGAACGGGACTTCGGCCAGGCCGGTGTTCTTGATCTTGCCGGCGAGCGCGAAAACTTTGGTGCCCTTGGTCTTCTCCGTGCCGAGCGAGGCATACCACGCGGCGCCTTTGCGGATGATGGTCGGTATGGCGGCCCAGGTTTCGACGTTGTTGATGTTGGTGGGTTTGCCCCAAAGACCGCGCTGGGCCGGGAAGGGCGGACGCGGCATCGGCTGGCCGCGGCGGCCTTCGATGGAACGCATGAGTGCGGTTTCCTCGCCGCACACGAACGCGCCGGCGCCGATGCGGAGTTCGAGGTCGAAATCAAATCCTTTCTCAAAAAGATTTTTGCCGAGCAGCCCGTTTTTGTAGGCCTGCTCGATGGCGATCTGAAGGCGCTTGATGGCGAGCGGATACTCGGCGCGGATGTAAATGAAACCACGGTTGGCGCCCATCGTGTAACCGCCAATGGCCATGCCTTCCATGACGCGGTGGGGGTCGCCTTCGAGGACGGCGCGGTTCATGAACGCGCCCGGATCGCCCTCATCGGCGTTACAGATGACATACTTGGGTTTGACGGACACCTTGGCCATCAACTCCCACTTCACGCCGGTCGGGAAACCCGCGCCGCCACGACCACGCAGGCCGCTGGCCTTGATTTCTGCGATGACCTGTTCGGGCGTCATCCCGGTGAGGATTTTGCCGAGGGCGGCGTAGCCGTCGCGGGCGACATATTCCTCGATTTTCTCGGCGTCAATTACGCCGCAGTTTTCGAGGATGATCTTGGTTTGTTTGGCCAGGAACGCGAAATCGCGCTGGGTGGTGATGACGTTGTCGCCGAGTTCCTCGCGGGGCAGCAGCCGTTTGCAGGGCCGGCCCTTGACGAAATGTTCCTCCACCAGTTCCGGCACGTCCAGCGCCGTGACGCGCTGATAAAAGGTGCTATCGGGGTGGATGAGGATGACCGGGCCAAGGTCGCACGGCCCCATGCAACCGGTCACGATCATCTGGACTTCCTTGTCCAGTTTTCGTTTCTTCAATTCGGACGCGAGAGCGTCCTGGACGGCGTGGCAGCCGGAACTGAGGCAGCCGGCGCCGCCGCAAACCAATACGTGGGAGCGGATCATGCTGGTTACTCCGTCTTCTTTTGCTTGCCGACGGCAAGATTGTCCACCTTCCGGCCCTTTTGCAGGTGCTCGGCAACGATTTTTTTCGCCTTCTCGGTGTCCAGCTTGGCGTAGGTGGTCTTTTCACCGCCAGCTTCCTCGATCTGGACGACCGGCTCGATGTCCTCCAGCCCGTGCTCGCCCGTGACGCGGACTTCCACGTCGTCGAGGCCGCGCTTTTCGATTTCGTCGAGCATGGTTTTCATGACTTCGCGGGCGCCGGAGGCGATGCCGCTGGTGCCCATGCTGACGACGACGCGGTATTTTTTGCCGCCTTCGCGCAGGGCGATTTGTTTCTGGGCTTTTTCCTTGAGTTGTTTCAATTGTTCCAGGTTCATAAAATAACTTCTCCTCTCGTGGCCGGCTCCTGCGAGTCGAAGGAAAACTTCTGCCCGTCGGAGCGGTAGTTCAACTGCACGTCCATCTTTTTGTCCGTTGCACACAGCGCCAGGATCGTCGAGTTCAGGTCGCCCAGCGGCGGCCGGTCAATGTGACTGAGCCGCATGGAGGCGGTCACCGACGTACCCCGGCCGGGGGCAGACCGCACATGAAAATGTCCGCCGCACATCTCGGAGGTCTGTTGCAGCAGGGCGAGGCCGAGCCCGACCGGCTTGCGACGCTGCGGCTTGCTGCTCCAACGGTTCGCGAGCACCCGCTTCAGCGTGGCCGCGTCCATGCCCCGGCCGTCGTCGCGCACGCGCAGGACCAGCCAGTCATGCTTGCGGCTCTCCAGAATGCTGATTTGCACCTTCTTGGCGTTGGCGGAGAGCGAATTCATGGCAATGTCCAGGATGTGCTGTGACAGCTCTTCAAACATATTTTTTCAGGTCCACCTTGCAAAACTGCGGAACCTTGTCGGCCGTCAGCTTCCCAAAAACGTCGTCGCCCACCGACAACGCCGGGGCCAGCGCGCAGGCGCCGATGCACCGGGCGGTGGTAAGGCTGAACAGGCCGTCCTTGGTCGTTTCCCCCTCCTTGATTCCCAGTTCCTTCTCCAGCGCGGAGATGATCGCCTCCGAACCGCGCACGTGGCAGCCGGTGCCGCGGCAGACCATGATCTGGTGTTTGCCGCGCGGGACCAGGGTGAAGAAATGGTAGAAGGTGACGACGCCGTACACGTGCGAGAGGGGCAGCTTCAACGCAGTGGCGACGTAGCGGAGCACATCAGCGCTGAGATAACCGAACATCTGTTGCGCCGCGTGCAGCACCTGGATCAATGCCGTTGGCTCGCGGTTGTAGCTCTCAATCGTGCGGTCGAGGTCCGCAAAACGCGGATCGCCGCTCGGATGCGTCGTTTCCAAGGCCGCGATGCGCGCGGTCTCGCTGATGGCTTTCGGGTTCATCGTAATCCTGCCTCCCAAAGTTTTCCAGCCGCCTCGTAGGCCGCCAGTTTCGTGGACAGCAACACTATGCCTTCCGCGTCCGCCTCGGCCACGACCCCCGGATCGGGTTTGCGGCCGCAGACGAACAGCACTGCGCCGATGTCCTTGGTCGTGGCGCAGGAGATGACATTACGGTGGGTCTGGATGGTGATCCACAACATGTCGTGGCTGGCGTGCGCCAGCACGTCGCTGAGCAGGTCGCTGATGTAGCAGCCCGTGAGGTCCGCCTCCGCCCGGTTGGTCAGCGGCTCTGCCTTCACCGCGGCAAGCACGGACGACAGTTTTTTCATTTTTTCAGTTTTCATTTGATTCTCCCGGCTTGGGCGGCGGGGCCGCCTGGCTCAGCAGCACCTCGGAACGCAGGCATGTGCCGACGCTCATCTCGGAATGGATTTCAAACTTGTCCGAACATTTCTTGATGTTGGGCAGGCCCATGCCGGCGCCGAAACCCAGTTCGCGCGCCAGCGGCCCGGCGGTGGACCAACCTTCCTGCATGGCCAGATCAATGTTCTCGATTCCCGGACCGCGATCCGTGGCTTCAATGACCACGTTGCCCGGGGTGACGGCCACTGAAAGGTCACCGCCGATGGAATGGATGATAATGTTCATCTCGGCCTCGTAGGCGATGATCGCCGCGCGCCGCTGGATGTCCGGGTCCACACCGCGCGCCCGCAGAATCTGGCGCATGCGCTGCGACACCTTCCCCGCCTTGTCAAAATCACCGGCCTTTACCCGCACTTTTACGACCACCGACTTCGTCCCTTTCACGTCACGCGTCTGGCCGGCGAGCAAGGCTGCCTCCCGCGCGGTCGCCTCCTCGGCGCGTTTTCCAAGGTGATGCATGAGACACGCAGTGACATCGCCCTGCGTGATGATGCCCACCAATTCGCCGGCGCTATTCAAGACCGGGAAGCGCCCAAATCCGTGCCCGTCAAACTCAGCGACTGCGCGCACGAGCGAGAAATGGTCGCGCAACGTGACGAGATCCTTCGTCATCCACCGCTGGGCAGGGTCATTGATATGGCCATGATCGAGGGCATTGATGATGTCTTCGAGACTGACGACACCCACCAGCACCCCGTTCTCGGCGATGGGCACACCCGAAATCCGGTGGGTTTTCATCAGGTGCTGGATCGTGCGCAACGTATCGCCAGGCCCAGCGGTCACGGGCGGGTGGGTCATCGCGTCGCGCACTCGCAACTCGTAAACCAAAACTTGGGCGACGGAAACCCTGGGTGGTTCGCCCACCATCACGTTGGTTCCGGTCGTAGGTGCGTCAGGCATAATCACGGCAGTCATACTTTTGCCCCTGATCCAATTGCAGACCCATTCCGGAACGCCCGCCCGGCCCCCTCGTGGTCAAGTCGCGCGCACGGATGCCCCGGGCGCGTCCATCCCTTGTTAACTTATGCAATGCCGCTTCATTTGGGCATAAAAACTTGAACGCGTTTGTCGCCACTGGCGTGGTCGAGCACGGACTGCAGTCGCTTCTTCTGGAGACTGGCAAGCGTGTCGCATTCATAATCGTTCTGGCGGCACGACACAAACCGGGTTGCGCCGCATCGCAGGCCTTTGGCCTGCACTGTCACGAATGAAGTTGCTCTCCTTAAAGAAAGGCGTCCCCGCGAAATTTGGTAAAGGTTAGACTTTTTTTGCAGGACCAAAACATGCGCTACGATTCGCGTTCCAACTGTGCCAAAACCTCCGGGTCGCGCACGTCCACCCAGCGGCCCTGAATTTCCAAACCGGCCATGCGATGGCCCGACGAAATCATTCCAATGATGGCGTCGGTCAGTTCGTATTCGTTTCGCGGAGATTTATGAAGCTTGGCGGTGAACGCGAAGACCAACGGGCGAAAGAGGTAAATGCCTGCGTTGTACCAAACCGGATCGCCCGGCTTTAGCCAGCCTTCGCGATGAAGTTCTTCGAGTTGCGCGCGCGTTGGTTTTTCGATGAGCCGCTTCAAGCAGAACTGTTCGTCGAAAAAGTTCAGCCCGCCCTTCGTCACGTCCTCGCCGCGCGTGACGGTGATAACACCGGAGAAATCGCCGCCATCAAAACGTTGGATCATTTGCGCGTAAGTCTCCGGTTTCACGAGAATGTCGCCATACGTGAGAATGAATGGCGAGTCGCCGACGAATGCTTTCGCCACTTCCGGCGCCTTACCCGTGCCGTCCTGCACGATCTGCCGACCGTAAGCGATGCGCGCACCCCACTTCGCGCCGTCGCCAAAATGACCCTCAATGGTTTCGGCGCGATAGCCCGTGACGATGAAGATGTCGCGCACGCCGGCGGCGAGGATACCACCAATGATGTGTTCCAAAATCGGTTTGCTCTGCACGTTGAGCATCGGTTTTGGAACTTCGTTGGTAAGTTCCTTCATGCGCGTGCCCTTGCCGGCGGCCAGAATCACAGCTTTCATCGCCGCACAGTGAACATGGAGAGATGCCCGGCCAAAAGAAAGAAATTGGATCGGTTACCGATTGAATCCAGCGGCGGCCCAGGTGATGCAACGACCATAATAAACAATTTTCAGGGCAGCAACACGGAACGATAAAATCGCCGATCGCTTTCAACGGCAATCGGCTCGGTGAATTCGAAGACCCCGTTGGTTGGATAATTCGTGCCGAATGGCAGCCAGTTCACGAGATTTGAGGAGGCTTCGACTGCGTACGAATAATCATCGAAACCGGTGAATTGTATTTTCACCGTGCCGCCGGTTTCGATAATTGACCCCACAGAATCCGGTCGCACTCGCAGGAGAAGTTGCGTCGGAATCTTTTCGTAAGCCTCGTCGCTGATGCCTCGCTGAAGTTGGACGTCCGTGCTCTGGTTGAGCCACGGGGAGGCCGCGCTCAACTCACTCACCGCAAGCAACGCGCCCAGACTGTTGAACCGCTGGTTTGGTTGCCCGGCGCGGACGGTACGAATGCCCTCGGCCAAAATCGCGGCTTGGGGCGAATTTGAAGTCATGGTCACAACATCGAACTGCGGGTCGTCATAAAGATAAAGCATCTCGTCCGGCATGGAATTCGTGAGCGCCACGATGCTATCAAGCGCAGCGAGCCAGACATTGGTGTCCGGTTCGTTGATGGAAACCAAGTGGTGCGGGTCGTTGGTGTGGACGAGCGAAGCGGCGAAAAAATCAAGAATTCCACGGTCGGTTTCCGGCTGCGTCAACGCGGCATCATAGAGATTCCGGTTTCCCGTCCATTTTTGCCAATCATCGGCCCTCATGAAACGAGCTTGGACGGCGTCCGCCACGGTAGTGGATTTGAGATAGAGCGTTTGCCACGGCGTCCCGCGATGGACGCGCGCCAGCATTGCGAGGCTCAACGGTTCAGAATCGGGAAAGTTCCATCGGTCAGACGAAGTCACCAGCGGGTCTTTGACCACGATTTGAAACGCCAGTGGATCGGCAAGGATGTCTCCACTCACTTTGGGGTTGCCACCCCACGGCCGATAACGGTCGTTCAAAATGCCTATGTTGGAAAGCGTCGCGTTCGTCGCTGCGGAGGGCTTCCAGGTGATGGCAGCACCGCTGCGCTCCAAATACTCCATGTCGCCGGACATATAATGGACCAGGGGATCGTTGGCCTGCCAAGTGATCGGCACCGAGCGCTTTGAAGTGGGTGTGAACGGCGCATTGGCGGCCAACGCATAGTTGGTGGCGGAGTATGGCGTCCGCGTACCAGGGTCCACGTAAGTTGCCGTGTGATCAGGAGTGAAGAAGGCGAGGAATTTCGCGATAGCCTGCGCTTTGGTCGCTCCTGCCGGCTGGGCAATTCCATAATTCTGCCAATTCCCTCCGCTCTCCACATCGCCCTTGGCGATTTCAATTTGCTGAATGATGCCAGGCTGGTCGCTTAACTTCCCGCCTCCACCCAGCGGCGCATTCGTGGCCCAGAGGCCTTCGAAGCCGATGCCGGTGCGCAGTTGCGCGATTTCCGCGGTCAAGTCGCGGACAATCCCCAAGCCGTTCAACTGCACATAATCAATGATCCGACCCGTCGCGCGATCCTTGATGATGGCCAGCAACCGGTTGGTGATGGTCAGTCCCCAACGCGGGTACGCAAAACCGCTCGGCTCCTCGAAGGTGCTTGTGAGCGTTTCAAAGACGTTCGCTCCAAACCGGTAAACCGCATCGGGAATGATGATCTGATTGGTGCGCAGGGGCACCAGAAACGACCACGGACCCGTTGCCGGCGGCGTTTGTCGCTTTGGGTTCCACGCGGCCCAGAAATTCGTGCCGGGAGATGGGATGCTGATTTGTCCGCCGGCAACCAGATTTGTATTGTAGGTGAAGGTATAATCGTTGGTTAGTAACACGCTGCAGAAGTTTGTGGCAATGATGTCCACCGGTCGCGTGTAATTGTTGGTGTAAGAATTCCAGAACTCAGCGCCGAAAACGTTCGAGATGCCAATGATGAACATCTGATTCGTTTGGTAAATAGTGTTGGCGCCGCCCGGCGCAGACTTGAGCAACTCCACCTTGCGTGTGATCTGAATCACAGGCTCCGCCGCAAATTCGTTGAAGTTGGGCAGCCCTTTCTTTGCGCCAATGACCAGCGGCACTCCAAGAATGAGATCATCCGGTTGCACGGCATTGGCCACGTTGGTGTCGACGAGGTCGCGCAGGGTGTGCGAAAGAAACGCGGAGTTCGTTTCCTCTACGTAGCCGCAGATGTAAATCGTGCCGTTGTCGTTGAAGAACCGCGGACGAAAGACCGTGGGCAGATGAGGGTAGTCGTCATTGAATCGGTTCGTTGTGGCGTCGTAAATGTTTGCCGTGACCTGCAACAAACGATGAACCGCAGGTGTGTATTGATTCGTCGGCCAAATCTGGATGCGCGTCAGGTTCAGATTCAACTCGGACTGGAGCAGGCGCGAGGCGAGGTTGGTGAAAAAACCGACAGGAGAGTCGGTGTTCAGACCCGGATCGGCACGTACTGTCGCCGTTAGCAACAAGTGTAGTGCCGCCACTCGCCACAGCCAGCGGAGCCGGCTGGACCGTTTACGCAAATCCGAAAGCGGCCCTGCATGTCCTCCGGTCTTCACAGCGCCTCGCAGTGTGACAAACCTCAGCCGGTTTGTCACTAGAATAAGCTGGGTGCAAACACCCGCTTGACAGGCCGCGCAAATTCGCAAAAGCTCGCCGGACCAAAACGATAAGCTCAACTCCATCATGAAAAGAATTCACTTGCCGTCATTCGAAAAAACAACCCGCGCCAAATCACTTCTCGCCACACTGGCCAGCGTCGCGCTGCTGGCCGGCTGCGCCACGGCCCAGCCAGAGGCGGGTTTCACCAGTCTCTTCGATGGCCGGACACTCAACGGCTGGACGCTCGTGAATCCGCACGGCCCCGGCTACGGCGTCACTAACGGCGTCATTTACTGCGCCTTGGGCGGCGGCGGCAATCTGTTCACTGAAAAGGAATTTGACGACTTCATCCTTCGCTTCGAGTTCAAGCTGGAAGATGGCTCGAACAACGGCATTGGCATCCGCGCGCCACTGGGCGGCGACGCCTCTTACGCCGGCATGGAAATTCAAATCCTGGAAGAAGGCGCGGCGTTGAGCGGCCGGTGGGGCAAGTTGCACGACGAACAATATCACGGCTCCGTTTATGACCTGATCGCCGCAAAGAAGGGCGCGCTCAAACCGCCGGGCCAGTGGAACAGCGAGGAAATCACCGCGCGCGGTCGCCAGATCACGGTCGTGCTCAACGGCAAGACGATTCTCGACGCGAATCTGAACAGCGTGACCGATCCGGTCAAGTTGATGAAACATCCGGGTCTGTTCCGCGAGCGCGGCCACATTGGTTTCCTCGGCCACAACGATTACCTCGAGTTCCGCAACCTCCGCGTCAAGGAGCTGCCGCACACCGATTCGGACAACACACCGCCCGAAGGATTCACGGCGCTTTTCAACGGCAATAATCTCGACGGCTGGAAAGGTTTGCTGAAGTCACCGAACGACAATCCGATCAAGCGTGCCGCGCTCACGCCGGAACAGCGCGTCGAAGCGCAGAAGGAGGCGGACGAGGACATGCGCGCGCATTGGCGCGTGGAGAATGGCGAGTTCGTTTTTGACGGCAAGGGCCGCAGCCTATGCACGGCGAAGGATTACGCGAATTTTGAAATGCTGGTGGACTGGAAAATCCCGGCGCACGGTGACAGCGGCATTTATCTGCGCGGCTCGCCACAGGTTCAGATCTGGGATCCGTTCACGCAACCCACCAAATACGGCAGCGAAGTCGGGTCGGGCGGGTTTTACAACAACCAGAAAAATCCGAGCAAACCGCTCAAGGTCGCCGACAAACCCATCGGCCAGTGGAATCGTTTCCGTATCATCATGGTCGGGGACAAGGCGCACGTGTATCTCAACGGCGAACTCGTCACGCGCGAGACGGTGCTGGAAAATTACTGGGACCGCAGCCAGCCGATCTTCCCCAGCGGACAGATCGAGTTGCAAAACCACGGCGACCACCTCTGGTTCAAGAACATTTACATCCGCGAAATCCCCCCGAAATAGTCGCCATGAGAAAATCCTTTTCCCGCCGTGAATTTCTTCGCCGGGCGGCCTTGACCGCGGCTGGGCTGTGGGCAGCACCTTATGTCATCAGCGGATTACGCGCTGCTTCGCCCAACGAGATGCTGCAACACGCCAGCATCGGCACCAGTGGCATGGCCCGCAGCGATATTGAAGGCATCACCCGCAGCGGTCGCGCCCAACTCGTCGCGGTCGCCGACGTTGACCTCACGAAGGCTCGGGCGCTCAAAAAGGATTTCCCCGACGTTAAGATTTATCAGGACTGGCGCGAGTTGCTCGACAAGGAGAAGTCCATTGATTCGGTCAACGTCACCGTGCCCGACCACATGCATGCCGCGATTGCCATGTCCGCGATGCAACTCGGCAAACATGTTTATTGCCAGAAGCCGCTGACGCACGACATTTACGAAACGCGCCGGCTCACGGAGTTCGCCCGCCAGAAAAAGCTGGTGACGCAAATGGGCATCCAGATTCATTCCAGCGGCACGTACCGCGAGGCGGTCCGCATCATCCAGGACGGGACGATCGGGAAGGTCAAAGAAGTTCACACTTGGAGCAACAAGGCCTGGGGTGATCCTTCACCGCGCCCCGACCGCAGTGATCCGGTGCCGGCGGATTTCAATTGGGATTCCTGGCTCGGCACTGCTGCCGCGCGCCCGTTCATCGGCGACGGCTATTATCATCCCACCAACTGGCGCAAGCGGCTCGACTTCGGCACCGGCACATTCGGCGACATGGGCTGTCACATCTACGACCCAGTGTTCAAGGCGCTTGACCTGACCGCGCCGATTTCGTTGCGCTCGGACGGCCCCGCGCCGAACCAGTGGAACTGGGCCATCAACGCCCGCATCGAATACCTTTTCCCTGGCACGCAATATACCGAGGGCAAGACCATCAAAGTTACGTGGTATGACGGCAATGAGCGTCCGCCGAAGGAAGTGCAACCGCCGCTGGGCGATGACAAGCTGCCCGACCAAGGTTCCTTGTTCATCGGCACGAAGGGCGTGATGATGTTGCCGCACATCGCGCGTGCGCAACTTTTCCCCGAAAAGGATTTCGAGAACTGGACGCGGCCCAAGGTGACCGAGAACGATCACTGGCAGCAGTTCGTGGAAGCTTGCCGCGGTAACGGCCGGACCGCCGCGAACTTCGATTACGCCGGCCCGTTGACGGAGGCGATTCTGTTGGGCAGTGTCGCGACGCGTTTCCCCCACGCCACCCTGCAATGGAACGCGAAGAAGCTGAAGTTCTCAGACCTGTCCGAAGCCAATCAATACGTCCGCCGGCGCTATCGCAAAGGCTGGGAAACCAAAGGATTATAGTGAGTCGCCGCTGTGGCAAAGGTATGTCTTCCCGGATCAAGGTTTGAAGGCGCGCAATTGCCGCCCGGCATTCTGAAGCGTCGCGCCGAAACCTGCGCGCGGAACGAACAAGTCAACGATTCACGCCACATTCATACACGAACCACGTCGGTTTCAAGTGCGCCAGCGGACCTTTGAGCCGGGCCAGTTCGCCAGCCGGGCCGTGAATTTCCAATCGCGTGAGGTCAACCAGTGTCAAAAACTCTCCAAGCACTGCGCCGACGTTCTCGAAATGGGCCAGCAAACCATCCGCGCCGGCATAGGATTCGCGACAGTGGATTTCGTCGCCGTTGATCGTGAAATCGTAGTGGAGATTCAACTTCTCGGTCGAAGTTTTAGCCACGAACGCGGGGAGCATGGCCTTGGCTGCGGCTATTTTGCCCGGCTTGGCCTTGAAGTAGGGATGGATGCTGACGACGTTGGTTGAATTGCTCATAGTTTCTTGGTGCAATTGTTTTGCTTTGGCACGACGGGTCAAGCTTTACGTTCAGTTTCCAATGAGACTGGTGCTATCATCCGTCTCCGCCGCCCTAAGATTGTCGAACAAATGAAAAAAGCCTACGATGATTGGTCCACCGACATCACCGTGCGCTGAGGAATTAAACGTTAGCCGACCATCTCTGACTTCATGGAAGCACTTCTGCATATCCGGAGCGGTTAAATCGGTTTGACGATGACGCGGGCGGCTCTAGCCTTGAGGCTCATGGTTACGTTCTCACGTTTCATATCCGGCGCCCTGGTGTTTTTGTTCCCCGTGCTACTTTATGGCTATGCGGCAACGAATCAGTACTCGCCCAATCTCTGTCTCAACGGCGGCTTCGAACAGCGCCTCGATGCCGCAGCCAGCCCGCTGCCTCAGGCGTGGTCGCCGGTCGGTCAGGGATCATCCCGGCAGGTTGAGCTGGTGACGGAGGCGGTCGAGGGCCAATACGCGCTGCGGTTGGCGGCGCGCGGTCCCGATGTGGCCGGGGTGAACACTACCGTCATCGAGGCGGGCCGCGGCCAGGTGCGGTTCCGGTACAAGGTTGTCCGGTCCGATGTCGGCGGAAAAAACCTCGCGTTCAACGTCATCGCCTTGAACGAGGCAACCGGGGTCGAGGTGGCCGGACGCAAAAGCTTCGTCCCCGCTCCCGAGCAGGTGGGCGACGGGCAATGGCACGAGGCGGGGTTGGACTTTGATCTCCGGGGGCAGCAGACCCGTCGCTGCCTGATGGCGCCGCGCGTGAACGAATCCACTCCCGCCACCGGCGACGGCGAATGGCTGATTGACGACGTTCGAGTCTATCGCACGCAGCCCAAGGCGGAGATCAGCGTGGAGTATCTTTGGTCGGACAAACCGCTGGCCCGGACCGGCGAACCCGTGCGGTTCAGTGCCTTTGTCGAGAACACCGGCGATGTCGCAGCCACGAACGTCACGGTCATCGCGAGCGTCCAAGGCGGCGGGATCAGCCCGACCGACCCCCGCCGTTCCCTCGACCCACTGGCCGCCGGCGCGTTTGCGAGGGTGGACTGGCATTGGACGGCCACATCGCCGGGGCCGGTGGTGGCCACTGTCGTCGCGGAAACGGCGGACATGAAAACACCGGCGAAGTCCTACCGGATTCTGGCGGTGGATCGTGCGGCGAAACTCACCCGGCAGGAAGCTTGCACCGACGAGGAGGGCTGGTGGCGACTGCTCGAAACCCCGCGCACCTTGCAGGAAAACAATCGGACGGCGCTCACCCAAGTGCGGCACAAAAAATCGTCCGAGATCCGGCGCAATCCGTACGGGCTGTGCGTGCATCTCCCACGGTCGAAGGATTACGAGCACCCGTTCAACCCGGCGCACCTGATTGATGACGATCCGGAGAGTTGCTGGTCCAGCCAGCAACGGCCCGGGCCGTTCCCCGGCAATCCGCCGTGGGTGGAAATTGATCTGGGCCGCTCCCGCACCATCGCGCGGGTGAACCTGGTTCCGTACTGGCGCAACACGGATTTCCCGTTGGGGTTCACCGTGCTGGTCAGCGCCAATGGAAAAGATTGGGAAACGGCGTGCTCGGTTACGGCGCATCGGCTGAACACCGCCGGGCCTAAACGCGGCGACAAAATCGCCCAGTGTTTTCCCTTCCAACGGGCAGTTGCCGCCCGGCATGTCCGGATTCTTTTCGAGCAGTTGCCGCTGTCCGGCGGCAACTACGCCGAGGTGTCGCAAGGCTACAAGGCGCGGCTCTCGGGCATCGAGGTGCTGGACCGGAAGGGACGCAACGTGGCGTTGAAGAGCGCCGGAGCGACGGTGAAAGCCAGCGAGTTTTTCACGGGTTGGCAGGACACGACCGAATCCATCAATCGGGCCTTTCCGAAGATCATGGAAATCGGCGTGAAATGGGTCCGTACCGGCCAGTGGGGCGACCAGACCGAATGGGCGGCGGTCGAACGCGAGCAGGGCCGGTTTGCCATGGATCCGGTGACGGACAAGGCGATCCGCCAGCTCACCGACCGCGGCGTGGACATTCTCTGGGGGCTGAACTATGGCAACGCGCTTTATGATCGGCCTGAGAAGCCGTTTGCTGATATTGGCCCGATATACCGGGAAGGGCATCCGTTCTACCTGAACAGCGGGCCGCGGACGGAGGCGGGCCGGCAGGCGTTTGTCCGCTACGTTGATTACGTCGTGCGCAAATACCAGTCGCGCGTCCAGTGGTGGGAGTTGTGGAACGAGGAGAACGGCTGGTATCCGGGCCATGAGCCGGAACTGTACGGCAAGTTGCTTTACGCGACCGCCCGCCACATCAAGTCAATCAACCCGAACCTCAAAGTCATGTACGGCGGCACGGCCGCTCCCGCGCCGTTGACCACCGAGATCGCGCTCCGCGAGGGCGCCGCCCCTTACCTCGACGCCTATGCGTTTCATCCCTACGGCATTGACAAGCCCGAGGGCGGCATGGGCACGATGGAATTTCAACAGGCCAAAAACCTCAGCCAGACTCGTGAGCAGATGGGCTGGAACCGGCTCGAAGACATCGTGGCCGGCGTCAAGGAACCCTTCGCCCAGCACGGCAATACCAACGTCCAGGTCTGGCTTAACGAATGGAGTCTCAACGTTTCGGGGCTGGACTACACTTACAAGTCGGGTATCGGCGAGTACGGCCTGGCGAAATATCTGATCCGGTTTTACATCTACAACGGCTGGCTCGGTCAGCCGACCGCGTGGTGGGCGTTGCACACCGAGAACAAAAGCCAGGACTGGAGCGTCCTCGACCCCGACACGTTCGGTCTGCGCCCGTTGTCCTACGCCCTGCAAAACGTCTGCTCCGTCGTCAGCGATGTAACGCCCCTGCCACCGCCCGAACACCGGTTCGACTGCGCTACCCCCGACTTGAAAGTCATCGCCTACCAACGCGACAGGCGCAATGAAAAGCTGGTGCTCGTGTGGTCCGCCCGGCTCAACACGGACCGGGTTGTGGCGCATCCTGGACGTTTCACGTTCGCCCATCCGAAGAAGCCGAAGAAGGTTCTGCTGACGGATCTTTACTGGGGGTTGGAACAACCGGCGGCTTGGTCATACGAAAACGGGCAACTAACGCTCGACGGCTTGGTGGTGCGGGATTATCCGGTGGTGATCACTGTTCGGTGAACGGAGCGACATAGTCAACGCGCGGCGCGAATCTGCTGGACAACTTTGAAACGAGGCCGGGATAGTTGCGTTCCTGAAACCTTGGCAGAATAGTCCATGACCCAAACAAGCGAAACCCGGTTCAATCCGGCCGCAGGAGATGGAGTTGGCTTTCCACGCGGCCTGCACAACGCTTTTCTGTTTGCGGCGTTCAACGCGCTCTCGTACCAGATCATCCTGGCCAGCCCGATGATCCTCTACGCCAAATCGCTCGGCGCCAGCGCCACCGTGCTGGGCATCATCACCGGCATGATGCCGCTGCTGGTCATTTTCCAAATCCCGGCGGCGAACCACATCAATCGCGTGGGTTATCGGAAGTTCGTGCTGGCGGGTTGGACCACGCGGGTCAGCTTCATTTTTCTCATCGCCCTCGTGCCGCTGACCGGCGCGTTCCTGAATCCGGCCAACCGTCTCGCGCTGCTGCTGGCGCTGCTGTTTTGCTTCAACCTCTCGCGCGGCATCTCCAGTTGCGCCTGGCTGCCGTGGATCACGGTGCTCGTGCCGGAGGAGATGCGTGGGCGCTACCTCACGCGCGACGCCGCGGTGCAAAACCTTGCCAGCTTCGTGACCTTCCTCCTGGCCGCAGCGTCATTGGCGGGTGCGACGCAACCATGGCAGTTTGCGTTGCTCTTCGCGTTCAGCGGCGTCATGGGCGCGATGAGCCTGCTTTTTTTGAAACGCATTCCCGACGTTCCCACTCCGGTTGAAACGCGCGCCTCCCGCGCCAGCGTGCCGTGGCTGGAGATGGTCCGCTTTCCGCCCTTCCGAAAATTGCTGTGCACCGCGGTCGCGTGGTCCGTCGCCTACGGCGGCATCACCGCATTCACCGTGGCGTTTCTGAAGGTGCGCAGCGGCATGTCCGAAGGCCGGATTCTGCTCATCTGTTCCGTGGCGTTCCTTGGCGGCGTGGGCAGCCTGGGGTTGCTCGGCTCACGCTTCGACCGTGTGGGCAGCAAACCCGTGCTCGGCGCCGCGTTCGCCGGCTGGCTCGCGGTCATGGCGGGTTGGGTGATGTTGGCCGGCGGAGTTTTCGAAGCCTCGCTCCTGAACGTTCTGGTGCTGCAATTTCTCATGGGGCTGCTGGCCGCGATGGTGACCATGGCCAACGTCCGTCTGGCCATGGTCATCGTGCCCGCAATGGGCCGCAACCACTTCTTCGCCATCTACTCGGTCGTCAACAACGTCGCGCTCGGCCTGTCGCCCATCGCTTGGGGCTTGCTGATTGACGCGGTGGGTTCGCGCGCGCCGATGTGGCTCGGGTTGGAGTGGAATCGCTACACGGTTTTCTTCGCTGGGGCCGCCGTGGTATTCACGGTTACGCTGCTCATCTCGCGCCGGCTCGACGAACCGCGGGCCGCGAGCATGGAGCAATTGTTGCGCGAAATCCTGATTCAATCCCCGCAACGCTTCTGGCTGCGCTTCTGGCCGCGATGATGAGCCGCCAAGCGTGGCCGACGATCTAGCGTGAGCTTGGCGCGATTCCCTTGGACTGCTCTGTTTGGATGCCCGTCGCTGAAACAATGCGATGGCCTTGGTCTGGAACGGTCAGTCGCACTCCCCATCACGACCCGTCCAACCGGCCATACTTTCGAATCTCCGGCCAGACCCAGGCCACCGCGAGGACGACAAGGATCGTGCCCACGCCGCCGGACACGACCGAGATCATCGCGCCGGTAGCGATCGCGTTCCCCATGGCGGGGCCGAACCAGTTTGCCACGATGCCGGATTCAAATTCGCCCAGTTCGTTCGACGTGCCGATGAAGAGGTTGTTGACGGCGGAAACGCGTCCACGCTTCTCGTTCGGTGTGAGCAACTGCACCAGCGTGTGCCGCACCACCACGCTTACATTGTCCGACACACCACAAACAATGAGCATGGCGAAGGACAACC
>Ga0315268_10002492_pt1 | contig 20748 bp, 14 predicted proteins | sample C1_top_MG_FD_204535 | JGI IMG/M metagenome (GOLD analysis project Ga0315268, IMG submission 204535) | Sediment microbial communities from Yellowstone Lake, YNP, Wyoming, USA - C1_top | ecosystem: Environmental > Aquatic > Freshwater > Lake > Sediment | place: USA: Wyoming | collected 2017-08-01
GAAGTTGCCGCCGGCCTGGGTCGTCACCTGATCGACCGGCTGCTGCGTCTGGTCGAGCACGAGCACCGAGGCGGCCTCGACCGCCGCCAGCGAGGGTCGCTCGACCACCCGGCCGGCAAAGATCCCCACGGCGTCGCCGAGAACCTGGTGCACGGTGTCGGCGATCGACGCCACGTCGCCGCTGCCGACGATGAACAGACGCTGGTAGCTGAACACCTCGTTCGGTCCCAGCAGGTCGGGCGGACGGGCGTAGAACAGCGGCATCACACCGCTCGCGGTGAACGGCAGCAGAAAAGAATGATCGGTCGGTCGACCCGGGTAGTTCTGGTAGATGTCGCGATTCTTGTGGATGTAGTTCGCGTCGCCCGCGGGCAGCGGCAGCAGACCGTACGAGACACCATCGCCACGCGACGCCACGAACTCGGCGACCAGCCCGGGCAGAGCCGGTAAGTGGATCGGTACGCGATAGCGATCCTCCAGCGCCCAGCGCTGCCCGAAGCCGCCATCGCCCGGGATGAAGACCGAGGTCTTGGAGCTGAAGACGAGCGCGTCGCCCATCGGCACCGGGATGGCCGCGCCGTTGAACTCGATGGTGTTGAACGGGTGACTGCGACCCCGCGGGTCGTCGTTGATCACGCGCGAGGTGACCTCGAGGTAATTTTTTCCCGGCGCCAACGCATACTCGTTTTCGAGGCGCAGCATCTCCGGACCGAGCACCATCTTGGTCAAGAGCTCGGTCATGGCGAACAGCTCGCGGCCGCGGCCTTTCACGACCACCCTGGCCGGGCCGCCGCTGCTGCCGTCGTCGACCACCTCGATCGACTGCGGCTCGAGCAGATCGAAGAAGAAAGCCGGGGCCATCTCGCCAAAGCGATCGCGGCCGTTGCCGCCCGCGCTGGACTTGCTGCTGCGGGGCCGAACCAGGTCAGCGTCAATGACGCCGCCGCCGAACAGCAGGTTGCCGCGCGAGTAACCCAGATCCTGGATCACGACCCGGATGCGACCGTTCTCCAGCAGGTAGTCGCCGATCTCGCCGATGGCGTCGGGACCGCCGATCAGCTCGTTGCGGCTGGTCACCCGATAGGCGCTCGCGCGCTCGGGCGGGGCGCAGGCGTTGAGCGCGAGCACCGCGGCCAGCGCCAGCGCGCAGCGCATGAGCGGGTTGGCGGCGAGTCCTGTTTGGCGAACCAAGTGTTTCATGCGGATCGCTTTCGTGATGTGCGCGTGACGTCGTCGATACGGCAAGATCGGGCGCTGCCAATAGAGCACATTTGTCGAGTCCGGGCAACGAGAGGCAGGGCGCACACGCGGCGTGCAGTCCTGTCTTGCGCCGCCTCACCCGACATCGAAGCCGAGACAAAAGACATCGGTCACGGCACCGAGATCAAGACCGCCGTAAAAGGCGCCAGGCGCTTTGTGTGGGCGCGTTGGCGCGAGGCGTTGCCCGCGACATAGTATGTCGATGAAGCGCAAGGGGGGTTTGCGGCTTGCTCGCGCCTCCGGGTCGGCGTTAACGTAGAAAAATCACGACGTCACTACTTCCGCGGGGCGGGGTCATGACCGAGTCCGAATGGAAGACGCGCAAGCAGCGTATCGATCCGCGGCTGGATGAGGCAGGCTGGCGTTTGCCCAGGTCGGGCACGACGCCACTGCACGTCGCGCATCGGGTCGAGGAGTTGCCGACCGACAATGGCCCGGCCGACTACGCGCTGGTGGTGGACAACGGGGTCGTCGCCATTGTCGAGGCCAAGAAGGTTGGCGCTGGTCCGCAGAGCGTGCTGTCGCAGGCCGAGCGGTACTCGCGCGGGTATCAGCAGGGCGCGTTCAACTTTGATGGCTATCGCGTGCCATTTGTCTACTCGACCAATGGCGAGCAGATCTGGTTTCGGGACCTGCGCGACTCGCGCAATCTGTCGCGTAAAATTGCAGAGTTTCATACGCCGGATGCCTTGCGCGAACTGCTGGTGCGGGATTTCGACGCCGCGTGCGACAAGCTGGCGGCCACCCCCAACCAGCATCCGCGGTTGCGTCCATACCAAACCGAAGCCAACACCGCGGTCGAGCAGGCCATTGCTGACCGCAAGCGGCACCTGCTGGTCGCCATGGCCACCGGTACCGGCAAGACCTTCACCATGGTCAACCAGGCCTACCGGCTGATGAAGTCCGGCGCGGCGAAGCGCGTCCTGTTTCTGGTCGACCGCCGCGCCCTGGCGGCCCAAGCCGTGCGCGCCTTTGCCTCGTTCGAGGCCGAGCCTGGCGTGAAATTCGACAAGGCCTACGAGGTCTACTCCAACAAGTTCCAGAAAGAGGATTTTGACGAGGACGACAAGTTTGACTCCAAGGTGTTGCCGCGCGAATACCTGACGCAGCCACAGGCCAAGCACGTGTTCGTCTATGTCTGCACCATCCAGCGCATGGCCATCAACGTGCTGGGCCACAACGCGATCTTTGGTCTCGGCGACGAGAAGCCTGACGACGACGTCGAGCCGATCAAGATTCCGATCCACGCGTTTGATGCGGTTATCGCGGACGAGTGCCATCGCGGTTACTCGTCGGCCGAGATCTCGGTGTGGCGCAACACGCTGGACCATTTTGACGCCGTTAAGATAGGCCTGACTGCCACGCCTGCCGCCCACACTATCGCCTACTTCGGTCGTCCGGCCTTCAAGTACGACTACCGGCAGGCGGTGCAAGACGGCTATCTGGTTGACTACGACGCTGTTAAAATCAGCTCGAAGATTCGCCTGGAGGGCGTATTTCTCAAAGAGGGAGAGAATGTCGAGGTTGTCGACACGGAGACCGGCCAAACCAAGATGGATGAACTTGAGGACGAAAGATCGTTTTCGTCCGACGACATCGAGTCGAAAGTCACTGCGCCGGACTCGAATCGAAAGATCATTGGAGAGATCGAAAAGTACGCGCTAGAGCACGAGAAACAGTACGGTCGGTTTCCAAAGACGTTGATCTTTGCCGCAAATGATCTGCCCCATGTGTCGCACGCTGACCAACTTGTGCAATTAGCTGCCGAGTCGTTTGGTCGGGGCGAAAACTTTGTCCGTAAAATCACGGGGCGCGTTGACCGGCCGCTGCAGCGCATCAGGGAGTTTCGCAATCGGCCCGAGCCTGGAGTCGCGATCACCGTCGATCTGCTCTCGACGGGCGTGGATATCCCAGACCTCGAGTTCATTGTATTTCTACGACCGATTCAAAGCCGCATCCTCTTTGAGCAAATGATTGGCCGGGGTACGCGGCGAGGCGAGAAGTTCCCAGATAAATCGCATTTCACGGTATTCGATTGCTTTGACGGTACGTTGCTCAAGCGTTTTGCCGGGGCTGCTGGAATCACCGCCGACCCGCTGGACCCACCGACGCGGACCATTGCAGAGGTCATAGAGGCAATTTGGAACAACCAGGACCGCGACTACAACATCCGCTGTCTGGTCAAACGGCTCCACCGCGTCGACAAGCAGATGGACGCAGAGGCGCGCACGCTATTTTCCGCCTTTGTCCCTGACGGCGACATGGCCAAGTACGCGCGAGAATTACCTGCCAAACTGAAACAAGATTTCGCTGGCCAGATGAAGTTATTGCGGGACACGAGTTTTCAGGATCTGCTCGTCAACTATTCCCGCGCAAAGCGCGTCTTTATCAAGACCTACGAGACCATTGACGACGTCACGTCGCAATGGACTGCCGACGGACACGGGTTGGACAGCTATCTGGAAGCGTTCGCGACATTTGTCCGAGACAACCCGGCGCAGATCGATGCCATCGCTATCTTGCTCGACCGGCCGCGCGACTGGACCGCTGACGCTCTGACCGAACTGCGCAACAAGTTGCTAGCGGCCAACTACCATTTCAACGAGGAGAACCTGCGGCAGGCCCACGAGCGGCGCTACAAAAAGGCGTTGTGTGACATCATCTCGATGGTCAAGCACGCGGCCGACGAGCGGCAGCCGCTGCTGACCGCGGCCGAGCGGGTGCAGCGCGCGTTCGAAAAGCTATCGGCGGGCAAGAAGTTCAGCGCCGAGCAGCAGCGCTGGCTGGAACACATTCGATTGCACCTGACCGTAAGCCTGAGCATCAGCCAGCAAGACTTTGACGAAATCCCAATTTTCAGCCGCGAGGGTGGGCTGGCTGCGGCCAGGCGCGCATTTGGAGACGGGCTCGGCTCACTTTTACACCAGCTCAATGAGGCGATCGCAGCATGACCGACGTTGTCCAGACGCTCTGGGGTTTCTGCCACACGCTGCGCCACGACGGCATCGACTACGGCGACTACATCGAGCAGATCACCTATCTGCTCTTTTTGAAGATGGCCGACGAGAAGGGCGTGGAAGTGCCAAAGGGATGTTCGTGGCCTGCGCTGCGCGACGAGAGCGGCACCGAGCTGACGGACATTTATGTAGACGTGCTGCGCAAGCTGGGCAAGACGCCGGGCATTCTTGGCGACATCTACGCTGGCGCGCAGTCTCGCTTCAACAATCCGGTCAATCTAAAAAAGCTGATCAACCTGATCGACGAGATCGAGTGGACCAGCCTGGGCGTTGACATCAAGGCTGCGGCTTACGAGGGGCTTTTGGAAAAGGCAGCCAGCGAGGGCAAGAAGGGCGCTGGCCAGTATTTCACGCCGCGCGTGCTGATCCAGAGCATGGTCCGCTGCATCAAGCCTGACCCGCGCAGCGTACCGGGCTTTACCATCTGCGATCCGGGCTGCGGCACGGGCGGTTTTCTGGTGGCGGCCTACGAGTGGTTGATCGGCGAGACCAAGGGCGCGCTGGACCGGCAGCTCGCTAAACGCATTCGCAAGGGCACCTACTTTGGCCAGGACCTGGTGGCGCGGCCGCGGCGGCTGGCGCTGATGAATCTGTATTTGCACGGCATCGAACCGACCATTGCGCTGGGCGATTCGATCTACGAGCCGCCAACGAGCGATCGGTTCGATGTGGTGTTGACCAATCCGCCGTTTGGCACCAAGGGCGCCAACCAGGAGCCCACGCGCGACGACTTCACGATCTCGACCAGCAACAAGCAGCTCAATTTCGTGCAGCACATCTTGACCATACTCAAGCCAGGTGGCAGGGCTGGCATCGTGTTGCCGGACAACTGCCTGTTCGAGGGCAAGGCGGGCGAGGTTTTCGAGATCGTGATGCAGGACTGCAATGTGCACACGATCTTGCGACTGCCGCGCGGCACGTTCACGCCCTACAGCCAGGGCGTCAAGGCCAACGTGGTCTTCTTGCAGAAGGGGCGGCCGACCGAGCAGGTCTGGATCTTTGATGCTCGTTCGAATGTTCCGGGCATCACCAAGAAAGATAGACCGCTCGGGGCAAAGCACTTTGCAGAGTTCGAGACGGTGTATGGCAAGGACCCCAATGGATTGAGTAAGCGAAAGGACGGGGGCGAGACTGGCCGATTTAGAAAGTTTCACATCAGCGACGTCAAGGAGCGCGGGTACAAGCTTGACATCACTTGGCTCAAGGATGAGTCGCTGGAGGACAGCGACGAGTTGCCGGAGCCGCAGGAGTTGGCGATAGAGGCAATGGCCGAGTTGGAAGGAGTGATGACGGATTTGAGAGGGATTGTGGAGTTGCTGGAGAGGGAAGAGGGCGCAGGCCAATGAACGACGACGTGCCGGAAGGATGGGTGAAAACAACGCTAGCCCACGTCATTTCAGAAATGAAAACTGGGCCTTTCGGTAGCGCGTTGCACAAGTCCGACTATGTCATCGATGGCATTCCCGTCATCAACCCCGTAAATATTGGGCGCGACAGAATAGAGCCTTCTGCAGAGGTAAGTATCGGCACCGGAACATTCTCCAAACTTCAAGAGTACGCATTGCGCAATGGTGACGTGATTATTGCACGTCGGGGCGAGATGGGGCGTTGCGCGGTAGTCAGGGAATCCGAAGCTGGCTGGCTCTGCGGAACGGGCTCTGCAGTATTACGTGCGTCTGACGCGGCGTTGCCCTCGTTTCTCCAAAAGCTAATCTCTTCGCCAGCGGTTCGGTCATATTTGAGCGACGCGTCAGTTGGTACCACGATGGATAATCTGAACCAGCAGATGTTTCGTGAAATGGAAGTTTTGTTACCTCCAATATCTGAGCAACGTCGCATCGTGGCAAAGCTCGAGGAGCTATTAAACAAGGTCGACGCCTGCCAGCGGAGGCTCAAGAAGATACCGGGGCTGATCAAACGGTTCAGGCAGGGTGTGCTGGCAGCGGCGTGTGAGGGGAGGTTGACGGAGGATTGGCGGGAACAGAACGATGCCGAAGAAGCTGCGGTTATAATCGAACGAATCCGTGCGAAGCGTCCCGCACCCTATCAAAACGCTTCTGTCCGCGACGACCTGGAGTTGCCGGGCGTTCCTGAAACTTGGTCATGGACTAATCTCCGCTTCTTGCTGTCGCCAGCAGAAGCGTTTTGTTACGGAGTCGTTCAGCCTGGAGTTGACGCCCCCGGGGGCGCGCTGCTGGTTCGGGCCGGCGATTTGGTTGGCGGCCGAGTGGACACGAGCGCTCTGCGACATATCCCGCTGGCCGTGCATTCTGAATATATGCGCTCTCAACTTGCAGGAGGAGAAATCCTCGTTACGGTTGTCGGGGCCGGAATTGGCGAGACTGCTATCGCACAACCCGAATGTGCCGGGTTCAACATCGCGCGCGCGGTCGCGAAACTACCCGTCCGCGAGTTTGAGGCGCGTTACGTTCATTTCTGGCTTTGCACAAGTATCGCAGTCGGCTGGATGAAGGGCGATTCCCGCGAAGTCGCGCGCCCGACATTGAATTTGGAGCAACTAAAGACCCTTCCAGTGCCAGTGCCTTCGCTGGCGGAGCAACAGGAAGTCGTACGCCGAATCGAAGCGCTTTTCGCACTGGCCGACCATCTCGAGTCTCGCTACCACCGCGCCGTCTCTCTCGTCGACAAACTGACTCCCGCGCTGCTGGCCAAGGCGTTTCGCGGCGAGCTGGTGCCGCAGGACCCCGATGACGAGCCGGCGGGGGTGATGTTGGAGAGGATCAGGACCGAGCGCGAGAAAGCGCAGCCGGCCGAACGACAGAAACGAGGAAGAGCACACCGCGAAGTACGGACAAATCAATGACGACCCGTTCAGAAGTCCAGCGGGGCGTTCGATCTTTTGAGTCGCCATTTGCGCGACCAGCGCGTTACATTTAGCTCTTCGCGGTATTCGTGGGAGGCGGCCATGAGAATGCAAATCGAGAGCATCGAGATCCGAAACTTCGGCGTACTCAAAGATGCCGTATTGACCGATTTGCCTCGCCTCGCCGTCGTCGTCGGAGAAAACGGTTCAGGCAAGTCGACGCTATTCGACGTCTTTTCTTTTCTCAAAGATGCACTGGCGCATAACGTCGCCAAAGCGGTCAGTAAACGCGGTGGGTTCAAGGAACTCGTGAGCCGCGGTGAAAAAAGCCCGATCACGATCTCTCTCAAATTCCGCGAGAGCGGTGGCAGGCTCGCGACCTACGATCTCGCCATCTCGTCTGTGAAAGGGACGACCGTCGTCGAGCGCGAAGTTCTCAAGTTCCGGCGTGGTCAAAGAGGCAAACCGTGGCATTTTGTCGATTTCTCTCGCGGCCGAGGCAACGCGGTGACCAACGAGTCGATGTACGGCAAGCCCGGCGCGAAGCAGGCGCGCAAGACCTATGTTCTCGATGAACCTACCGTACTTGCGATAAAGGGGTTGGGACAATTTCAAGAGTTTCGAGTCGTTTCCGAATTTAGAAGCCTTATCGAGAACTGGCACATCTCGGACTTTCACATCGCGGACGCCCGTCCGAGCTCACAAGACGAATACGCCGAACATCTTTCAACTCACGGCGACAACGTCGCGCAAGTAGCACAGTTTCTCTGGGACCACCACCGTGACCGATTCGACAAGATACTCGAAGCAATGGCGGCGCGAGTCCCAGGCATCGAAAAAGTAGAGGCAAAGCCGACCGAAGACGGCCGCCTGGTTCTCAGATTCAAGGACGGTTCGTTCAAAGATCCCTTCATTGCTCGCCATGTCTCGGACGGTACGATCAAGTTGTTTGCTTACCTGGTATTACTCTACGATCCAAAGCCGTTCCCACTACTCGCTATTGAAGAGCCAGAAAATCAACTTTATCCAGAATTGCTAGCAGAACTCGCGGAAGAATTTAGAGACTACGCTCAACGCGGTGGACAGGTCTTCGTCTCGACGCACTCACCCGATTTTTTAAATGGCGTTAACCTCGAAGAGATTTACTGGCTTGCCAAGCGAGAGGGGTTTACGACGATATACAGGATCTCTGATAGCAAACTTCTTGGCCGACTAGGGAAAGAAGGGGATTTACCCGGGGCTCTCTGGAAACAAGGTCTATTTCGTGGAGCGTTTTCGCAGTGAAACGCATCGTCTTACTGCTCGAAGAGCGCTCGATGCAGGAGTTTCTGCAGGGACTGCTGCCTCGTGCGATACCCGGTGTCGGATTCTTGTGCGTCCCGCATGAAGGCAAGCAAGACCTCGAGAAGAGCATCCCGCGAAAGCTTCGTGCATGGCAAGAACCGGGCGCCCGTTTCGTCGTCGTCCGCGACAATGACAGCGCGAATTGCAGAAAGACCAAGGAGCGGTTACTCGACCTTTGTCGGCGGGCCGGCGGTCGTCCGGCAGTGGTCAGGCTTGCATGTCAAGAACTCGAAGCGTGGTATCTTGGAGAGCCTCGCGCATTGGCGCAGGTCTTTCAACGACCCGCACTATCGAGCCTGACACGCAAGGCCAGATTTCGGGACCCAGATGCAGTAGAACAGCCCTCTCGCGAACTTTCTGTTCTGGTCCCAGAATTTCAGAAGATTACCACCGCTCGTAAAATGGGACGATCGTTGTCTGTGTCTTGCGAGGACAATCTTTCGACGAGCTATAAAGTATTTCTGACTGCGATACGTGAGATTGCGCGCTTCGACAAGCGCGACGCACCCACATGACGACGCTGCAGGACATCGAGAAAATCGACCAGATCATCTTCACCCAGAAACGCGAATTCAAGGCCTCCGAACGACTGCGGCCCGGCTCGCTGATCTCGGTCAAGCAGGGCAAAAAGTTTTTCAGCGTGCTGTTCCTTCACACCGACAGCGGCACCACCAAGTCCGACTTCGACAACCGTAAAAAAATCTGGACCAAGGTCTTTGCCCTGCACCGGGCAATCAAGAAAAGTGCGCCCCTGCTGGTGCTCGGCGACCTCAACACCATGGGCTGGGCCGAAGGCAAAGGCAAAAAGGCCGTGGTCAAGGTCAGCGAAGCTCAAGAGATCCAGCAACTCAAAGCCGCCGCGCTTAAACAAAGCATGACCGTGCTCGCCAAGCAGCACGACCAGACCTTCAGCGACGGCAGCTTCGTCTCCGACCTTGACCACCTGCTGGCCACCAACACGTTCAAGTTCAAGGCCCTCGGCAAAAGGGCAGACGCCCAGCCCAACGCAGTCCGCGTGGTCGGATGGAACGACCTCAAGACCGCCAAGGACCGCGCGCAGTACCGCAGCCAGTATTCAGATTACTCGCTGTTGTACGCCGCGACAAAGTGATGCTCCGGTCGGTGAGATATTTCTTTCAAAGCGACCTCGGAAAGAAACGCCCAGGTGTAGTCGGCTGCCGAAAGGGCCGCCAACAGCCCCGCAGGCAGCCGGCTTGGGTTTCCACTCGCGCGTCAACGCCGACCGCAACGTGGGAGTCCCGGTGAATGACCGCTCCGATGAATGCCGCATCACCGAACTGGTTCAACAACTCCAGACCAGTCCCGATGACTTGACGCTATTGTGTCGCCTCTCTGAAATCTACGAACGCACCAACCTGTTGCCGCAAGCCCTCAAGGTCTGCGAAACCTTACTTCGTCTCGCACCCAAAAACTTCAACTTCAGGTATCACCAGGCAGACCTGCTTTCCAAATTGAACTACGCCGACCAGGCGCTCGAGTTGTTGGTACGCCTGCATCGCGAATCGCCCGCAGATCTCGCGGTCATCAACGCCCTGGGTCGCTGCTGCTACGACCTCGGCATGTATGACGAGGCCGCCCGCTACTGCCAAGAATACCTGGCGCTTGCACCCGACTCGCCAGCCATGCGCAACAACGATGCGCGCTGCCACGTCAGCTCCGGTCGGATCGAGGAGGCGTGCGCTGTTCTTCAGGAGAGTCTCAAGGCCACGCCCCGAGACGCCGAAGCCCACGCGCTCCTGGGAGTGACCTATGCTCTGCTGGGTCGCAAAGACGACGCGCTCCGCGAGCGCAAATTCGCGGTCGAATCGTGCTCGGACCCGTCGACAATCGGCGAGTTACTCCGCGAGCTCGATGACCTCATCGACGCCGACCCCGGAACCATCTCCCCCCAATACGCCGAAATGATCACGACCATGCTTCTGGTCTGGCTGGCGCGCGCGCGACGAGCGCGACCACCAGCGCCCTGAGGTCTCGCTCGCAGGCGCAGTGCACATAGCCGCCCAACGCGGCATCTAGCAACGGGCCGGCGGCCCCTCCTGCGGCCGGCTCCTCAACGACCAAAATGAACAAGCGCCCGTAACAGCAAGCTGCCGCCGGCAAGGAGCGAGGGCACCAGGTGCGCGCACACGAGTCCGCACTTGCGTCGCGCATCGATCCTCGGTCCTCGGTATTCGGTCCTCGGTATTCGGTCCTCGGCCTCGGTCCTCGACCATCGTCGCTGCTCGGCATCGTGCCTGCTCTCGTGCGCCGCTCAACAACCTTCAGCGCGCCCCTGCGCCGGGGCCTCGACCACGGGTGCAGGCCCCGTCGCAGGCCTCAGCAAGTACCGGTAGCGAGCGTCACCTGAGCCAGCACCGCGCAATGCGCCGTGCGGCGATGTCTGCGCGACTCCTGACACCGAGCCAGCCGGCCGACTGACCGATCACCGATCCCGAGGAACGAGGACCGAGGACCGAAAATCGAGAACCGAGAACCGAGAAACGACGACCGGCGACCGACCGCCGACCGCCGATGCACTCGTCGTCAGCTATCACGAGTCGTCACGACTTCTGGGCAAGTCTCCCAGACCACGTGGTTGGTGATGGCACGCGGCCGTTCCTGGCGCCACAGCTCGGCCCGGTACCAGCCCGGCCGATCGACCAGCAGCGGTAACTCGAGCTGGCCATCGCGCTCGACGCGCTGTTCGAAGATCGGCTCGCCCGCGCGCAGGATGCGCAGGTCGCTCGGTCCATCCAGCCGCTCGACCTCGACGACCAGTCGGGGCGCGTTCGTGGATCGCAGGCACTGGCCGATCGAGGCGCGCTGGCCGCGATCAGCGTCGAGCACGAGGTCCAGCAGCGGACCGCCGGTCATCACCACCGCACCGTTGCGCAATCCGTCGAAGATGGCACCCGCCGAGCGCTCGCTGGCGCGCACCGCGGTCAGCGGCAACAAGCCAGGGAAACTGCCGTCCTGCTCGCGGCCGTGCCAGTCGCGCGCAGCCACCGCGGTCACGCGATGCCCCGCTTGCCACAGCCGATCCCAGAGCGCCCGGCTGGCCCGGTTGTCGCCGCCCGCATGATCCCACTGCTTGTACCAGACCTCGAGCAGGTCGAAGCTCGTCGGGTCGAGGTCAGCGGGCGCGCGGCAGCCGGTGCAGATCGGATCACCGATCGAAAATGGATGCGCCACTCCGACCAGGCCGCCCCGCTGGCGCACTGCGGGCGCGATCTCGGCCAGCGAGCGCACCCGACCCTGCGCGTGCCACGGAACCAGCTCGGTGTCAGCGCCGGGCGGCCAGTAGATCGGGTGGTGCCCGTTGAAGGTCGTCAGCTCGCAACCGGCGAGCAGGACCACGGGCAGCTCGCCGGGCGCGATGTGGCCAGCCATCGTGTTGTGGTCGGTCAGCGCTAAAAAATCGCCGCCCAACGCCTTGACCTTGGCCGCCAGTGTGGCGAGGTCGTGTTTTCCGTCGCTGTGCAGCGTGTGCGAGTGCAGCTCGCCCAGGTACCAGCGCGACTCGGCCACCGCGTCGGGGACGACCTGATCGCCGGCCGCGGATGCCAGGCCGGCCTTGGGCCAGGTCGCCTGCAAGCGCGCCACCTCGGTCGGGCCCAACTCGCCGTGCGCCGTCACCTCGAGCAGGTAGCTGACCGGCGAGCCGAAGACGCCGTGGCACTCGATCACCGCGGTCCAGGCGCCGGGCTGGATCGAACCCGGCATGAATCCGGGCGAGGCGACCTCACGGCCCAGCACGAGGGGGCCGGCGTCCGACGCCGGATTGCGGTCCCAGCGACCACGCCAGCGCCCGTCCGGATCGACGAGTACGACATTGAGCAGGTTGTCGAGCCGCTCGACCCGTGCCTCGAGATCGAGCGCGCGCCAGAGGCGGTCCCGCGCCCCCTGGTCGAGCGCGGCCTGCCGATTTGAAACGTGCCGCTCAAACGCGGTCTTGACCTGTGCTGCGCCGAGCGTCGAGCGCTCGGCCACGCGCGGGGCATAGTCGAAGCCGAGCGAGAGCGCCGCCGCCCCAGCCGGCACCTCGAAGCCATGCGCCTGCACGGTCTTGGTGTCCTCGGCCCGGGCCAGACCGCTGTGGCGAAGCACGCACTTGCTCTCGTTCATGTCTGGTCAGTCACCCTCGAGCACTCCGGCGCCAGTGGCGGCTCCGAGCGAAGCCTATAGTATAGTGCGCGACCGACCGGCATATCGAGGCACTTGATGGTTGGCATCGACTGGGGCGTCATCGTCGTCTACTTCATCGCCATCCTCACCCTGGGGTTGTGGAAGTCGCGCCGCGCCTCGAAGTCGATGGCCAATTTCTTCGTCGCTGGCCGCAGCCTGCCCTGGTGGATCGCCGGCACCTCGATGCTGGCCACCAGCTTTGCCAGCGACACGCCGCTGCACGTGACCAAGCAGATCCGCGAGCTGGGCCTGGGCGGCGCCTGGTTCTACTGGGAAGGGATCGTCGCTGGCGTCGCCATCGCCTTTGTCTTCTCGCGCATGTGGGCGCGCACCGGCGTGGTGACCGACGCCGAGCTGATCGAGCTGCGCTACCACGGCCGACCGGCCGCGCTGCTGCGCGGCGCCCATGGCGCATTCCGGGGCATCGTGCTCGAGCTGATCACCTTGAGCTGGGTGACCGCCGGCATGACCAAGATCGTCCACACCATCCTCGGGCTGCCCGACCATTTCTCACTGCTGGGCGTCGCGGTCTCGGCCGATCTGCTGGTCGTGGTCCTGCTGATCAGCTTTGGGCTCGCCTACACCGTGGCGTCGGGGTTGTGGGGCGTGGTGATGGCCGACCTGCTCGAGTTTTCGCTGGCCATGCTGGGCGCCATCATTCTCGGTGTGATCGCGGTGGGCAAGGTTGGCGGCACCGCGGGTCTGAAAGCAGGGCTGGTCGCCGCCGGTCACCCCCATGCGCTCGAATTTTTTCCGTCGCTGGGCAGCGCTGGCGTGCCGGCCATCGCCATCGGCGTCTATCTCGGCGTGCAGTGGTGGGCGTCACCGTATGTCGACGGCAGCGGACAGCGGGCGCAGCGTTTCCTGGCCTGCAAAGATCCTGGCCAGGCGCTGCTGGCCGGCGTCTGGAACATGTCGGTGCAGTACGTCATCCGCTCGTGGCCCTGGTACACGGCCGCACTGGCGTCGTTGATCCTCTACCCCACGCTGGCCGACCCGGAGACCGCCTATCCGAAAATGATCGCCGAGCTGCTGCCGGCGGGCCTGCGCGGCCTGATGGTGGCCAGTCTGTTTGCCGCTTTCATGTCGACCTTCACCGGGCTGTCGAACTTGTCGGCCTCCTATCTGGCAAACGACGTGTACCGGCGCTTTCTGGCCAAGGGCAAGGACGAGCGCCACTACGTGCGCGCGTCGCGATATTTCAGCCTGGGCGTCGCCGTCATCGCCGGCTTCGTGGCGCTGCAGATACCGTCGATCCTCGAGGCGTTCAGGTTCAAGATGGAGCTGATGTGCGGCCTTGGCGCGGCCGCGGTCTTCCGCTGGTTCTGGTGGCGCATCAATGCCAAGACCGAGCTGGCCGCGCTGGGCGCTTCGATCGTGACCGCGCTCGTGCTCAGGCTGACGCCGCTCGCCCAGCCCGGCGCCGAGGCCGCTGCCACGCGATTTTTGATCGTCGCCATGGTGTCGCTGGCGATCACCTTGCTCACCGCGCTGCTCACCCGGCCCGAGCCCGACGAGAAGCTGGTTTCGTTTTACCGGCGTGTGCGTCCGCCGGCCGGGTTGTGGGGGCCGATCCCAAAGCTGGCCGCGCTGGCCGGACCGATCGAGACCAGTCCCATCACCCTGCACACGCTGGTGCAGTGGGCGCTCTGCGTGGTGTTCATCTTCTCGGCGATGTTCGGCGTCGGCAAGCTGGTGCTCGGCGAGCCGGCTGTGGGACTGGCGCTGCTGGGCCTGGCCGCTGGCCTGTTCTTCGTGCTCTGGCGCTGGATCCTCAAGTCAGCGTCGCAGACCGGCGCCGGCTTTGCCGCCGTCACCGACGAACCGGCAGCGACCTACGCGCCCTCTCCTGCTGCCAGCATTTCGAGCGCCAGCGACGACCAGCCAAAACCCTCGGCGCCATAACCCGCGCCGTTGTGCGGATTGTAACACTCGCGAAAACCGGCGCCCTCGACCAGCTCGGCCGAGCGTTGCTCGATCTGCCGGGCCAGGTCGGGCGCGCCATGCAGGCGCAGGCCGCGCGCGAGGTACCAGTTGAGATTGAGCCAGCTGGTGCCGCGAAAGACCAGATTGCCGGGCAGCATTTCTGGACAGAACAACGGCTCCCGCAGCGAGACCGTCGGTACCGGGTACTTTGCAGCAAAGTCTTCCGGATCGCGCAGATGTGCGATCAGCGCCGATGCCATGGACGCCGGCAGGTCGAGCAATGCCAGCGGCAGCAGCGACGTGGCGGTGCTGATGCGCAGGTGTTGCTCGCGCTGGCCGGCCAGATCGAAGAACAGACCCGCCTGTTGATCAAAGCACTTGGCCAGCAGACTTGCCGTGGTCGTGGCCGCGCGGCCGCGCATCTCGGCCGCCGCCTGCGTCTCCCCCAGCTCGCCGTACAGGTCGGCCAGCACCCGCAGGTTGACGGCGTAGATGGTGTTGACCATGACGTCCTCGACGATGAAGCGGTCGAGGGCAAACATCTTCTCCGGCACGCGATCGACACCGGCGTAGGCGGAGGCCACCCGCTGCCAGCCGCTGGTCAGCTCGGCCGCCTCGACGCGCTCGACACCCAGGTAGCGATCGTACTTTGGCGAGTGGTCGAGACCTGACTCGTCGGGCTGCAAGATCGCGATCAGACCGTCGCGGTCCGGATCGCGGACCTGATCCAGATAGTCGTAGTAGCGACGGACCGCGGGCATGACCTCCCGAACAAAAGCCAGACCTGCGCCGCGCCGGGCGACCGTGGCCACGGCCTCGGCCAGCAATGGCGGCTGGATGCAATCGGTGAGATGGCGTGTGCGAAATGCGATCGAATAGGTCGCCACCGCCGCCTCGTGCTGTTCGCGCTGCCAGAAGGTGACGTGCGAGACCAGGCCGTCCGGGTGGATGTTGGCGAGCAGAGAACGGATCTCGGACTGCGCCCGCACCGGGTCGATGCGGCTGAGCACGACAGCGTGAAAGCACGAGTCCCAGAACCACTGAAACGGATAGGTCCCGGTCGACGGGCAGCAATAGTCGTAGTCGTGGTCGCACCACGCGGCATGCCCGCGTTGGCGGTTGCGATCGAACAGCGCGGCGACCGCCGTTTGCATGCGGGCCAGACGCGACGACGTCACCAGGTTGGCCATGGCTGCGGTCTCCGGGGCGGGCGCCAAATCGGCGCGCGCTCTGTACTATACAACGGGCAAGCGGAGCATGAGGCAGCGCAGACCGGCCATGCGATCCAGATTGAAAAGCGCGTGTTGCGCGACGGGCTGGCTGCTCGTTGTGCCCACCCTGGTGGGCTGCCCGGGCGCCTGGATCATGGCACAGCCGCCAGATGCGAGCCCATCGGCACCAGACGCGTCCAGGCCTGACCTGTCGCGTGACAACTCCTGGCCCGACGCTGCGGACCTGCTGGACGGCGGCCGCGACAGCGCTGACGACGCCGGCGTCGTCGACTCGGCAGGTACCGATGCCGTGTTCGCGGACGGCGGCGCGAGCCGGCGCGTACCCATCATCTTCGTCCACGGCCACGGCGGCGCGCTGGAGGACTGGCACGACACGATACAGTGGCTGATCGAAAACGACGGCCGCTGGAGCGGCTTCATCGAGGCCGGTACGGCGAGCTACCAAAACTGGGACGTCGACACAGTTGCCGAATCGAGCTGGCTCTTCAACTTTACCTACTACAACCGGTTGCCGTCGGACGTGGCGCACACCTACACCGCTGGCCCTGGCCGCATCGGCAGCAACGGTTCGTATCTGTGCGCCGAACAGCAGCGACCCGGTTACCTGCCAGCCAATCGGGACGCCTACTACGGCACCGAGGTCAGCCACGAATACTCTCGCGACCTGGCCGATTTCATCGACGCGGTGGTCCGCACCACGCGATCGCCCGTGGTCGACCTGGTGGCTCACAGCATGGGCGGGCTGGTGGCGCGTTCAGTGGCTCAGTTCTTCGCTGCCGGCCGCAACATCCGCCGCCTGCTACTCGTCTCGGTGCCCAACAAGGGATACGACCTGGTCGAGTTTGGCTTTCTCGAACCAGGCTCACCCAATTGGATGTCTTACCTGGAGTTCGCCGAGGTCGACGCCACGGCCTCGTGGTGGGACATCTCCTTCAATGTCTGCGGCACGAACCTGCCAGCCGCGGCCTGGCCAGTGGGGCTCAACGCGACCGACGACGAGGCTGCGCAACGTATCATCTATTACTCGATGCTCGGCGACAGCGATCAATGGTTGAGCCCGGACACCGCCAACTACAGCAGGTCCGCCTGGTTCGTGGTGGTGCCCGACGCAGACCACACGACCGTGCGAAATGCGCCCGAGACCCGCGCCGCGATCGCGCAGAACCTGGGGACGACAACTCCGTAGAGCGGTCGTCAACGCCGGTGCAACGAGAACGCCCAGGCAGCGACGTCGTCGAGAACGACGGTATCAAACTGGTGACGCGCCCCGGCGATCGCGCGCAGCAGTGCGGAGGTGTCGGCAAAGCGCGCGCCCGGCTGTCGCTGCAGGCAGCGCTGCACGATCGGCTGCAGCGCATGCGGGATCGCGTCGAGCGCGGGTGACACCGCATCGCGGATCCGGTTCATGGTCTCGACCACCGACTCGCCGTCGAATGGTCGCCGACTGCTGACCAGTTCGCAGAGCAGCGTGGCCAGACCAAACTGGTCGCTGGCCGGGGTCAGCGGTGTGCCCGCCACCTGCTCGGGCGACATGTAGGCGATAGTACCCTTGTGAAAACGGCCCCAGGTCTGGTCAGCCAGCAGCGTCGCCTTGGCCACGCCAAAGTCGGCCAGCTTCACCTCGCCGGCACGCGAGATCAGGATGTTGTTCGGACTGACGTCGCGATGCACCAGGCCCAGCGGCTGGCCGTGCGGGTCGCAGCAACCGTGCACGTAGCAAAGTGCGGTCGCCACCTCCTCGGCGATGAGCAGCGCGACCGGCAGCGGAGCAGGAAGCGGGGCAGCAGCCAGGGTCGTCCCGTCGACGTACTCGAGGCACAGGTAGTAGCTGCCGGCGTCGACCCCGAGGTCGAGCACGGCCACGATGTTGCGATGTCCGAGCGCGGCGCCGCGGCGTCCCTCCTCGATCAGCAACCGCTCGAACTCGGCGTCGCCTCGCAGCTCGGGCAGCAGGGTCTTGATGGCAACCGTTTTCTCGAAACCGCTCGCGCCATACTTGAGCGCGAGAAAGACCTCGGCCATGCCGCCGCTGCCGAGCCGCCTTACCACCCGGTAGGGTCCGATGCTGGCTGGCACAGCGCGCTGGATCTGCGTCGTCATCCGTAGTCAAATACACCGCCGCTGACCGCCGCGGTAGTGCCGAGAGAGTCGCCGTGACCAGACCCGCTGCGCCAGCAGATCAAAAGACCGTTGCCACCAGCTATCGCCTGCAACTTGGCGACGCTGCGCTGGCGCGCTGCCAGCTCGCGGTGATCGAGGGCCCGGACCAGGGGCGCGCGCTTGCGCTCGGCGAGCAGGCCATCGTGATCGGCAGCGGCGCCGACTGCCAGCTGGTGCTGACCGACGATCGCGTGTCGCAGCGCCACCTGCAGGTTGCGCGCGAGAGCGCGAGCTTCTGCCTGGTCGATCTGGGCAGCCGCAACGGCACCTGGTACGAGGGCGCACGCATTGGCGAGACGCGGGTCGGGCCGGGCGCCGTCATCAAGCTCGGCCGTAGCCTGTTGCGCTTCGAGGCCGAACCGCAGCCCCTCGCCGTGCGGCCGAGCCAGGCGCGCCGGCTGGGCGAGCTGGTCGGCGAGAGCCTGGCCATGCGCGAGGTCTTTGCCGTGCTCGAGCTGGTCGCAGCCAGTGACGTCACCGTCCTGATCGAGGGCGAGACCGGCACCGGCAAGGAGGCCGCGGCGCGCGCCATTCACGATGCCGGCCCGCGACGGCGCGGCCCCTTTGTCGCGGTCGATTGCGGCGCCTTGCCGCCGACGCTGCTCGAGAGCGAGCTGTTCGGCCACGTCAAGGGCGCATTCACCGGGGCTGCCAATGCGCGGTCCGGCGCCTTCATGCGGGCCGACCAGGGCACGCTGTTTCTCGACGAGCTGGGTGCGGTGAGCCCGGCGGTGCAAGCCGCGCTGCTGCGCGCGATCGAGACCCGCTGCGTGCGGCCGGTGGGCGCGGACAGCGAGCGGCCGATCGACGTGCAGGTGATCGCAGCGTCGCAGGTCGATCTGCGGTCGCGCGTGGCCGACGGCTCGTTTCGCGCCGACCTGTACTACCGGCTGGCCGTGGTGCGGGTGCAGCTGCCGCCACTGCGCAACCGGCGCGAGGATCTGCCGCTGCTGGTGGCCGAGCTGCTGCAGCGCCGCGGCTTTGCCACCGGCGCGATCGAGGGACCCAACCTCGATCGGCTGACCGCACACGGCTGGCCCGGCAACGTGCGCGAGCTGCGCAACACCATCGACCGCGCGATCGCGCTCAGCCCGGGGGCCAGCGGCTTTGGCGAGCTGACGCTGTCGCTGGCACCGACCGCGGGCGACGAGACCCTGCCGCTGCGCACCGATCTGGCGTTTGCCGAGGCCAAGCAGCTGCTGCTCGAAGCGTTCGAGCGGCGCTACCTGCGCGACGCCCACGATCGCTGTGGCGAAAACCTCTCGGCCATGGCGCGCGCCATCGGCGTCGATCGCAAGCACCTGCGCACGCTGCTGCGCCGCCACCGCATCATCGACTGACGAGGTAGATAGCCAAATGTCCTGGACCTATCTTTTTATCGCCGGCCTGTTCGAGATCGGCTGGCCACTGGGATTCAAGCTCTCGCAAACGACGGCGCACAAGCTGTTGTGGATCGTGTTCTCGATCATCTCGATGATCGCGAGTGGCGTGTTTCTCTGGCTGGCGCAAAAGACCATTCCGGTCGGCACGGCCTATGCGGTCTGGACGGGAACTGGAATCGTCGGCGCTTTCGTGATCGGCATGTTGCTCTTTGGAGACCCGGCCAACCTCTTGCGAATCGTCTCCGCCACATTGATCGTGGTTGGACTGGTTGGCTTTCGGATATCTCAACCTTGACCCGGGTGGTCGCGAGGGGGCTGCTTGCCATTGCCGGCGCGGCTGCGACGTGGGCTCTTTTCATGCGCCTGGCTCCTCAACTGGACTTTGGATTGGTCTTTTTTGTCTCCATCATGGTGGGACTCGCGACCGAGACCTTGGCGGCTGCATACCTCAAACGAATGATGCGAGCGCGGAACATCGCAAAGAGAAAGAAGCAACGAGGTACTGGATGAGCGGCCTGCCGGTCATCATCGACTGACGACGTCGACCACCACCGCCGTGATGTTGTCCTTGGAGCCTTGCGCATAAGCCCGCTCGACCAGCGCCGAGCAACAGGTCTCGGCGGTGCCTTGGGCCAGCGCCTGCGCCAGCTGCTGCGGATTGACCGCGCCGGACAAGCCGTCGGTGCACAGCAACAGGCGGTCGCCCACGCACAGCGGAACGCTGCGCAGCTCGGGCAGACCGTTTTCGCCGATGCCGAGCGCGCGGGTGATCACGTTGGCGTAGGCAAAGTGCTCGAGCGGCGGCAGGTCGCGGTCGCCGGCGGCTCTGAACTGTTCGTACAGCGAGTGGTCGATGGTCAACTGCTGCAGCTCGTTGTTGCGCCAGAGGTAGATCCGGCTGTCGCCAAGGTGACCGACGATGGCGCGCTCAGCCTCCAGGTAGAGCACCGCGACCGTGGATCCCATCTCGTGCAGGTGTCCGTTCTTCTCGGTGCGCACGGCCAGGTCAGCGCAGCGAACGCCGGTGCTGACCAGGTTTTCGCCAAAGCTCAGCGCGCGGTTGAGCTTGAACGGCCAGGTGGCATCGTCGTCCTCGGCGTTGCGCCGGAAGAAGTCGCGCAGCGAGTCCACGGCCAGTCGGCTGGCGATCTCGCCGCCCTCGTAGCCGCCCATGCCGTCGGCCACCGCGAACAGGCGCAGCCCGGCCTCGGCCAGAAAGTTATCCTCGTTGTTGTGGCGGCGACCGACGTGACTCTGACCCGCGCAGCTGATCTCCATGGCGACCTCCGCTCGCTGCAATCGCGAGCGGCGTGCCAGGCCCAAGTTGCGAGAATCAGGAGACCAGCCTGGGTGGTGGCACCCCAGTCACGGGCGGAACCGACGAGAAATCGGGGGCTGACGACCCAGGGCCACGTGGG
>Ga0315268_10002493_pt1 | contig 20746 bp, 23 predicted proteins | sample C1_top_MG_FD_204535 | JGI IMG/M metagenome (GOLD analysis project Ga0315268, IMG submission 204535) | Sediment microbial communities from Yellowstone Lake, YNP, Wyoming, USA - C1_top | ecosystem: Environmental > Aquatic > Freshwater > Lake > Sediment | place: USA: Wyoming | collected 2017-08-01
GTTGGCTTCCTTGTAGACCTTGGCGCAGCGGATGTCGTCGCCGCAGCGCACCACGAACACCATCGCTTCCTTGCCGCTCATGAGCTGGCGCACGACCTCGTCGATCAGGCCGTCTTCGATCAGGGGTACGAGTCTTCTATGGGGTTTCATTGATTGGGCTTAGCCCGCACCACCACCGCTGCCGACGCCGTGCGCGGCAGCGAGCACCAGCGCATCGAATTCCGCTGCGCCCATGAGCCCGCGCTCGGCGACGATATCGCGCACCGGACGGCCCGATTGTTCGGATTCCTTGGCAACTTCAGCCGCCTGGTTGTAGCCGATCCGGGTGTTGAGCAGGGTGGCCAGCGCGACGCTCTGGTGGATGAAGAAGGCGCAGCGTTCGCGGTTGACGACGATGCCCTTGAGGTTCTTCTCGGTGGCGGCATTCATCGCATGGGTCAGCCAGTCGATGGCGTCGAACAGCGCGCTGCCCAAGGCGGGCATCATCACGTTCAGCTCCATCTGCCCGGCCTGCACCATGTAGGAAACGGCGGCGTCCTGCCCCAGCACCTGGAAGCACACCTGGTTGAGCATCTCGAACATTACCGGGTTGACCTTGCCGGGCATGATGCTGGAACCCGGTTGCACCGGCGGCAACTGGATTTCGCCGAGGCCGGTGCGTGGGCCGCTGGCAAGCAGACGCAGGTCGTTGGAGATGCGGGTGAGTTCCAGCGCCAGATTGCGGATTTCGCCCGACAGCCGCGCCAGATCGTTCATCGACTGCATCTGCGCGACCAACTGGCCGACGCGGATCGGTTCGCCGGTGAGCGTGGCGAGCTCCGCCGCGACACGCGCCGGATAGTCGGGCGAGGTGTTGAGCCCGGTGCCGGCGGCCGAGCCACCGAGCCCGGTTTCGCACAGCGCTGGGCGCACCGCTTCGAGCGCGGCGGCGCAGCGACCGAGGGTCCAGGCGTAGCCCGCGAATTCCTGCCCCAGCGTGGTGGGCACCGCATCCTGCAAGTGGGTGCGGCCGGATTTCACGGTGTCTTTTTCGCGCTCGGCCAGACGCGTGAATTCGGCGGCCATGGCGTGAACGGCGGCGACCAGGCGTGGCAGTTTGGCCAGCACCGCCAGGCGGATTGCGGTGGGGATGGTATCGTTGGTCGATTGCCCCATGTTGACGTCGTCATTGGGGTTGACCAGTTTGTAGGCGCCTTTATCAAAGCCCAGCGCCACGTTGGCGAGGTTGGCGATGACCTCGTTGCTGTTCATGTTGTGGCTGGTGCCGGCGCCCGCCTGAAAGCGATCCACTACAAATTGATCAAGGTATTCGCCGCCGAGGATTTTTTCGCAGGCGACGACAATCGCATCACGCTTGTCCGCACCCAGCCAGCCCGGCTGGCAGTTGGCGCGGGCGGCAGCCAACTTGATGCGCACATGGGCTAGTACGAAATCCTTATCCGGAAAGCGTCCGGAGATGGGAAAATTGGCGACCGCCCGCGCAGTTTGCGCGCCGTACCAGGCATGATCGGGAACCTGGACCTCGCCAAGCGAGTCTTTCTCGATGCGATATTTATTCATGACGGAACAATCCATGCAGACGTTACAAAGAAGGCGATTTTATCCGATGTGGCTGGTCGGACTGTTGCTGGCATTCACCGTATCGTCGGCGCAGGCGGCGGGTTTCAAGGTGACCGATACCAACGGCAAGATCCACACGCTGGCGGGGTACAAGGGAAAATGGGTGCTGGTGAACTTCTGGGCAACCTGGTGTCCGCCTTGCCTGGAGGAAATTCCCGACCTGATCGCATTGCACGAGAACAAGAAAAACAATCTCGTTGTGATCGGGGTGGCATCCGATTACCGCAGTGCCAAGCAAGTGACCGATTTTGCCGAGGGGCTGTTTGTGAGCTATCCGATTGTGCTGGGTACGCCGGACGTGATCAACCAGATTGGGCCGGTACAGGGGCTGCCGACGACTTATCTCTTCAATCCGGATGGCAAGCTGGTTGCCCAGCAAGTGGGCGCGCTGACCCAGGCGGCAGTGGAAAGCTACATTGCAAGCAAAACAGCCCAGTCGAAAAAATAAGCGGCTGTCCGAGATACGAGGAAACACCATGCGCCCATTGCTGATTGCGTTTTTTTTGTTGTTCGCTGCGCCCGCATGGGCTGAAATGCGCGACCCTGGCACCTATTTTTTCCAGCCTGGATTCGGTGATTTCAAGGCCGAGCTGGCGACGGCGAAGCAGCAGGGCAAGAAAGGCATTTTCCTGTTTTTTGAAATGGACGATTGCCCGTTTTGCGCGCGCATGAAAGCGACCATCCTCAACCAGGCCGACGTGCAGGACGCCTACCGTGCGCAGTTCCTGATTTATTCCATCGACATCAACGGCGACACCCAGCTGACCGACTTTCAAGGCAAGGAAACCACCGAGAAGGCCTTCGCCTTCGCCTATCGCGTGCGCGCCACGCCGGCGCTCCTGTTCTTCGATCTCGATGGCAACCTGGTCACCCGCCATACCGGGCCCACCAAGGACAAGGCCGAGTTTTTGCTGCTTGGCCGCTATGTGGCCGAAGGCGCATACGCGACCCAGCCTTTCACCCGATACAAGCAAGGCAAATGAGGCGCGCGGCCTGGCTCGCGCTGCTGGCCTGTGCATGGTTCGCCGCGGCATCGGCTGAGCCGCTGACGCTGGAAGAGGCGCTGGCCAGTGTGGCCGCACCGCATCCCGACCGGCAGGTGGCAGAGAGCGAACTGGCGCTGGCACGTGCCGATCGCGACGAGGCGGCCAGCCGCCAGGATTTCCGCCTGTTTCTCGATGGCGCCTGGGCTAGCGGAGAGGGCGATTACGGTGGTTGGCGGGCCAACAACATTGGCCGTATCGTCGCGCGCAAGCCCCTGTTCGATTTCGGCCGCAGCGGCCAGGCCGTGGCGGCGGCCGATCAGGAAGTCGCGGCGCGCCAGACGGCGCTGTTCCATGTCCAGAGTCTGCGCCGCATCGACATCATGGCGCGTTTCTTCGATGTGCTGCTTGCCGATATGCAGTACGCCGCCGACAACGAATTCATGGCGGTGGCGTATGTGTCGTGGGACAACGCGAAGGATCGCTTCAAGGTGGGTCAGCTGAGCCAGCCAGAACTGATGAAACTGGAGGCCGATTACCAGAATAGTCGCGAGCGTCGCGAGGCCAGTTTGCAACGCGTGCGCAGTACGCGGCAGAAACTGGCCCACGCCATGTTTCGCCCGGACTATTTGCCGACCGAACTGGCTGAACCGGTCTTGCCGGGCAATGCGCAACCGGTTGCGGCATACGAATCCCTGCTGCCCTGGGTGATGGAAAAAAATCCACGCGTACAGGCCTTGCAGGCGCAAGTCGCAGCAGCCGATGCGCGGATTGCTGCGGTGCGGGCGGAGCGCAATCCGATGCTGGATGCCGAGGTGTCGGGTGCTGATTACAGCCGAATATCCAATACGCGCGACAATGTCAGCGCGGGCCTGTTGTTTGTGATTCCCTTGTATCAGGGCGGGCGCGTGGATGCGCAGGTTGCGCGTGAACTGGCGCACAAGGAACGCAGCGCGGCTGAGTTGGAGAAACTCAAACTCGATCTGGCGGACAGCCTGCTCGCCACCTTGCAGGAAATCGAGTGGTTGCGCAGCAGCAGTCGCGCCGCTGCCGACAAGCAGATCGAATATCGTGACTGGGCGCTGGAGCGCGCGCGCGCGGAATACGAACTCGAACTGAAGACCAATCTGGGGACCAGCATGGCGGAAACGCAAGTGGCGGCATTGCGCCGCAAACAGGTGGACTATCAGCTGGCATTGGCGCTGGCACGACTCGAAGCCATGTCTGGCGGCAGCCTGCCGCCTGTTGGGGGGGCAGGAAAATGATGCAGCATGTGGCCGCCATGGCACTGGCAGGATGGATGTTGGCGGGCGCAAGTCCGCTGTGGGCGGCGGAGTCGGTGGAACTCACCACACGGGTGTCCGGCGTGGTCGAATCAGTGTGGGTCAAGCCCGGTCAGCGGGTGAAGAAAGGCGCGTTGTTGCTGCGGCTGGACAAGACCGTTTTGCAGGCACGGCTCGATGAGGCCACAGCGGAGCAGGCGCGCGCGCAGGCGGATGCAGGCGAGGCGAAACGCGAGCGGGATCGGGCGCAGGAATTGTTCAACCGCACCGTGTCATCGACCAGCGAACTCGATGCTGCCGTGTTGCTCGATGCGCGCGCGCAGGCGAACCTGCAGGCTGCCCGTGCCCGTCGTGTGATTGCGCAAAAGAACCTGCAGGATGCCGAACTCAAAGCGCCGTTTGACGGGGTGGTGAGCGCGGTGCCGGGGGCGCCCGGGACGGTGGTGACGGCGGACTGTCAGCCCAAGCCGCTGGTGATTTTTTCGGCTCATCCCTGAGCCCGATTGCATGCGTTGGGGGCCGGGTACTTTAGTGTCAACAGGCCCTAGCTACGCGAGGCAGTGGTGGCGTCCGCCGAGCGGGTACTGGGCGTGTAGTCCCAGTGGCGTTTCCAGGCGCCGACGACGAGAGTCGGGTATTCCGGGCGCCCCAGGCTGCCGTTGAAGCGGCCCAGTGCACGGTAGTAGTCGCCGTGTTCGATGTCGATGTAATGGCGCAGGATCAGCGCGCCGTAGCGTAAATTGGTGCGCAACTGGAACAAGTTGTGGTCGGGGTTGCCGATGGCCTTGACCCAGAACGGCATCACCTGTGTATAGCCGCGTGCGCCGACCGGCGATACGGCGTATTTGTGGAAGCCGCTTTCCACCTGAATCAGGCCGAGCATCAGTTGCGGATCAACCCCGGCGCGCGAAGCTTCCCAGTGCAGGGTGGTGAGGAATTCAAGCCGCTCGGCTTCGTCCGGCATGCTTTTGGCCAGCCGACGCGACATTTCTTTCAACCAGGCGGCTTCATCGGCAGGATTGCTAAATGCGGTGCGGGTCACTGCGGTGTCGGCCAGTCCGCGTTGTAACGATGCGCGCACATTGGCCGACAACGCCTCCTCGCGCTGAGCGCCTGCGTGGGCAGGCTGGGTCAGCAGCAGGGCGGCGATCAGCAGACCGATGTGCGTTGGTTGGTTCATGTCAGTGTTCTAACAATCCTGTCAAAAAATCTTTCGCGTTGGCGAGCGCAATCTTTTGTGCTTCGCCACTTTCACCTACCGCTGCCCGGCGCGGCTGGTATTCGATCACGCCGTCCTTCAGGCCGCGTTCGCCCACCGTCACACGGTGCGGGATGCCGATCAGCTCGGCATCGGCAAACATCACGCCGGGGCGGTCGTCGCGGTCGTCCAGCAATACGTCGAACCCGGCGGCGGTTAGCGCAGCATACAACGTATCAGCGGCAGTTTTAACCATCTCGCTTTTGCCGTAGCCGATTGCCACAATCACGAGCAAGAACGGTGCCATGCTCGTCGGCCAGATGATGCCCTTGTCGTCGTGGTGCTGTTCGATGGCCGAGGCCACGATGCGCGACACGCCGATGCCGTAGCAGCCCATTTCCATCGCCTGCGACTTGCCGGCCTCGTCCAGATAGGTGGCGTTCATCGCCTGCGAATACTTGTTGCCGAGCTGGAACACATGGCCGACCTCGATGCCGCGGCACAGCTGCAGCGTACCCTGGCCGTCCGGGCTGGGGTCGCCCGGGGCGACATTCCGTATATCGGCTACAAAATCCGGTTCCGGTAGGTCGCGCCCGAAATTTGCCCCGGCCAGGTGGAGTTTCGGTTTGTTCGCGCCACAGACAAAATCGCTCATCGCGGCAACCGTGCGGTCGGCAATGACCCGGATTTTGGCGCGGTCGAGCCCGACCGGCCCGAGAAAACCGGGTGGACAATTGAAAGCTGCGCGAATTTCGGCTTCGTTCGCCAGCCGGAAGTCCGCGAGGCCTTCCAGTTTGCCGAGTTTGACTTCGTTCAGCATATGGTCGCCACGCAGCAGCAGGACGACCATCTGTTCGCCCGCGCCGCTGTTAACCATGCCGGCGATGAGCTTGACGGTTCGGGCAAGCGGGATATCGAGCAATGCGGCGACATCTTCGCAGGTGGTCTGTTTCGGCGTATCCACTTCGCGCAGCGTTTCCTGCGGAGCGGCACGCGGCGCGGCAGGGGCGAGCGCCTCGGCGAGCTCGACGTTGGCCGCGTAGTCCGAATCCGGGCAGTAGGCGATCAGGTCTTCGCCGGAATCGGCCAGCACGTGGAATTCATGCGAGCCGGAGCCGCCGATGGCGCCGGTGTCGGCCGCCACCGCACGGAAAGTCAGCCCCAGCCGGGTGAACACGCGGGTGTAGGCGGCGTACATGGTTTGATAGGTGTCGATCAGGCTGTCGCGGTTGGCGTGGAAGGAATAGGCATCCTTCATCAAAAATTCGCGCGCGCGCATGACGCCGAAGCGCGGACGGATTTCGTCGCGGAATTTCATCTGGATCTGATAGAAGCTGACTGGCAATTGGCGATAGCTTTTGATCTCGCGGCGCGCCACGTCGGTGATCACTTCCTCATGGGTGGGGCCAAAGCAGAAGTCACGCTGGTGGCGATCCTTGATCTTGAGCATCTGCGGGCCGAACACCGCCCAGCGTCCGGATTCTTCCCATAATTCAGCGGGCTGCACCGCGGGCATCAGCAATTCGATCGCGCCGGCGCGGTTCATTTCCTCGCGCACTACCGCTTCGACCCGGCGCAGCACGCGCAGGCCCAGTGGCATCCAGGTATACAAGCCCGATCCCAGGCGCTTGATGAGCCCGGCGCGCAGCATCAGTTTGTGGCTGACGAGTTCGGCGTCGGAGGGGGCTTCCTTGGTGGTGGAAATGAAAAACTGGCTGGCGCGCATGATGAAAGCGGGGCAAAAAGACGAAAGGCGGCATTTTACCGCGCGGACGTGTAATCTTTCGCCCTCGATTTTGGGACAAAACAGCGATGCGCTTGAAGATTGGGAAACACCGGGCCGACGAGGCCGGGCTGGAAGTGACTGAAGAACGCGGCATGCGGGTGCTGCACCTGGGCAGCCAGGCTATTCAGAGTGCCATGCGGATCAACCGGCCGTGGGATCTGGAGTTGGCCTATACCCGCGCGATGATGGGGTTTCTGATGTTCAACAGCACCCCGCAAGACGTGTTGATGATCGGCCTCGGTGGCGGCTCGCTTGCCAAGTTCATCCGCAAGCAGCGCCCGCAGACGCGCATCACCGCGGTGGAGATTGACCCGCGCGTCATCGCCGCCGCGCGCGCGCATTTCGAGTTGCCACCGGACGATGCGACGCTCAGTGTGATCGAATCCGACGGCGCGTTGTATGTGCGCCAGCATGCCGGCAGTGCCGATGTCATTCTGCTCGACGGTTTTGATGCCGGCAATCAGGTGGAAGCACTGGCGACACAGACGTTTTATGCGGCCTGTCGCCGTGTGTTGCGGCCGGGTGGGGTGCTGGTGGTCAATTTATGGGGGCGCGATCGCGAATTCGCCGAGTATTTCGCGCGCCTGACGCGTGCGTTCGACGGCGAGGTCGGCTGGATATCGGTGCAGAACAAAACCAACGTCATCGTGTTTGCTTTCACCGAGCCCGGTGCGGCGGCTCGGCTCGAAGCCAACCAGCCGCGTCTTGCCGATCTGTCGAAACGCTACGGCCTCGACCTGCGGGGGTTTGCACGGGATTTTCAGTGGGCGGGGGAGATCGCGCCGCTGCTGGATTGAAACAATCCGGTTCGATCGAGCCGCACGCCATGTCATCCGGGTCCGAAGCCATCATGCGGCCATCCGGGCTGAATAAAATTTGATCGCTTGTGTAAAAAGTGAATTAAAACAAAGATTAACAGCATGTTTCGCGCCATGGCAGGATTGCAATTTCTGGTGGGTGTGAAAGAATGCAATTAATCAAACTTTACTGATGGTGGCGGCCATGATCGACCGAGAAGGTTACCGCCCGAACGTAGGCATCATATTGTGCAATGCGCAGAACCAGGTTTTCTGGGGCAAGCGCATCAATCAGCACGCCTGGCAGTTTCCCCAGGGCGGCATCAATGCGGGGGAAACGCCGGAACAGGCCATGTTCCGGGAACTGGAAGAAGAAGTGGGGCTGCACCCCAAACATGTGCGCATCCTTGGACGCACGCGTGAATGGTTGCGTTACGACGTGCCGGCTCACTGGACGCGGCGCGACAATCGCGGCTTGTATCGGGGTCAAAAGCAGATATGGTTTCTGCTGCGATTGACCGGGCGCGATTGCGATGTCTCGCTGCGCGCCAGCGCGCATCCCGAATTCGACGCCTGGCGCTGGAACGAATACTGGGTGCCGACCGATGCGGTGGTCGACTTCAAGCGCGAGGTTTACCGACTCGCGCTCGAGGAGTTGGAGCGTTATCTGCACAAGGATGGCCGGTATTTGCGGCAACGAACGCGCCACCCGTGTGACCGGCGCGGAGTCGTGCTGGATTTACAGCTCGAGCCCTGAACCCGGGGCCTGAAATTCCAATGGCGGAGGTGTGATGAAGTTACGTATCTATGCTTCGACCACGCTGACGCATGCCACACGTGCCGAGCCGGGTTTGCCCTTGTGGCAGCTTGCGCCCACCCGCGACAGCACAGGAAAACGGCTCATCGATTTCATGATGCTGATTCCCCGTTTGCGCTTCCGTCCGCCCGCCGAAATCGAACGCGCATCGCGTGACATTCAGGCGGTGCTGGCATTGCATCAGGATGTGGTGTTTGCCGATCTCAATCTGAGACTGAATCTGTTGTGGGTGTCGCTGCGCCAGAGACCGGGTGCAATTAGCGAATTGGCGGCGGCCATTCGATTGCGTGTGCCCGAGGCGGTGCTGGTGGCGCATTACGCCAAGCCCCTCTAGCCATTTCAGCGTTTGCCTGGTGGTCGCTATCGGCCGCCAATGTCCCTGTAAACGGCAGGGAATCCCGCGTATTTTCTGCGTTCCCGTTCGGTCAAAGTCACCCAAAGCGGCGGAATTCGTTAAAATGAGTAGTTACTTATAAACCCGCTGGAGCAAACATGGCCGTTTCTGAATTTCAGGTGCAAACCGCACTGCAAGCGTTGGTCGATCCCAACACCCATAAAGACTACGTCTCGACCAAATCGGCACGCAACATCAAGATCGATGGCGGCGCCGTCTCGGTCGATATCCTGCTGAGCTACCCGGCGCAGAGCCAGTTGGCCAGCATCAAACAGCAGGTCGAAGACGCACTCAAATCCATCGACGGCGTGACCGGCGCCACCGCCAACGTCAGCTTCAAGATCGTTTCGCACAGCGTGCAGCGCGGCGTCAAACTGATCCCCAACGTGAAGAACATCATTGCCGTGGCATCCGGCAAGGGCGGCGTCGGCAAGTCCACCACCGCCGTCAACCTGGCGCTGGCGCTGTCTGCCGAAGGCGCGCGCGTCGGCATGCTGGACGCCGACATCTACGGTCCGTCGCAGCCGACCATGCTCGGCATCACCGACAAGCCGGAGTCGGCCGACGGCAAGAACCTCGACCCGCTGATCGGTCATGGCATCCAGGCGATGTCGATTGGTTTTTTGATCGACGTCGAAACGCCGATGGTGTGGCGTGGTCCGATGGTCACTCAGGCGCTGGAACAGTTGCTTAACAACACCAACTGGACCGACCTCGATTATCTGGTGGTTGACCTGCCGCCCGGCACCGGCGATATCCAGCTGACGCTGGCGCAGCGCGTGCCGGTGACGGGCGCGGTGATCGTCACCACGCCGCAGGACATCGCGCTGATCGACGCGCGCAAAGGCCTGAAAATGTTCGAGAAGGTTGGTATTCCGATCATTGGCGTGGTCGAAAACATGAGCCTGCACATTTGTTCGAAGTGCGGCAACGAAGAGCGCATCTTCGGCGAAGGCGGCGGCGAACGCATGTGCAAGGACTACAGTGTTGAGTTTCTCGGTGCGCTGCCGCTTGACGGCGCAATCCGTGCCGATACCGATTCCGGCAGACCGTCGGTGGTGTCCGACCCCAATGGCCGCGTGACCGAGATCTACAAACAGATCGCGCGTCGTGTGGCGGTGAAAATCGGCGAAACCGCTGTGGATCACTCGGCCAAATTCCCCAATATCGTGATTTCCAATACCTGATGAGCATCAAGTCCGACCGCTGGATCCGCCGCATGGCGGCTGAACACGGCATGATCGAGCCATTCGAGCCCGGTCAGGTCAAGACGGTGGGCGGCCGCTCCATCGTCTCGTACGGCACGTCGAGCTATGGCTATGACGTGCGCTGTGCGAACGAATTCAAGCTGTTTACCAACATCAACACCACCATCGTCGACCCCAAGGCGTTCGATCCGAACTCCTTTGTCGAGGTCAAGGGCGACTCCTGCATCATTCCGCCCAATTCTTTTGCGCTGGCGCGCACCGTCGAGTACTTCCGCATTCCGCGCAGCGTGCTGACTATTTGCCTGGGCAAAAGCACCTATGCGCGCTGCGGCATTATCGTCAATGTGACGCCGCTGGAACCGGAGTGGGAAGGCCACGTGACGCTGGAGTTCTCCAATACCACCCCCTTGCCGGCGCGTATTTACGCCAATGAAGGTGTGGCACAGATGCTGTTTCTCGAATCCGACGAAGTCTGTGAAATCTCGTATCGCGATCGCGGCGGCAAATATCAGGGTCAGGTTGGCGTCACACTGCCCAAGATTTAACCTCACGAAGTTTTAGCCCCAGCATCGTACAATCCGCGTCTTTCTCACGGTCATCCAGAGGATACGCCATGCGCTTTCGCTTTCCTGTCGTCATCATCGACGAAGACTTCCGCTCCGAGAACGCTTCGGGTTTGGGCATTCGCGCGCTCGCCGATGCGATCGAAAAAGAGGGCATCGAGGTGCTCGGCGTCACCAACTACGGCGACCTGACTTCGTTCGCGCAGCAGCAGGCGCGCGCCTCGGCCTTCGTGCTGTCGATCGACGACGAGGAACTCGCGGGCACCGCCGAAGACGCGCAGGCGGCGCTGCAAAAACTGCGTGGCTTTGTTGAGGAAGTGCGCTTTCGCAACGCCGAAATCCCGATTTTCCTGCATGGCGAAACCCGCACCGCCCGCCACATTCCCAACGACATCCTGCGCGAACTGAACGGCTTCATCCACATGCTGGAAGACACGCCGGAGTTTCTGGCGCGTTACATTCTGCGCGAGGCGCGGACCTATCTCGATTCGCTGGTGCCGCCGTTTTTCCGCGCGCTGACGCATTACGCCGCCGACGGTTCGTATTCCTGGCATTGCCCGGGCCACTCGGGCGGGGTGGCGTTCCTCAAGTCGCCGATCGGCCAGATGTTCCATCAGTTTTTCGGCGAGAACCTGCTGCGCGCCGACGTGTGCAACGCGGTCGACGAACTCGGGCAATTGCTCGATCACACCGGCCCGGTCGGCGCATCGGAGCGCAATGCGGCGCGTATTTTCAATTGCGACCATCTATTCTTTGTCACCAACGGCACCTCGTCGTCGAACAAGATGGTGTGGCATGCCAACGTCGCGGCGGGCGACATCGTGGTGGTCGACCGCAACTGTCACAAGTCGATCCTGCACGCGATCATCATGTGCGGGGCGATCCCGATTTTTCTCACGCCGACGCGCAACCATTACGGCATCATCGGGCCGATTCCGCTCGACGAATTCCGCCCCGAGACTATCGCCAAGAAAATCGCCGCGCATCCTTTCGCCAAAGACGCCAAGGGCGGGCCGCGCATTCTGACGATCACCCAATCGACCTACGACGGCATTCTGTACAACGTCGACATGATCAAGGAACTGCTCGGCGATACGGTCGACACCCTGCATTTCGACGAAGCCTGGCTGCCGCACGCGACCTTCCACGATTTTTACCGCGGCATGCACGCCATCGGCAAGGACAGGCCGCGCGCGGAAAACGCGCTGGTGTTCGCCACCCAATCCACCCACAAGCTGCTGGCAGGCTTGAGCCAGGCCTCGCAAATCCTGGTGCAGGACGCCGAGAATCGAAAGCTCGACTTCCATCGCTTCAACGAAGCCTATCTGATGCACACCTCAACCAGTCCGCAATACGCGATCATCGCCTCGTGCGATGTCGCCGCAGCGATGATGGAAGAGCCAGGCGGCACCGCGCTGGTCGAGGAGTCGATCAAGGAAGCGCTCGACTTTCGCCGCGCGATGCGCAAGGTCGACGCCGAATTCGGCGACTCCTGGTGGTTCCAGGTGTGGGGGCCGCAGGACTTCGCCGACGAAGGCATCGGTGAGCGCGAAGACTGGGTGCTGACCGCCAACGACCGCTGGCACGAATTCGGCGACATCGCGCCCGGATTCAACATGCTCGACCCGATCAAGGCGACGCTCATCACCCCGGGGCTTGACGTTGATGGCGAATTTGCCGAATGGGGCATACCGGCCTTGATTGTCACCAAATATCTGGCCGAACACGGCGTGATTGTTGAGAAGACCGGGCTGTATTCTTTCTTCATCATGTTCACTATCGGCATCACCAAGGGGCGCTGGAACACCCTGGTCACCGCACTGCAGCAGTTCAAGTCTGACTACGATGAAAACCAGCCGCTGTGGCGCGTGTTGCCGGAGTTTGTCGAGAAACACCCACGCTACGAAAAAACCGGACTCAAGGAACTGTGCGTCCAGATTCACGCGATCTACAAGGCCAACGACGTTGCCCGCCTGACGACCGAGATGTATCTGTCTGAAATGGCGCCCGCGATGAAGCCGGCCGATGCCTTCGCCAAGATGGCGCACCGTGAGATTGAGCGGGTCGAAATCGACAAGCTCGAAGGCCGCATCACCGCCATGCTGGTGACGCCTTATCCGCCGGGTATTCCACTGCTGATCCCCGGTGAGCGTTTCAACGCTACTATCGTGCGCTACCTGCAATTCACCCGTGATTTCAATGGACGTTTCCCCGGCTTTGAAACCGACGTGCACGGCTTGGTCGAGAATGGGGATGAAGGCAAGTATTACGTCGATTGTGTGATCTGATCCCGGATGCCGCGCGCGGCGGCATGTTTGATTTATCAGTCAAAAAACGTATAATCCGCAGTCCCCGGTTTGCCGGGGATTGTTTTTTGACCTTGCTCCACCGCACCGCAGCGGGGGGCTTAACCGAAAGGAAACTTGATGCGGCATTACGAAATCGTATTTATCGTCCATCCCGATCAGAGCGAGCAGGTGCCCGGCATGATCGAGCGCTATCGCGCCAGTATCACCACGCGCGGCGGCAGCATTCACCGCCTGGAAGACTGGGGTCGCCGTCAGATGGCCTACCCGATCCAGAAGGTTCACAAGGCGCATTACGTGCTGATGAACATCGAGTGCGATCAGGATACCCTGAACGAACTCGAGCACGGCTTCAAGTTCAACGATGCCGTGCTGCGTCATCTGACCATCAAGCGTAAGGATGCGGTGACCACCGCTTCGCCGATGATGAAGGAAGAAAAGTCGCGTGACATTCTGGATGCTGCCAAGCCGGAAGCTGCCAAGGCCGAAACCGCCGCAGCCGAACAGCCAGCCGCAGTCTGAATGAGTGAATCGGCTGGTCATCAGCGGAGTCCTTATCCAGGTTGACCCCTTGCGTTACAGCCCGGCTGGCGTGCCGATTGCCGAAGCGGTGATTCATCACCGCAGCAGTCAGACAGTGGCTACGCAGCCCCGGCAGGTGGAATGCGAGTTGACCGTACAGGCGAGTGGATCGCTTGCCAGTCAGCTGACGCAACTGGCCGCCGGTACGCAAGTGGAACTGGAAGGTATGTTGAACCGACGCAGTGTGAACAGCCGACAGCTGATCTTGATATTGAATCGAATCGAAAAGGAATAAATCATGGCACGTCCCATGGGTGGTAAAGCAGGTGGCAAGTTTGCCAAAAAAGGCGGCCGCGACAGTGGCAATCGTGGTCTCTTCAAGCGTCGCAAGTTCTGCCGCTTCACCGTCGACAAGGTGGTTGAAGTCGATTACAAGGATATTGAAGTGCTGAAGGAGTTCATCGCTGAAAACAGCCGCATCATTCCGGCGCGGATCACTGGCACCAAAGCGCATTACCAGCGCCAGCTGGGTACTGCGATCAAGCGTGCGCGCTTTCTGGCGCTGATGCCTTACACCGACCTGCATTAAGGAGACGACCGTGCAAATTATTCTGATCGATAAAGTCGTCAACCTGGGCAATCTGGGTGATGTGGTCAAAGTGAAAGACGGTTACGCCCGCAACTTTCTGATCCCCACTGGCCGCGCACGCCGCGCCACGCAAGCCAACATGGAAGCATTTGCCGCACAGAAAGCTGAACTGGAGCGCGTGGCCGCCGAAAAACTGGCCGATGCCCAGCGTCGCGGCGAGAAGTTGGAAGGCTGCAGCGTGAAAGTGAGCCAGAAAGCCGGTGTGGATGGCCGTTTGTTCGGTTCCATCACCAACGCCGACATTGCCGATGCACTGAAAGCGCAAGGTTACAACGTGGCCAAGGCTGACGTCCGTCTGCCCGATGGTCCGCTCAAGGCCGTGGGTGAATACAGTGTGGTGCTGGACTTGCACTCCGATGTGACCGCCACGATCACGGTGGTGGTGGCCGGCGAACAGTAAGCTCGCCGGACGCATCGAAAAAGGGAGCCGGTTGGCTCCCTTTTTATTTGCACCCCTGCGGGCGGGAATGCGCTTGCAGGATATTCCCGGTTGTACACGCTTTACCCACAGCCTTATCCCTTGGTGAGGGGGGGGGCACGAGACTAGAATTCCGCCATGGCCGCTATCCACTCGCTGACTGCAAACTCCGATCCCCGCCTGGTTGATCCCGCTTTGGCGCAAATGCGCTTGCCGCCGCATTCGCTGGAAGCCGAGCAGGCGGTGCTGGGTGGGCTGCTGCTCGACAACAGCGCGTGGGATCGCATCGGCGATGTGGTGGCAGAAAGCGACTTCTATCGTCAGGATCATCGCCAGATTCTGCGCGCCATCGTGCGGCAGATTGCCGAGAATCGTCCGGCTGACGCAGTGACGGTGTCCGAGTCGCTGCAATCGATGGGACAACTCGAAAGCGTCGGCGGCTTGGCCTATATCGTTGCGCTGGCAAGCAATACCCCGTCGGCCGCCAACATCCGCCGCTATGCCGAAATTGTGCGCGAGCGTTCGGTGATGCGCCGTCTTGCCGAAGTGGCCACCGGCATTGCCGACACCGCTTATTCTCCGGCCGGGCGCAGCGCCTCGCAACTGCTCGACGAAGCCGAAGCCAAGGTGTTCGAGATTGCCGAATCCGGCAGCCGCGGACAGGCGGGCTTCATCGAAATCAAGCCGCTGCTGAAAGAAGTGGTCGAGCGCATCGACGAGTTGTATCACCGCGACAACGATTCCGGCATCACCGGCGTGCCCACCGGCTTTCACGATCTCGACCAGAAAACCTCGGGCCTGCAGCCGGGCGACCTCATCATCGTCGCCGGACGGCCGTCGATGGGCAAAACCGCTTTCTCGCTCAACATGGCCGAAAACGTCGCGCTCGACACCGGCCTGCCGGTGGCGGTGTTCTCGATGGAAATGGGTGGCTCGCAGTTGGTGATGCGGATGATCGGCTCGGTCGGCAAGCTCGACCAGCACCGGCTGCGTACCGGCAAGCTTGGCGAGGACGACTGGCAGCGCCTCACCTACGCGCTCGGCAAACTCAACGACGCGCCGGTATTCATCGACGAGACACCCGGGCTGAATGTGCTTGAACTGCGTGCGCGCGCACGGCGTTTGATGCGTCAGTGCGGCAAGCTTGGCCTCATCGTGATCGACTATATCCAGCTGATGTCGGCCAGCAGCAGCGGCGAAAACCGGGCGACCGAGATTTCCGAAATCTCGCGCGCGCTGAAAGGCCTGGCCAAGGAATTGCAGGTGCCGGTGGTGGCCTTGTCGCAGTTGAACCGCGGGCTGGAGCAGCGTCCCAACAAACGCCCGGTGATGTCCGACCTGCGCGAATCGGGCGCCATCGAGCAGGATGCCGACGTCATCCTGTTCATCTACCGCGACGAGGTCTACAACCCCGACACGCAGGACAAGGGCACTGCCGAAATCATCATCAGCAAGCAGCGTAACGGCCCGATCGGCACGGTGCGGCTGGCTTTCATCGGCGAATACACGCGCTTCGAATCGCTGGCGCAGCCGGGCTCTTATTAAGTCGATGCGTCCGATCCAGGCGCGAATTTCCACAGGCGCGATGGCGCACAACCTGCGCGTGGCGCGCAGCCACGCGGGTGCGGCGCGTGTGTTCGCGGTGGTCAAGGCGAATGCCTACGGCCATGGGCTGTCGCGTGCGCGACGCGCGTTGGCAGCAGCAGACGGCTTTGCCGTGCTGACGCTGGAAGAAGCCGCCAACCTGCGGCTGATGGGAGTGGAGCAGCCCATTCTGCTGCTCGAAGGCTTGTTTGGCGCGGACGAAATCGCCACCTGTGCCGAGTTGAATTTATGGCCCGTGCTGCACCATGCGGCGCAGCTCGACTGGTTGCAACGGCAGCCGCCCGCGCGTCCCATCCAGATCTTTCTCAAGTTCGACAGCGGCATGCACCGGCTGGGGTTGCCGCTCGCAGACCATGCGGCCATCGTCGCGCGGGTGCGAGGCTTGTCCGGGGTGGCCGGCGTCACGCTGATGACGCATTTCGCTCAGGCGGATGAACCTACGGGCGTGGACTGGCAGTTGCAGCCTTTTTTGCGCGAAGTTTCCGCGCATGGTTTGCCGTGGAGCAGCGCCAATTCCGCCGCCTTGCTGCGCTATCCGCATACCCAGGGCGCGTGGGTGCGCCCGGGGCTGATGTTGTATGGCGCCTCGCCTTTTGCCGACACATCGGCAGCTCAATTGGGATTGCGGCCGGTGATGAGTTTGCAATCGGAAATCGTCAGCGTGCAAACCCTGCGACCAGGCGAAGGCGTGGGTTACGGACAACTGTTCCGGGCCACCGAGACGATGCGGGTGGGCGTGGTCGCGTGCGGCTACGCCGACGGCTACCCGCGCCATGCGCCGACCGGCACGCCGGTGCGCGTGGGTGACCACGTCACGCGCACACTGGGGCGAGTATCGATGGATATGCTGTGTGTCGATTTGAGCAGTTTGCCCAATGCAGGCATTGGCAGCCCGGTGACCTTGTGGGGCGAGGGCTTGCCGGTCGACGGTGTGGCCGCAGCCGCCGGAACCAGCAGTTATGAACTGCTGTGCGCCCTGGCGGCGCGGGTGTCAGTGGAAGAAACGGATTACTGATCCGGCACGATATTGTATTGATCAAGGCCTGGAGCTAAGAAACCAGTCGATTCGCGGACACGCGAAAGGGTTCAGAACTTGGGCGCCGGCAGATCCTCTGGCGAGACCGCTTCACAAGCCATGCTGATACGAGCCAATGATTCATCCTGACTGTTGAGGATGTCGCCGTCGAGCTGACCTGTTTGACGGTCTATCGACAGACGGATCAAGGCCAGGCGCTTGAGGTTTGGATCCCATTTAAACAGATAGCCTTGGTACCAATCGTAGTAGAGCTGCGTGCGCGCGCCCGGCGAATAGTAGGTCATGCTGTAGGTAGCGGGCGACACCTCGTATTTCATCTTGCCGCCCACGGGGAGGACATTGGATCGCTGGATCAGCGCCGAGTAATCGTTGTCCCGCAGAGCAAGATCGACATGTGCTTTGGTCTTGCCTTTTTTGGCGGATACCGCACCTTCGCATTTCAGGTAGAGACTGAAGTAATCCGCCGATGAAAGAGTGGGCGTTGCCAGCAAGGCCGCACCCAAAATGAAACCGCTCAGCACGGAACAAGGCAGGCCAGGTTTATCCATCGTGATTCCTCCCCCAGCAAAATGTAGCGTGGTTGATGCGGGTGCTGTCGAGTTACTTTTGCTGGGGCTTCGTTGATTTCTTGGCGCCTACTTCTTTGGAGGCATCCGTGCTGCCGCCCTGAACGCCGAGGCGACCGCCTGTCCCGAGCCCGCCCTTGACCGTTTGCGCTTTGTAATTGCGTAAAGCGATCACCAGCTTGTTGTACGAATCGGTGAATGCGGCGAAGATGACTTTGCCCTGCGGTGTGCTGGTGTAGGCACCGGCTCCGCCCGCGGCGCCTCCCCCGAACAGCGCGCCCATTCCGGCAAAATCCATGTTCTTGGAGAAGCCTTCCGCAGCGGCAAGCTGAACGGTCGAACGGTTGTCGATCAAGGTCAGAATGGTTCCTGCCTCATTGGTCGAGACAGCCCCCGCAAGGCCGGCCAGGAGCCCACCAGCACGGCCAAGCAGTCCGCCCAATCCGCCTGCGGCACCCGACCCCCCCCGGTCTGACAAAATGACTTCAGGAATGATGGTGTAATCCGCAGCGGCGATTTGTCCCTTGCCGTAATTGCTGCCCGCACGGCCTTCCTCGCCGCGCATCAGTTCCGTCTCACGGGTGCGTGCCTGCAAACCCCGGCCGCGATCCACGATCACGAAGCAGTTGGATTGCTGGATGAGCAGCCGCAAGGCGGGGATGGTCGAACCCATTCTGTATTGGCTTTGATAGGTGCTGTACCAGCCCGCATTGGTCTGTTCGTCTATGCTGACCGTTCCCAGGGTCTCGGTGCAGGTTTCGAGCTGGCTATTGGCGCCAGAGGTGGCCTCGCCGGCTGCAGAGCCGGTCGCTTGCGTGGCACTGCCGCCCCCGGGTTCCGGCGGGGCAGCAAGACAGGACGACATCGGGAAACCCAGCCCCATCCCGATCAGCAGGATGGCAGCTAGCGGATGGGTGAGGGTGGTACAGAATCTCGGCTCATGTGGATCGTAAGAGCCTGTGCGGAATAGTCCCATGACCTGTTCTCCCGTGATGTGATTGTCCCAGCCTTGTAGCAAAGCCTAGTCACAAAGTTAAGCATAAAGCATAGGAATGGAATTTGCTCAATGCAAGTTTGCGAGCTTATGGGCGGGGAGCGCAAAAGCTTTCCAGATGGCGCTCGCCTTCGATAAACCTATGACAGCCAAGCAAATTCAGAGCTTCATCAAGGCGCTGGTTGAACACGGCGAAATCGGCGATGCCTGCATACACTTCCATCCAGAGTTCCGGCTCGTCGCAGCGCGTCAGGCGGTGCGGTGGCGTGGCGCAATGTGGGGCGAGCATGGCGAGCAGGGCGTCGATCGCGCGTGTGGCGGCTTCGGCTTGTGCCGGATCGATACGGTAATAGACGTAAACGTGCCGCACCTACTCGGGCAGGGCGTAAGGCAACGGCTTGAGTGTGAGCGGCGTGCCGTCGGCGGCTTTCAGATGCAGCGTCTGGGTATGGGCCGATTCGATTTGCGCGACCGCCAGAATGTCGTAGCCGCCGCTGGGCGCGGGGGCGGCGTTGACTACGGTGCCGGTGGCCTGCCCCGGGAAATCGGCGCTGTAGAGACTGTCGCCAGGCGCGGCGGTGGCATCGGCATGGGCGAGGAACATGCGCCGCTTCATCTTGCCGAGATATTTGCTGCGGGCGACGATTTCCTGGCCGGGGTAGCAGCCTTTCTGGAAACTCACCCCGCCGATGGCTTCGAGGTTGACCATCTGCGGCACGAACTGCTCCTGGGTGGCGGCGACGATCATCGGGATGCCTGCGTTCAGGCGCAACCAGTCCCACACCGGCGCACCGACCGGAGTAGCGTGCCGGGTCAGCGTTTGCCACACGGCGGGGGCGGCTTCAGGCGCAACCGACAGCACGAATTTGTCATGGCTGACACGCACCACCAGACCGGATTCCGCTACAGCGGTTGTCATGACAGCAGCGGGCAATACGCCCATCGCCGCCTGCACCGCTGCCTGCGCGGCGGCACCGGCGACCACCAGCCGCACCATCTCGTCACTGGCGTCGCGCGCTTTCACTTTGGCGCGCATGATGAACATTGCCAGACGTTTTTGCACGCCGGGGACAATGTCCCCCGACATTTGCAAACAGGTGTCGTCGCCGTGCCGCCACATCAGGAAATTGCCGAGCAGGCGTCCCTTGGGGCTGCAGTAGCCGCTCCATTGCGCGCTGTCGGCATGCAGGGCGCGCACGTCGTTGGTGAGTTGGCCCTGCAGGAAGGTGGCGGTATCTTCGCCGTTGAACGCGATGACGCCGAGCTGTGACAGATCGGCGACGATGGTGCCGTTGGCCGCGGCATCGCGTTCGCGTGCCGCGTCGCCGAAATGCAGCACCGTGTGGCCGTCGAACACCGCGCCTTGGCTTTCAAGATGGGTTTTCCAAGAGTCGATCACGTTACTATCCCTGCAAGATTGAACCGGAGAAAGTGTACACGTTGATGCGTGAGATTGAGATCAAACCCTCACGTTTGTTGGGGCTGTTGCTGGCGGGCATGCTGCTGCTGGCACTGGCTGCCGTCACGCTCGCGGTATTGCCGGGTAGCGTGCAACTGGTTTTGGGCGTTGTTGTGGCGGGTTTGGGTGGGTGGGGCTGGCGGCGGGCATCGCGGACGGCACGCCTGCGCATTACCGCAGATGGCGGCCTGCAAGGTCTGGATGATGCCGCCGAATGGTGCGATGCAGACGTGTCGGGCGACAGCTTTGTTGCGACCGGGTTGATCGTGCTGCGCTATCGCATCGACGGCCAGTCTGGCCGCAGCTTGACGTTGTTGCCTGACAGCGCGCCCGCCGACGACTTGCGCCGACTCAGGGTGTCGCTTCGCTGGACACGCCGCACACGCTCGGACACATCGTTCCCGGACGTGGGTTGAGCACGGTGTTGCCGGCAATCGGCAGGGTATCCGGGTAGTCGCGGCTGAAATGCAGCCCCCGGCTTTCTTGCCGCAACTGCGCCGAACGGATGATGAGATCGGCGCTTTGTACCAGATTGCGCAACT